>Ga0316190_10004485_pt1 | contig 10182 bp, 8 predicted proteins | sample Eddworburrow2_MG_FD_204929 | JGI IMG/M metagenome (GOLD analysis project Ga0316190, IMG submission 204929) | Coastal sediment microbial communities from Maine, United States - Eddy worm burrow 2 | ecosystem: Environmental > Aquatic > Marine > Coastal > Sediment | place: USA: Maine | collected... | reverse complement strand
CCGATATGTTTGCAATTGAACTTATCGATAAAAGCCTGGAGTTTATACTTGACATTCCGCCAAACATGCACACTGCTCTAAAAGGAGACCCCGGCCGGTTGCGGCAGATTCTGATTAATTTGATTAACAATGCAATAAAGTTTACACAAAATGGCTTTGTGAAAGTTACAGTAAGCCTTCAAAGTGTATCGGCTCATCACTTTATCTTGCGTTTTGATATTACTGACACAGGAATTGGCATACCCAAAAGTAAAATAGATAGCCTATTTGATGCATTTTGCCAAGGCGACTCATCTTCAACCAAAAAGTATGAAGGCACAGGTTTAGGCTTGACCATTTCAAAGAAATTGGTGGAACTAATGGGTGGGGAAATTGGTGTTGATAGTGTTGAAGGCAAAGGTTCAACATTTTGGTTCAGCGGCAGATTTAGAAAAGGCAAAGTCAAACCGTTAAGGTTTGCCGATATAGACAAACTACAACGGCAAAAAATCTTAATTGTTGATGATGTTCCAGGTAGTCGCCAGGTAATCTCTGAAATGTTGAATTCAGTAAATATTGAAAATGAAAAGGCTGAAAATGCCGCCCACGCGCTATCTATTTTGAAAAATGCATTACAGGCTAACAAACCGTTCTCCATTGCTATCCTCGACTCAAAGATGCCGGAAATTGATGGGAAATTGCTTGCGCTCAAAATCAAAACAAACGCTAATTTTAAAAATATAAAATTAATTATGCTCACCTCTTCCGGGCAACGCGGCGATGCGAAACGAATTGAGGGAATGGGTTTCTCAGCCTATCTTCGCAAACCGGTCAAACTGAACCTGCTTTTCAAAGTTCTTTCAGTGGTGACAGAGCTGCCGGCTGAGTATGGTTCCGGCATGATTACCCATCATAGTTTGAATGAAGACGATCCGCAGGATCAGCCTGTATTTGCGCCGATGGCTCCGCTCAAAAAAAAACTCACTGCAGCTTCACGCGACAAAGACCAAAAGAAGCTGCCAACCAATTTAAATAGAATGAACAATGCGCTGGCTGAATTTTACGAAGACAAACAAAAAAAACTGCCCGTCTTTATGCCGCCGCCAAGTCAGGAAAAAGTTCACTCAAACGATAAACTTTTGAATGATACCAACAAAAATTTGTCTTTTGATGACAAAATAATGTCGCCGGCAGATTCAATCTCCGAGAGTATTTCCCTGTTTGAAATTGACCAAGATGAGAAAAAAAATGAACCTGTAATAATATCATCGTTTGTTGAAAATATACAGGATGAAGAGAAGTCGCTAGGAGAGAGGAATAAGATTCTACTCGTGGAGGATAATCAGGTAAACCAGCGTGTTGCAATGAAGATGTTGCAAAAAATGGACTGTGATGTAGATCTGGCTGAAAATGGCAAGGAAGCAATTGAGCTTTTGAAGGTTTCGGATTATAACATTGTTCTCATGGATCTCCAAATGCCTGTAATGGATGGCTACGAAACGACATTGTACGTGCGGGAAGGGAAAGATGAAGACGTGAATTCAAAAGTTACGATTGTAGCGCTCACAGCAAATGCTATGCAAAATGACAAAGAAAGATGTCTAAACACTGGAATGGACGACTATCTATCAAAACCGATCACTTACAAAGAGCTAAAAAAGGTTATCGATCGAAATCTTCAATAATCGACAACGTCAAAAAAACAGAATTTAAAATAATCCACAAAGAGATGACACTATCTATTGTTCACTGACCATTCAAAACTCGCCTCAGACCAATTCCCGTCTGCGCAAAAAGCTCAGAACAGCCCTCGAATTCTGACACAATAATGTTAGCTGGCGCTGCCGCCAGCTAACAAAGCTGATTACTATTTGTTCATGAACAATGAAGGCGAGTAGGTAAACCCTCGCCAGGCAAGATTATTTTGTCGCTTCGACCATCAGCTCGGTCATGCGACTGACAAATTCATTTGGAGAAGTCAGGCCGCCCTCGATCAGCAAGGCTCCGTCATAAACCTGTAAGATGCTATTCCGCAAAACCGGATCGTTTTCATCGGCGATAATTCGCTTGCCGAGATTTTTAATCAAAGGGTGCGACAAATTGATTTCCAGAATTTTTTTGGCGCCGGCATAATCCTGGTTCATCATCTTCATCATTCTCTCCATTTGCTTGTCCATTCCTTCCTTGCCGACAACAAGTGTTGCAGCCGAATCAACCAAACGTTTTGATGCAATAACATCTTCAATTTTGTCAGTTAATGTTTTCTTGAAGATCTCAATAAGCGACTTCGACAAATTTTCACTCAAAGCTTCTTTGTCATCCACATTAGCGGATTTGAGGTCGAGATCAGATTTATCAATGGAAACAATTTGCTTTTCATCATATTCGCCAAGACCCGGCACAACAAAAACGTCAAATGGCTCGGAAAGAAGAAGAACTTCAATATTATTCTTCTTGAAATACTCTAAATTTGGATTTCTCAGAATCGACTCGCGATGTTCACCCGACAAATAATATATCTCTTTCTGATCATCAGCCATTCTGGCAACATAATCTTTCAACGAAGTCAGCTCATCGTTTTCAGTCTTCGTGGTTTCAAAACGAAGCAACTCAACAATTTTGTCTTTATTGGTAAAATCAGAATTCACGCCGGTTTTGAAAATCGGGCCAAAATTCTTATAAAATTTGTCGTACTTTACCGTTTCATTTTTTGCCCATCCATCCAGAAAAGTTAAAACCCGTTTGGTTAGAATATCGCGGATTTTGGCCATCACCGGGCTGTTTTGCGTGACTTCCCGCGAAACATTCAACGGCAAATCTTCGGTGTCGACAACGCCGCGCAGGAAACGTAAATATTCAGGCAATAGTTCTTTACAGTTTTCCTGGATAAAGACTTTCTTTGAATAAAGCTGCAACGATTTTTCCAAATGCTCGCGGTAAAATGCACCTGGCGCCGTGCCCGGAATAAAAACAATCGATTTAAAATTGACAGCTCCTTCAATAGATAGCTGCAAGTGACCCTGCGGTTCATCAAATTCATTGCTGATAAATTTATAAAATTCGTTGAGCTCTTCCTCTTTGATGTCATCTTTCGGACGGTGCCAGAGTGCGCTTACCCGGTTGACCTCTTCCTTGCTGATAAAAATCGGAAAATCAACAAAATTAGAATATTTTTGAATGGTATTCTTAACCTGCCACTCTTCGCTGAAATTTTTGTGCTCATCTTTCAGCTTAAACGAAATTTTTGTTCCACGCGCTTTTCGCTCAATTTCTTCAATTGTAAAACTACCTTGCCCATCTGATTTCCAGCAATAACCTTTGGAACCTTTGTCGGCGTGACAGCTCTCCACGGTCACTTCATCTGTAACCATGAAAACCGAATAAAAGCCAACCCCAAATTGTCCGATCAAATCAGCGGCGCCATTGCCATTTTCCTGCATCTGCTTAACAAATTCAAGCGTCCCGGAACTGGCGACCGTGCCCAGTCGTGAAATCAAATCCTCCCGGGTCAGGCCAAGGCCGGAGTCCTCGATAGAGAGCGTCTGCTTCTCTTTGTCCAACTCAATATTAATCTTAAGTTCTGCGTCAGGGTCGACAACATCGGTATCCGTTAGCATACGGAACCGGATTTTGTTTAATGCGTCCGAAGAGTTTGAAATCAACTCACGCAGAAAAATTTCAGGATGAGTATAGAGGGAATGCACAATTAAGTGCAGCAACTGCTTCATCTCAGCCTTGTACTCAAATTCCTGTGCTTTCGGTTTCGTTTTAGAAGGCATTCTCAACCGTCTCCTTTTCTTAAAACTTATTTTAATGATGGAATGAAAAATCAGAAGCGTTTTCTGAACAGCTTGGAACTTATGAAGAGATTCGTTCAATTTCAAGTTTTTTTGCGAGCGCTCAGGCAGCAAAATCATCTCAAAAGCGGTTCTTTTTATCAAACCCTCTTCATAACAACCAACAGCAAGGCAATGCACACGAAAAACGCAATCAGGTCGAAATTCCAACAGACGGTCTAAAAAGACCTCTGCGTTGCAGGATGCACAGGCGTTGGCGGTGACTCAGTATTTGACAATTTCGTAGTAATTGCTTATCTAGTCCAAATAATTCGCCATCAAAAGCGAAAGGATATATCGAATCACCCTAACAAAGAAAAGTATATGAACATTTATGCAATTATTATTCTGTCAACCATCACGCTAAGCTCCCTGTTGGATTTTGTAACCGAGTGGCTTAACCTCAAATCACTAAATGATCAGTTGCCCAATGAATTTAAAGATACCTATAGCCATGAAAAATACCAGAAGTCGCAGGAATATACTCGCGTCGGCACAAAATTTGGTTTTATCACTTCAGGTTTCGGCTTGCTGCTAACGCTTTCTTTTTGGTTCTCCGGCGGATTTAATTATGTTGACTCATGGGTTCGAAGCTGGCAGCTTCATCCAATTTGGACTGGCCTGCTTTTCATGGCTGTTCTCAGCATCGGGCGCTCCATCCTGTCACTGCCTTTCAACATCTACTCCACATTTGTTATTGAAGAGCGTTTTGGCTTTAATAAAACAACGCCAAAAACTTATGCGCTCGATTTGTTAAAAGGCCTTCTTCTTTCCATTTTAATTGGCGGCCCGCTATTGGCCGGAATTTTGGCTTTCCTGAACTATGCAGGTGAATTGGCATGGCTTTATTGCTGGGGCGCGGCGACGGTTTTTTCACTTATCGTACAGTTTATCGCGCCAACCTGGATCATGCCGTTGTTCAATAAATTCACGCCACTTGAAGAAGGAGAGCTGCGTCAGGCGATCATGAAATATGCTGAATCCGTCAAGTTTTCGTTAAAAAACCTTTTCGTCATGGACGGCTCGAAGCGCTCATCAAAATCCAATGCATTTTTTACAGGGTTTGGCAAGAACAAACGCATCGCATTGTTCGACACCTTAATTGAGAAGCACACTGTGCCCGAACTAGTGGCGGTGCTGGCGCATGAAATTGGACATTACAAAAAGAAACACATTACCAAAAGCATGGTTATCAGCATTTTACACACAGCCATATTGTTTTATCTGCTCTCGATTTTCCTTAACAACAAAGGGTTGTTCGAAGCTTTTTACATGGATGAAATTTCAAATTATGCCGGACTGATATTCTTCGGCATGTTGTATTCACCTATCGAAATGATATTGTCAATCTTCATGCAAATTTTTTCACGAAAAAATGAATTTGAGGCTGACCGCTACGCTGCTGAAACCACAAAAGATCCAGATTCAATGGTCGACGCCTTAAAAAAACTTTCCGTAGATAATCTGTCAAACCTTACTCCGCACCCGCTTTATGTCTTTTTGAATTATTCGCATCCGCCGGTCTTGCAGCGAATTCAGGCGATTCGGGGAATTTCAAGTCAACCATAGGAAAGCGCTGCGCCCTGATGCGGCCGCCCGTCGAGTTATCAGCATCAGGGTTTGCGAATTCCGGCTTGGAATGAGTTTGAAAGAATCTTGTTGAATTTTCAGCTTTCAACCATTACTTTTCGTTAATTAACCTGCAAACTAAAGTATGCCTGCTACCTGCTTCTAAATCGCCTTACAGCTCAAAACGGAGGGAAATATGCTCTACATCGTCGTCGTTTTAACATATGTGTTATTGCTTCTAGGGATTAGTGTTTATAAAAGTCGCACAGTGAAAACACAGGATGACTTTATGGTTGCAGGACGCGGCGTGCCAGTCTATATGTTGGTTGCAACCCTGGTTTGCACCTGGATTGGCTCCGGCAGCCTTTTTGGCACTGCCGGACTCTCATTCCGCAGCGGTTTTTCCGAACTGTGGTTTTCAATGGGCGCATGGATAGGGATTATCGTTATCTATTTTGTTGCAGCCAAGGTCAGGAAAATTTCGCAATATACACTGACAGATTTGCTGGAAAAACGTTATAGCCGGACTGCTCGAATTTTGGGAACCGTAACTATTATCATTTCTTATATGGTAATTGCAGGCTATCAGTTTAAAGGCGGCGGACGGTTTATCAGTATTCTTACCGAGGGAAAGGTTAGCACAGAAACCGGCATGATGATTACCTGCGCCATTATTGTCGGGTTCACGGTTTTGGCCGGCATGGTTTCCATTGTCACGATTGACATTTTTAACGGTGTGATCATGATTGTCGCCATGGCGCTTGCACTGCCGTTTGCCATTTCAGCGCATGGCGGCTGGACCGAAGTCGTCTCTACCATTGAAGTAAAAAACCCGACCTATCTATCAATGTTCGAAGGGCATGACGGCTGGTGGGTTCTCGGTATTATTTTGCCGACTTTTCTGCTTCTGCTCAGTGAGAGCAGCGTTTACCAAAAATTTTCGTCAGCCAAAGATGAAAAATCAGCTCGCAAAGCGGTTATTGGCATGTTTGGCGGAGTTGTAATTGTTGAATTTTTAATGTGCGCAGTGGCGGTTGTCGGTTATGCGATTTATGCTGATGACCCGCGTTTCTTTCTTGCCAACGGTGAAATAAACCGCGCCATGGCCGAAGAAATTATTCTGCGCATCGGCTATGAACAAATGCCGGCGATATTAGGCTCCATTCTTTTTGCCGGAGGCTTTGCTATCATTATTTCAACCGGCAATACATTCCTCATGGTCACTTCAACCAATATCGCCCGCGATTTCTTTCAAACTTTTTTAATGAAAGATGCAACTTCGAGACAAATCGTCAAAATACAGCGAATTAGTATTGTTGTAATTGGTATTCTCGCCTATTTTCTGATGAGTCAATTTGAGACCATTTTGGAAATGGCATTGGTTTCCTATACAATGATCGGCGCTTCCCTTGCGCCTGTGCTATTAGCGGCATTTTTCTGGAAACGCGTTACAAAGGAAGGCGGTGTCTCTTCAATCGCTTCAGGGATGATTGTTGTTTTATTGATTACCGTCATCAACAGAATGGTGGAAGGCGGAAGCGGCTTTGCTGTTCTCGGTATAAACTTTCCATTTGACACCGACTATATTGCAATTCCGGCTCTGTTGGTCTCGACCTCAACATTGATTATTGTCAGTTTACTGACGCCGCATTCTCCGGAAAGCGTCTGGAAACCCTTTATTGAGCAGGATTAAATTTTCAACTTTTCAATTACTTACTCAATGTTCTATTCACTAAAAACAGGAGGGAAATATGAACTGGAGTAAAGTAGCAATCACAGGTGTTGTCGGCGGCATTGCGCTATGGTTGTACAGTTTTGTCATGCATGGCTTGATCATGGGCAAGAGCTATGCGGCCATGGAAATTTTCAGACAAGATGGCAGCCCGCTAAACTTTTTATTCGTTCAGCTTTGTATGGCCTTGGCGGCTGCCGCATTATTCGCCAAGACACGCAACGCCTGGGGCAATGGCATGAAAGGCGGCTTGGTTTTTGGTTTTTTCCTGGGTCTGGTTTTCTTTTTCGCCCAATTTATGAATCCGCTGGTGTTTGCCAAATTTCCATATTATTTATCATGGTGTTGGGGCGGAATCGAGTTAATCGGTTGGATGGTTTTTGGCTGCGTGGCGGCCATGCTTTATAAACAATCTGAATAAAGCGCAACGATCCTGGCAGGAGTATCATCTGCGCTCTTGCCAGGATTGCCTTTTTCCGACCTGGCGCTCATTCAAACCAATTCAAAACCACAAACGCCCGTCAATTTCCAACTCAACTCACCTGCACAATTTTTTCGGCCACCAAATTCGCTTCGCCCTTCATGCGCGACGGCAGAATTCCGGTGACGGTAAACGGCTCATTGCCACAGATAATGTCACGATATTTATTGAAAATTTTAGGGAAAAAGACAACATCGCAAAACCCGTATAAATCTTCGAGAGTCAGAAACTGCATTCGCGCGCCGGAACGAATAAGGCGCTCAACTTCTTTCCTGCCTGCGTTAGTCCTTACCATAAAATCGTAAAGGCTGCTGAATCTCTTTTTTTTACGCTCATCAACAATTCTTTTTGTGCTTTCTCACTTAATTCAAAAACCACAAATAGCCCCACACGAATTGCGTCGCCTTCTTTGGTAAATAAAATTATGGAAAAAGTCACATCCGGCGGCAAAATTTGCAAACTCAGCCGACGGCATTCGGAGATATAAGCTCCGGTCGAATAAAAAGCGCCCGGATTATTGATCTCCGATGTCATGAACTCCGCCGGAAAATAACACTTTAGAAAAGCAGTCTGATACGCCAAAATGCCATAGGTTGCGGCATGCGCTTTGTTAAAACCAAAACCGGTGAACTGGAACAGGTAGCTCCAAATATGTTCAGCCTTTTTTCTGGAGAAACCATTTTGCAATGCGCCTGCAATGAAATCTTGCTCTCTTGCTCTTATGATTGAATCAATTCCTTCTCCTTGCGCCCTTTTGTCATTGCGCGACGCAAACCATCCGGCGTGTAGTTGGTCAATGCATCCGGGGCGATGATAACGCCGCCGGCATAAATGGTTGAGTAAAATAATTTATGAGGCAATCCGGCTGTGTCAACTACGTAACAATTACTTGACTTTCGCAAATTTGTTCACTATTCTGGTTTCGACTCACACAACACAACACAACACAACACAACACAACACAACACAACACAACATTTTTTACTGCTTCGGATTGGTTGTTTATTATTGAGAGTTTTTACGGATTCATCTCTCATGATTTTTTCTTTCGCGACAGTGTTTGACAAGATTTTGGCGGCTTCTGAACAGGCTTTTCTAATTCGTCTATTCTGGATTATTCAACTGAATACGATTTTCCTCAGTAAACTTCGAATGACTGAAAAGTTCAATCTCACCAGCCAATTTTGGCAAATTTATACTTTTGAATACGAAAATTTGACAACGGAAAACCAAGCGTCTGATCAGATCAAATAAATATTTAGCTGTTTTTGGCATGACTCGTAATGGCGGCAAGCAATTCATGAAAAACCAGTTTCTATCTTAAAAAGAAAAAAAGATGCCTCTTGACTTCGATGCAAGGGATATTTTGATGCGCAGAGAGAATTTTACCATTAATGAATGGAGGACACGATGTACAAACAACTCTTATTATTAGCTTTTATACTTGTGGCTTTTGCCTGCGACAATCCGTTCAGCTCTAAAGAGAGACCTGAGCCGGAGCCGATTGTCTTTACCACCAAAAGTGGAGACTATACCCAAATACACGCCATTCATGAAGATGGTGGCGGCATAACACAGTTAACCAACTCCCCATTTCATAATTCGGAGCCGCGCTGGTCTAAGGATGGAGAGTGGATCATATTCAACAGTCGGGCTCGGACATCGAACCACCATTTTGATACTGTGGTTATTGCCGACAAACATGGCCGCAACGAGCAGGTCATCCTGGAGCATGGTTTTAGACCAATGTTCTCTCCTGATGGCAAACGCATTGCCTTTGCCTATGATACAGAACTGCCTGGCTGGGGAGGAAAATACGACATTGTCATCTATGATCTTGAAAGCGGCTCTGCAACACTGGTATTGCCGGATTCAAAGAACTACTTTGTTTCAGACTGGTCGTCAGATGGTAGATATCTGTTGGCTACTTGTTTCGAATCTCCTGTGTCCCCACAAAGTATGGCAATTTGTCTCATAGATTTGCAGGATAGCACGAAGATTGAGCTTCTTGCCGAAAAGAATATCTCTCCTGGGCGATTTTCACTGGATGGACAGTCAATAACTTATGCAAGACAAGAGCAGCCGACTCATCTAACTTTCCGTGAAACGCTTCATACAATGCAGGTTGATGGCACAAACAAAAGAAATGTCGCGACGCTGGAGAATACCTTTATTGGCGCTTCGGCATGGTCTCCGGATGGAGCGCAGATTGCTTTCGTTGCCTGGAACACATTAGCCAAGAAAGACAAAGAAAACATTTATATGGTCAACAGCGATGGCAGCGGGCTTAGAGTATTGTTCACACACCAGGTAGCTTACAGCATTTCCAGCCTGGACTGGCGCTGGTAAAAAACATTACTGTCGTAAGTTTATAAAAAGGCGTATCGGCGCCCCTGCAAGAGCTACTCCGATACGCCCACTGTAACAAGAAGGACTCTGTCCGAAGTGCGTTATTGCCCCCGGCCAAAGCAGCCTTTTTGTTTGGTAACTATTTAGCCCTTATCTGTTCTCAGATGGGATTTATTGGCAGGCTATGTATTGTCTATGGGTAATTGCAGGAATTTACCTTGCAGTGCATCATATAA
>Ga0316190_10004484_pt1 | contig 10183 bp, 14 predicted proteins | sample Eddworburrow2_MG_FD_204929 | JGI IMG/M metagenome (GOLD analysis project Ga0316190, IMG submission 204929) | Coastal sediment microbial communities from Maine, United States - Eddy worm burrow 2 | ecosystem: Environmental > Aquatic > Marine > Coastal > Sediment | place: USA: Maine | collected... | reverse complement strand
TGGCCCTGGGTAGCCAAGAGTCTTGGCCAGGGTGGACAGTACCGCCGCCCAAGATTCTTGGTCTGTGTCCTTTTTGAGCTTGTTGTGCAGCACAACGTCCATAAGCGTGGCGCCGTTGCCCATGTCTGGCTCAGGAGGGCAGTCTTTAAGCCGCTTCGCAACGACAAAGTGACGCGCCAGCATCGCCCCAGCCTGAGGGCTAGGTGTGTCGCCTGTTTGAGGCTGATCAAGGGACTCGTGGTGGTCAGACAAGCCAAGCTGACTCAGCACTCCGAGCAGCTCGCTGAGTGTAAGATTGTTGCATATAGCACGCACATATAGCCCGCGCAGCATAGTGGAGTCAGTCAGGGCCACGGAGTAGGACAGGTTTGGGGTCTTCCGGCCTCTCCCTTGTGTCGAATCCTGTAGCACATACATCCGCGCGCAAAAATCATAGTAGAGGGTTATATCTTCGGCGTCGGTAAGGGTTGCAAGCTGGTCGATAGTCTCTACCTGGTCCGTCTCTGTCAGCTGCTCCCTGAGGGCTCCTAGGAGGGTAACTAACCATGATTTTTTGGTTCTTGATGCGCCTGTCATTGCTTTGGTCTCTCTATGTTTTGTTTTCTTTTATGACTCTTAATGTAATGACATTGGGCCCAATAAGCAAGCGCTAATTTAGAAAAACACCTTCAACGTTTCGTTGATAGTGGCAGTTGTATATACAACTCAAAGAGAGTTTAGCACAGGAGACGGAGGAGACTTTCCCCCCGTCTCTCCGTCCCTTAGGCATGTCTCATGCGTGCCCGGAGATGGTCAAGGATATGATCCAGGGCGCTAAGAACCTCCAACCAGGCCCGCCGGTCACTAGCTTGTTTTAGCCTGTTTTGGATGATGATATCTTGCAGCGTGTCGCCGTCGGCCATGTTCGGCATTGGCGGGCAATTGTGGCTCCAGGTCGTCGCAACGAGCTCATGAGCCAGCCGGATTCCCACGTCGGGGCTAGGCGCGTCCATGTCATGGTAGTGGCATGGGTAGTCGGGCAAGTGTAGCTGCCGCATGACGCTGTACATCTCGCTTAAGGTGAGCTCTGTTTGGATCGCGCGCTTGTATATATCGCGAGTCATGGCGTCGGTCGTAAGTCCTGCGCCGTCGCTGCCCTCTCTTACCGAGTCCAACAGGCCATAGATTCGCGCACAAAACTCATAGTAAATGCCTACATCATTGACCTGGGCAAGTCCTGCAAGCTGGTCGACAAGCTCCGCATACTCCGTATTCTCGAGCTGCCCTCTAAGAACCCCCAGGAGATTGACCAGCCATGCGCTTTTGGTGTCTGCATTGTTTTCCATATCGCCACCTCTGTTTGCGTCTCTATGTCTCTTAATGTAATGACATTGAGCCCAACAAGCAAGAGCTAAATAGGAAAAACACCTTCAACACTTCGTTGATAGTAGCGGTTGTATATACAACTCAACGAGAGTTTAATGCCCCAGCCAAGGTCATTGCCTAGGCTGGGGCACGCCCTCTATCCTAGACAGCCGCCTCCATGGCCTTGAGCATAGGCTCCAGCATCCTCGCGGCGGCGTCTCTCCTCTTGCTCCAGTCCGACTCGAGGTAGGAGGATGGGCCAGAGGCTTTGGCGGCGTACCTGGCAGCGACTGCCAGGGTGGTGACCTGGTCCGGGCCATATGCTGCCAAACTGACGGCGGCCAATATTGCGTTGGCGGCGTTGGCCTCTCTCCATATAGAGTCGGCGGGGATTGTGACGCCGTGACCAGCTCCGCGCAGCGCTCTTATTGTGGCAAACCACTCCCCTGTGGTTGTCTCGCGAAAATTTTCGCAAAGCTCAAGAGCCTTTCCCCCCTCCCTCGTGGTATCGTCCGCCTCGATGTGCGACAGGGCCTCCCTGATAACAACACCGGCTAGGCGCGCGTAAAGCTCCCTTTGTGTTGCATAATCAACGGCTGGCCAGGTCTTGGCGAGGTGCTTGAGTCGCATGTTGGCCACGTCGCGAACTAAGCGGTTGAGAGTGTCTTTGCGGTTGATCCAGAGCCTCAAGGACTCAATCCATTTCTTTCCGGCTTCAATGTTAGCTTTTTTCATGCCCAGTCTCTCCATGCTGTTTACTCCCGTCTATACCTCTTGGTGTAATGACATTTGCAAAGCTCGACAAGCTCTATATTATAAAAACACTTTCAACGATTCGTTAAAGTGTTAAGTTGTATATACAACTCTAGGAGAGTTTGATGCGCATACCTACAGAGGACGAGGAGCATATACAGTTTGCTGATTTCCTACGCGCTGGACTACGCAAAGGCGTAATATGGTGGCACACTCCTAACCAGGGGCAGCGCAAAGCTCAGTGGGCGCACAAACTTAAAAAAATGGGCCTCAAGGCGGGGGTGCACGATTTTATGTTGTATCACAACGGCCAACTTTACTCCATCGAGCTCAAGCGCTCCAAGCGCCCCGCGCCAATAAGTCCGGACCAAAGAGCTTGGGGCAGCGACCTGACCAGCCAGGGCGCTCAGGCGGCATACTGTAAGGGGTGCGGCCCCGCCATAGAGCAAGTCAAAAAGTGGGGATTGGTGCGTTAGCTTGACATTGAGTTTGACCTGTGTGACCTATTAGGCACAGGGGGATCAAAGACCCTGTATACCTACCTACGATAGGGCGTTAGCCAGTGTTGCCGGTGGGCACATCAAAGCTAAGACCACTCAGGCACTGGGCAGCTTAAGGGCTCGCCTGGTGTCTGTTGTAGGTGCGGCCCCGAGCGTGTAGGTCACAGCAGCGCGGGCCTAAGGTAGCACACATTGAGTCGGCGGATTTATCGGTGCCTTTTTTACGGGGCCAACCGCCCTACCTGCCACCTTGTCCTTGCCCCTGGATGGGCAACGCCATTAACGCCAGACTCTCCCGCCCCTAGAGGCGGCGTGGTGACTACGTTGGATATATTTTAACCGTTTATCGGCGGGCCCTTGTGCCAGACCAGCCAGAGACAGGGTCGCGCGAGCCGGGATGGAGGCGACTCGCTAATCTCTCCGCGTCGTGCAAAACTCACTGCATCCTACGAGGCCTATTAGGCTGGTTGTAACCGGATGCTACTTAAGCAGCTGCAACCAATTCTTCGAGCGCGTCGACTCGATCAGCCAGAGGCTGGGACACATAGCGCCGGTGCATCTAGGATGCATCAAGCGGGGCCGCCGGTCAAGCCGGAGGTTGTAAAAAAAACTGGTTGACACCTCGCCAGCTCCGCCCTATAGTGCGCTTGTACGTTAATCAAGACGCACAATGGTTTGATTCGCGCACGCGGGATACTATCCAAGCCCAGGGACCTAAAAATCTCTGGGCTTTTTTTTGCTCGATTATTACAAGAAACCTATTGACACCACCTGAGGGCTAGGCTAGCTTAAACCACAAGGAGCACATTACCGCGTAGGTGTGCACCTTGATAGCTCCAGGGCCTGAGCAGCGTGCGCCAGTGGCTTAGCCCCTTTCGCCGCCGGCGTATGGTCACCCTACCCGGGCCCTGGAGCCCCAGTTTTTACGTTTCCTCCCCCCAGACTAGCCCTCCTTGGCTCCAGCCATGGAGGGCTTTTTTTGGCCGGTCTTTATCCAAAAAGGAAAAGGACTTAATTTGAATGGAGGTATATACAGGGACGCCGTGGCGTGAGAATGTAAGGACATAGAGCAGCAAGGAGGGGTATATGGCAGACCTACGGAGCAAGCTAGTAGCAGCACGCAATGCACTAGGGGAGGCAATCGAGGCTATGGACAAGGAGGGAGTCAAGGCGCTGGGACGGACAAAAGCGCGGACGGACCTAGCGACCAGGCAGGAACACGAGCACGACTTTGAGCAGTTTTGGCAGGCATACGACTGCCCTAAGGCCCGCAAGGTCGACAAGTCCAAGTGCCTGGACCTATATGCCAGATACTGCAAGGACGGGGCCAGGCCGGAGCATATACGGGCCGCGCTAGACGCTGGGTTAGGCTACAATCCAGATAAGCAGTATCGCATGGCTCCTTTGCGCTGGTTGCGGATGCAACTCTGGAACGACTCGCAGGGTAAGCCGATTAAGGATAGGAGCCAAGTTGACCTGGAGGAGTACCTCAGCAAGCACGGGATAAAGGACAATGGTCTATAATGGTTAAGACGTACAAGGACATTCTAGACGAGAACAGAATCGTCATAGCGATATCACACGGCGCCGGGAGCACTACCTGCCCTCAGTGCTCACACTTAAGGCGCAAAAAAAGCGCCAAGTGCTTATCTGTGCTTATCGACGAGTTAGGGGTGCAGTGGCTATGCCACCACTGCGAGTGGAGTGGGTGGGGGTTTTACGATGACAGCACACAGCGACACGGGCCGGCTAGAAGGATACTTAGAAGAGCGTGGCCTGGACTCAGAGACGGCGCTGGGCATGGGGGTCTACAGCCCCAGCGCGGACACGGTGGGGTATCCGTACTACGACCCGGAGACGGGAGAGCACACCTACAGCAAGATTCGCGATATCGCGGGCAAGAGGTTTCGTTGCCACCCTCCGGGCGCTCCCCAGATCCACTTGTGGCAAGAGGGGGCGCTACTGAAAGAGGACGCGCCGCCCTTGGAGCCGTTAGTGGTGACAGAGGGGGAGGCCGATGCAGTAGCCGTACGCCAGGCGGGCCTGCCCTACGTGGTGAGCTTGCCAAGCGGGGCCGCAGCGTCGGGCCTGGAGAAGCTGTTTTTGACCGACAAGGGAGTGCTCAAAAAACACATCGCCCAATTTAACAAGATTATTCTGCTCACGGACAGAGACGGCGCTGGGAGCAAGTGCAAGCGCCACCTGGTAGAGATTTTGGGTGACAATTATTGCTACCAAATCGAGTACCCCGACCGGTGCAAAGATGCCAACGATGTGGTGCATTTATACAACAACGAGACTCTATATAAATGTATACAGCAAGCCAGGCCTATCGGGAGAGATAATTTCCGCCCACTGACTTTTGGTGACGAGACGCGAGAGGAGGTACTGTTAGACACGGGCATAGACTGGCTACGGCCCCACATGGTGCTGGCCAAGCCGGAGCTGCTTGTGATTGGAGGCCGCGCGAATCACGGCAAATCTACAGTGGCTCAAATAGTCTTACTTAATACGGTTTGGGCCAACCCAGGGGAGCGCCTGGCCATTTTTCATCTTGAGGGACACTACAAATACCCGCTGCAAATGGCGCGAAGGTTTTGGGGGAGTAAAAACATGGTTAAGAGCATAAACTCTATGGACACGGAGTCCGAGTGCAATAGGTGGATCAGGGAGCACCTTGGCTACATAATACCGCACCAAGATGACGTTATAGATTTTGAGTATGTGGTACGAAAGATACACCACGCCGTAATGGCGCACGGGGTAACGATTTTTTTAATCGATCCGTGGAATCAGGTCTTGATGTCCAAACGATCAGGGCAGAGCACGACGGAGTACGTCAATGAATGCATAATGAGACTCAAGCGCCTAGCCAAAAGACTCAACATAATCATTGCCGTAGCGCACCACATACGCAAGCCAGACGGAGAGCAGGAGCCCACAGAGTACGACCTAGCCGACTCGGCCCACTGGGCCAATGGCTCCGACCACGTGCTGCTTGTGCATATGCCAGACAAAAAAATCAACAAGACTCGCGTGTGGGTGCCTCGCTCCAAAAACTTTGAGACCATGGGCCGACCAGGTGGCAGGATGGTGGCCTTTGTGACGGCCCACGCAAAGCTGTTGCCTGTCGGCGACGATGCTTAAAACGTATTGACAGCGGCCGCAAGGCGTGTATATATAACGACAAGGAGAGTCGGAAATGAAAAAAGAAAAGATGCCATCGCCGTATCCAAGCCGCCCGCGCGTGATGCTCTCGATGAGGATGTCGGTGCCTCTTATAGAGGCGATAGACATGCACCTGGAGGGCGAGGGGCTTAACTACTCGCGCTCAAAGTATATAACAGAGGCCGTCACTCAGCGCCTGATAAGGGACACGCACCACAAGGTAGACGGAGCCGCCCAGCGCATAACGCGGGCGAAACACGATCAGAAATAGGCCCAAACAGAAAGGGGAGAAGATGGAAAGTGTGTTTTTGTGCATGGACGAAACGCTCTTTAAGAGCGGGCACAATTGTGTGCCGGTCGTCATTAATGCCAGCAACGACGAGGCAGCGGCAGAGAATTATGCCAATTTAATGCACGGCTGGAGAGATATCGACGAGATCAAGCCGGTCGTTGTCGTTAGCTACGAAAAGAGCTCAATAAAAACAATCCGGGCCAAGGTGGCCCCATGGAGCAGATGAGGAGAAATGCATGGGAAGATATAGGAAAAAGCCCGTTGTCATTGAGGCACATCGCATAGGCGACGAGGGGTGGCCTGAGAGTATTTGGGAAGGCGTGATGTCCAATGCTATCACACTCCACATGGATGAACCAAAGGGCCAGCGTCACGTTGAAATCAAGACACTGGAGGGCGTCATGCGTGGCGACGATGGGGATTGGATAATCCGGGGGGTGGCCGGTGAATTTTATCCCTGCAAGCCCGGCATTTTCGAAGCGACATATGAACCGGAAACAGATTTTGGAGCGAAAAAAGATGGAAAAAGATGAATTAGACAGAAAGTTATCTGAGCACAAGAAGTGGCTAGACACTAATGGGAAAGAAGGGTGCCGGGCGGATTTTAGTGGCATAGACCTTACGGGTGTGGATTTTGCTAGCAAAGCGCCGCAAGTGGATGAGTCGTACCAAGAGCAGTTTTTGGGGCCTTTAGACCCCTTGTTTGATTGTCTTGGTCCGGATTTATCAGGTGCCAACCTAGAAGGCGCTGAGCTGATAGGCGCAAATCTTAGTAGGGCAAATCTGGTAGGTGCGAATCTGGTAGGTGCGAATCTATATGGAGCAAGGCTGGAACACACATTCCTAAGAGATGCTGATTTACGCCAGGCGGATATGCGCGGCGCATCCCTCCATCGTGCAATGTTGCCAGCAGCAAATCTTGCTGGTGCAAATCTGATGCACGCGGAGATGTTTAAGGTTGATGCTCCAGGAGCCGATTTATCTGGTGCTGACCTACGGTGGGCAGATCTCCGCTTTGCCCACATGTCAGACGCTATACTAATAGGGGCCAAGCTGTCGGGCGCCGATTTGAGAGGCATATGGGTACCAAACGCCTCTCTTGACTCAGAGATTTCGGCATATCCGCCTAAGACGAAATGGGCCCTTGCCGTGCCTCAAGAGTCTGGAAGTGTGTGGTTTTTCCACGATGTGCAAAAGTTTGAAACCATGCGTAGCGTGCGTCAATATTTTAAGGGCACACCAGGTGCCATTAAGTGGCTGGACCAATTGCAGGACAGGGGGCTTAAAGATGAACAAGGGCGATCTTGAGTCGGCATTGTCGGGCCATGAGGACTGGCTATCGACAGACAGGGGGAAGGCGATGCCACGAATCTCCAAGACCGAGCTGGAGAGAATCCTAGCCGACCACCGGAAGTGGTTAGAGACGCAAGGGGAATATGGGACACAGGCAAACCTCGACTCCCACGACCTGACCGGGCACGACCTAGCAGGCGAGGACCTAAGAATCGCCCGCATTAGACACGCAAGAATGTCATTTTTGAACCTGTCTGGCACAAACCTTAAAGGAGCATCGCTTTGCGGAGCCAGGTTTTACAAGGCTAATTTGTCAGGGGCAGACTTGACTTGTGCAGAGCTTGCGGCTGCAATTCTTGTCGGGGCTAACCTACGCGGCGCGCGCTTGGCATACGCGAATCTATCAGGCTCCGACATGGACCACGCCGAACTAGCTGGGGCCGACTTGCAAGGCGTAAAATGGGAGGGAGCGAAGCTTGACTCGTCCGTGTCGACTTGGCCACGAGAGGGGAGCCTTGCCCTTGCCATACCGCAAGAGGGGCGTATATATTGGATTTTCCATGCAGACAAGAAATTTGACTCAATACCCGAGGCAAAAAAGCATTTTTACGACGCCGAGGACGTGCTGGCATGGCTTGACAACTTAGCAGCCACATAAGGGTAGGGAGAGCCGCAAAAACAATGCTCTACTACTGCATAGACGCGGAATTTTTTAGATCCGCCAGGCGCGAGATGCCCATCTCAATCTTATCAACCTCGCCAGCGAGCGCGGCTGAAGAATACACTATGCTGATCAACGGCTGGCGGCCTGATGCCCTTAGGCGGCGCGTTGTTGTTACCGACGCGAGGACGCTGGAGTCTGTTATGTACCCGGTACATCTAAGCCGCCCTTGGAGCAAGAGGCGTTAGGTGTTAGCCTGTATTGGCAAGCATCACGGAACCACGTCAGACAAATGAGGTAAAAAATGCAAATAGACCTTTCAGATTTTAACTTTTTGCGGCCAGTCTTTACCATTGCCGCCATGATTTTTGCGACACTAGCAGCAATCAAAGGCCTAGCTTTTTGGAGCCCAGAGGGCAGCGCCGGGACCCAGTCCTTGGCGATACTGTCTATAGCTCTATGCTATCTGGGACAAAAGCAGTACAAAAACTAAAACGTGCCGTTGCTTATGCAACTGACAGCCGGGAAAAGACCGGCAACACCAATTTGCTTTACATTATCGCCCAATATGTTATCTAAATGGGGAGTTGTAGCTAGAACAGGTGTTAAAAATGATGATCGGAAATCTAACTCGCCAGGAGTACTCACGGGCATACGCGCGCAAGGTGCTACACCTGGGCGACAGGGACAAGGCAGCCGTGGCAGGCCGCGCGGCATACAAGCGGGCTAGGCTAGACGGCCTGAGCACGCACGAGTGCCGCTTGGCATTTAACCAGGCGCGCTCTGCCGTATCTTTTCGGACCGCGCGCACCAACCCGGCGTGGGAGGATCTATCTGTGGAATCTTTCCGCGATGAACTCTATTATGACTCGGCCAGCATTTGAAAAACGTGCGAAAAAGTTTGAAAAATATCAAAGCAAAAACAAGCAGTTAACTCCAGGTTAGGGCCAATTAATCAAACTTAGGCCCAAAAAAAATCAAAACTAGGACACCAAAATCAATTTAAGCAGCAAAAACAATGGCTAGCAAAAAAGATGAAAATCAAAACAGGGGCGGAGCGCGCAAGGGAGCGGGCCGCAAGAAAGGCTCACCCAACAGCAGGCCACGCCGCAATCCCAAGGGCTACCTATGTGACGACGGCATCTTAGCGGCGGCCAAGCTCTCCTCCCGTATGTTGTCGGACCCGAAAAAGCGCAAGAACATACAAACACCACTAGAGTTTTTACTCACCGTGGCCAACGACACGGACATTGAGCTCAAGCACCGTCTAGATGCAGCCAAGGCCGCCTCCAAGTACGTGCACCCTAGCCTTGCCCAGGTTGAGTCCACCGTTAAGCAGACTGTTAGACACGAGGACGCCCTTGCCGCCCTAGATGACGAGGACGACTATAGCGAGGCCGTAGGTGGATGATCGAGAGCGGCGGATCCGTCGCCGACTCCGAGACGATTTTCCCTTCTACGCCCGAAAATGCCTAGAGATCAGGCCCAAAGGTGGCGAGCCCATCAAGCTGGTCCTTAATGCGTCCCAGCGCTATGCCGTCGAGCGTATGCTTGAGCAAGAGCGCCAAACGGGCAAGATTCGTACCATTATCCTCAAGGGCCGCCAGCAAGGAATAAGCACCCTTGTGTCAGGCATGTTTTACCAACGCGTCACACACCGGCGCGGGTTTTTGGCCTACGTGATGACCCACTTGAGTGAGGCCACCAACAACCTCTTTGGCTTTGCTAAGCGCTACCACGAGTCCTGCCCCGCGCTAGTGCGGCCGGAGACTGGGGCTAGCAACAGTAAAGAGCTTAATTTTGTTAACCTGGACAGTGGCTATAAGGTAGCCACAGCAGGCAGCCAAGGCGTTGGGCGCTCCCAAGCAATCCAGCTTATGCACCGCTCCGAGTTTGCTTTTTGGCCTAACGCGAGCGAGCATAGCGCGGGCATCGGCGAGGCCCTGGCCGATGTGCCTGGCTCGATGGATGTGGTCGAGAGCACGGGCAATGGTATGAGCAATGCTTTTTATAGCATGTGGGCAGCTGCAGAACGCGGCGACTCGGAATATCAGGCTATTTTTTTGCCATGGTATATGCATGAGACCTATACTAAGCCTGACGAGTACAGGGCAGCCAAGGCGGCGGGGTTTGTGTTTTCGGACGAATGGCTGGAGTATCAGCACAATTATG
>Ga0316190_10004483_pt1 | contig 10183 bp, 8 predicted proteins | sample Eddworburrow2_MG_FD_204929 | JGI IMG/M metagenome (GOLD analysis project Ga0316190, IMG submission 204929) | Coastal sediment microbial communities from Maine, United States - Eddy worm burrow 2 | ecosystem: Environmental > Aquatic > Marine > Coastal > Sediment | place: USA: Maine | collected... | reverse complement strand
CACTGTGTGTGCAGTGATCTTCCAATCAACCCGCACATCAGCTGCTGCAACACCTTCAACTGCTTCAATCTTCTCTCTGACAGCTGCGCCCAGCGTAACGCCGATCCCTTTTGCGGGAAAACCTAGCAGAATTTCAACCTTGACCTTATCACCCTCTATAGTGATATTTTTAACAGCCTTGGCACTAACCAAGTCCTTATCAAGATGAGGTTCTATATAGGTTTTTATCGCCTCTTCAATCTGACTCCGGGTAACTTCTGACATGTATGGATCTCCTGCTAATGGCTTTAGAACAGCCGATTGCGGCTAAGCATGAAAAAAACTGGTGTGGAATTCTACCTCAAAACCCATTAATTTCCCACCAAACCACTTGGTTTTTAATTCCCATACTGCATCACCACATGCCGAAACCTTAAAAAACAGCACCTCTTATGGCTTCTCTCACACCCCTAAATCTGAGCATCATGTCTCATCGTTAACAGGAATAGTAAAAGTAAGCACAGCACCACCCTGTGGATTATGCTCTGCCCATATCGCCCCCCGGTGCTTATCGATAATCTCTTTGCAGATGGCCAATCCCAGGCCTGTACCACCTGCTCCATCCTTGGTGTTGCTTGACTGTACAAATTTGTCAAATACCGTTGTTAACTCCTCTTCAGGGATACCTATACCGTCATCTGCAACACTAACCGCAATCGCTGGCACCTCTTTATCATCCTGATCCAATAACAAACTGGAGCTGCTGAAAGAGACCCTGATATTTTTCCCTTGTGGTGTAAATTTGATGGCATTAGAGAGAAGATTATGTACAACCTGTAGCACTCTCTCTTCATCATAATTGGCCAGAGTCTCTATCTCTGGCAAATCCATCTGCAACGTCAATGAACGCTCTTGAAGTAATGCGTCAAATTCCATACTTGCAACCCTGACTGTCTCCTGAAGATCATTAGTCTCCTTATTCAATTCCATCTTGCCTGCCTCAAGCTTGGCCAGGTCCAGTAGATCATTAAGCAGCAACAGCAGGCGTTTGCCACTTTTGTTAATGCTGGAGAAATAGCGGTGCATCTTTTCCAGCTCAGCACAATCCGTCTTGTTTATACCTATTTCTGAAAACCCAAGAACGGCATGCATTGGGGTACGCAGTTCATGTGACATATTGGCTAGAAAAACACTCTTAGCTTCATTAGCATTCTCCGCTTCCTCTTTAGCCTGCTTCAATGCCTCTTCTGCCCATTTTCTTTCCGTAATGTCTTGGGTAATTCCCAATACACGTAATGCATCTTCATCATCAGACACGACCTCTGCCTGTAGTGACACCCTATTTTCACTGCCATCCAATCGAATCAAGCGGTGTTCAATTTTGCAACTTCCATTCTTGGCTATAGCCTCTTCCAGGGCTAGATTAACGCTCTCACGGTCATCTGGGTAAACAAATGAAAGAAATGCATCATAGCTGCCACTAAACTGATGCGGCCTACAAGCGAAGATGTGATACATCTCATCCGACACACTGACGGTATTCGCACGAACATCCCAGGTCCAATTTCCCAACCGTGCTATCTCTTGAGCCTTAGCAAGACTTCTCTCACTGGCTTTCAAAGAGTCATGCTGTATCTGCATTGACTCAATATCACGCATATAAAGAAGAAAGAAGTAGGCCATGAGAATCAGATAAGCCCCTAAGCGCAACGCATGCCACAACCACCAAGTAGCATCCCAAAGCACAGAGAATTCAAATAGAAAACAGGCTACACCAAAAAGCAGGCAGTGATGAGCCAGCAATAACTGTTCATTGGTTATTGCGCCACGATATTGAAAAACAAGAAAGCCCCAGGCAATAAGAAAACCAGCACCACCAATGAAGTTGATACTACGAGCAGCAGTAGTGAACTGCCCATTTGATGCCATTACCGGGATCAACTCGGGTAGCAACAGAGAACCTACACCAATAGCAACAGCAACCATAAAAATAATCTGGAATACATATCTGCCAAGGAGGAATTTTGCCCATACACTTGGGAGTACTATCAGTGCAAGAGCCAAGCCACCAACCAGACTTGCAATGCTGTGCAGCCACACAAATGCTTGTCCCGCATAGAGGGCCGCATGAAAACCATCCAGCACTCCCATACCAATCATCGCAATAGCAACCCAAGAATACCTGGGGGATAAACGGCGGTATTTTTGAAGCAGCAGAATAAAGAGGGCAATAGTAAATGCGGCAAAGGTGCCCAGCCCTTCAACCATTGTATGAACAGGATGATGCTCCCAGATAACATCTGGCAGATAGTTATAAAAGAAAACAGCTCCTCCAACTGGAACAACCATCCCGATAAAGAGTGTCGATGCAACAGCACGCATAAACCGAGATTGATCACCAGGAGAGCGATCACTCGCACAAGCTAAATTTACCTGCTGCCCCTGCTCCTTCATCTGGCCTCTCCTTCAGCATACTGCAATTCAAAATGTGGTATATCTCAAATACTGCAAAAGCAGTGCCAAAACCACTCATTCCAAGCATGGAATATCAAGGGTCATTCTTAATTTGCCTAGACAATATGTAGCGGAATATCTGTCTTAAAGAAAGTGTGCACCCAGCAATTCCTTGCATTTTGCAGGTCGATTTCGCAAAAAAGCGTGCAGCCAAAAAGTTTAGCTTCCCGGGGGCTACTTTCTCTCTTACGAAGCTATCAAAGCGCTCAAGCATTAAACCTAGATTAAAATCACAACCCAGTTGCTTTTGAGAATGATTCGCATTACTATTCGCATCACATACTCAGACCGCAGCGATTCTATGCAACAAGAAGCCTCCATATCACCCCGCGATCCAATGCTACAAGAGATCCCCATTGAGGTGGAGAACCATCAGCACCTCGACTGGAAACAGGCTCTTAGCACAAGCACTGAGACCTTCTTTGTTCGCTACCGTGAGCAGTTAGTCTGGGTGCACGCTGGCATGTTTCTTTTTTTTCTAGCTGTGGTTCTGTTGCCACTTTTTTTGAGTGAGCCGCCAGAAGACGCCACAGCACTCTCCCATTTCACAATCTTTTCCAACTTTGCTATGTGGGGACTTTGGTTTCCGCTGACTCTGTTATCCGTCATCTTCACCGGGCGCAGTTGGTGCGGTCTGCTCTGCCCGATGGGAGCTGCTTCCGAATGGGCCAATAAAGCAGGGTTTCAGCGCCCTATTCCTCGCTGGATGCAATGGCAGGGTACACCCATTGCAAGTTTCCTGCTAATTACCATTTTAGGCCAGACAGTAGGGGTACGAGATCACCCTGAAGCCATTGCTGAGGTCTTTGGTGGCACCATGCTGCTGGCTATCATTATTGGCTTCATCTACGGGCGAAACAAACGTGCCTGGTGCCGCCACATGTGTCCAATTGGTCTATTGCTGGGCATATTCTCCCGCATTGGTGCCGTCCAGTTTTTGGCCAGACGCCCGCGCCCTGGCGGTGATCGCTATACTGAAAAAACAGTCTGCCCAACGCTGATCGACATCCCACGCAAACAGGAGTCACGCCACTGCATCGAGTGTTTCCGCTGTGTGCACCCTGATACCCGCGGTGGATTACATCTGCGCCTACGCCATCCCGGGGAAGAGGTCGAGCAGATTCGCAGCCACAACCCCAACCCCTTTGAGATCTGGTTTCTATTTCTGGGTACCGGCATTGCTCTGGGTGGGTTCCTGTGGCTGGTGCTGCCGCAATACGGTCACCTGCGACAATCCATCGGAGAGTGGTTTATCGAAAACGGCCACTACTGGATTGGCGAATCTGGCCCCTGGTGGCTGATGAGCGTCCACCCAGAACGCCGCGAAGTCTTCAACTGGCTGGATTTCAGCACCATTATCGGCTTCATGATAGCCGTTATGCTACTTATAACCGCCCTGCTCGGACTCACCACTTGCCTATCAGCTTGGCTCTCCGGTCGACTGCAAGGGGACAAAAATCTCAGAGAGCGTTTCACTGAACTGGGCTACCAATATGCACCAATCGCCATGGTGTCTCTGGTGATTGGCCTGGGAGCAACCTTGTTCCAGCCCTTGGAAGTTCTCAGCCCAGCACTGCCCGGCCTGGCAAAAGGCACACTCTTTACCGCAGGCCTGCTTTGGAGCCTATGGCTGGGTGATCGCATTCTGAAACGACAAGGGGTAGCAGGCAGCTACCGCTGGATTCCTTTATTACCCGGCGCTATTGGCAGCCTGTCTGTTGGCATCGCTTGGTGGCCTGGAATCTTTGGAATATAGGTAAAAAATTTTAACCATTGATGCGAATGCGTCGTATTTGCTTTTTAACTTAGGAGACAATCATGCACAAACTCATAAAACCAACAGCCCTGGCCGCAAGCCTGGCACTACTCTCTGGAGCCGGCACCCTCTCCGCCGCAGACTTTCCCATCGGTAAACCTGTAATCAAAAACGGCATGGAGATAGCCGCCGTCTACATTCAGCCCACCAAGATGGAACCCATGCTGCCCGGCATGATGGAGCCCAGTGATATCCATCTGGAAGCAGACATCAGCGTCACAAAAGAGAATCCAAATGGCTTCAGTGAAGGCAGTTGGATGCCCTACCTACAGATCACCTACCAGATCCGCAAAGTGGGTTCAGAGTGGTCCGCCATCGGCTCACTTATGCCTATGGTTGCTACCGATGGCCCCCATTATGCTGAGAACATCAAGCTCAACGGCCCTGGCAAATACCAGCTGACCTACCATATCGTGCCACCACCCATTAATGGCTTCTACCGTCACACTGACAAAGAGACCGGTACAGGCAAATGGTGGGCACCCTTTGATCTGAATTGGGAATTCACCTACCTGGGCGCTGGCAAAAAAGGTGGATATTAATCCTCATTGCAGTGATATGAACAAACCAAGCAACCCAACCAAAGCAAGCGCCACTCACTCTGATGAGAAGCAACAAGCCAGACACATACGCAGTCAGGATCTTTTCAATTGCCACAAGGAGGTGGTAATTGAACACACAGGTCAAGAGTATCGGCTGCGCATTACCCGGCAAAACAAATTGATACTGACTAAATAGTCAAAACAACATGTAGTAGTAACCTTTTTAATTCTTACGCCAGCCCGCCATCTCATGGTTTTTACCCTAGCCAGCCAGCGTTGTACTTGTCTACCTAGGAGTAAACACCATGCAGCAACAGCTGAAAAAACATTTCATCCCCACTTTATTAACCCTGGCAGTCTCTGCAGCAATAGCCACACCGACTTGGGCGGCAAAAGCTCCCAGCGCTGAGGAGATGTGGCAGCTCATTTTAGAGCAACGCGAAATCATTAAGCGTCAAAATGAAAAAATTGATCAACTAAGTGTTCAATACAAGCAGCTAGATTCAAAAACAAAAGAGACCGCAGAAGCCGTAGCAGCAACAGCTGATGCTGTCGAACAAGTCTCTACAAGCAGCGGTTCAGGTTTGTTCAACAAAAGCAGTTTCGGTAGCTATGGTGAGCTGCACTACAACAATCTTGAGGCCAATCATAACAGCGTAGGCAGCGACAAGGATGAGATGGATCTGCACCGCTTTGTGCTCTTCTTTGGGCACGAGTTCAATGAAGACATACGCTTTTTCTCAGAGCTAGAGGTAGAGCACAGCATTGCTGGTGAAGGTAAGGCCGGTGAAGTTGAGCTGGAGCAGATGTATATCGATTTTGATATCAATGACCAGCTTACCGCACGCGGCGGTCTCTTCCTTCTGCCTGTTGGTATTTTGAATGAAACCCATGAACCCAATACATTTTATGGTGTAGAGCGTAACCCGATTGAAAAAGACATTATTCCCGCAACCTGGTGGGAAGGCGGTGCTGGCATCCATGGTGAAATTGCACCAGGCTTAGGGTTTGACCTGTATGCGCATTCAGGTCTCGAGACCAGTGCAGCCAATAACTATGCCCCGCGCAAAGGCCGCCAAAAAGTGGGCAAAGCCAATGCTAAAGATCTGGCAGGAACAGCACGCATTAAATGGACAGCAGTACCGGGTCTTGAATTAGCCGGTTCAGTGCAATACCAAAGTGACATTGCTCAAGATGCTGACAGCACCGCTGGTGATGCCATGCTCTATACCGCCCATGCAGTATTGCAAAAAGGCCACTTTGGCTTGCGCGCACTTTATGGCCAATGGAATCTGGATGGCAGCGGCCCGGAGAGCGTAGGCGCTGATGAGCAAAACGGCTTCTATATCGAACCATCCTTTAAGATCAGCAAGCAGCTTGGCATCTTTGCACGTTACAACCAGTGGGATAACCAAGCAGGAAATATCAGCAACAGTGAGAAAGAGCAGATTGATGTCGGCATAAACTATTGGCCACATGAAAATATCGTCGTAAAAGCTGACTACATGAAACAGGATTTCGATAACAAAAAAGGGCAGAAAGGCTTTAACCTCGGTTTAGGGTATTCGTTCTAATGAAAAGATGGTTCACTCTGGGGCTGCTCCTACTCTCTGCCGCGTCGCTCTCCGCTAAAGGGGTGTATCAAACACCCGAGGCATTTATACAAGCAGGCTTCCAGAGTGAGCCACCCACACAAAACGTTATCTGGCTGAATCAGCCACTCAAGAAAACCATGGCCGACATACTAGGGCATACCTACTCTGGACTAAGGGTACGCTACTGGGGCAAAGGCAATCGCACCGCCTGGGTTCTTAACGAAATTGGAAAAGAGAAGCCCATCACCATCGGCGTAATCGTGCGTGCCGGACAACTTGAACAGGTCGCCATACTCACTTTCAGAGAGAGCCGGGGCGGTGAGATACGCCACCCCTCATTTACCGATCAATTCATTAACGCCAAACTTAAAAATGATCATGCTTTAGATAAACCAATTGATGGTATATCCGGTGCAACACTATCTGTTCGAGCTGTAAAAAAGATAGCAAAGCTAGCACTCTTCCTTCACCAACAGACACCTTTTTCAGATGGCAAAACGCAGTAAAAAAAGACATTCATTACACCAGTGGCATCGATATTTAGGGCTTTTCGCCGGGCTTTTTACGCTCTGGATTACCCTCAGCGGCATAGCGTTAAACCACTCTGCCGAACTGGCATTTGATCAGCAGTATGCGCCCAGCAACTGGTCGTTAACGGGTGATAGCATCACAGCATCCTCCATCACTGCCTATAAATCAGGAGACCAGTGGGTCAGCCAACTGAACGACAGAATATATCTGGATACCCAAGAGATCACTGTTAGCAATACCTTACTCATCGGGGCAACCAATCTCCAACAGATGCAAGTCGTAGCCACAACCGATTCACTCTGGCTATTCGATCATTCAGGGCAGTTAATTGAGCAAATTGATTGGAGCCTAATGCTGCCTGCAAAACCAATAAGATTAGGCGTAACCCAAGAGAAAAGACTAGCCATGCAGGTGGCTCACAATTGGTACAGCACTGATGAAAGCATGCTTACCTGGCAACCTATACCGCAACAGAACGCCCATATTGTGCAGCCCGCACAGCCACCAGAATTTATCATCCAAAAGCTTTTAGATGCCTATAACGGCAAATCAACAACCTACGAACAACTACTGCTTAACCTGCACACAGGCCGCATCCTGGGAGAATATGGGGTTTACCTAATTGACCTCATTGCACTCATATTAGCCACCCTCGCCCTCAGTGGTTTCACCGTATGGTTAAGGCGTAGGCAATAGAATTTTAGTATCACTCCACCGTCAACAAAAAAGCCTGAACAGATTCCTGTTCAGGCTTTTAATATTTGACTGAGGACGACCCCCAGTACAAAAAGGTGCTTAATTAATATTGGTAACAATAAGGTTGAAAGCTCACCCAAGCTTGAGCAACTAATTATTAAACCATTCCCATCTTGGTGAGCAGCTCATCAGCTTCCACACGGAATGCAGAATCAGCCATAGTGTAAAGCTTTCTCTCTTCTTTCTTATTATGCTGCTGCAGCATCATCAACAGAGTCTCTGATTGCCCCAGAAACTGCTCCTGGTCTTTTACCTTAATGCTTTCCCCAGCCTCAAAAATGATAATGCGCAGCTGCATGTGATCTTGCATCAGCGCATCCGTAACACTGCTCAGATTTGTTTTTACCGTATAGGCAGGAAACAGAACCGTCTCTTCCATAATAAAATGATGCTCAACCTCATCCTCAAACTCTTTGTACAAGGCACCCGCTTTTTCCCAATCCTCATCAGATACAGCATTAGCTACAGCCTCCTCAGCTTGAGCAAAGATTTCATCACACCGTTTGTGATCATTGGTCATAACATCTGCAATTTTTGGCATAGCGCTTTCGTCTCTGTATTAAATGAAGTGGTAAAGCATATATTAAACCGGAAAAACTGTCCTTGATATTAGTCAGCATTTATCCGCTCACAGAGCTTCATTATCGCGCTGGCAGTTAAGAGCATAAACCTTGAACCAGCTACTCCTTCAAGCGAACAGCACTCAAAACACAGCCTTTTTGCTGGAGTACTACCTCTTGGCTTTAAGATTGATGAACCTGGCAACCGGTGTAGCTTCCCCCCCTCCACTGCCATAAAAGCGATCTCAATCCACCGCATTAAGAAGAAAATGCCTTAATTCCATATAGTCTTCGGTAATTGTGAAACTTCTGTGAAATCCATAGGCTAGGCTGTAGATATTGGCAGTTTCTAAGAGGTAAATCATGAGCAGTATCAACGGCACCTGCTCCAGCAATTCAGCACAGGCTCTGTTTGAACAGCATATGGAGTTATTACAACAGCAGCGGCTAGAAGAGGCCAAACAAGCCAAAAATGAGATGCTGGATCAGCCCACACAACCAGATCAAGCAACCGGGGTAATAGACAAAGCAATCGCCATTAAAGGCGTCACCGAGCCTGGAAAAGGAGCATTTATTGACTTCTATATCTAACGACTGAGGTCAGACACAAGCCCAAACCCTTAATCACTTAACCCTCTACAACCCTGAATTAGCAGCGCAAACAGTTTCAAGATCAAATCAGCCAATACTCCAAAACAAGGTAGTCAGTGAGCAATTAAATACTATAACTAAAGACTTAAATCCTAATTTTCTTATCCCCTACGGAGGAATATATGAGCAAGTCGACATGGAGTACCCAACCGGCCACCGGCGAATGGAACATGGCAACCAACTGGGAGCCTGCCGCTGTGCCCACGGATGCGGCTGCCTTTACAACGTCATCCCAGACAGCAATCACCTTTTTATCAACCAGCGCCGCCACAGTGAACGACATTGAGTTTGCTGCCGGCGCGCCCGCCTACACTTTTACATTTAACGCACCCTCTCCAGATGCACCGACGTTAACAATCGCAGGTCAAGGTGTTAGCAACAGCTCCACACACCAGCAGAGTTTCGTCGTTGCCGCCACCAGCTCTGGCTACGAGAAACCACAGCTCAAATTTATAAACTCCGCGACAGCAGGAGGATCCGACATGTTCTACTGTGCCGGCCCTGAAACAGCACAAGGCTACGGCGGAGGTGTCATCCGTTTTTGCGACACCTCTACAGCAGGTTCGGCCTCATTTAAAGCTTGGACTGGAGCCGCGCCCCCACCAGATCACAACAGTACGGTGGGTGGTGAGGTGAGCTTTGGCGACTCCTCATCAGCGGGCACTGCCCGTTTCACCATTTACGGCACCCTAGGCACCGATGGTGATACCTTCGGTAATGTGGTGTTCCACGACACCTCAACCGCAGCCAACGGCACATTCACCAACATCGGCGGAACGGTGTCCGGCGGCGATGGCGGCAACACACAGCTCTATGACAATTCGACCGCAGCCAACGGCGTCTTTAACAACTGGGGCGGAACATACAGCGAAGCAAATGGCGGCGACGTAGCCTTCGATGGCACTGCCAATGGGGGGAGTGCTCACTTCTACAACCACGCGGCCATCGTCGCCGGCGCATACGGCGGCGTCACAAGCTTCAATAACAACCCTCCCGAGGTGGCAACCCAGGGCGCATCCGCCGGTAACGGTTTCTACTTCAACTACGGTGCACGGGATGGTGAGCTGGGCGGGGGCGGCCACCTTGAGTTCAGCGCAAAACACGGCTCTCCAACAGCCGGCCATGCCTGTATCGTCAACTATGGCAGCACGCTTGCGGACAAATCCAGCGCTGGACACACGATTTTTTCAATCAGCCTTCCAACCGACTACTACCCGACCGCAGGCAATGGCATCTTTT
>Ga0316190_10004482_pt1 | contig 10185 bp, 8 predicted proteins | sample Eddworburrow2_MG_FD_204929 | JGI IMG/M metagenome (GOLD analysis project Ga0316190, IMG submission 204929) | Coastal sediment microbial communities from Maine, United States - Eddy worm burrow 2 | ecosystem: Environmental > Aquatic > Marine > Coastal > Sediment | place: USA: Maine | collected... | reverse complement strand
GCTTCTTCTTATCATCTTCTGCGTGCATCTCCGCATCCTTTTTCATTTTCTCTACCTCATCCTTAGAAAGACCAGTCGAACCTTGAATGATAATATTCTGTTCTTTTCCAGAAGCTTTATCCTTAGCAGATACATTTAATATACCATTAGCATCTATATCAAAATTTACTTCAATTTGTGGCACACCTCTAGGTGAAGGGGGTAAACCATCTAAGATAAACCTACCTAAGGTTTTATTATCACCAGCCATTTCACGCTCACCCTGCAAAACATGAATTTCTACCGATGGTTGATTATCGGCCGCAGTCGAAAACACTTGTGACTTATTAGTTGGAATAGTTGTATTACGCTCAATAAGAGCTGTACGTACTCCACCTAAAGTCTCAAGACCAAGAGTCAAAGGAGTTACATCTAGTAATAATACATCTTTTACATCTCCCTGTAACACACCCGCCTGTACAGCCGCCCCTATTGCTACAACCTCATCAGGATTTACTGAAATATTAGGCTTCTTTCCGAAAAACTCCTCTACTTTCTGTAAAACTAATGGCATGCGTGTCATTCCACCAACCATCACAACCTCTTCTATATCCTTAGCTTCAAATTTAGCATCTTTCAACGCCTGCTTCACCGCATCAAAAGTTTTATCCACCAGGTCATGGACTAGCTCTTCAAGCTTGGCCCTAGTTAGCTTTAAAGTTAAATGCTTGGGTCCGTCAGCTCCACTAGTAATAAACGGCTGATTAATCTCAGCTTCCTGCGCAGTTGAAAGCTCTATCTTAACCTTCTCAGCCGCCTCACGAATACGCTGCATAGCCAATGGATCGCCTGTTAAGTCGATACCTTGATCTTTCTTAAACTCATCAATAATCCAATCTATCAATTTACGATCAAAGTCATCTCCACCCAAAAATGTATTCCCAGCCGTAGATTTCACCTCAACAGTATCCTCTGATATATCAAGGATAGACACATCAAACGTTCCACCACCTAAGTCATATACGGCAATCTGCTGACCCTTTTTCTTTTCAAAGCCGTACGCAAGAGCTGCTGCGGTTGGCTCATTAATAATACGTCTCACCTTAAGACCTGCAATTTCCCCTGCTTCTTTGGTTGCATTACGCTGTGCATCATCAAAATATGCTGGCACAGTAATTACAGCTTCTTCTATTTTCTCACCCAACCTCTCTTCAGCATCGTGTTTCATTTTCTGCAAAATCATAGCGGAAACCTCTTGTGGTGTATAGCTTTTTCCAGCCATTTTAACTTTCACACCTTCACCAGATTTTTCCATATTATAAGGTAACACTTTCAAAGCGTGTTGCACTTCCTCATCCTCAAAACGTCGTCCAATCAAACGTTTAATAGAAAATAAAGTATTCTCTGGGTTTGTTACTAACTGACGTTTTGCTAGTGTACCAACTAATCTCTCATCTCCCTTAGATGTAGCAACTGAAGAAGGTGTTGTACGGTTACCTTCCTTATTTTCTAAAATCTTAGGCTCTCCACCCACCAGCACTGCCATGGCTGAGTTAGTAGTACCTAAGTCAATTCCAAGAATCTTTGACATATATTATATATTTATAATTAGTTAATTTTTTACTTAATAAATCGACATGAGCAAGCTACTACCACACAAGTAGTACTAGTCTGCCCATCTTAAACACTAATCAGACGCTTCACTTTCCATTAATTCATACAAATCTAACACATCATCATATGAAACTGGCTCGCTCCCAGCAAATTTTACAACCTCATCTGCCCGCAAATCTGTCATCAAACCAGCTGCCATGTGTCCAAACGGAGTTTCTGTAATAGATGCCAGAAAACAACTAGAACAATGTGTACACTGAAAATGTGATAACACCCTACCTTCTACCTCATCAATAATTTGAATCTTCTGTACTTCGTACTTTTTATTACAAATAGGGCATCCAGGCATTATTTGCTGAGACGTATTTGTTAAATCTGAAAACTGCATATACTCTGTATAATTTTTATTTACTATTCACTAATCCTTCTTGTTTACTTTTATCTTCTTAGGGGTTACTTCTTCTTTCTTTGGTACCACAATTTTCAAAATTCCATTTTCATAGTCAGCCTGTGCTTTGTCACCATCTACATTACTAGGTAATGATATACTTCTATGAAATGATCCAGCTGATACTTCCTTACGATAATAATTTTTTTCATCCACTTCAGATTTCTTTTCGTTTGATCCTTCTACTATCAAAGTATCATTTTCTATTACTACATTCACCTTATCAGATTCTACCCCAGGTAAAGAAGCTTCTATGTATACGTTATTTTCATCCTGATACACATCCACTGCTGGCATAAAACCACGCCCAGCTTGTATACCAAAATTTTCAAATATTTTATCAAACTCCTTAAAAGGATCTGAATTATATGAATTCCGTTTTACAAGTGACATATATTTTATAATTAACTTAATTGATACTCAATAATTTTATCTTACAACCCCTAACTATTCCGCCACCACCACTTTTGCTGGCACTATAACCTCATTATCTATCTTATATCCAGGCTCTACTTCTCTCAATATGTTACCAGGCTTAACATTATCTTTTTTCTCCTTAGATACTGCTTCATGCACGCTTGCATCAAAGTCTCCACTCACACTTATCTGTTCTACTTTCAATTCCTTAAGTACAGCAGCAAATTGGTCCTTAATATGCCGTATCCCAAGTGCCCATTGATCATCCTCCAAACTTTTAGGTAAATGAATAAAAGCAGTCTGCAAGTTACTGTATAAAGGTATTACTTGTATAATCCACTGTATCTTAGCAAATTTAGTAAACTGTTCACGCTCTCTCACAGACTCCTTCTGTAAATTTGAGTAATCAGCTTTAGCTCTCTGCCATCCATCTAAATACTCCTTACATTTATTTTCTATTTCTTCTAACTTAACATCTTCAACAGGCTTATCACCTTTATTTCTCTTTTTAACTATTTTTTTATTCGACATATATACATTAAATTATAAATAAAAATTACTATAACCTTTTTATTATTACAAATTTTAATTCATCTTTTAAATTATTCAAATAACAAACTCTTAGTATATTTAACTCTACTTATATTGCTCATATAATCCATACGCATTGGTCCAAGTAACCCAAATAAACCGTCCTTATGTCTTACACCTACAAAACTACAATCTACTCCAAAAGGATTTTCAGAACCAATCTTCACTATCACATCATCTGACATTTCATCATACACTGAAGCTATCACCTCATCCAAATGATCAACTACCGCTGTTATATTATACACTAAATCATGATTTTTAAATTCTGGTTGACTAAAAAGATATGAAAGCCCCGTATAATAACTATCTGACTTAGCAAAACCTACAATTACCGCCCCATCGACAAGCTCAGCTACCGCTTTAGCTACATACTTTACCTTATCTCTCGTGCCCAAACCACCCACTTGATTATACACTACATCTAAATATCTCGTATCTTCCAAGACAATACCCTTATTCTGACTTCTAAGTACATAATATCTATATCCCTTCTCAGTCGGTACCCTACCTGCTGAAATATGGGGATGAGTCAAGAATCCCCTTTTCTCTAAATACTGACAATCATTACGCACTGTTGCACCAGACACCTTTAACTTATATTTTTTAACTAAGTAGTCTGACGCCACAGGTATCACTGTTCTTATGTAGTCTTCAATTATTTTACTTAATAAATTTTCTTGTCTCTCATTCATGTTTATACTTAGATTATCCTATATCTAATTTATCAAACTATATCTAAATCTGTTTTTTACTTTATCTAACCTACCACCTTCTATACTCAGTCTATTACCTCAAATTTATTAGATATCACTCTAAAATCATCAGACAACTATATATAAAACCGTACTTTCTTAATTTATTACTTACAAAATAATCACTAAATAAGTATTTATCACTCTATCTACTAGAGTGATAAAATCATTATACCTCCTATGTTTCAATTGTCAATCCCATACCGTTTACCTTTTAAACAATCAATAAAAAGTATAAATAGATAAAATATACCTAATTCATAAAATCTAAATTAATGAAAACTCCAACAAATAACGCTGAAGTTTTCAATTTTTTTAGATTATATCTAATTTTTACCTCTACTACTACCAATAACAACTGTCAGTACTTCACCCAAATCATTACGCTTATTCAAGACAACCTCATACCCAAGTTCAACTAACTTTGTCTCAAGTAATATTACTTTATCTTCATCACCACTACGGTAATATATGAAAGTATTATCATAATCAAATCTATCAGCATTACCTACGTAATCTATTACGTACCCCACTCCTCGTAAATTTTCTGATAACTTACCAGCTAATCCAGAAGTACCCGAGCCGTTAAGGACTTGTACCACCACCTCTCTTGGATCTATTACCTCTAAACTTTCTTCTTCCACCATTACTTCTTCAGTTGAAGTTGCAGCACGAAAATCAAACTCCTCATCTAATAAAACATCAACAGCTAGTGACTCATGATTCACATCAAGTACAAAATCACTGGTCTCCACAGGTGGTCTAGAGTTAATAGGTAAAAATATTATAAATAACGCTATAATTATTATCCCTATTACCAAACCTAAAATTATCTTTGTCCTAAACATATTCTGACCATAACCTAAAACCTGCTTAGAAGATATCTCTTCTACCTTAGCTAACTTTTCTGTTTTTAAATTTGATTTTACTTTACCTGATACCTTTTTTACTTTAGTAACCACTTGACTAGGTTTACGAGGTACCAAAACAGTTTGTCCATCCTTAAGGGTATAAGGCTTAGATATATGATTTATCATAGCTAATCGCTTCCACGTAACTTCACACTTACACGCTATATCTTCCAAATTTTCACCCGACTTCACTCTATACTTTACCCAACCCGAAGTATTCATTAGCTGTTTTTTTGTTTTTATATATAAAGCCATTACTGTTACAATCAAAATGACTACTATAATTAAAGCTATCAATGTAAACCATGGTACCACCCACATAAATAAAGGATTTGAACTAAGAAATTGTGTATTACCATCTAAATCTAGATAACTAATCTCAGCATCTATTTCAAAACGACCAAAAAATGGCTTGGGCCATTCAAAATTTAATATTAAAATATCATCTCGCAACACTTGACTAGACTTTTTTTCCAGCCAATTATTCTTATTAAATAATTTATCTTTTATCTGAATCCTTACATCGACACCCACTGAAGTATTACCAAGGTTTTCCAACGAAGTAGCTATGATGTACACCCCTTTACCATCTTGAAATTTAATATTTAAATCTTGAATATTTAAATCTTGAGTTATTTCACCAGGTACTGTCTGATAAACCCTTACTCCAACTCGTGTTGTTAAACGTATCCCCGAAGTATTATCCTCTGAATCCTTTGGTTGTTTCTCAATCATCAAGCCGCCTGTGTGCTCACCTACATCCACACTATCTGGTATCCTCATAATAAAAGGAATTAATTCTACTGAGTTTGGAGATATAATAAATTCCAATTCTTTTTTTCCTTCACACCACTCAACAAGAGACTCTAAATAAGCAGATTCCTCTAAGTTAAGATTCCGACCAAGTCTATCCTTATGATAAACGGGAATCGAACCAAACTCTTCTGGAATATCAAGAGGTCTACAATATCCAAGTATACTATTAGATTCAATTAGATTTTCATAAAAAACAGTCGCCACATCCTCTGGTATATCACTTGGAATTTCAGAGTACAAACTAATCCAAGATCCAACCCCAAACATAGGTTCGACTCTCTGTTTTAAAGCATAACCTCCATCAGAAGATGGGATTGAATCAGCTGGATAAACTAAAACCTTAATTTCTTCACTAGTTGAATTTACAACCAAAAGTCCATCCTCCAAAACCTTACCCACATCCAATTGATAAATAAACCATGACTCAGAATTTGGTATTTCAGGATTTGAATTTACAGGTCGACCACCAATCCCAGAATAACCAATAGCTTGAACTTGATTTATCGGAAAAAATACAAAAGAAACTACCATCACAAAACTCAAGAAAGAAAGAAATCTTTTAATTATATGAAGCATGGTTATTGGTGAAGTATTTTACAAACTTATTATAGCTTAAGTATTTTTTTACTACAAATTAAATTATATATTTTATTACAGCTATAACTTCTTCGTGTGCATTATGTAAATTATAAAATGTAAATACAGTCCATAGTATCTAAAAAACCTATCAAGATCTAAACTTGATAGGTTCTTCTTAGCTAACTATAAAAAATTAACAAACCTTAACTAGCAGTCAATGTCATATCCAAAGTATATGTTCCCTGCTCCTGACTTGGTGGAATTGATTGTACCAAAGAAACTGAAGTCAAATCCCACCTACAATAAGTAGAAGCTGAAGCTGAAGCTGAAAAAAGTGTAGCTGAATCGGTGACACCTTCAATAAAAGCAATAGACGAACCAAGTGATATATCAGCAGTTAAACACCCGTTAATTCCCACCAAACTCCCACTTGATGGATCTATAGCAAGACGCCCCCCAAGTAAATCTGTATCATTTCCATCTTCAGAATATAACTCATCATTAAAATCAAAATTCTCAGTACCCCCATCTGACCAGCTCGCTGTGGATCCATCTGTTGCTGCTAATGTCACACTCCAAGTGGCTGTATTAGTTGGATTCGAAAGTCTTATCTTTTCAGATTCTGTTCCAAGAGATGCGGTACTTGTTGCATTTGAAAAAGAAAAACTAGATGATGAAAATGAAATCGAAGGTGACACCACAGGGTTACCATTAGCATCAACTATATCTACAGTCAAAACCCCATCATCTATAACTTGTGACAACTGGGTAACATTTGCCGCATGCAATATACCAGTATGATTCAAAATTACACCCGTAACAAATAAAAATACAACTCCAAAAATAGTAGTCGTTAATTTAACATTTCTTATGTCCATAATATTTTTATTTTTATTTTTATTTTTAAACTCTTGAAACAAAAATAACGTATGTTTTTACATTATTTTATATTATCATAGAGTATTATAGCATACCAAATACTAAGAGTCAACATAAAATGGTAATATCTAAATACTTATGTCACCCATACAATATTCAAATTAAAGTAAAACACCTATTGGAGGAACATATAATTCTTCAGATTTTCTAAGGTCACCCAACGTACCTGCAACAAAGGAGTGCTCTTGCATAAGAATGACATATATACTAAATATCTGCTTAAACTTTTCTACTTTATTTACTGTCACTTCTGACCAAAATACTCTATTAAGATACTCACAGATATTTAAAAGTTCTCAACCATATTATCTATGGTTGATAAACTTACTACTTATATATATTTCTACCAAGCCCCTAATTACAATATCAACATTTGATATAAAACCACATTTAGCAAGTAATTACCCATATTGAGTAAAAAATGTATCACCACGTTTAGGTTCACACTACTTTACTACTGATTCTTTATTTAATGATAGAAAAAATATTTAAAGAATGTTTTACATCTTTCTGCTGTAAGATTCATATAAAATTCTAATGTAATCGAATAATAAAAATTAAAAACTACTATCGTCCCTTCTCTATTCATAAATATAAATAATCTTAAGAACGTTAAAACCTAAGTACCCAAAATAATTGGCTCACCAATAAAATAATCCGTAAAAAGAAACTCGGGAATATCGTCAATTTGTTTTGACCAATTAGATCCGTAAATCTCAACTGCTAACATATCACTAGTTACCCACCTAAGCTCACCTCCCTTACCCACCGCATAAACTTTTGGATCAGACTTAATCTTAATCATACGACTTCCTGACTTATAAGTTACATTACCTCCAATAAAAGTAAGTACTAATTCTTCTCGTGTAATCACCCTAATATTTGAAAAATCATCATACCAACTAAAATATACTCTATGATTCGGAAACACATAACGCTTACCATCACGACCACAGTAATATACTGTTTCAGAAATTTCTGTTTTAAGTAATTCACCTGCTACACAATTTGTACTCCCCAGTAAAGCTACTGGTAAATTCATATTCTCGTCTATACTCGAAATGTTCCCTTCTGATATCACATTAAAATCTACACTACTAGTTGAAGCCTGATACAGACTTTCATATGAACCAACAGCTACATTATCTGGGGTCCACAGCTCAAAATGTAAGTGTGACGTTATCCATTCAGCATTACCACTATCACCCATGTATGCTATAACCTGTCCACGATCTACTTTAGCACCTTGATGAATACCTGGAGCATAAGCATACTTAGCACCACCAAGCCCATCGTCTGTACCTGGTGTATCGTTATTAAGATGTAAATAACGATACTCATAGCCATCTTTATCACGCAAATACAAAGCATAACCCCACGAAGGTTCTACCTCTGGAGCAAAAGTTATAGCTCCATCTGTAACAGCAACCAACTCTGTCATCTTTGGTCCCAAAATATCAGTACCCAAATGACGCCTACCAGATGAACGAACAGCACCAAAAGTATCGGTAAATGGCTCATAAGTTCCAAGAACTGGAAATAACATATCTCGAATCACCTTACTAGATACTTTGTATGGAAAAATAAAATAATTAAATACTAATATAAAAACTAAAAAATATCGCAAAAATGCGATACTTATAAAAAAATAATTACAACTAAATATATTAAAACTTTTATTTTTATACTTATATTTCATAAATTTATACAAAGCACTTATCAAAAAATATCTCTAAAAGAAAAATCACATTTATATACTAGCAATACCCAAAAATAAAAGTCTGATAAAACAAACCTCGCATCATAAAAGTATTAATATCCAACAGCAAGCTTGTTAGTCAGTAAATTCTTTTTATACAAATCTTATATACCTTATATTAAGCGTCCTTTTATTTTATTAAACGTATTCTAATATAGTACCCACCAGAATAACTAAATAATCACATGATATATCTTAACTAAAAAAATAAAATAATATATTCAATTTTAAATATATTAAATCATTATATCACTTTGGTGAAAAAGTAAAACCAAAACTAATAGATCTTAATTACAACTCTATATAAATAGGACAGTGGTCAGAGCCGTAGTAGTCGGTCATCATACCTGTGTCTTTTATCTTTGAAAGGAACTCTTTGTTTGTAAAAAAGTAGTCAATACGCCATCCAACATTTCTATCTCTTGAGCGAGTTTTCTGATCCCAGTAAGTATATATGTCAATTTTATTTGGATAAAAATATCTAAAGATATCAATAAAATTATTTTTAATTACTTTACTAATCCAAGCACGTTCTATGGGTAAAAATCCTGTATTTTTTTCATTTGCTTTTGGGCGTGCAAGATCTATTGCTGTGTGGGCAGTATTTACATCTCCACAGAAAATAACGTGTTCTCCATTTTTTTGTAACTTCTTAATAAATTTTAAAAAAGCATCATAAAATTCTAATTTATACTTTAGTCTATGTGAACCACTTCTACCATTTGGGAAGTAGCCATTTATGAGAGTGAAGTTTTTGTACTTTGCACCAATCAATCTACCTTCATCATCAAACTTTTTTATACCCATTCCGTAAAAAACTTCTTTTGGTTTTTCTTTAGAAAATATTCCTACACCACTGTACCCTTTTCTTAGCTTTGAATATGAAAAATATGAATTGTATCCGAGGATGTTTTTTATATCATCAGTAAGTTGGCTTGGCTCTGCTTTGGTTTCTTGTAAACATAAAATATCCAAAACACCTTTTTTAAACAAAGGCTCAAGAAAGCCTTGTTTAGAAGTTGCCCTTATTCCATTGGTGTTCCAAGAAACTATTTTCATATTACTTTATATTATAAAACTTATTATAGACTTCTAATATCGGATCGAAAATTTATTTTTTGATAAATCTAAATCTCTGTTTAATGATACAAGTTCAGATACACAAAATCCAGTAGAGAAAAACTGTTTTTAAACTTGAACCTTTTTCAATCTCAAGATATTCTAAAAAATCTCTTTTTAATTTTCCAATATTATCAGCCATATATTAATATATGGCTGATAATAATGTGGGGGTATGAGGGGTAAAATAAGTTATAGCTGGACGTAATAGTATCCAGCTATAACTTATTTTACCAGGACCATCGTCCTGGTTCATCT
>Ga0316190_10004478_pt1 | contig 10191 bp, 5 predicted proteins | sample Eddworburrow2_MG_FD_204929 | JGI IMG/M metagenome (GOLD analysis project Ga0316190, IMG submission 204929) | Coastal sediment microbial communities from Maine, United States - Eddy worm burrow 2 | ecosystem: Environmental > Aquatic > Marine > Coastal > Sediment | place: USA: Maine | collected... | reverse complement strand
GAAGGGATATCACATGCCGGAGATGTTCTCGACACCGGTGTTATGGCCGGTGTCATCGAGAAAAGCGGATCATGGTATTCGTTTGATGGAGAAAGAGTCGGGCAGGGCCGGCAAAATGCAAAGAAATTCTTCAAGGACAATCCGGATATTTTCGATTCAGCATTGATCAAAGTCAAAGAAGCGTTGGGTCTTTCTCAAAAGAAACGAGAAGACGCCCAGGATGATTCATAAATTTATTTTCAAATGGAGCGAGTTATGACAGGCAACGAAGTCCGCAGGAAGTTTCTTGACTATTTTGAAAAACACAGCCACCAGATCGTGAGGAGTTCATCCCTTGTTCCTTCGGATGACCCTACGCTATTATTCGTCAATGCAGGCATGGTTCAGTTTAAGCGTGCCTTTCTCGGTGAAGAAAAGAGGGGTTATGTCAGAGCCGCAACCTCTCAGAAATGCGTGCGTGCGGGGGGTAAGCATAACGATCTGGAGAATGTCGGGTACACGGCGAGGCATCATACATTTTTCGAGATGCTGGGCAACTTTTCCTTTGGAGATTATTTCAAAGAGAAGGCCATAGATTTTGGGTGGGATCTTTTGACCAACGGTTATGGACTGCCCGAAGATGAACTGTGGGTTTCCATTTATCTCGATGACGATGAGGCCCATGAACTCTGGCATAAAAACATCGGAGTCCCGGAAAACCGGATTTTACGTTTCGGCGAAGAGGATAACTTCTGGGCCATGGGAGATACCGGTCCCTGTGGTCCCTGCAGCGAACTGCATATTGACCGGGGTGAAAAATTCGGCTGCGGAAAACCGGAGTGCGCGGTGGGATGTGATTGTGACCGTTTTCTGGAGATATGGAATCTGGTTTTTATGCAGTTTAACCGTGATGTTTCCGGGAAATTGACGCCGCTTCCAAAGCCGAGCATCGATACCGGGCTGGGGCTTGAGCGGATGGTGGCCATCGTTCAAAACGTACCTACAAACTATGATATTGATCTGATTCGCCCCATTATGAGTAAAGTCGAGGAACTTTCGGAAAAGCGGATTGGAGAATCCCGGGAGTCTGACGTGGCCATGAAAGTGATTGCCGATCACAGCAGGGCCGCAGCTTTTTTGATCGGAGACGGCGTTCTGCCCGCCAACGAAGGACGGGGATATGTACTGCGTCGAATTATGCGCAGAGCCATCCGATATGGGCGCAATATCGGCCTTGTGCGGCCGTTTTTACATAAAACCGCAGCAAAGGTGTTCGATATCATGAAACCGGCCTATCCCGAACTCTCGGACGCCGAATCATTTATCACCAATGTTATTGAAAATGAGGAAATCCGGTTTTCAGAAACACTCGATAACGGCCTTAAACTTCTCAACAACAGCCTTTCGGAATTAAAGGCAAAAGGGTTGACCCGGGTGCCGGGCCAATTAATTTTCAAGCTTTATGATACTTACGGATTTCCGGTGGATATTGTCAGGGACGTCATCAGAGATGAAGAGATGGAACTCGACCTGGAGGGTTTTGACCAGGCCATGGAAGCCCAGCGTGAAAGATCAAAATCGATTGCGACATTCGCGACCATCGGTGATGCGTATAAAAACCTTTCGGCCCATGGAATAATGCCAAAATTTGTGGGGTATGATAAAATTTCGTGTGATTCAAAGGTTCTTGTTCTGGTAAAAGACGGTGAAGAAATCCAGGAGGCGACGGAGGGCCAATCCGTGGAGGTCGTTACTGAAATTACGCCGTTTTACGGTGAATCCGGTGGGCAGATCGGGGATACCGGGGAGATCGTCACTGATAATCTCAACATGAAAATTTCCAACACGATTAAGGACCCGACGGGTATTATTATTCACAAAGGGAAAATAATTTCAGGAAACATAAAAAAAGGAGATACGGTAACCTTAACTGTTGGTCGATCCCAGCGCTATGCAACGGCTTGCAATCACACGGCGACGCATATACTCCATTTTGCCCTGAGAAAGGTTCTCGGAGATCATGTAAAACAGGCCGGATCACTGGTGGCACCGGATAAACTCCGTTTTGATTTTACACATTTTTCACAACCGGATTCCGAGACCCTCGACAAGATCGAAACCCTCGTGAACCAGAGAATTCGAGAGAATATCCCCGTCAATATTGCGGAGATGAATGCTGATGAAGCCTTTAAAACAGGGGCTACAGCACTTTTTGAAGAAAAATATGGGGACCGGGTTCGAGTGGTGGCGCTGAACGATTTTAGCAAGGAACTTTGCGGCGGAACTCACACAGATCTTACCGGCAACATCGGTCTTTTCAAAATTATTGGAGAATCCAGTGTGGCATCAGGCATACGGCGAATCGAGGCTTTGACCGGAGCCGCTGCGGTAGCGCATGTTCAAAGGCACTCCAAACTCATGCACGACACTGCAATATTGCTTAGAGAACACCCTGAAGCCGTTCCCCGGAGAATAGAGAAACTTTTGTCTTTTCAGAAGTCTTTGGAAAAAGAAGTGGAACAATTAAAAGCCGGGATTGCCATGCAGTCGGCAGACTGGACCGAAAAAGAAGTTAAAACCATCCATGGGGTAAAAGTCCTGGTTAAAAAGGTATCGGTGGACAACCCGGCGGCAATGAGAGACCTGGCAGACCGATTCAAAGAAAAAATAAAATCCGGGATTGTCATCCTTGGCAGTTCAGATGGATCTAAAGCGCTGCTGATCGTTGTTGTCACCAAAGATTTGACCGACCGATACCATGCCGGAAAGATTGTAAATGGAATTGGATCCATTGTGGGCGGCGGCGGCGGCGGAAGGCCCGATATGGCCCAGGCCGGTGGAAGCAAGCCGGACAAACTCGATGCAGCCCTTGAAAAAGCTTATGAGGTGGTGGAGGGCATTCATTAGTTTCCATCCATAAATGGCCCTTTTAGCCCGGATCAGCGTTTTCCGCGGGTTTCCGGCTGCGGCATACAGGGAGTATGCCTTACCGAAAACCCTTGTGTCTAAAATCATAAATTCCAAGCACCAAATTACAAATAAACCACAAATTCCAATATTCAATGACCCAAACCTTCCATGACGAGACAGTGTTTGGATTTTTGAATTTCGGTCATTGGAAATTGTTTGATATTTGTGTTTTGATAATTATGATTTTAACCCTTCAATGAACTCTCAACAAAGCCTGGTCCTCCCCTGCGTGGCGGGATTCAAGATGGGTCAGGAATTTTTACTCCCATTAGATACCTTTAAGTACGTCGATCATGCTAAAGGCGTTTCCTCGTGCACCGTCTTCCACCTTTTTAGCCAGAAAAACCAGCGCATCGAGGGTTCCCTGGGCATAGACATCCCGGCCGTTGACGTTATGTGTAAATTCAAATCGGACCGTTTTGTCACCTGAGTCGAGGCGGTAGGTGTGCCATCCGTGTCCTCCCAGGTATGCTTCGGGTATTCCCCAAACGTTTTTCTGAACATCTGAATCACGTTCTTTGGTGATGTCCGCTTCCGAAAAAGAGAGTCCCAGGCGGTCAAAATACCCGACCATCGCTTTGGCGGTTCCACTGGTGTCCGCCTTTTTATGCTGATGGCTTTCTTTGATTTGAAGTGCGTATCCTTTGAAGAGATCCGGAAATGTTTGGGCGGCATATTCCATCATGGCCTGAAACCCGACAATCTGCTTGGCCATATTCGGTGCAATCACGGCAGCCACCGAAGATTTGCGAACCGTTTCCTCGAGACTCCGGCGCTCGCCACCGGTTGTGCCCATAACAAAATGAAGCCCATGACGGCAGTAAAAGTCGGCATTACTGTTAACTGCCGACGGGTGGGTGTAGTCCACGCTCAGAAAGGGAGCCTCCGCATCTTTGATGGTCAAGATGGCCTCTTCTCTGTCTTCCGGCTGAATGAGGCCAATGAGAACAGAATCGATGACGGTTTCGGTGTCGGTGATTTCAGGACCGGTCAGGGATTGGGGAATCAGTTCAAACCGGTCGTCTTCAAGCGTGTGTTTGACAACGTTCGTAGCCATATTGCCGGGCAAGCCGTTTACCATTATTTTTATGCGGTTCATCTTGTACCTCCTTCTTTTGGAATCTGAAAACAACACGGTAAAATCGAATATAATCGAAGCGATAATATTTCAAAAAGCTAAATTCCTGCCATGGAACAAACGTCTTTGACAATCGATTTTAAGCCTAAAAATTCCGTGTCCTTGAAATCAGAAAGATTAACTTCGAGGGTTTTTATAGCATTTGGGATATATTTTTCAAACTGTGTTTTTTTCTTTTTACGACTCAGGTAGGCAAAGGCCCCCAGAATCTGAAGATTTCTTGTTATGGCGCAGTATTTATAACAGGAAAGAAAATTGTGCGGATGGACCCCAATGGCCGGTGCAAGGATTTCAACGCTGAAGTCAAGCAAGATATTCTGAACAGAACGGGATAATTTCACGTAGGGATCGATCAGCAAAGATGCAAGATCATATTGAATCGGCCCTGAACGGCCCCCTTGAAAATCGATAAAGTAAAAATGATCGTTTTTTAAAATGATGTTTCGTGACTGCATGTCCCGGTGCATAAAACCATTGACCGAAAATTCGAGGGAGTTATCTGCAAGTTGTCTAAACTCGTCTTCAAGATCCTGAAAATATATATCCATTCCGAGATGTTCTCTTAAAAAAGCATCAACAAAGTAACGGCACTCTTTTTCGAGAATGAGATTCTTATCGTATCGAGGCGTTTGACAGGTCCATCCAGGATCGAAATTCCTGCTTCCGGATAGAGAGAGTCTCCCGAGAAGGCGTATCACCGCTTGGTAATATGAGATGATCTCATCCGAATTTTTAGTTTTTAATATAACGGTCTGAAGATGAACGTCCCCCAAGTCTTCCATGAATACCAAACCTGAAAAGGTATCATAAAGGTATATTTTCGGCACCGGCAACCCGGTGCTGAAAAGATGACGGCCAATGGCGACAAATGCCTCCGCCTCGGAGGTTTTATCATCTCTTTTGATGCCGTGATCCGCCATCACGAGGGATCGACTTCCATCGTTCAGGCGGTACCAGTTCCTGTCTGACCCATCCCCTTTAAGTTTTGTTCGTGTGATCTTTTTACTCGAGTTTCCCAAAAAGGCCTGGTTGAAAGCTTTTGTGGCCATCTTCTCGAAAACAACGTGTCGGTACCTTTCCGGCGTTCCTAAATCTTTCCAGAAATATTTTTTTGAAACAAACGCACAAATTTTTCTGTTTTTTGCTATCAGCGTCCTGTAAACATCGATGATGTTGTAATATGCGTTGTCCGGTATTAAGCTGAGGACTTCCGGATTTAGAACCTGTATCCCCGTAAAGGTGAGATTCCCGGTGTCTTTGAACCCGGATCTTTTTGATTTTTCCCTCAGAGAGGCGGACCGGATGTTATGGAGAGGCCGTTCATCGAACGCTTCAATAAAGCCGTTTCCGTCAACGACCACGGTGTTGAACTCCGGGTCGTCATGCAGAACCAGTGTTGCCGGGTGGATATGATTTAAGTGAAAATCATAGACTTTTTTTAACTCTATATCCGTAATGATGTCGCTGTTTATCACCATAAAAGGATGATCGTCCCAGAAGTCAGCGACATTTTTTATGGCACCTCCGGTGCCGAGTATTTCGGGTTCATACCGAGTCGTCACCGGAATCTCATACTCTTTTCCGACAAGGTGGGCATCGATTTTTCCATGCAGATGATGGGTGTTGATCATAATTGCTTTACAGCCCGCCCGCCGAAGATTGTAAATAATGTTATCCAGTAAAGAAATGCCGGCAACAGTAAACAGCGGTTTGGGTGTGTTTTCCGTAAAGGGGCGGAGCCGGGTGCCAAAGCCTGCGGCGAGTATCAATGCTTTCATTTGTATTCGCTATCGTGAATGGAAAAAAATAGAAGCCAAAATCATGCGCATTCAATGCGACAGTGATTTCAAAGGGTCCACAGGATCCATCAAAAACAATTTAGATATTTATGGATGGCGTCGGCATAGAATAATATCTTCTCGTTGTCATCCGAGCCTTTTACACCGTTGGTCGTGAAAAAATCGACGCCATTTTTGTAGTTGATCGTAGAAAGGGCTTCTTTTCGTTCGAGCTCCTTTTTTTTGTACATACGGTTTCCGATGGCTTCGATTTTTTTCAAACGATCTTTGGGTTTAATGGAATTCTGAGGATGCTGCATAAAATAATTCAATACGATCCAGTATGATTCGAAATAAGTTTTTAGAAATCTGGAAAAAAGTTGAAGTTTTCTGAAACCTATAGATGTCACGTTATAGGTGTCGGGCAATGTTGGATGGGGCATTAAAATGGCATCGTCAATAAATGCTTTGATGTTTTTACGTACGTAGTATTCGGGTGTTTTATCCACATCGTAGGCAAATTCGTATTTAAAAAAGTACTGAAGATATTTGTAGTCATCGTGCAGGTCGGAAGCTGAAAACTGGAATGCATCTTTTACGAGAATCGCAAGGGCGGTAATCGCGCCGGTGATGAAAAAGGATAAACAGTTGTTTTTGTAATATTCGAGGTTTTGACGTTTGTTTTCATTGACTTTGAATAATGTGTGGGTGATCAGCGTGTCCTTGTCTTTTGTAATGGGTTCAATAAATTTTCTTTGTACATACGTATTCAAGACCTGCTCTACCGTATTTATGTGGTCGACCAGAAGGGTATCCGTCTGCTTTGCTTTTTGGGATATGAGATAACTCATGTACGTGTCCACATGGGTCATTAAATGGTCGAAGGTGAAACTTTTTTTGGCGCAGTTCATTACCGCAGCGGCAACGAGTGCATGGGGGGTGACAACAGAAACCCGGTTGATGGCGTTGATAATCCTATGTCCCATATTGCGGCAGAGAATGTTAAACTCTTTAGACGACATGTCTTCAATGGGCAGGCCGTATTGATGAAGAAGCGTTTTTAAAGAAAGGGGTTCATGGAATTGGATATAGATCCTCCCGTATCTTTTTTGTAAAAATTTTCTTGCTTTGATTACCTGCATCAAGTTTTCAGGCTGCTTTTCTTTCCCTTCGACTTCATGAAGGTATGAGCTTTCTTCAAGGACCCGGTCATACCCGATGAAGATCGGTGCAAATATCAAATCCTCACAAGCCCCTTCTTTATATGCATTGAGAAGGATCGAAAGAAGCCCCAGCTTGGGAAGAATCAATTTGCCGGTTCTGCTTCGACCGCCCTCGATAAAAAATTCTATGTTGAATCCTTCAGCGAGCAAATGGTAAATATATTCTGCAAAAACCTTTGAATAGAGCACCGCGCCTTTGAATGTTCGCCGTATGAAAAAGGCCCCCCCGCCCCTGAATAAGGGGCCCATGGGCCAGAAAGAAAGATTTTTCCCTGCAGCAACGTGTGGACACGGCAGGTTATTGTGGTACAGCAAATAGGACAGTATCAAGTAATCGATATGACTTTTGTGGCAGGGAATGAAAATTATGGGTCCCTTCTGGGACATGTTTTTTACTTTATTGAGGCCGTCTTCGTTGACCGTAAACCCTTCAAACATGGTGTTCAGGACCCATGTTATCAGAGACGATGCCATTTTTATGATGAGCATATTGTAGTTGGCGGCAATCTCGTCAAGAAAATCACTCGCCTGTTTTTGTACTTTCTGGATCGGAATGTTCCGGGCGTTTGAATGATGTTCCATAAAATTTTGGAGTCGTTCTTTGGTCAGAATGTTTTCTTTCATCTCTTCTCTGGATTTCAAAACCGGTCCGGTGATGCTTTGGTAATGGCGATTCATTTGCGACAAAAGACTGCGCCTCAAAGCAAGAGCCTGGTATTCAATGCTTCTTTCCTGGTTTTCCTCGAGTTCCAGGAAACTTTTTAGGTTGACGGGTTCAGACATTTCAACAAATACTCGGCCCGGATTTCTGAACAGGATGATCAGGCGTCTTATTCTTCCCGGGTTCTCTTTGGGGCCAAATAGCAGGTCGATGAGATTCGGCATCGATCGATGGGGTTTTTTGTTAAAGAACATCAGCTGGGGGACTAAAAAAATAGGGCGGTCGATGGTTTTCTGCATGTTGATGAGATATTGGATGGGGTCGGTCTTTGCTTTGATAAACCTTCGATGGAAACCTTTTTGTTCAACCAGAGACAGCATGGCCGCTCGTCCGCTTAAGAGCTCCCGCCGGATGTGTCCTTTTTGGTAGGGATCCGGCAACATCCAGTTGTGAATGAAATAGTCGAGATAATATGAAAAAATCTTCAAGACCCGTGAAACCGGCTGCCACATGAACACATTATAGTCAAAGCCTATTTGAGGAAAAGGGAGGCCGTCCTGTTTATAGCGGGTATAATAAAAGAGGTATCGAAAATAACTTTTGTACTTGTTGACATAAACAACGATACCTTCTTTTTTGAGATTGTTGAGATTAAGGGTCTGTCCTTTTGCAACCTTTATGCCGGAAAAGAAAAGTTTAAGTATGGTATTTGACAAAAAACCGATATTGTCCGGGAGTTTGCAGGGGTAATAATCGTGATTGTCCTGGAGGCTTGTATCGATTCCCGCCCTAATTTTTTCTCTGGATTTTGTCAGTTTTGATTTTATCCGTTTTAGCATGATCGAATCCTGATTAAGCTTGGTCGTTATGAAAAAGCGTCTACATGGTTTTCGTAAGTTGAAGAACTTGTTAGAACAAAAGTGCATGGGGTTTGAATTGGTACCTATCGCCGACGCCACAGTTCCATCCTGCCGGTTGAAGCCAAGCGAACCAAGTCTTATGAAACTGTATCTTAAATTTTTAGAACTAACAAATAAAAATTAAGCTTGCGTTACAAAATAAGTTATGATAATTTGCAGAATCTTACTTTAAATAACCCCAACTAAATGTATTTACACATGATCTTTTAAGTTCTTTTTTAATTTTTTTATGGTATAAAACGGTTTTAAGTTAACGCATATTCAGATAAAAAAACAATTTGAATTTTAATTTAAATTAAAGGAGGATGATTTTTTATGAAAACATTAATAGGTGGGGCGGTTGCGGCTGTATTAGGTCTCATTGGAATGTCCATATGGTGGAAACCATTTTTGCAGCTTTTGGCCGGTGCTATTCCGGTGATGCTCTTGCTCGGTGGGGGGTTAGCGCTTTATCTGGGTTTTGACGAACTCAAAGATACCTGGAAGAAAGAAGACACACCCGTCGACACTTCGACCGTAGCCGACGAAAGTGAAAAGTACCAAAAGGAAATAGAAGATCTGAAACAGGAAATTGAAACTTTAAAGGCCGAAAAGGCATAAGATACAGAACTTCAAGCCGATTACCGATTTTGATTGCCGGCAACAGCGATAATGCCGGTGGCTTTTAATTTTTTTATAAGCGTCTTGCAGACAGAAGCGAGGCGCTTATTTTTTTCTATGGATGCTTCTCTCTTTTTATTGCTGAAGTTGCCAGTAGATCGGCCTTTTCATTCCCCTCGATGCCGGCATGCCCTTTTACCTTGATAAATTTCAAGTCCCTGAATTTTGTTAATATCTGTTTAATCGATTTTATAATCTCTTGATTTTTTCGGGCTTTCCATCCTTGAACAAGGACGCCATAAGCATAGCTGCTGTCTGTGAAGACCCGGACCGGAAGATCCGCATTTTTTACGGCACTCAGACCTGTTCGGATGGCTTCGAGCTCTGCCACGTTATTGGTGGTTGTACCGATGTATTTCGATATCTCTTTTTCGTGTTCCTCAAAACGCAAATATACGCCGATTCCGGACGGGCCGGGATTTCCGGAAGATGCGCCGTCGGTATAGATGCAGATGGTATCCTTGTGGTCTGGCCTGACCGAGGATCCGGGTTTGGAATCGAGTTTTGTTTCTGGAGGTTTCAAAGATTTTTTTTTCAATTCCCGCTTGTGACTGGCGGTGATCTCTGAATGTAATGCATCCACCGGCTTGACATTTTTTTGAAGAATCCAGTACTCGTAATCTTGGTCAAGCTGGTATTTTATAAGGACTTTTCCGTCTTTAACCACAGGCCGTTGTTTCTGGTCTATGGCCATCCAGACTTTATTTTTTTTGAAACACATGCGTTTCCAGTCTATTTTGTCATGGGTCATGGGACACGGATCATCTGCCAAGAGGAATCTGGGGTGAGGGTGGCCGGCCCGGGTTCTCAACCCCTGACAACCGGCACCCGATTCCTCACGGTCAGGAATAAAGATGAAATT
>Ga0316190_10004477_pt1 | contig 10191 bp, 9 predicted proteins | sample Eddworburrow2_MG_FD_204929 | JGI IMG/M metagenome (GOLD analysis project Ga0316190, IMG submission 204929) | Coastal sediment microbial communities from Maine, United States - Eddy worm burrow 2 | ecosystem: Environmental > Aquatic > Marine > Coastal > Sediment | place: USA: Maine | collected... | reverse complement strand
TATCTATGAGTGCGCGGTTGCTGGTGCGCGACTTGGAGTGCCTACCATCGCAGACGGAGGAATCGTAACTTCGGGCGACATCGTCAAAGCATTTGCGGCCGGAGCTAGCGCTGTAATGCTGGGCAACGCTTTGGCCGGGGTAGACGAGGCTCCGGGGGAGCTTGAGTTGGTAGACGGCTCGATGTGGAAGACATATCGGGGCATGGGATCCGCGGGTGCGATGCGAGGTCGTGCCATCGACCGTTATGCAACCGGACAACTACCTGGAAACGCAAAACATGTGCCCGAAGGGGTGGAAGCCAGGGTTCGCTACGCGGGGTCGATCTCAGATCTTGTTGGCCAACTAGTTGGTGGACTGCGAGCAGGCATGGGATACGCCGGCACGGCAGATCTGGAAGAACTGCGAACTCAGGCAAGACTCACGAAGGTGACCGGCGCTGGTCTGCGTGAAAGTCACCCTCACGACGTTCAGGTAACTAACGAGTACTAGCCACCGGTCCGTGAACGGTAGGGCTGGTGTGTCGCACGACTAGGTCGGGACCCGCGTTGTAGCGACAATATGGGTGGCTTGGGGTTGAGGGTTGTTCGGGGTTGTGGGTTGAGACCCGCGTTGTAGCGACAATTTGGGTGTCACACCGAAGCAATAGTCTGTTTGGCATGGTGAACCTAGGAGAAAGAAGTTCGTCGCTGTGGGGACGGGGGTTGAGGATGATGCTGTTAGATGAAATGACGGGTCGGCGTCACGTGACTGTCGCCCAACTGGTTGAACTGCTGGTTGGAGCTGGCTTCAGCTTTGACGGTAGGCCATCGAAGGTGATCTCTGATGCTCTAAGGTGGGAGGTTAGAGCAGGGCGGGTCCAGCGCTTGAGCCGCGGTGTCTACTGCTATCGATCAGCCCCAAGAACAAGGCGTCGCCGCGCTCGGATTCTGGCCCGGCAGGCACGGATCTGGGTTGTCGCTACAACGCGGGGCGAAAAGCCGCCCCCGGCTCCGCGTGATCCACGCCGGTCACCATCATCGCCCCTAGTTCACCCAGAACAGCCGCCGTGGCACAATCTAGGTTGGTTGTGGGTGGCCTAGGCCCCTTAGACTTGGATTGGTGTCAACCCTTGTATGTTTCCACGCACACCCCGACGACGAAGCCTTGTCGACTGGGGGACTGATGGCAAAGGCCGCCGAGTCTGGTCACCGTGTAGTTCTGGTGGCGGCCACTCGCGGTGAACAAGGGGAGCCACAGCCCGGGGTGCTCGCCGAAGGCGAACATCTGTGGGAACGACGCGTGGTGGAGCTGGCTCAGTCAGCCGAGATCCTGGGAGCAGACGCGCCTCGATTCTTGGGCTACGAAGACTCAGGCATGATGGGGGAGTCAACCAACGACAATCCAGCCTGTTTCTGGCAAGCAGACGAACGCGAAGCAGCCGAGAAGCTGGCAGCGATCCTGTCCGAAGTTGACGCCGATGTGCTAACAATCTACGACGACCACGGACTCTACGGACACCCTGATCACATCAAGGTTCATCAGGTCGGTCTAGCAGCCGCTGAACTGTGTGGGCTTTCTGCAGTTTATGAATCCACCGTCAACCGTGACCGGGCCCAGGCAAGCTTCAAAGAAATCACCGAACATTTCGAGCAAGAACTGGAAGGCGAAAGTCACCCTGAGTTGGCTGATGCCCCAACGGAGGCGGAGATGGACGACTTCGGTCTCCCCGAATCAGAGCTCGCATACGCCCTAGATGTGACCGACCAGCTTGACGCCAAACGGGCCGCTATGGCTGCCCACAGAAGCCAGATCGCAGATGACAGTTTCTTCCTCAGCCTCCCTAGCGAAATCTTCGCCAAAATGTTCGGATATGAATGGTTCGCCATTCCCGTGTCTCGGCGCCAAGACCCACTTCACCTTGCCAATCAACCGACCGGTGTTCCGAACCTGACCTTCGTTGATCTGCTCCCTGGCCTGGATTCAGCAACTACGCCTTCGGAGGCTGGCTGACCTGTGGGTGTTGGAGAAGGATGGCACCTACCAGGCCACTTGCGAGGGCGGTAACGATACCGGTGTTGTATCCGAACTGATCAATTATGTATCCCACCGTCGGCGGCCCGATCAGGCCCCCAAATCCGGCGGCCGTGTAAAGAGCTCCCAGGGTGGCACCCAAGCCACGGATTCCGAACAGTTGGGCAGTCACAGCAGGCGACAAGGCTATGAACCCGCCGTAAGACGATCCGAGCACTACGGCAAACACTACCAAGGCTGCGTAATTCGTGCTGCCGACCAACCAAATAGCAAAGCTGATAGCCATAACCACAAGCGAACCCTGGTACAGACGCATCGGGCTGGTAAATGACGCGAGCGCTCCAAGCCCAAGGCGTCCCGCCACCGAAGACACTCCAATCAGCCCAACGAGAACGGCGGCGGAACCGTCGATAGCGTTAGTGTCAACATAGTCAGCCAAATAAACAAACGGGACAAACAGGGCTATAGATACAAAGACGATAGACACATACAGGATCCAGAACCTGGCGTCGGCTTCTACGAATCGTCGCCATGGAGATGGTTCGTTCGCTGTATTCACCACAGGCGGCCGTCGGGCACCCACGGCAGAAACCATCAGAAGTATTCCGGTCGCCAAAGCCATCCAGCGGTAAGTCTGTCGCCAGCCCAAATCTTCAACCATCCAGCCAGCAATTGGGACTACTGTCAAGGTGCCTACCCCAATACCCGCTACAGCCAGACCTAGCGCCGTCGCACGGCGTTGCTCAAACCATCCCCCAACAGCGGCCACCATTGGAACGTAAGCACACGCCACACCGATCCCCACACCCAACCCATAGGTTACGTATCCGAGTTGGATTGAACCAACCTCAGCAGTCAGCAGCAGCCCCAGAGTCATGGCGGCGGCCCCAAAGATTAGTACCGGTCGGGCCCCTCGTTTGTCGGCGATATGTCCCGTAACTGCTCCAAGGAGGAAGTACAGGAAGGTAGTAATGGCAAAGAACAGTGATGTCTGGCTGCGATCAGCATCGAACTCTTTGGCCATAGGACCAAAGAACTCTCCGAAGCTGTACGCCACGCCGAACACGGTAAACGTGGATACGAAAGTAGCACCGGTAGCAATCCAGCCTGAAGCTCCGTTGGGGTCCCGGCCATGGGACTTGTCAGTTAGCGAAACCATTGGCAGACCTCTAGACGTCGGAATCGAAACCCTACCCTTGGTGTGTGGCTGCGGTCGAATAGGTGTTGGCGATACCGTTGTGTGCCATGGCCCACGAAACCTCAATCGACGTTCGATTCTCCGAGCTGGACCCCTATGGTCACGTGAATCACGCCGTATACGTTACCTACCTCGAAATCGGGCGCACTACAGCGTTGGCTGATTGCGGAGTGCCCATCGACAAGATGGCCAAGGATGGCTATCAGATGGTTGTAACCGGTATTGAAGTGTCATTTAAGCGGGCCGCAGGGCCCGGAGACCACCTGGTTATTTACAGCGAGATTAGCGAAACCAAAAGGGCAAGCGGCATCTGGCAGCAGCAGATAGTGCGCGATGGGGAGATTCTGGTAAGCGCGAACGTGAAGGTTGGGATTACAAATGCTCAGGGACGCCCGTGCCGGCCTCCCGACTGGCTGTTTCCGTCGCTCGAGTCATTGTTCAGTTTCTGAGTCGGCCCACCCAGACGTATTTGAAGCCCCAAGTTGGGGTATGGGTAGCCTCGCTCTGGCTAGGTCTGCTTCACTGGTTGGGTGAGCTACGTGATCGGAACCGGAGGCGAGGACTGGGTCGAGTTAGACATGGATCTTGTGGACCGGCGGCGAACCGATGAATTGCAGATGGCGTTGCTCGAACAGGCCGAAATGATAGAAGAGGTTGTAGGTGGGAATTTCGATCTGGAGTTGGCGCACGACGACTGTGTCTTTATAGTCATCGAAGGTACCCGCCGCTACCAGGTAGAAGTCAACAACGACGACCGAATTGTGCTTACCGGAATCCTCGACCCCGAGGGCCCCCTGTAACTACGATTGAGCATGATCAAGAACTTTAGTTATTTATCTTCGGCTGGTAGACCAGTTGGATCGAGAGCGAAGAGGTAGAGCCGTGGCGGCGATACAGTTCAATCGGGATTATTCACCCGAATACTATGAAGTGGAAAAGTTGTCTCCGCTGGTAAGGCGGATGGTGGCGAAGAACCCCAATCAGTTTACGTTCACCGGCACAGGTGTCTATATTGTGGGCACTGGTGAAGTGGCTGTGATTGACCCTGGGCCATCGTTGAGTGAGAACATCGACGCCATTATTGGTGGGTTGGATCCGGGGGAGAAGATCACCCACATTTTAGTGACTCACACTCACACCGACCACACGGCTGGGGTCGCACCATTGGTTGAGCGTACCGGGGCTGCCACCTACGGATTCGGCCCTCACGGCCCGGTTCCAGAGGAGGACCCGTTGGATAAGGTGACGTTCGACGAATACTTCACCGACGAAGAACGAGCGGAAATCGAAAAGGAATGGGCCGACGTTCCTGACGAACTCAAACGAGAAGGTGCCGATCAAGATTTTGTCCCCGATGTTGAAGTTAGGGACTGTGACATTATTTCTGGATCAAACTGGACCATCGAGGCTGTTCACACCCCAGGGCACACGTCTAATCACTTGTGTTACGCACTGGCTCAAGAAGAGGTGTTGTTTACAGGCGACCATGTGATGGGTTGGTCTACCTCGGTGATCAGCCCCCCTGATGGAGACTTGTATGACTACATGGAGAGTCTGCGTAAGCTTGTTGATCGAAAAGACGTCAGGTACCTGCCTACCCACGGGCCCCATATCGATAACCCACAAACCTACGTGCAAAGCTTTATTGAACACAGGCTGGCTAGGGAACGACAGATACTGTCAGCATTGAAAGGGAAAACGGTCTCGATCAAGTCGATCGTCCCTGATATCTACGCTGCTGTCGACAAGAGGCTGTGGCGGGCGGCGGCCAACTCTGTGTACTCCCACCTGTTGGCCCTGCACCGTGAGAACCGGGTGGAAGCAGACCCGGAGCCATCGTTGACAGCGAACTGGACGTTGTCGGTATAGATCCTGGGTTCAGGTCGGCGTATTAATCTCGCTGCTGGTAATACCGAGAACAAACAATACAGCATCAAGATATGGCACATTCAGAGTGGTGTCAGCGGCTTGTCTTACAGCAGGCTTTGCGTTGAATGCAATGCCAAGGCCAGCGGCCGACAACATGTCAAGGTCGTTGGCTCCGTCGCCGACCGCCACCACCTGATCTAAGGGGATTCCTTCCTTAGATGCGATCTCCTGCAATAGGACGGCCTTACGCTCTCGGTTAACTATTGGCCCCATAGTGTTGCCGGTAAGCTTCCCGTCAACCGATTCGAGGGTGTTGGCGTAGGCGTGCACGATACCTAGCTCCTCGGCGAGGTACTCGGTTACCGATGTGAATCCCCCCGATAGGAGGGCGATCTGATAGCCGAGTCGCTGCAGGGTTCGGATGAATGTCCGCGCACCGGGGGTGAGGCGAATCCTCTGGTTTACTCGATCCAACACTTCAACATCGGTTCCTGCCACCAGAGATAGCCTTTTGCGCAGTGATTCGTCGAAATCCAATTCGCCTGCCATCGCTCGGTGGGTTAGGTCGGCTACTTCTTCATGAACACCAGCCTCCTCGGCTAGCAGATCTATGGCCTCGGCTTGGATCAAGGTGGAGTCAACATCAAGAACCACCAGACGTTTGGCCCGGCGGCCCAGCCCCTTTCGGTGAACGGCAACATCACAGTTGAGCAGGGGTGCTTGTTCTAACAGGGCAAGGCGGACCGAATCATGATCGGCGCCGGATATTCCGAGCTCATAGGCAAACACCGGATAACGGGCCAAGCGGATTATCCGCTCGATGTTGCCTCCCTTGGATGCGACCACTGAAGCGATAGCCCCAAACTCGCGCGGTGTTACCTTGTGGCCCAACACTGTGGCCACCAGGTCTGGTGTGTGATCCACCGGTGTGGACGACACCTCTTCAAACTCAACTTCTAGGTCTTGCTCGTAGCCGAACAATAGGAGATCAGCCCTTATATCAACCTCTCGATCCATGGTGACTACAAGGCTCAGATTCAGTCGACCGCGAATCACGATCTGTTCGACATCGCCTATCTCGCAGTCCTCAAGGTCCAAAAGGTCCATAAGGGCAGCGGTGATCCCGGGGTGGTCGGTGCCTGACACCGCGATGAGTAATGTGCGTCGTGCGGCCACAGGCTGAACATATCCATTTAGCAAACCAGTTGAACGAATTTTGGATCGTGACATTCCTCACCTCTGCACCAATAATGGATCATTGTCGCCAGGTCCACTCGTCGGCAGGTTACCCCCACGGCGTTAATTGCTCGTCTCCCACCCGGCGAAAGGGTAGGTTGGCAACATGATTAGCCTCTATGACTCGGCTCACCAGCGGGTTCTCCCTATTAAACCACGAGATGACGGACAGATCTCGATTTATGTGTGTGGGCCAACTGTGTATGGGCCGCCTCATTTGGGTCATGGTCGGTCGGTGTTGGTCTACGATATTCTGCGCCGCTACCTCACCTGGGCTGGGATTGAGGTGCACCATGTGTCAAATATCACAGACATTGACGACAAGATAATCAACCGAGCCACCAGCGAGGGCCGGGACTGGTCTGAGGTCGCAGTCGAGTGGGAAGCCAAATGGTGGGAATCTATGGACAAGCTCGGGGTCGCTCGTCCTCATGACACCCCTCACGCATCACAGTATGTAACCCAAATGGTTGAGTTGATTGAGGAATTGGTGGTAGCCGGCAGTGCGTACGTCACCTCAGACGGGGTGTACTTGTCGGTGGAGTCGATTGAAGGCTACGGCCTGTTGGCCCATCAATCATTGGAGTCACTCAGAGAGGGTGGGGGCGACCGCGACGTTCACGGCAGCGAGAAACGTCATCCTGCCGACTTTGCGCTATGGAAGTTTTCAAAACCTGGAGAACCAGTGTGGCCATCGCCTTGGGGGGACGGCCGCCCAGGCTGGCACACCGAGTGTGTGGCGATGAGTCTCGACATTTTGGGCGAGAATTTTGATATTCACACCGGGGGCCTCGACCTCACCTTCCCCCACCACGAAAATGAGCGAGCCCAGGCAGTAGCTTTGGGCAAAGGCTTTGCTGAGCGGTGGATGCATCACGGATTCGTAGAGCTTGAGGGGGAGAAGATGTCGAAGTCCTTGGGCAATGTCACAAACCTTGTTGACTTTGTCGATACGTATGACCCTCGGGCCTATCGATTGCTGGTTTTGCGGTCTCACTATCGGTCCCCGATGGAGGTCACGAGCACTGCTGTCGTAGATGCACAAGCAGCACTGGCTCGCCTCGACTCGTTTGCTCGTCGTACTGAAGAGTTGGCTGAGGCGACGTCGCAAGGCGACGCTGATGCTGAGGTATTGGGGCGATTTAGCAATGCCATGGAAAACGACCTCGACACCGCCCAGGGGGTAGACCTGCTATTTCGACAGGTGAGGGCCGCCAATACTGCTTTGGACCAAGGCGACAAGGACGGTGCAAGGCGGGCTGCGGTAACCGGGCGCCAGATTGCTATTGCCCTTGGACTGGAATTCCACCTCGCCGATGATCAGATACCCACCAAGATCCTGGAACTGGTTGAAACCAGACAAGCGGCGCGCGCGAGCAGGGACTTTGCTCGCGCCGATCAGATCCGAGATGACCTGGCCGAACAGGGCTGGGTGGTTGAAGACTCGACTGAAGGACCAGGGGTTCGAAAGATGTAGACGTCTGGCCCGACAATTTTGCGGCGCCGCCTACAGGAGCGACTCGTCAAACAATCCTGGTTCGGCGACCGACGCCAATCCCAGGGGGGATTCATGGTCGGCTTCGTTTGCTTCAGGCGTGTGGGTTGAGCCGTTGGTCCGCGCTGCGGGTTTGGGCGGGGCGGCAACAACATCGGCGATGTCGTCCGGTGGGCAAGCATCCTGAGCGGTGACGGTCCGCGCTGTGGACGCTGAACGTTTCGGCAGCGGGCGGAGATTGTAGTGGTGGCACAACATCGTAGTGTCAAAGCTGAACGTTGACTGGGTGGTCCGAGCTTCGGGCGGGAGTTCGTCTCTGCTGGTTTTGCACCAAGAGCGAGACGCCCTGAGGCTTGGCTGGCCTACGACGTGCCCATCGCTAATCAGCGGCACCTGCAGGCGCCTTCCAGGGCCGGTTACTTCGGTCAGATCACGTTCGGTGTCTATGATCAGGGTTTCCCCTTCCACATTCCCGTCAGCGTCGTAGGTGCGAAAGGCCGCCTTTCGGCCTCCGATGGTTTGTTTGAGCGGAGAGGATTTAGCCACCGATGTGAGGTCTCCAGTGGCTCCCTCGATGGCCACAAGTTTGTACACCATGGTTGCGGTTGGGTGGCCAGAACCAGACACCAGGCTGGTGCCTACCAGATACGCATCAATTGGGGCGTGGAGCAGATTGTGGATCGAGAACTCGTCGAGATCGCCCGACACGGTGATAGTGGTGTTGGTAGCTCCCGCCTGATCGAGCAGGTCTCGTGCGTGCTTGGCTTCAGTGTCGAGATTGCCTGAATCGATTCTGATAGCGCTCACGTCTGTCCCGGCCACAGCCAGAGCATTGGATACCCCTTGGTCTGTGTTGTAGGTATCGACCAGGTAGGTGGAGTTGGCCCCCAACTTCTTGAACTGGGCGGCAAATGCTGCTTGTTCACTTTCATGAGCCAGAACAAACGTGTGGCCGATGGTGCCAACTGTTGGCACCCCGTACAGCCGCCCAGCCTCCAGGTTGGAGGTTGCAGCCGCTCCTGCCAGATAGGCGGCTCGGGCCGCTGCCACGCCGGCTTGCTCGTGGGTTCGCCGAGATCCGCCTTCATAGATGGCTCGCCCTTCTGCCGCATCCACCATTCGGGCGGTGGCGGTGGCCACAGCCGAGTCATGATTAAGGATCGACAGGATCACGGTTTCGAGAACTAGGGCCTCAGCCAGCGGGGCTTCAATCGTCAACACCGGAGAATGGGCGAAGTAAAGGTCGCCTTCGAGATAGCCCCACGCGTTGCCGCTGAACCGGAAATCGGCAAGGTACTGGATTGCCTCGGGGCTGACAATCTGGTTGTCTTGAAGCCATTGGATTTCGTCGTCACGGAACCGGAAATTCGCTATTGCCTCCAGAACCCGAGACGTTCCTGCGACAACCCCATAGGGTCTGCCTTTGGGCAGCGACCGGGTGAATACTTCAAACACAGCCTGTTTGGAGGCTTGCCCGCTATCGAGAGCACAATCAAGCATTGTGAGCTCATAGCGGTCAGTGAGAAGGGAATAGGGCAGGGTCATTGGGACTCACCTCTGGGTTGCCCGGGTGTTGACAACCACAATATGGAACTCGTGGGCACAAGTCCAGACACTTCGTCATGGTCTTGTGTCATAGCTACGCCGAGGCCCCTATTGGAGCGAACTTGGCGTTGGTAACTGACGCCAGGTCACTAGGGGCGAGCTCGATTTCTAGTCCTCTGCGGCCTCCGCTTACAAATACTCGATCGAGATCATGGGCTGATTCGTCGATAAAGGTCGGAAGACACTTTTTTTGGCCTACAGGGCTTATCCCGCCCAAAACATATCCTGTAACTCGCTCGGCATCGGAACGGTCAGCCATAGCTGCCTTCTTCGAGTCTGCGGCCGACGCAACGGCCTTTAAATTGAGTCGAAGCTCTACGGGGACAATCCCGATGGCGGGGTTGGACCCATCAAGCATGACGACCAAGGTTTTGAACACAAAGGCAGGATCGACTCCCAGAGCGGCCACGGCCTCAGCCCCGTAGGAGTCTTGGGTCGGGTCGTGGGGGTATTCCACGACTCTATGGGCCACGGCGAGGCGCTCGAGTGTCTTCACAGCCGGAGTCACGAACCATAAGTGTGCCCTGACGGTGAGGTGAATGCCACCGTCGGTGGGTTGGTTTTGTTGGGGCCGCTAGTAGTGTTTTGTTAGACAAACAACACCGGGGAGCTTGGATAACACTGGGCTGAGAGGACGGTACCGCACCGTCGACCCGCGAACCTGACCTGGGTAATGCCAGCGCAAGGGAGGAATATATGGCTTCAATGCCAGTTATGCTTCGCAGACGACGACAGTTCAGGGTGTGGGTTGCGCTCGCGTCCCTGGTCACAGCGGCG
>Ga0316190_10004475_pt1 | contig 10192 bp, 7 predicted proteins | sample Eddworburrow2_MG_FD_204929 | JGI IMG/M metagenome (GOLD analysis project Ga0316190, IMG submission 204929) | Coastal sediment microbial communities from Maine, United States - Eddy worm burrow 2 | ecosystem: Environmental > Aquatic > Marine > Coastal > Sediment | place: USA: Maine | collected... | reverse complement strand
GTTGCCCGATTCCAGCGTCTGCTGGCGACGGATCGCGAAGTGGCGACCCAGGGCCTGCTCCAGGCGCTCCCGACTGTAATCGGAGTACTTGTCCTGCTTGTTCCGTAACAGGGTCTTGACCTTGTCGTCATCACGCGACACGTACTCGATCACCAACTGGTCCGTGAGTTCTGCCAACCAGCCGATAAACTCGTCCAGCGGTATATTGGCCGAAATCACCACGTGGTGGATCAGAGCAAGGCAGAGCACAAGGTCTGGCCGGGCCCGGCTGCGTAAATCGCTGCGCTCTCGATTTCGCCAGCCCCAACTGGGTGACGGATCGACAATATTCTGGACCAGCGTCAGGACATTTCGCTGCTCTTCCGAACGGATTTCCCGGTACAAGCGCTCCACCGCGAAATGATCCAGGTCCATGGCCAGCACCTGGCCGGCGTGACGGGCGGCGATCTTCGAGAACTGGCCCGTATTGCAGCCGATGTCCCAAACGCAAGCGGCGCCGCTCGCGGCGACACATTCTTCAATGAACGATTCTTTCAGCGCATGATCGCTCGCACTGTAATTGTGGAACTCTTCGTAGGCGCCCCATTCGGAATCCTCACCCCGCCATTGCAGCCGGGAGACCAACTTGCGCAGTTTGCGCAGGTTGGCCAGGATCAACTCCTTGTGAAAACCGGCTGATTTCAGCTCGGTGCGCACATCCCGATCGGTGCTTGCATAGCGTCGATCCAGCTTGGACTGCAACCAGACGTGGCTGAGGACGCCGGATCGAAAGCGGTCGCGCAAACCGAACAGCCGCGCCGCGGTCTGCACGCCCACACCATCTATGCTCCCGCGCATCAGCGGTTGGAACGCGATGCCCTTGTAAGCCTGCAACATCAGCGGAAACAGATACATTTCGCAGAATTGGCGATAACCGGCCCACGGCGTGCCTGCCTGCATTGTTTCGAAAGAGGGGATGTCGATAAATACGGGACGGGCGCCCACGAACTGGATATTGTAGGGCGTTGCATCCTTGAGTGTCATGTCCTCGAGGATGGCCGCCTCGACCAAGTCCAACTGCAACAGCGCGGCATCGCGCAGCATCCCGAAGGTCCACTCGTAGGGATAAGAGATGACAGGAATTCGTGGGTGCTCGATGAAACCGGCCCACTGCTCCTTGTGGTCCTGCGGCAACGGCACCTGTTCCGGCGCCAAATCTTTACTCGCTACCAGCTGACCCCGTTCCAGGAAACGACCATAAAACTTTTTCGATCGCAGCGTCTCGAAGTCGGCCAGTGCAGCGACCGACAAGCCGCGGATGATTCGGGCATCTACACGGTAAACACGGCCATCGCGGTCGCGAAAAGAGCCACTGTCGACGATGGACCCAGCGTCCGAACTCACCTCAGGTCGGTTCATCCTCGGCAGCCGTTTTCTTGCTCATGCCGAGCGCAACCCGAATTTTGTGCCAGAACAGCTTCAGTGCCACGCCGACGGCGGCGATACCACCCAGAATGACTTGCAGCAGCATGCTACCGGTGCCCGGGTCCAGATAGGCGAAGGCCGACGGAGTGATCGTCAACAGAAGAAGCGCGAGCAACCCGTACCAGGATTTCATCAAGAAAATACCTCCTCCGGCTGTTACGAAGTCATTTCCGGAACGGCAATGGAAAACTTCAGAATGGTGCGAGTATATTACAGTCCCGCAGCCGGAAGAAACCTGGGGCTCCGGATTGACGTCGGCCTCTGATCGACTCGGGCAGAGGTTGTCATTGGGCAGCGGTGTCCTTACTCTTGCCGCCAGTTACAATAGCGCGCCAGGTTCCCGGATTAATCATGACGCTTAAGCAAGTCACCACATTTGCCGGCATTGCCGGGCTTATAGCAGCAACAGTTGCTTTGCCGCTTTGGCTCGACCCCAATCTTCCGGGCGAATTGCCCTGGCAACGCATCCTGCTCAACGCGCTGCCGCTGGGACTGCTCGCCCTGATCGTTCTGGGACTGAGCCGCCGGCCGATGCTGAGCGTGATCTGGGTGTTTGCGCTGACCCAGGTCCTGTTTTTCGTCAACAGGGTAAAGTTGGAGGAACTGCGCGAACCGGTCGTGTTCAACGACATCCTGCTCATGCCCCAGGTCGTAACCGGTTTCGATCTGCTGGGCAGCTATGTCAATAACGGCCCTCTTGTCCTGGCGGCATTTGTGTTCCTCGCCTTCAATGCCATCGGATGGAAGTGGGAAAAGCCGGCCTTCGGATGGTGGCCCGCATTGGCGATGACCATTCTGTCGATCTTGCTTCTGATCAGCCTCAGCGCAGCCGACAAGCCGCTGGGTTCGCTCTATCACTCGGGGCTGATCGTGCGGATGGACTGGGAAGCCCGGGATAATGTCAAGGCGAATGGCCTGATCGCCTCGCTGGCACGATCCAGTTCATACATCCTTTACGATTTCCCCGAAGTGGACCCCGTCAGTATCAGGCGACCCGACTTCCTGCCCGAGCTTCCGGAGGAGACTCCCGGCGCAACGTCGGACTATCCCGACATCGTGGTGGTGCTGAGCGAGAGTTTCTTCGATCCCGCCGTGCTCAAGGGCGTGGAGCCCTGCCAGTATCTTGCCCAATTCTGCGAGTTGGAATCCGAGGGCCAGTCGGGCTCGTTGGCGGTGCCGACTTTCGCCGGCAACACGCCCCGGTCGGAATTCGAACTGTTGACGGGCATTCCGTTTGCGACTTTCGGCGGACTGGACTATCCCTACGTCAGTGTCGTCAATCGCCCGATCTATTCCTATCCCTGGTATCTGAAGTCCCTGGGTTACGACACGACGGCCATTCACACCAACCTGAGAAGCTTCTGGCGCCGCAACAGTGCCATGCCAAAGCTGGGTTTCGACCGCTATATCGCGCTCGAGGACATCCGGGATCCCGAGCGGGTGGGTTTCTGGCCGGCCGACTCCGTGCTGACCGACCAGATCCTCGCCCTGTTCGAACCACGCGAGTCCGATGCTCCGCGGTTCGTACTGGGGATATCCATGGAAAATCACGGCCCGTGGAATGCTAACCGCCGCTCACGGCTGCCGGACTCTGTTGCTGACATCCCGCTTCCCGAGGCGGCGAACGACGTGCCCGACAAGCCGCTGCAGCAATTCCTGTTCCACGCCGAAAACGCGGTCACGGAGTTGGAGCGGCTCTGGCAATTCACCCGGCAAAGACCGCGGAAAACGGTACTGATCTTTTTCGGCGACCATCTGCCGGGACTGAACCAGAGCTTCGATGCCCTGGGATTCGACGACGGGCAAGCGGCGTTTCAGCAACTGACTCCGTACCTGGTGATGAGCAATTTCCCGCTGCGTTCGCGGCTGCCGGAACGCATGCCCATACACCAGTTGATCGTGCAGGTGCTTTATTCTGCCGGGCTTCCCCTGGGCGAGACGTACGGAAACCTGCGCGCTGCATTCGCGCAGGCCCAGGCAGCGCAGGACGACGGACGGAAGCAGGCGCTCGATGAATACCTGGAACAGCTGCAAATCACCCTGCTCAATCTTCCCCTGCCCTGAACCGAGGGCTCAGGACGGGTCGTGCTCTGGATCGCTCTCAGCCGCTGCCCTGGCGCTTCCGCCTGAAGAAATCACGCAGCAGGGCGGCGGCTTCCTGCTCCAGCAAGCCGCCCGCAAAAGCCAATTCGTGATTGTGGCGGTGGGCCGCCGGCAGGCTGTAGGCGCCGCCCAGCGCGCCGGTTTTCGGATCGACTGCCCCAAAGACCAGGCGTTCAAGCCGGGCATGGATCGCCGCGCCGACGCACATCGCGCAGGGTTCCAGAGTCACGTAAAGGGTACAACGCGGCAAGCGATAGTTGTTCAGCCGGTGCCCGGCTTCGCGCAACGCGATGATTTCGGCATGGGCTGTTGGGTCGCTGAGGCCAATGTTGCGGTTCCAGCCTTCACCGAGCAAGCCCGTCTCGTTCACGACCACGGCGCCTACCGGCACTTCACCCTCGGCCTCCGCCCGGCGCGCGAGGTCCAATGCGCGTTCCATCCAGCGGCGATCGGCGTCGCTAAACGTTTTGCCGTCAGTCATTCTGCGTTGACGAGTCGCTACTGCCGCCGTGCCCGCGCTCGAGCGCTCGCTTGATGGCTCTTAGCGGTGCGGTGATGCGCCAGGAAGTGGCGTTCTCGAACTCGTAAACCCGTCGCCGCAACTGCGTCTCGGCTATGTACAGCCAGGACCGGTTGAGCCGGCCGTTCGCTTCCCGCACCTGGCGGTAGAGCCGCTGCAGGTGTTGATCACGCCGGCTCAGCAGGGCGCGCAACTCAAGCACGTCCTCTTCGCCAAGCGTGTGGCCCGGAACGAAGCGCTCCGGCAAGTGGCGCTCAACGTAAATTGTGGAATGTTCGTCAGCCGTATCATCCGCCGGCCGCGAGTCCGTATAGAAGTAAACGGCGAAGGAGCGGCGGGAAAGGTGCTGCTTGTCTGGCGGCAGATTGATTCTCTCGAAGCCGTGCCAGGAGCGTTCACTGGTCTCGAATACTACGCAACGGTTCATCAGCGGAGTGACCGTCACGATCTCGTCATCTGCCGGCGAAAGCCTCGGGTTGCGTTGGAGCTGCAATGATCCGCCCCACCGGTCATCCCACGCTTCGTTCAGATAAATGATGAGGTTGAGCCGTCGATGCTGATGCGTGATCGGATGGTAGTTGAAGTCAATGTGAGGATCGAGATCCTGTCCCTGGCGATTCTCATGCGTTCCACCGCCAAAATACCAGGGGTCGAAGCGCAGCTGATCGATACCGGTGAGGTGACCGACCAGCCCCAGGAACTCGGGTGACTGGACCAGGTCATCCATCCGCTCGAAGGCCGGGCCCAGTGCACGCACACGGTCCTGCACCGCCTTGCCGCCCACCAGGCCGTCCTCGTTGAGGGCGGCTTTTTCGCTGAACGGCGGAAACTGGCCACAGACATCGGCACAGAACTCCCCGCTCAGAAAACTGTCGATGACGATGTGGGGGAATGGCTGCGCGGCGGCAAACCGTGCGGAATAATCAGCGACACAGCGCAGCACGTCGGGATTTATCAGTTGCAGAATGGGGCTTGACCCGGTCAAGCCCGGTCATTCCCACTCGATGGTGGCGGGCGGCTTCCCAGAAATATCATAAACTACACGAGATATTCCATTGATTTCATTAGCTATTCTTAATGAAACTTTTTCGAGAAATTCATAGGGGAGCCGCGCCCAGCGCGCAGTCATGAAGTCGACCGTTTCTACCGCACGCAAAGCAACGACATACTCATAGCGACGCTGGTCGCCGGTAACGCCCACCGACTTGACCGGCAAGAACACGGCGAAAGCCTGGCTGACCTGGTCGTAGAGGCCGGCATCCATCAGTTCCTGGATGAATATGTTATCGGCCCGCGCCAGCAGGTCCACGTATTCCTCGCGCACCTCGCCGAGCACGCGCACACCCAGGCCCGGACCCGGGAACGGGTGCCGGAACACCATTTCTCTGGGCAATCCGAGTTCCACACCGATTTTCCTTACTTCGTCCTTGAACAGTTCGCGCAACGGCTCGACCAGCTCCATCTGCATGTAGTCGGGCAATCCGCCTACGTTGTGGTGCGACTTGATGACGTGGGCCTTGCCAGTCTTGCTGCCCGCCGACTCGATGACATCCGGATAGATGGTCCCCTGGGCCAGCCAGCGCGCGTTACCAACCGCCCGGGCCTGCTCCTCGAATACATCTATAAACAGGCCCCCGATGACCTTGCGCTTCTCCTCGGGGTCGGTCACGCCTTTCAGCGCCTCCAGGAAGCGCTGCCGCGCGTCGACCTTGATCACGTGAACGCCCATGTGGCGCGCGAAGGTTGCCATCACCTGCTCCGGCTCCTGGTAACGCAACATGCCTGTATCGACGAAAATGCAGGTCAGCTGGTCGCCGATCGCCCGGTGCAACAAGGCCGCCACCACGCTCGAGTCCACCCCGCCGGAGAGACCCAGGATGACGGGATCCGCGCCAACCTGCGCCTGCACGCGGGCGATACTGTCCCGAATGATGTTCTCCGGGGTCCATTCCTCGGGGCAACCACAGATGTCGTGCACGAACCGTTCGAGGATCCGCTTGCCCTGCGCGGTGTGCGTCACCTCGGGGTGAAACTGGATCCCATAAAAACCGCGCCCGTCGTCGGCCATCGCGGCAACGGGCGCCGATGGGGTGCTGCCGACGACCTCGAAACCGGGCGGCAACACCGTGACTTTATCACCGTGGCTCATCCAGACATCGAGCTGCGGCCGGCCTTGATCATCGATGTGGTCTTCGATCGCCTGCAGCAGTCGCGTTGGCTGCTCGACGGCTACGCGAGCGTAGCCGAATTCCTTGAAAGATGACGGCTCCACCGTGCCCCCCAATTGCGCTGCCATGGTATGCAGGCCGTAGCAAATGCCAAGCACGGGGACGTCGAGCTCGAAGACGATGTCGGGCGCCTCGGGACCGTACTCCGCGTGCACGGATTCGGGTCCGCCCGAGAGGACGATGCCGCGGGGCGCAAACTCGCGGATGTCCCCGGGATGCGAGTCCCAGGGCCAGATTTCACAGTAAACACCGATTTCCCGGACGCGCCGCGCGATCAGCTGTGTGTACTGCGAGCCGAAATCCAGGATCAGGATGCGGTGTTGATGGATATCGTTTGCCATGCTCTCTCGATTGTTCTGGAAATCGGACCGCAGATCAATGACCCCGGTCAGGACCCCGCACGCCGGGCTTCCGGCTCAGGACAACTTGTAGTTCGGCGCTTCCTTCGTAATCTGAACGTCGTGGGAGTGGCTTTCACGGATGCCCGCGTTGGTTATGCGCACAAAGCGGGACTCCGTCCGGAACTTCTCGATGGTTTCGCAACCCATGTAGCCCATGGATGAGCGCAGTCCGCCCAGCAACTGGTGGACTACGCCCGACAGGGGCCCCTTGTACGGAACACGGCCCTCAATGCCTTCCGGCACCAGCTTTTCAGCCGAAACGTCATGCTGGAAGTAGCGGTCTTTTGAGCCTTGCTGCATCGCCCCAATCGAACCCATACCGCGGTAGGACTTGTAGGACCGACCCTGGAACAGCTCGACCTCGCCGGGCGCCTCCTCCGTGCCTGCGAACAACCCCCCGATCATGACGGTCGAGGCGCCAGCCGCAATGGCCTTGGCAAAATCGCCCGAGAAGCGGATGCCGCCATCGGCGATCAGCGGAACCCCGCTGTCCTTGAGCGCCGCCGCGACGTTGGCCACCGCAGTCACCTGCGGCACACCGACACCGGCCACTACCCGCGTGGTGCAGATGGAGCCGGGCCCCTGCCCGACCTTCACACCATCCACGCCGGCTTCGACCAGGGCCAGGGCCCCCTCGCCGGTGGTAACGTTGCCACCGATGATCTGCACGTCGGGATAGGTCTTGCGAACCCAGCGGATTCGATTCAACACGCCTTTGCTGTGACCGTGCGCCGTGTCGACCACGATCACGTCCACGTTGGCGGCGACCAGCGCGGCGATGCGCTCCTCGGTGTCGCCACCGACGCCCACTGCAGCCGCAACCAGCAACCGTTCCTGGGAGTCCTTGGCCGCATTCGGGAAGTCGCTGGATTTCTGGATGTCCTTGACCGTGACCAGGCCACGCAGTTCGAAGTTGTCGTTCACCACCAGCACCTTCTCGATGCGATGCCGGTGCAGCAGGTCCATTACTTCATCCTGGCTGGCGTTTTCACGGACCGTGACCAACTGGTCCTTGCCGGTCATGATGTTGCGCACCGGGTCGTCGAGACGTTTCTCGAAACGCATGTCGCGGGCGGTGACGATACCCACCAGTTCGTTGCCGTCAACCACTGGCACGCCCGAAATATTGTGACGGTGGGTCAGATCCAGAACTTCGCGGATGGTCGTGTTGGGATTGACCGTGATCGGATCCTTGATCACGCCCGCCTCGTACTTCTTGACGGTGAGCACCTGTGCCGCCTGCTTCTCCAGCGTCATGTTCTTGTGAATGACGCCGATGCCCCCTTCCTGGGCCATCGCGATGGCCAGCCGGGCCTCGGTAACCGTATCCATGGCAGCCGATATCAGGGGCGCCCTGAGCTCGATTTCACGGGTCAGACGGGCGTGGAGCTCAACGTCACCGGGCAGTACTTCGGAATACGCAGGCACCAGGGAAACGTCATCGAATGTCAGGGCTTCGCCGGTCAATTGCATGGTGGACTACCTCCTCCACTGCGGGTGTTCGGAATGTGCCGACGCCCGGTGTGAACCGGGCGTCGCGGAGATAATCGAGGCATTATATCGCGGCTGGCCGGTCAATGTAATCACTGGGCGCCACTGGCGGTTCGCTGCGCCAGCGTCTCTGGCATCAGATTGCGACCGATAATGCGCTGAGCGGGTCGATTGAGCAACATGCGTTTTTTCGCCGCTGAGTTTATCATCGGGTGATGGATCAAAGCGCGGAACACGTTTACACGCCCAGCGAACTCAACCTGGAAGTCCGTTTGCACATTGAAGCGGGCTTTCCCCGTATCCTGCTCGAAGCCGAGATTTCCAACCTGTCGCGGCCCGCCTCCGGCCACCTCTACTTCACGCTGAAGGACGACAAGGCCCAGGTACGCTGCGCACTGTTCCGCTCCGCGGCCGGCCGGTCCAACCTGCGACTGGAGAACGGCATGCAGATCATCGCCCATGGCCGGATCAGCCTGTACGAACCGCGCGGCGACTTCCAGATGATCGTCGACAGCGTCCGCGAGGCCGGCGAGGGCGCCCTGCAGCGCCGCTTCGAGGAGCTGAAGCAGAAACTCGAAGCCGAAGGGCTGTTCGAGCCCGGTGGCAAGCAGGCCCTGCCACCCTACCCGTCCCGAATCGGGCTCGTGACCTCGCCTTCGGGTGCTGCCGTGCGCGACATCCTGCATGTGCTCGAACGTCGCTGGCCGCTGGCCGAAGTGCGCCTGTATCCCGTCGCGGTTCAGGGCAGCGCGGCGGCCATGGAAATCCGCGCAGCGGTGGAGGCAGCAAATCGTCATGCCTGGGCGCAACTGCTCATCGTCGGCCGAGGTGGCGGCTCACTGGAAGATCTGGTTGCATTCAATGACGAGTCGGTCGCGCGGGCGATCCACGCATCCACGCTTCCGGTGATTGCAGCGGTCGGCCACGAAACTGACTTCAGTATCTGTGATTTTGTCGCCGATCTGCGGGCCCCCACGCCTTCGGCCGCCGCTGAACTTGCAACCCCGGACCAGGCTGTCCTGAAGGAGTCTTTTGCCCGCGCCAGGCGTCAGCTTGCGCGGCGGATGCAGGACCGTCTGCGGCGGGACACGCAGCGCATGGATAACCTGGACCATCGGCTGCAGCAACGGCACCCGGCGGTCCGACTGGCCGAGCAGACGCAAAGAGTGGGACGGTTGCGTGATGCGCTCTCACGCAATATGCGGCGTCATCAGGACATGTGCAGAATGCAATTGGAGTCCTGGTCCGGCCGGCTGGCCGCGCGGGCGCCGGAAAGGCAGCTGCAAACCCTGGTCCAGCGCCTTGCAGTTGCCCGGCGGGCGCTGGACCGTTCGGCGCTGGCCAATGTCAGGATGCGACGGGACCAGTTGCGCGATCTCGCCAGGACCCTGCAGGCTGTCAGCCCGCTCGACGTCATTGCGCGGGGCTACGCCGTCCTGACGTCCAGCGATTCCGGAGCGGTGATCAGCAGCGTGACCCAGGTTGCCGGCGGGGATCGCGTGGACGCGCAGCTCAAGGATGGCAAACTGGACTGTATCGTCGATTCGGTACGCTGACCGGACGGCAATTTCTTCACCACGCCCGGCGACCGATCCGCTTTTGTCATTTGCTTAACCCCATCCGGGGCAGTCCCGCGTTTCAGTAGATGGAACGGACCGGGAACGCGGGTGCCATTGGCCCTGCGTCGTGCTAGTCTCAGGCGATGCGGGAACGCAGTGACGAAGCGCTGATGCAAGCATACGCGGGCGGCGACATGGCGGCCTTCGACTGCCTGTATGCGCGTCATCGCGGGCCCTTGTACCGTTATATCCTGCGCCAGGCCGGCGATGACGCCACTGCCAACGATCTTTACCAGGGCAGCTGGGAGAAGATCATCAGGGCACGTGCAAGCTATACCGCCAGCGCGCCCTTCAAGGCATGGATGTACCGCATAGCGCACAACCATGTCGTTGATCATTTTCGGCGCTCCCGCCCGTCCAGTGACC
>Ga0316190_10004472_pt1 | contig 10193 bp, 8 predicted proteins | sample Eddworburrow2_MG_FD_204929 | JGI IMG/M metagenome (GOLD analysis project Ga0316190, IMG submission 204929) | Coastal sediment microbial communities from Maine, United States - Eddy worm burrow 2 | ecosystem: Environmental > Aquatic > Marine > Coastal > Sediment | place: USA: Maine | collected... | reverse complement strand
ACGATCCCGGTCGACGGCATGGGCGATTTCGATTTCGCCCTGGCAGCCGCAAACCCCGATGCGGCCGATCTCGATGACGTTGCCGCCCGAATTCGCGCCGAACTCACCGCCGACGGGCACCCGGGGGTAAGTCCCGGCTGAGCGCCCGAAAGAGCCTGCTGATCGGCACTCACCGGCATGAATCAGCACCCATCAATGTCCTGACACAGAAGTTCGCAGGCTATTTGTTGGTGGGCTGATGTGTTGGCAGTAGCGGGCGATTCCCAAAACCCAAATTAATCAACCAAATTCTGTGCCAGCTTCGTGGACACTAGCGGTTCCAGCGGTACACGACGATCCCGTTCTCGTCGAAGTCCTTGCGATAGCCGATGCCCACGAGGTCCACGGTGAGCTCGAGGCGATCCCGACGACTCCACCCGGGCACGAGGGCGGCGTCGATCACAATGGTGCGTACCCCGTTGGCCGCCGAGGACCGCTCGGTCGGGATCTCCCCCTCCGCCAAGCGGTACACGATCGGTCGCACCGCGAGCTCGGTCGCCACCGTGGCCGCGGCCCGAATCGGTTCATGTTCACCGAGGACCGCCTCCTCCGCCAGGATCTGCTCGACCGCATCAAGGCGCGACTCGTCGACCTGGTCCCTCACCCCGATCTGCCATGGCGACCGATACGGCGAGCTCACCGAATCGACCAGAAAGAACAACACGGTGCCGAGCAATAACGCACCGATCAACTTCGGGTTCACCGCGACACGGTCGATACTCTCGATACCGAGACCGGCGAGCGCATGGGCGGTGGCTAACACTGCGAACGCCGTGAAGGGAACCGCGGCATGACCGCGCAGCATCTCCTCAGGGGCCTCGCTCAGGAGATAGAAGATCTGGACCGGCAACACCGGCAACAAGAACCGCAGCGCGAGCATGGGCAACAGGGCCAACGGCACCAGCAGAAAGACCGCGACCCTCAGGCTGCGCTCGGACACAAGCGAACCGATGACACCGACAGGATCGGTCAGCGCGCCCGTGAGAACCGAGAACGACGAGTCACCCAACGAGGCATAGTTGTCGACGTGCAGCACTGAACCCGGCACCGATCCAACATCGAAGAACACCGCCGCACCGAGCAACCAGACCAAGGCCAGCACCGACGTGCCGATCCCGAACCGGCGCCGTCCTTCGACCACCAGCAGGATGCCCAGACCCGCGACGGCCAAGGTGAGCTCGATGGAACACGCCATCGTGGCCAACACACACAACACGAACCGCCATCTGCTCCCGGTGAGTCCGTAGTAGAACGCGCCGAGCAACAAGGGCAAGGCGAAGGCCACGGGACTGAAGTCGGACAGCCCCAGCAGGCTGACCGAAGGATTCAACGCGTAGGCCAACGTCATGACCATCGATGCACCGGAGCGCAACAGCAGCACCTTGCGACAGAGCGCCCATATCGGGAACACTCCGCTGGCCAGAGCCAGCGCCTGGAGGGCCAGCAACCCGCGAGCGTGAGGCAACCATCGGACCGCGAACGCGATCGGGTAGAAGGCCAATGAACCGTTCAATCGGAGCAGATGGTCCCCGGCCGGGTTGAGGATGGGTGATTCGGACCGATTGATCAACCACGCGGACCGGGTGTACAACGCCAGCTCATCGCCGGCCTCGAAGGCATGGGCCCGGCCGATGGCCATCGCGGCCAGCGTGATCAGGAGCAAACCGCTGATGATCCATGGGATGGTCCGGTCGGCTGACCCGGCGTCGAGGCGAGCCTGCCACCGTAGAACGGCGTTGTCCGCCCGGCGGAGCACACCGGTGGCGGCCCAGTTCATCCTCGGGTGCCCGGAATGGTCTCGCCCGCGTCGAAGTCCGGTACCGGGAGACCGGTGCCGGCGCCGTCGGGATCCATGATGGTCACGGCGTCGACCAGCTGAGCCCCGCTGTTTCGCGCATTGTTCACCTCAGCAGAGACCGGGTGCATGGCCATCATCTCGGCGGGCGCCGGCACGAATAGTGACTGCAGAGTCTCGATGTCCTCATTGGTCGGATCCAGCCATCGATCCCACTCCGAAGCCGCCAACATGACCGGCATTCGGTCGTGAATGTGAACCAGTAATTCGTTGGGCCTACCGGTGATGATCGTGACCGAGTGGATCACCGACCCGCTCTGCCCGGCCGACGGTTCGGGTTGCTCGTCATGGCCTGCCGCCGGCGGCTTCCAGGTCTCCCAGAGCCCTGCGAAGGCGAAAGGCTCACCGTCGACCCTGTGCACGAACCATGGCTGACGCTTCTTGGCCCCCGGGAGCGCGGTCCACTCATAGAACCCGTCGACGGGCACGATACATCGGCGGCGTTTGAAGGCGGGTTTGAAGGCGTTCTTGGTGGCCAGGGTTTCGGCTCGGGCGTTGATCATACGGTTGCCGACCGATCGGTCCTTGGCCCAACGCGGGATGAGGCCCCACCGAAACAGATCCAGGTGTCGGGCCCCATCCGCTTCGAACACCGCCAGGACGTCGGTGGTCGGCGCCGTGTTGAAGTTTGGTTCGCTCCGCTCGGATTCGAGCTCGATCAGTTCGTCGGGGGTATCGGTTACCCCGAAGTACTGGGCAAGATCCTCGACTGGGGTCGATGACACGAATCGGCCGCACACAGGCGTCAACGTAGCTGCTCCACCTCGGTGTCGGGGCCACCCTGAGAGATCGAGCCAAGGGGATCACTCGATCGCCATGACCTCGGGCCGCCGACGCAACCACACCACCAGCAGGACGAGACCGAGCGACAGCCCCCAGAGCAGGGCTGCTGCCGCCCCGATCCGTTCGGCGACCACGCCCAACGCGACGATGCCGAATGGCAGCCCTCCAATAGCCATCGACAACATGCCGAGAGCCCGGCCACGAAGCTCTGGTCCGGCGATGGTTATCACCACGGCGCTTTGGGTGGCACCGAACAACCCACCCCCGAACCCGGCGACCAGGACCGCGGGATAGGCGAGGAGAAAGCGGGGGGCGAGAGGTAGGCCGAGCAGGGCGCCGGTGGCCAAGAAGGCTCCAACGGTGTAGACGACCCCCCGTCGAGCCTGACTGTTCATGGCCACCCACAAGGAGCTCAGCATCATGCCGGTCCCCATGGCGCTCGCCAGCAGGCCGGCCTGGAAGGCGCCGATTCCCAGGCGATCCGCAAAGACCGGCACCAACGGCAAGAAGCTGAACATGAACACGTTGACGATCACCGTCACACCGAGCGTGGATCGCAAGGGTGCGCTCGAGGCCAAAAACGCGGCGCCGGCCATGAAGTCCTCCCGGAGTCCCGCCCGAGCGACCACCGGTTCGTCAGCGCCGGTCGTCGCGCCGAGCGCGGTGACCGAGCGGGCCGGCACGCTCGCGAGCATGACAAACGACAGCCCATAGGCGACGGCGATCAACACATACGCGCTCGGCTCCCCCACGAAGTCCAACACTGCGCCGGCGAACAAGAACCCAGCCATGTTCCCCGACGCGAGGCTGAACATCTCGAGAGCCAGTGCATTCGTGATGTGTTGATCGCCGACAAGGTCGTGCACGAGCGCCCGGCGACTGGTCATGTCGAGGACACCACCCACCCCGACGATCGCCATGAACAGATAGATCATCCACAGCTCTACGGCGCTCTGCCCCACGGCGAAGGCCATCAACATGGTCGTCGGCACCAACACCGCCAGATTTCGCAGCAGGGTACGCCGCCGATCGAAGCGATCCGAGACCGCCCCGGCGAGCAATCCGCCGAGGAACATCGGGATGAAGAACGCGGCGCCCACGAGCTGGACCGCCAGGGGTGAACCAGTTTCGGCGTTCACCAGGAAGGAGCCGAGAAAGACCCCCATCCACCGGGTCACGTTCCAGAGCCATCCGCTGATGAACACCCGCGGGTAGTACTTGACCGACAGGGAGGACAGAGCCCCCGAGGTACGCCCGGTGAGCACCTTTGATCAACGCCCCGATCGGAACTGGTCGAGTCGACGTCGATCGCGTTTGGTGGGCCGACCGCTGCCCGGTTCCCGGCTCCCGGACGGGATGGATTCGGGCCCCCCGCTGCGAGGTCCTGGTTCCTGCGGCGGGCTCAGATCTTCATAGCATGTCACCGCTATCGCGGCACCGACCCGCTTTTCGATCGGTTCGCGCACCTTCAGGATACGGATCGTGGTCGAGCGGCGAAAGGTGACGACATCGCCCGCGGAGACCCGCCGGGCCGGCTTGACCGCGCTGTCATCGATGGTGACCTGGCCCGATACGCACGCCTTGGTCGCCGCGCTACGGCTCTTGTAGGCCCGCACCGACCACAGCCAGCGATCGACCCGCACGGCCGCGGGAGGCGAGGCGCTCACCGTGACCCGTAGACGAGATGCTCAGCGCCGGGCGAGCAGCCGCAGCACATACCAGAACATCATCATCAGCGACGCGAACAGCTGTAGCGCCGCGCCGACATAGGCCCCGGAAGGGTACCGACGCATGATGTTCTGGGTGTTGTAGAGGATCGAGCCCCCGGCCAGACCGATCATGGCCACCGAAAACCAGGTACCGAGCTCGAAGCCGAACACCAGAGCGCCAAAGATGGCCACCAGGGCAAGCATCCCACCCCACAACAGCATCGGTCGCACGAACGACAGATCTTTGCGGGTCAACAACCCGACCGCGGTGAGCCCAGCGAAACCGACCAGCGTGATGACCGCGGCGCTCACCACGGTTCCCGCGCCCCGGACGGTGAACACGAAAAAGAGGAATGGGGCGAAGATGATGGCCTCGGCGAAAGCCATGGCGAACAGACCCAGGTATTGCTTCTGGGGGTTCAGGATGTCGTTTGCCGCGGAGGTCGCCATCCAGCTGACAATCATGAAACCACCGAGGATCAGCAGCCACCCGGCCCTGCTCCCCGCCAACGCGTTGTAGAGCCACTCCGCCATGCCACCCATGAACAGGGCGGTTTCGAGGGCGATGAACACCCCAACCGCCATGGTCAGATGGCTGTAGACCCGGCCGAGAAACTCAGCGCGGTCCTGGTCGGCCAGCGCCGCCACCGGACGACGATCTGCGATCGGATACGACATGAACCCGTCCTTTTCGACCGGCGCCATCCGCCCGTCGCCAACTCAATATTCGGGAGAAGATGTGGTCGGGCTGAGAGGATTTGAACCTCCGACCTTCGGTCCCCCAGACCGACGCGCTAACCAAGCTGCGCCACAGCCCGTGACCGTCATACTCTACTCCACACTTGGCACCAGTCGTGCATGGTGTTGGCATCGACACGTCCATGACCGGCCGCACGCCTCGGTTTTCGGGTTCAGATCAAGCCCACGAGCCAGCCCAGGGCCTGGATCAGACGCCAACCGAGGTACATGACCAGCGACGCCACCAACACCCAGAAATGCCAGGGGATCGTGGGCCGACCGGGAGCGGCGGTCGGTTCGTCACGATGATGTTCCGCCTCTGAGCCACACACGCGACAACAGCCCCTCTCGTCCAGCGAGGTGGGGGTCATGTACCGATCACAGGGATCACACCAGGGCATGATCCCAAACCTCATTCATACGGGAGGTACGCCATGACGGCGCTCGCTGAACACCCTGGTTTTTCCATCCGCTCGCTCCAGGCGGTGCACGATCTCGGGTCGCAACATGTCGAACTCGACAATGGCATCGACGATCATCTCCGAGGCCAGTCGAAGCATGTCAACATCGGCTTCGTAGATCTCTCGCTCTCGCCGGATGAACGCCTCACGCTCGTCGGGGTCTTCGATGGCCGCAATCTTGTTGGCGAACACCGCGTTGACCGCGGCTTCGGGGCCCATCACCGCGATCTTGGCGGTGGGCAACGCCAGGGTGGCCTCGGGCTCGAACGCCGGCCCGGACATGGCATAGAGGCCGGCACCATAGGACTTGCGGACGATGACACAGATCTTGGGGACCGTCGCCTCTGAGACCGCAGTGATCATCTTGGCGCCATGACGGATGATGCCCTGGGCCTCGACCTCCTTGCCGATCATGAACCCGGGCACGTCGGACAGAAAGATCAGGGGGATGTTGAACGCGTCGCACAACCAGATGAACCGCGCGGCCTTGTCCGCCGAATCGACGAACAACACTCCGCCTTTCGCCGCGGGGTTGTTGGCCACGATGCCGGTCGGACGGCCGTCCAAGCGACCGAACCCGACGACGAGCTCAGGGGCGAACAGGGGCTTCATCTCAAAGAAGCTGTCCTGATCGATGATCCCGTCGATCACGTCGTGCATGTCATAGCCCTGGGTCTCCTCGGCGGGCACCACATCGGCGTGCAAGGTCTGAGCGGGCCCCTCGGAGAGATACTGGGGCGGCTGTTCTCTCCAGCGGGTCGGCATGTAGGAGAAATACGCTTGGGCCTGGGCGATGGCATCGGCGTCGTCGACCGCCAGGTTGTCCCCCGAGCCTGAGACGGTGGCGTGCATTCGCGCTCCGCCCATCTCTTCGAGGGTCGTGATCTCGCCGATGACCATCTCCGCCATCCGGGGTGACCCGAGGTACATCGAGGCGTTGCCCTCCACCATGATCACGATGTCGCAGAAGGCGGGGATGTACGCCCCGCCCGCAGCCGACGGTCCGAACAGGCAACAGATCTGGGGGACCCGGCCCGACAGCCGCACCTGGTTGTAGAAGATGCGACCTGCCCCGCGCCGGCCGGGGAACAGATCGACCTGGTCGGTGATCCGGGCCCCAGCCGAGTCGACCAGCCAGAAGATCGGCAGCTCGTCGCGCAGTGCGAGGTCGGTCACTCTGACGATCTTCTCGACGGTTCGCGCGCCCCACGAACCGGCCTTCACCGTCGGGTCGTTCGCCATGACCAACGCCGGGCGGCCGTCGACCTCACCGCTACCGGTCACCACCCCATCGGCCGGCAGATCGCCGGCGGAGGCATTGGCCAACAGCCCATCTTCGACAAAGGTCCCCGCGTCGAAGAGCATCTCGACGCGGTCCCGCACGAAGAGCTTGTTCTGCGCGGCCAGCTTGTCGGCCCCCCGGTCCAAATTGCCTTTCAGGGCCCGGGTGGCGGCCTCACTGAGCCGCTGCGCCTCGGTAAGGCTGGCTGAGACGTCGGTCATCGAAATTCCTCTCGAACGGTCAGAGCTTGCGGATGGCGAGAATGGCGACGTCGTCGGTGATCTTGCCACTCGAGAAGTCCTGGGCCGCGCCGAGTAGATCCTTGCACAACACCCCCGGTGAGGCCCCTGGGTCCCGACGCAACGTGTTGGCGATACGTTCCTCGCCGAACAACTCTGCACCGTCGCGCGCCTCGGCGAGCCCATCGGTGTACAACAACAACAGGTCGTGCTCTTCGAGCGGCACTTCCTTGGAGAAGTACCGGCCGACCGGGTCGAGCATCAAAAGGGGCCCCGTCGCTCTCAGCGGATGCACATCCCGACCATGCCAGAGCCACGCCGAAGGGTGGCCGGCAGAGGCATAGCGCAACGTCTGCGCGTCCATATCGAAGACCACGACCCCCAACGAGATGAACTCCTCACGGCTCTCCACCGACGACATCTGGGCGTTGAGCTCTTCCAGGGCCTGCGCCGGGTCCCGGAACTGGCGCAGGAAGACCCGGAGGAGATACTTGGCCTGGAACGCGGTGATCGACGGCTCGATGCCGTGACCGGTGACATCGCCGATCACCGCCGCCACCCTGCCTTCACCGACCTTGAAGACATCATAAAAATCTCCGGCCATGAGCCCGGTGCCCGCCTGGTACACCCGGCCCAGCTCAAAACCGGGGAAATCGCCGAGCTCGACGGGTGCCAGCCGTTCAGCCCAGCGCTTGGGCGCCAGGTTCTCCTGGTCGAGCACCTCTTCCACCTTGCGCTCCAGCTCCCAACGATCGGTGGCCAGGCGGGCGTGACGGGGAAAGTTCCGGCCGTACACCACAACCATCAGCGCCGGGACCAACACGAGCACGAATGCCAGATGGGCGCGGTCGCCGGGCGTGAACGAGGCCAGCAGGGAAGCGACGGCCACCACCCCGAGGATCAAGGTCGCCAACGCATCCTTCAGAAACGTGTTGCGGGACAGGTCGAGAGCGTCGCTCTCGCCGTAGATCTCCGCAACGCGGCTCACCACCCGATAGCGGAGACGGGCCGACCGTCCCCACGTGAGGGCGGCGGCTGCACAACCCAGAGCGACGACGGCCAGAAATGGCTTGTCCATGACGCTGCGATACTACCGATCGCCGCCGGGCACGCTGATCATCTCTGCCTGACCCGCATCTTGATCGGGGTGCCACCGAGCTCGCACTCTCGTCGCAAGTACCGTTCCAGATAGCGGACGTAGGTGGCCGGGAGGGTCTTGTTGGCGAACAGGGTGAACGTGGGCGGGTCGACCGCGCCCTGTGTCGCGTAGAGCACCCGAGCTCCGTGAGGGCCGGGCTGCGCCTGCTGCGCCCGGCGGATCACCTGGTTGACCCGACCGGTCGGGATCCGGGTGTGGTAGTCGGTGATGGCCTCGTCCAGGGCGGGGATCAATCGCGAAACGCCCCGACCGGTCAGTGCGCTCATCCGGATGACGGCGGACTCGGGCAAGAAATGAAGCTTGTCCTCGAGCTGTTCGGTGAGCAAGGCGCGCTGTTCGGTCCCGGTGATGTCCCATTTGTTCAAGATGACCACGATGGGACAGCCGGCCGCATCGACCCGCTCGGCCAAGCGCTGATCCTGATGGGTGATGCCCGAGCTGGAATCGATGATGAGCAGCGCCACGTCGGCGCCATCGACGGCTCGGAGCGCTCGAACAAACGAGAAGTACTCGGTGCCGTCCTCCACCTTGGCCCGGCGGCGCATGCCTGCGGTATCGACGAACCGAATCGGTCCGGCGTCGGTGGCAACCACGGTGTCGGTCGTGTCGCGGGTCGTGCCCGGCATGTCGTGAACGACCGCTCGATCCTCGCCGACCATCCGGTTGTAGAGCGTCGATTTCCCGACATTGGGGCGGCCGACAAGCGCCACCGAGAACAGCTCTCGGCCCTGCTCGTCGTCCGGGTTCTCCCCGACCGGATCGGGCTCGGGCTCGGGCTCGTCGGGCAGCACCGCGAGCACCGCATCCAATAGATCACCGGTACCGTCACCGTGCAGCGCGCTGATCGCCCAGGCATCGCCGAGCCCGAGCGAGAGGTACTGCCACATCTCCTTGGCCCGCTGGGGACTATCGACCTTGTTGGCCGCCAGGAAGATCGGCTGGTCGGTCCGCCGCACCAGATTTGCGACCGAATCGTCCTCGGAGGTGATCCCGACCGACGCGTCCACCACGAGTATCACGGCATCGGCCCGGGCAATGGCCTGCTCGCTCTGGCGACTCACCTTCTGATCGAGCGCGGAGCCGCCCGGTACCCAACCCCCCGAATCGACCACGATGAAATGCCGCCCCTGCCACTCGGCCTCGAGTTCCTTACGATCCCGAGTCACCCCAGGCTTTTGTTCGACAATGGCCTCACGGCCACCGGCGATCCGGTTGACGAGGGTCGATTTACCGACGTTTGGGCGACCGACGATGGCTATCGACGGCAGGGGGGATTCGACGCCGGTCATGCCGGCGCGCCGATCGCGTGGCGCAGGGCGACACCGTCGGTGGCGACGATCTCGACCGGATGGGGCAGATCGTCCGGGGTGAGCCCGTCCAGGAATCGGCCTTCGGACAGGCACACGTCGGGGAGCAGATAGCGGTGGCCGGCCGGCTCCTCACCCAGCGCCCTCTGTAGGTCCTCACCCACCAGCAATCCCGCCACCGAGACCGTGCCTCCAAAGAAGCGATTCTCGACCTCGATCACCCGAACATCGCTTCGGTTGAGGGTGTCGATGAGAGGAGCGATCACCCGGCTACCGTAGGCGCTGGTGAGTACCGCCACCGGAGCGTCACGCCGCGGCCGAAGACGGATGGGCCGCCCCGGCGCATCCCCGGACCGGACCGATCGGTACCCCTCGGCCGGGGCGCCGTCCACGGACGCAAAGAATCCGGCCGTCGGTCCCGAGCCCTCGCGACGGTCCCCGTGAAACTCTGCCTCGAACAGACGTGCCATGCCGATCCCATCCTCATACATCTCGAAATCGCCGTAGTGGTCCGCCGGAGGAAAAGGTTGGTCGGCCAGCAGGTAGTACTCATCGGCGGCGTATACCAGCCGACGGCCCAACAGCTCGAGGTAGGTCTGCTGCCAACGCCGGACCGCGGCG
>Ga0316190_10004471_pt1 | contig 10196 bp, 9 predicted proteins | sample Eddworburrow2_MG_FD_204929 | JGI IMG/M metagenome (GOLD analysis project Ga0316190, IMG submission 204929) | Coastal sediment microbial communities from Maine, United States - Eddy worm burrow 2 | ecosystem: Environmental > Aquatic > Marine > Coastal > Sediment | place: USA: Maine | collected... | reverse complement strand
GTCTCTGCTCTTCCCTCTTCATCAAACCGAACAAGACTTTTATCAATGGGAGCAGCAGACTATATCCAGAAGCCTTTTGATTCTTCTGAACTTGTCAACAGGATAGAAGAAGTACTAAACACCTCGGCCTAGAAATTTGAGATAAGATACGCTGGCAGTCTGTCGGACTTAGCCCGAATCTACTGAAAAACATAAGAAAAGAAGCAAAAAAGGGTTTACCTGAATAAGGCAAACCCTTTTTTATTTTTCAAAAACCCTGTCCTTTCAAAAAAGAGCGGACAGACCTATAGAATTGATGGGGTGAATGATGGGACTTGAACCCACGACCACAGGAGCCACAATCCTGTGCTCTACCAACTGAGCTACACTCACCATATTCAGAACAATACAAGAGCGACCTGTAAAACAGAGTTCCAAAAAGAACTTAATCTTTTACCACATCAGCACAAATAATGTCAACTAAATGTAGACTTGCGTCCATTAAAACTTGAGAAGAGAATAAACCTTATGGGGCTTAAGTTTGTCTTTCCCATTAAGAAATTCAAGCTCTGCCAGGAAGGCACATTCTACGACCTCTCCCCCCATTTTCTCTATCAATTCAATAACGGCCTTCACTGTTCCACCCGTTGCGAGAAGATCATCGGCAATAAGCACCTTTTGACCTTTTTTTATGGCATCCTGATGTATGTGTAATTCATCCGTACCGTATTCAAGTTCATAAGTGGCACTGTATGTTTTATAAGGAAGTTTCCCCGGTTTCCTGACCAGAACAACGCCTTTTCCAAGCTTGTAGGCAAGAGCTGAACCCATAATAAAACCTCTTGCCTCGACACCGAGAATAAGATCTATATCCATATCTACATATCTGTGCGACATAAGATCGACCACTCTCTGAAAAGATTTTGCATCGGCAAGGAGGGTTGTTATATCTTTAAAAACAATCCCTTCCTTCGGGAAGTCAGGCACATCCCTGATAATGCTTTTCAACTGCTCCATTAAAATCCTCCAATCATTTATTTCTTATGTGAACCTCTAATCATTCAGGGTAAAAGCGTGAGCGGATCAATAGCAACCTTACCCTCTCTGATTTCAAAATGGACGGCGGCTGTCCCTATTTTACCACTCTCTCCCACATAGGCGATAACTTCGCCCTTTTTAATAAAATCACCCTTTTTTACGGAATTACTTCTGTTATGCGCATAAACGGAAGAATAACGGCCTTCATGTTTTATAATCACCATATTACCGTACCCCTTGATCTCATTACCACTATAGATTACGCGCCCGTCAGCAGAAGCCCTGATGGGGCTACCTGCATCACCTTTGATATCAATACCATCATGAAGTTCCGTCCCATTCTTGCCGAAATTTGAAAGAACCTCACCTTTTATGGGCCAGGCAAAAACGACTTTTTTCGCAAGCAGGGGTTTCCTTCTTTCTTCCGGCTTTTTGGAAGGAGTCTCTCTTTTCCCCTCCTCTTTAGGCTTGACCTCATCATACTTCAGCTCTGATGTTTTTTCAGAAGCAGCAGCTAACCTGGTAGAATCGATTCTTGTACTGGCACCGGGAATATACAAAGCGTCTCCCGGTTTGACGGAAGAAGGGTCAGAAATACTATTCAGGCGGGCAACAGTGGCTCTGCTTATATTATATGCAGAACATATACTATCGAAAGTTTCGCCGGGGGCTACCTTATGGTAGATACCGTAACCGGTTCCACAGGCCCAAAGAGAGGCAATGAGGATGAATAGAATAAAGTTTTTTTTAAGCCTGAATATCATACCTATATCTGCCACTTAACTGCAAACCGACAAAAATGGGCTTGCTAGTGATTTGAAACAAGTTTTATAAGGACAAAACCACCGATAAGAAGAACAGTAAAAACAATAGTCAAAACATTAAAGTACCGGTCTATAAAATCTTTTACAGGTGCACCATATTTGTAGATGAGCCATCCTACCAGGAAAAACCGTGCAGAACGGCTGGCAGCGGAAGCAAACACAAAAACGGGGAAGTTGACCTTAAAAACACCCGCTGAGATAGTAATGACCTTATAAGGAATAGGAGTAAATCCTGCCGTAAAGACTACCCAGAAATTGTAAAGTTCATACTTCCCTTTTATCTTTTCAAAGGCCTGGTGAGAAAAACCGGGAACATAATCAAAGAAAAGGTTTTGTACCACTTCCCAGAGCCCCCACCCTATTCCGTAACCTGCCATACCACCAAGAACAGAGGCAACAGAGCATATTCCTGCAAAGTAGAGCGCCTTTGATGGCATTGACAGAGCCAGGGCAATAAGAAGAATATCAGGTGGAATAGGAAAAAAAGAGGATTCCGCAAATGAGAGTACAAACAATGCCGGCACGCCATAAGGTGTATAGGCCCAATGAAGAACCCAGTCGTAGGTCTTTCTAACCATTCAGCTCACTCTCACTCCAGCCATTTTCTCCGATAAGAGGAACAAAGAGACACTCTCCAAGATCTTCTTCCAAAAATTGCCCCCCCTTTCTCACATACCTTTTAAGGCGCTGATTGTCACCCTTCCCAACAGGCATAACAAGCCGCCCCCCCTCTTTTAACTGACTAAGAAGCTCTTCAGGTACGGAAGAAAAAGCGGCTGCGACCAGGATGACATCAAATGGAGCCTTGTCTTTCCAGCCCAGCGTTCCATCACCAACCTTGTAAAGAACATTCATGCATTTAAGTGTATGCAGAAGCCGCCTCGCTTTGACAGCAAGAGAATTGAGCCTCTCAACAGTAAAGACCTCTCCCGCTATCCGGGATAAAATAGCCGACTGGTAAGCAGAGCCTCCACCAACTTCAAGGACACGCTCGCCTCCTTCAAGACCTAACGCTTCCGTCATTTTTGCCACAATATAGGGTCTCGATATACTTTGTCCATCGCCAATGGGAAGGGCCTTATCCCCATAAGCTATCCCCTGGAAAGCTTCTTCAACAAAAAGGTGACGCGGCACCTCTATCATTGCCTCAACAACCTTTTTGTCACTAATGCCGCGGGGAATGACGTACTCATTCATCATACGGCGTGAAGCCCTCCTGTGATCGATCATTTATTCAGAAGCTCCAGGGTTTGAGCTCTTCCATGGAGCTGTAGTTAGTCAAGTCAAGGTGCAAAGGTGTAAGGGATATATAATTTTCAGAAACAGCCTGAAAGTCGGAATCCTCAATATGTTCAAAACCAAGGCTGTCGCCTCCTATCCAGAAATACTTCCGTCCTCTGGGATCAACCTTTTCAACAACGGCATCACCGTAGATTCGCTTTCCCTGCCTTGTAATCTTCCACCCCTTCACCTCGTCCATTGTTATATTGGGGACATTGACATTTAAAAGCGTATCTTTGGGAAGACCTTTTTCAATGACACGGCGGGCAACCTTTAAGGCGACATCGACAGCCGTCTCAAAAATAAAATCACTTTTCGTTGTAAGGGACATAGCTATGGAAGGAATACCGAGCAGGGTTCCCTCCATGGCAGCCGATACGGTACCCGAGTAGGTAATATCATCGCCCATATTTGCTCCTTTGTTAACGCCTGACACAACAATATCGGGTCGTACATCAAGAAGACCGTTTACGGCCAGATTTACACAATCAGTAGGCGTACCATCGATAGAAAAACGGTTTTTTGAAACCTCATCGACTCGCAGGGGATGATGAAGGCTGAGAGAATGCCCTGCCGCACTTCGCTCCCTGTCAGGGGCCGCAACAAAAACGTTACCCATTGATTCGAGGGCATCGGCAAGAAGGATCAAACCTTCTGATTGGATGCCATCATCATTTGTTACAAGAATATTCAAGGATATTAGCTGATAATTGAAGGGTATTGAAATGAAAATTGGTCGGGGCGAGAAGATTTGAACTTCCGACCACCTGAACCCCATTCAGGTGCGCTACCAGGCTGCGCTACGCCCCGACACAGGTGCACAATATAGTACAAATGACGATTGAAGTCTACACTTTTTTCTCCTCATCACCATCAATTCTGTCACCATAACGAACGTAAAAACGCTCCATCACCAGCGGAGGGATAACAGTCGTTACAGCCACGACAATAATAAGGGCTGCATATATTTCATTGTTCAATATGTTGGATGCCCTTCCGAGCTCGGCAAAGATAAGTCCCACTTCCCCCCTCGGTATCATGGCAAGGCCGATAAGAAACTTCCTGTAAATATTATCTTTGATAATCATTGCCCCAAGAAGTTTACCTGCAAAGGCCACAAAGATAATAATAGAGGAAAAGGTCCAGATAAAAGGTGAAGACCAGTCTATTACCCTGAAATTGAGAGAAAGCCCTACCATAACGAAGAATATGGGTGTAAATAGGTGAATGATAGGCTTAATATCATTATCCACACGGTCTGCAAAATCAGGGTCCGAATGCATGGCCACCCCCATAGGCAAAACAAAGCGGCGGCTAAGGGCAAGGCCGGCTGCAAATCCTCCTAATATCTCCGGTGCTCCCACGGCATGAGCAAGCCAGGCAAAAAAGAGAACCAGCGAAACAACCGTTGTCGATATAACGCCTCTCGTCTGACTGATGGCTTCTACCTTTTTTATCCAGCCCGAGATGAGTTTAGCCAGCAAGGGAGCGATCACTAAAAAAAGCACCACAAAAGCCATTACCCTTACGGAATTCCTTAAACTTACGCCTCCTCCGATAGAAAATTCATATAAGATGGCAAGAAGCACAATGCCCATAATGTCATCCATGACGGCAGCGCCAAGAACAACCTGAGATTCATGGCTATGATGTCGATCAAGGTCTGTAAGTACCCTGATGGTAATACCGATACTGGTCGCCGTAATCGTACCGCCGATAAAGAGGGACACGAGGAGATTGAGATTAAAAATACCGTAACTTACACCAAACCCAAGCAGAAAGGGCGCAATAAAACCGATGATGGCAACAACTGTCGCCTTGGCTCCGGTCCTTGTCAGTTCACCAATATCCGTCTCAAGGCCCACCTCGAAAAGGAGCAGGATCACACCTATCTCTGCAAGCAGTTTTAGTATCTGGTTGGGTTCGACAATCCCTAAAATACTGGGACCAAAGATGATGCCTGCCAGAATTTCTCCTGTCACTGACGGTGCACCCATATGGGCTGCGACCTCACCAAGAAAACGGGCCGACATAAGAATGATTATAAGGTGCAGAAAAAATGAATGGACTTCCACTTACCCACCTCTCATAAAGAATTATCGGTTCCTATGATGAAGCGTTCCTATTGAAGATACAAATCATTGTTATTTTGTAAAAGGGAAACAATCTAATCCCCGGAATTTCACCTTTTATAGACCACTAAATCAGAATTTACCTGATTTTTGTTCCAGTTCTTTCAGTAAGGTCTCTGCAAAGGCCACCGTCACCCCCTTTACGGAAGCAAGCTCGGAAACAGAGGCCTCCCTGATTCCCCTAAGGCTTCCAAACCGGCCCATAAGCGCTTTCTTTGTTACAGTACCCAGGCCCTTAATTTCATCAAGGGGTGAAGAAAGGGCCTTTTTCCCTCTCAGCTTTTTATGATAGCTAATAGCAAAGCGATGCGCCTCGTCTCTTATCCTCTGGAATAAAAAGAGTATACCACTTCGATCCTTAAGTTTGAGGGGATTCTTTCTTCCCGGCGCATAAACCCTCTCGTCACGTCTCTCCTTTCCCCCTTTTGCATGAAAAACTTTCTCTTTGGCAAGGGCCAGCAGATCAATTTCGCCAGTTAAACCTGAATCTTCCAGCGCCTTCATTGCCACACCCAACTGACCACGCCCCCCATCAACGATAATGAGATCAGGCAAATCTTCTTCATCAAGGCCCCGGCCCAACCTCCTCGAGAGAACCTCATACATCATGGCAAAATCATCGCTCCCTTCCACCCCTTTTATCCTGAAGTGACGATACTTGTCCTTATGTGCCTCACCATTAACAAAAGTAACCATGGAACCCGTAGCATTTGTTCCCTGAATATTTGAAATATCGAAGCACTCCATCCTCATGGGCAATTTCTTAAGAGAAAAAGAGTCCCTCACCTCTTCCAGCAATTCCCTCCCTGAAAGATCCTTTTTCCTTCCGGCAATAAAAGTCTGACCGGCATTCTTCGACGCCATTTTGAGCAACTTAACCTTATCTCCTCTCCTGGGAAATACAATATGAACACGCTTCTCACGAAATTCGCCAAGCCACTCCTCCATGACAGGCGCATCTTCTATTTCAGAGGAGATAATCACCTCTGCAGGCACATATCGACCTCCACTATAAAAACGTCTTATAAAAGAGGAAACAATCTCACCATCAGGCATTTCCTGATTGGAAAAGGTAAATCCTTTCCCTCCACTCACCTTCCCCTCCCTTATAAAGAGGACATAAATAGCCAACGATGTCCCTTCACGGTACAGTCCGACAACGTCTCTGTCATCGGCAGCAGAAGCAAAAACCTGTTGTTTCTCAAGGGTCCGTTTAATACTCTCTATACAATCTCTTAGCCTGGCCGCTTCTTCGAACTCAAGTTTTTCAGCAGCCGCCATCATCCTTTTTGTAAACCGTGAAAGGATTTCCTTGCTCCTTCCCTCAAGGAAGAGGACCACCTCCTCCATCATGCCACGGTAGAGACTAACCTCGATATGACCACAGCAAGGCCCTGAACACCTTTTTATCTGGTAGCTAAGACAAGGCCTCACCCTGTTTCTGAAATTACTCTCCCTGCAGGTTCTTAAAGGAAATACTTTCTGGATTAAGGCAAGGGTTTCTCTCAACGCCTGCGCTGAAGAATAGGGACCAAAATATCGTACCCCCTTTTTCCCGTCCTTTTTTTTAATTCGCACAACCTCCACACGGGGAAAGTTGAGATTCATATCGATTTTTAAACTGAGGTAGGTTTTATCATCCTTAAGATTAATATTGTAACGGGGGCGATGCTTCTTGATAAGAATGTCCTCAACTATGAGGGCCTCCTTCTCTGTATCGGTTACCATCACCTCTATGGAGTCAACTTTACTCATGAGAAACTTTACATGATGCCGCTCATCATGACCGGTAAAGTAAGATCGAACACGGCTTTTCAGGTTTCTTGCCTTGCCCACATAGATAACCTCCCTTTTCCCGTTTTTCATGAGATATACACCGGGTGCGGCAGGGAACTTTTTGATATGGTCCTGGAGCTTTTGAAGAATCGATTCCATTGTCATTTTATTCAATGATTTATGATTATCATTGCTATATTACATCAAGAAGGGAAGGGGTTGAAGGCTTTTATGAACAAAGAAGGGAGTTTGGGTTACTGTATGAGAGGGCGCACTATGTCAGATAAAAGAGGAATTTTCTGACTCTATAAACCGACAGGTACAAATCATCGACAATTGAAGAAAGAAAAAAAGAGGATAGTCAATATTAAAAACTGAGCGCCGGAATAATGCGCATTAACAGAGCCTGTGTATTGCTATCCATAGGATCAAACATTATTCCAAGGTTTGCATCCTCTTTTTGGTTCCTCACACTTTTTACCCGTCCGTTAAGAGGAAATTCATCGTTTGTTTCACTATTATAGAGGTAAATAATGACTTCTTCATCAGATTGCTTTCCCATAAGTTGAAGGTTTTTTACATTACAGCAACAGCCTGTATTATTGATATCAACGATTGTTCCTTCCACAAGATTAAAGCCAATCTCAAGTTTGACCGGCAAGAAGCAGTCAATTCTTTTGGAACTCCGGATATTGTAATTCCTTATGGCCTTGGGATAGCTGATAAACAGGAGATGTTCGGGCTTTGATATAATGGAAAGGGAGACGGAATGAAAACCGAGAATGGCATTTTTATGGAAATATTTGATAAGCAGTTCATTCTTGCTAAGCAGTTCCTCCTTCTCATCATTCAAGGGATTAACCTTGATAATGAGATACTTACCTACTTCCATACCGATAAGCTCACTTCTAAGCGGCGCACCTATTCCTTCAGTCTCCACCTGCAGGCATGTGCCCAGTTCTATAAATAGTCGTTTACCAATATCATCCATTTTTCTCTCCTTTGCGAGAATCAAAAAGATATAGTGAAAAAATATTGAAAATATTTATCAAAGAAAGAAACATTGTTTACCCAGTAATTTAAAGTGACCTGACGTTTTCATATTAATAAAAAGGCTCTTCGCTTACCTTCCGCCTCTCCTGAAAATGACAACCTTGATCGTTTCTAGCGTTATGAGCAAATCCATAAAATAGGACATATTCTTTACATAATAGAGATCATATCTCAGTTTTTCGATAGAATCACCAAATGACGCGCCATATTCGTATTTTACCTGGGCCCATCCCGTAAGACCGGGCTTTACAAAATGTCTTTCTCCATAATATTTCGTCATTCCCTTGATCTGCCGGACAAATTCCGGCCTTTCCGGTCTGGGACCGACAAAACTCATATCCCCTTTTAAAATATTAAATAACTGAGGCAGTTCATCGAGCCTCGTCTTTCTTAAAAAACTGCCCACACCTGTAACCCTGGAGTCATTTTTTTGCGCCCAAATGGCGTTTCCCTTCGATTCGGCATCCTGTCTCATGGTCCTGAATTTGTATATATGAAAATCCTCTTCCAGTTCTCCCGTCCGGATCTGTTTGTAAATGATCGGGCCCTTTGAACTCATTTTGATCATCAATGCAACAACAGGGAGGATGGGGAGGGCAAGAACAATACCTACGGAAGAGAAGAAAAGGTCAGATATTCGCTTAAACATTCTAACCGTACCGGTTATTCTAAAGCCGCTGTTATTAATAAACCAACTGGGATCAATGTCTTCAACGGGAAGTTTTCCCGTAAGCGTTTCATAAAAAGCAGGAAGCTCAACGATATTTGTTCCCAGCAATTTACAGGTCAGAAGGTTCTCGATAGGCAAATTCCCTCTCCTTTCGGAAAGGGCCATAACGATTGTATGGACCTTCTCATTCTTCACCACATCCAGAATAGATTCGGTATCTGCCAGAACCTCATCGTCGGGAACAGTCCATGAATCAAAAGGCGTACTGATATAGCCTCTCAGTATAAAATTATTATCCGTTGTATTTAACAGTTCGGCTATTTTTTCAGCCTTGGGCCCGGTCCCCAAAATCATAACGGGACGGATCAATGCGGGAAGGCCCATAACAAAGAGGAAAAAGTTATGCCAGACAGCCTGAAGAAGAAAAAATGTCAGGAGAGAAAAGCCGAGAAACTTATCATCGACAGCAAGGTAGGGAATCAGGTAATAACATATTTCCAGAAATATAAAAGTAAGAAAGGCAACCAGGAAGGGCCTGAAAAGAAGGAGGCTTCGGTCAAAGATCCGCCTCGTATTGTATAGTTCGATTAAGAAGGAGAAAAAAAGCAGCGGCAAAGAAAAGGCCGCTATTTTAATTTCCAGTAACTCCGATGCCCTCATGTCCAGCTTAAGCACAAAGTTAGTAAAGTGAAAGGCTGTAAAAGTTAAAAAAAGATCACCCAGAAAGAGAGTCAGCATCCGGGGTTCAATGTTGCTTTTTGAGAGTAAATTCATTTTTCAGATGGCAGTTAGGTAAGTTAACAAGCTTTCGCTTATTTTTGCCGAACTTACCATAAAAGAGCCTTTAATGCAATTTTTTTCCTCCTAAAGACGGAGACCTTAAAATAGTTTCCATATTATCACAACACCAATCATCTCTATGGTTCTTTACTTTATGCCAAGATAGAATGTTCCATCCTGCCCGTTCAACGATTCAGTAGCGCCATTACCACTCAAACCACCCTTAATTTCTATATTCGCAAGAGGAAAGCTAATAGAATTGCTTAGAATAGCGATTCGGCCTCCACCGCCGGCACCACACGAGGAAAGACATCCACCACCATTGGCAGCAAGCATACCACTACCTGAGAATGTCCAAGCGTCAATAAGTATCCCTCCACCACTACCACCACCTGCTTCATATGAAGCAGATTCCCCGTTAGCAGTGATGCTTCCATCGAGACTCAAGGTATCTGCTATTATCTTAAGGAAACCACCACCATTTCCGCCAATTCTATTATTGAATGAATAACCACCGCCGCCGCTGCCTAATTCAGCAGGATTCATGAAATCTCCGTAGACAGATTTCACTGTACCACTCCCTATGGTGCCACCCAGACCACCATAACTGCCACCATTGCGCTTTGTACTGCCACCCGACGTTGTATTCCCGGCAGTTTTACC
>Ga0316190_10004469_pt1 | contig 10197 bp, 7 predicted proteins | sample Eddworburrow2_MG_FD_204929 | JGI IMG/M metagenome (GOLD analysis project Ga0316190, IMG submission 204929) | Coastal sediment microbial communities from Maine, United States - Eddy worm burrow 2 | ecosystem: Environmental > Aquatic > Marine > Coastal > Sediment | place: USA: Maine | collected... | reverse complement strand
ATGGCCCGAGGTCTACGATGCTCCCGGTCCCGTCCGGCTCGCCACCAACGCGCACCAGCGCCTCGTCGCACGGCCGATAATCAGGCAGCGAATCTCCACGGGCCTCCAGGACCTCGCAGAAAATCTCCCGGAAGCGCGCCCGTTTGTCCTGCACTCCGGCCTGGGAGGCCGGCACAAGTACCAGGGGTGGCGTCACTTCCGTATAGGGGATGAGCGGCCGCGTAGAACAGGCACCGAGGGTTGTCGCCAATGCCAGCGCAACAATACCTCGCCATAGGGCATTCCCGCAGGGCCCTCGCCTCGTTCGGCGAAGGCGGCAGATATCGTTGGCAAAAGCATCATCGCTATTCATTCGTTCGTGTCGCCATGGCGTTAGCCGCACGGCGCTCCAGGTAAGGATTTCAGTCGAGAGGCTGAATATCGCACAACGCTGACTGGACCGCCCGCAAGACATCGGTGAAATATCGGCCATCGCAGGGACCCTCCCGTCGCAACACCACACGCCCGACGCTGCTCAGCCACCGCGCGTCCAGGCATGATACCGTGCCACCCAGTTCAACAGCCATGTCGGCGCATGCGTGCGCTTCCAATTGCCCGCGAACTACTTGTTCGCCTCGGCTCAGGTCGGGTAGGTATGGATGGTGCCGAGGATTCTGTTCAGGCCGATGCCATGGCGCACCGCAAGGATAAACTCGCTGAGCGTATCTGCCGCGTGATCACCGACAATGGTCGCACCCAGTATCGTATCCTCGCCCGGCACGGTGAGCACCTTGACCAGGCCATGCGCTGCCTCATCCGCAATCGCCCAACCGCGACCCAATCATGCAACGCAAACGCGGCACGTCTGGACGCAACGAGCTACACAGAAATCAATGTGACGCAGAGGATGGCACATTGGCGAGACAGGACAGCAAGGCCTATTTGGTGGATGCCTCCGGAGAGTAGGCATCGAACTTTTTCTGCGCCCTTATCAGGTCGAAGTTACTTTTACCGTCACGGATCTTCAGCAGACCCTTCAGCTTCCGGTAGCGAGCGAAAATGACACCCTCGCGATTGTGCTCGCCAATCAGTCCTTTGGCACCGATATCGATCTCATCGCTACTGGCGAAGGCATAGGGAAAGACAACCTCATTCTGCTGCATATTCATCCTTGCCTCGCCCTTGATCTTGCCAACGGTGAGCAGCTTCTCTATCCAACCATTTTTCTGCCTGTAATTGGACAGCATGGCAACGATAGGCGTGGAATCCTTCATTTCAATATCGGCTTCCGTCCCTATACGAACCGGTCGCTTCCATACTGTATTCGCGCGCGTTAACTCGACCCTGGCGCTCCAGTCCGGCTGGCGCTGCGATTCTGTATCGCCCTCGATCCTAAGATTGTCCAGCGAGAGGGTCGAACCTGAGATATCGAAATCCATATTTCGGGGTTCGCCATCAGCCACATTAATGTGGACCGTCAAGTCGCCGCTCAGCTCCTGCTGATCGAGTCGACTGCGCAGGCTGTTCGTCTTCAGCGTCACAAAACCGCTGGCGGTCATGGGTTCCAGCTCAATATCGGCAACGAGGTCCGCCTGCCCGCTCAGCAAACGCAGCGGAAAGTTCTCCGGGAGATACCGGTTATACACACTCATATCCGTGATTCTGGCGGTGGGGATGTAAAGACGCAGGGTGAGATCCTCCGTCGGGCCTTGATAACTGAGCCCCTTGGCCACGCCCTGTAACTGCAACTCGACTTGATTGATGAACGGCTTGTCTTCATTCTGTCTTTTGAAAGAGGCTTCGTTCAATCGCACATCGACATTCGCATCCGGTCGCCTGCCGCCCTTTGCCAGTCTCAGCATCACGGAGCCCCTGCCCGCAGCCACATAGTCCAGTATTTCAACCGCCAAATCAGCGGACATTAACTTTGCCTCCGTGCCTGCAGCTGGCCACCCCCCCTTAAGGACTAGCAGGGCCTGCAGATCTCCGGACCCCCTGATCTGGGCGCGATACTCATTCTTAATCAGCTGATTCAGCCATGCGAGGTCGGACAAACTACCGTTGAGCTGCAGTTCCCCATCGACGATTTCCAGCAACTCCGCGAGGTCGTGCTCTTGGACGAGCAGCATGCCCCGGCCCTCTGGCGCCTCTTCCCGACGAGGAAACCTGAACACTCCCTGATCCACCGCCAGGTGTCCCTGCCATGCATCGGAAACGTCACGGTTCTTGTTCGCAAGATGGGCATCGAAAAGCCTTATATAAGAACCGGAAACATCAATACTCTCGCGGCCTGCCGCATGTGTCTTTGCCAGTAGTGCGACATCGACATCGGACTGAAAACGATACTCGTCGATGCCGACATCAGCGTCATCGGCGTCGAGCTTCAGATCGACGTTCAAACTCGTGGCGTCAATTCTCCCATAACCACGCATTACGCCCTCGCCGGCGTGAAGTCGCAGGCCGACATGATCCGGTATGTAATGATTGAAAATGGCAAGGTCTGGCACCCTGACCGCGGGGATGCTGACCGCCAGCTGACTGGCCTGCCGCATGCTATCGGTGGTCGCGAACACATCGGCATGGCCACTCGCATCAACAACCAGCCCGCTGCCCACGAGCAGGGGTCTGTCGTCACCGAGACGCCTTGCGATGAGCTCTGAGAATTCCACGAAGACACTAAGCCTGTCTGGAGTATCCGGGTCGACATCAAGCCGAACAGTGCCGCTACCCGACGCACGATGATCGAGCAATTCCAGCGACAGCTCCGGCGCAATCACATCGAGCCGCGTACCCGCTCGCAGGGTACCCCTGTCGACATTCACCCGCCCTGACACCAGACCCCGCCCATCGAGCCGCATCCCCTCCAAATGGCGCAGGTAAAAATCGAGGAACGCCAGACTGTTAACAGCCGCACCCAGTTCAGCATCCATGGTCAGGAAGGGCAGCGCATCAACGCCCTTGTTCTCCCTCGGCACGAACTCCGAGAACTCGACTACCCCTCGGAAAACGATATTCTTAAACGCATCACGATTGCCATTGACGACAACGTCATCGGCGACCAGATCGACCCTGCCGTCGCGAAGCGAGAAGGGACCGCCACGGGTCCGGTAGCGGAAACTGCCCTGAAGTTCACCCTCCATAACTGCACGCAGCTGATAGAGCCAGACGGTATGCCTCCCCAGAACGCTGGCATTCGCAACACTGACCGTCCACGGACGCTTGCCGGTGGGCAAGGGCTCTGCATCGTTCAGGACACGGTTCCTGATGGGCGGAAAAAACTCCCGCGTGTCCGCGTAGTCATTATCCGGTTTGCGGCGAGGGCGTTGATAATACAGAACATTCTCGCCCACCACGTCATGCAGACTCACATGCTTGAGTACTAGCGGAAGCAAGGAAATCGAGGCGGAACCCTGGTGCATTTCCAACTGCCATTGCTGTCGGCGACTCTGCCCATTCGCGGCAAGACCTCGAACGTGCACCCTGAATGGGTAGAAGGTCCACGCCTCCTCCCAGGCCACCTCGAACTTGTCCGGCCTCAGGCCGTTTAGCAGCGTCTGGGTAACCGGCAGTCGTAAAGCAAGATTGCCCAGGACCAGGTAGACGAGCTCAATGGCAACAACGGCGACGATGATTCGTTTAAACCAGGGGTTCATCACCCAGAGAAAGGCATGTTACTCGGAGGATGCAATGTACCATGAGGGCACAGATCGATACGACAGATGAACAGCCCACCCGAAAGCCGGACGGAAAAGACCGGATGTGGCGTTGCGATGGGCGTGCGCCAGGCCAACATCGCAATGGCCGCGATGGCCTCATCGTCGGCGGGGCAGTCAGCAGCTGTTGGCCTTGACCTCATGACTGTAACGCGTGGCGCTGCAATCTGCCGAATACCCGAGCGAAAAAGTCTACGGCGCCTGGGCAGTCGAATCTGGTACCCTCAGGGGATGCGTGGGCTGCCGGTAAAATGCATCTTTGTTGGCCTCTCGCTGGCGCTTCTGTTTGGCTGCCCGGGCGCACAGCCAGAACCGCCGGATCAACGAGTCTATGCGCCGACAGCGCGGCCACACATTGGCAGTCTCAGGTTGGTAAGCCTCAACATAGCTCACGGCAGGAATGACGCCCTCAACCAAGTTTTGCTGAGCAAATCCGCTTTCGCAGACAATCTCCGTCGGATAGCCGATCTCCTAATAGACATGGATGCTCATGTGGTTGCGCTGCAAGAGGCCGACGGACCCTCACGCTGGAGCGGCGGAATCGACCATGTAGCTTCGCTCGCCGAGGACGCCGGCTACCCCTGGTTCGAACGTGCCAGCCATGCGCAAAGCTGGTTGTTCGATTACGGTACCGCGCTGCTGTCCCGCCAGCCGTTCGAAGAGGTGCTGAGTTACACCTTCAAGCCATCTCCGCCCACCATGAACAAGGGCCTGCTACTGGCACAAATAGCCTGGCGGAGTGAGAATGAGACGGGAAAGACTCACTTCGTCGATATCCTGTCGGTTCACCTGGACTTCTCGCGACAGAAGATACGCGAACAGCAGATTGAGGAAATGGTGAAGCTACTCAGTGAACGACATCACCCGAGCATCGTACTCGGAGACTTCAACAGTGAATGGTTTTCTGAGGCGTCAACCGTAAAGGCACTGGCTGAGGAGGCGGGATTTCAGGTCTACCGACCCGAGGCCAACAATCTTGGCACCTACAAGGGCGGCACGAAACGCCTTGACTGGATCCTGATCTCAAAGGAATTCGAGTTCCTGGATTATCGGGTGTCGACCGATCTTGTCTCGGATCATCATGCGGTCTATGCCGAGATAGGCCTTCGATGAGCATTGAAAAGTGGCATAGAGCCATGACAGTAGCGAGGATGCTGGGACTGATGAAATCGATCGAGAGCGTTTATACCGTCATCGTTGTGCTGCTGCTGTCCGCCTGCGCGAGCACTCCTATGCCGCCCACCGCCGCCCCCTTGAAGGCGATCGAGGAGCATTCGTCCCTTGGGATCATGGATGACGAGCAGGAATCAATGCGCCTTCTCTACGAGGCCAGGACCTGGGTCCCCAACCAGCAACTCGAACACGAGACCGTCGCGCTGGCCAAACGCTCAGAGTCACCCATCAACGCCGCCCGCACCAAGATCATCGGTCCTTCTTACCAGGACTCACTACGGTCCCTCGCTGCGAAATTGTGGATGATCGAGCATGCCGAACATACGCTCGACCTGACCTACTACATCTATAAGTACGACCCAAGCGGGTACGCCATTCTGGGCGCCCTGTGCAATGCGGTAAAAAGGGGCGTGGATGTTCGCATCATGGTTGACTCACTGGGCTCGATGCATCTCAGCCATGCACCCATCCGGGCGCTTGAGACGTGCGCAGAGGATGCGGGATTTATGGTTGATAGCTTAGGCAAAAAGACCGATTACAGGGCGCGCGTTCAGTTTGTCATCATCAACGCGCTGACCAGTTGGAGCAGTTGGTCGAACCGCCGCTCCCACGACAAGCTGATAATCAAGGACGGCCGCTTCCCGGGGAAGGACATGCTGATGACGGGGGGACGGAACATCTCAGTCGATTACTACGGCATCAACAAGGATGGAAGCCGTAACAAGGATACCTACCTGGACCTGGAGATCCTGCTCAGGTCGCCGGAGCACAGCGGCGATTCAAGCAGCCTCGTCACGGTTGGGGAGGTGGGCAGTTCCTATTACACGCTGCTGTTCCTGCACAAGGGCAACCGGCGAATCTTCCCCGTCACTGGCAAGGACGGCGATTATGATCTCATCCTGCCGGATGACTATGAAAGAGATCGAGAAAAGGCCCAGGATGCGCTGGCGTTCGTCAAAAGCGTGCCTGCGGTCAAAGGCGCCTATGCGGAGATGCCTGCCTATCTCTCGCAAGGCTACCGTAGCTCCGAAGTTCGTCTGGCCCACGAGATGGGTAACCTGACGAGCGAGGACGTGGTAAGCAGTTTCGCGGAGATCAAGGCTCGCAACCTGAATTCCATTGGGGCCATCCTGGCCAACGGGATCGAGCAGGCATCACGCAGCGGCGACATGAATGCGCGCTTTCGTATCGTGTCGCCCTACCTTTTCGTTGCCCAGTATCAGGACAAGGACGGTCGCATCATTCATGATGGGGCCAAGATGGCATTGGAAGCGCTGGAAGAATATCCCGGCCTGTCCTTCGAAATAATCACCAACTCGGTGCTGACCAGCGACAATTTTTTCACCCAGAGTGTCATCGACATGGATACCGCGCCGCGCCTGTTGCTGCCGGCCGAGATGCAGAACGTCTGGCTGAAGAGCAGAAAGGACAGTGAACTCAATCCGGCTTTCGTCAATGGCGAGGAATGGAAGCGCCTGATAAATCATCCACGCATCCGGATCTACCAGACAGGAAAGCTCGACTCTGCGCTGATCGGCGGCACCGAGAGCTACGGAAAACTGCATGCGAAATTTTTCTTCGACGATGATTTCGGCTTTGTCGGCACCTCGAACTTCGATTATCGATCACGTCTTTACAACAACGAAATGGGGTTCTATTTTGTCGACCCCGAGTTGAGCGGGGATTTGAATCGGGTCTTCGAGGAACTCAAGGCCATGTCCCTGCTTTGGGGCAGCCCCGAATGGCTGGAGATGAGGAAGAGGCTGGTCGAGTCTGGCGGTTTCAAGGGCTTTACCACGCGCTCCCAGAGGTGGCGCTACAAGATGCTAAAAAATACTGGCCTGATCTGGCTTTTCTAAAGACTGACAGCCAACCTTTCCAGCGGGGCTCGAGCATTCCCCGCCCAGCGTATTGCAGCCGATCTGGCAACGGGATGCCATCGGATCATGACCGCGGGGCACCGGCTCCGGCGCCCCGCTCTGCTAGCCCGCAATAGCGACGGACGATCAGTCGTCATCGTCGTGATGTTCATGCCTGCCGCCCCACGCCCTCATATGCCTGCGGTTCAGCATGTTGTACAGCGCCTTGCTGCATATGGTTCCCTGAACCGTGGCGGCACCCGGATCGTCTTCGACGCGGCCCGGATAAAAGATGTGCCCCTGCAACAGCAGATCGAGGCTGCCGTTCAGAACCCGGGCATCATCTCCGTCCTCGCCATAGGCGACCATGCCGAGAGCGCTGTGCGTTATCGAGGCACCGACTTGTGATGCCTCAGGGTCCATCGATTCGATATGCGTGACGCCGGCGGCCCGGGTCGCCATCAGGAACGGCACCGCCGAAGTCCTCCTTCCACGTTTCACCATTATCTCGCCGTCAATTACAGAAACCTCGGTAACGCGCGGAAATGGCAGCCCCTTCGACAGGAAGGGCTGCGCGAGTTGCACACTGCAAGTCGCAGGATCCTCCGGGTCGGCGCAGGATTCCTGGTACCAGTTGGTCAGACTGGCGCAATACAACCTCGCGGAGAACGGGTGTCCGCCTATCGTGCCATTGACGAGGTCCTGACTCACTACCGACGATGGCACCAGATCGCCGGTGGGCAACGGGGCCATGTCCCCAAAATACTCGCAGTTGAAAAGATGATCCTCGCTCGTAAAGGGGTAGAACGCCTCCTGGAGTTCTCCATCCCAATAGTCCCTGACCGCACATGCACCAGCCGAATCCATGAAACCGGGCATCATGTGGAAGGGCTCGATGTTGACATCCATGCAGTAGCGGGCGTCGTCCGAACTGGCGTTGCCTCCGGCAGCCGCCATGCCCGCTGCGATCAACAGTACGGTAAAAAGGTGTATTCGCTTCGACATGGTCAATCCCTCCGTAGATGAATCTGCGCCCACAGTTCACCCCCGGATAGGGTCGAGAGAACATGTCATCCTGTGGACACCCCGAGAGCCTCATGCCCTCTCAACAATGACCGGTGGAACCGTGGCGTTTTGTGGCCTTTCGGGGCGTCCCTGATTTAAAAATAGCCGCTGGTGCAGGATGCGGTCAGCCATACGGCCATGAATTCACCGCGGCGATGACCTGGCTCAACCTCTACCACGTCATTCGGAGTGCTCGATGCGGAAGGCGTGAATTTTGCTTCGCTCAGCGGACGGAAAATAGCGCCGGTTACCCCCTACCAGTACTAACTTCGATCAATAGCGAACGCGGCGAATCGTCCGGTACGCCCGCTCCCGAAGGTAGCGTAGACACCAACGTCTGGAGGGCATGGCCGCTAATGGCGGGTAGCGACCCCTGTTTTCATCAGGCCGGCACAGCTCGGGCGGAAAATCATTCGACGCGGCTGAACATCTCGTTCAGCTTTTTTTTAAGTTCATCGATCATGACCGGCTTCGAGAGGAACTCAAAGAACTCCGGAAGCTCGTGATGCTTGATTATCTCGTCGTAGGTGTATGCGCTAAGGAACAGCACGGGTATGGGTTTTCGTTGGCAGATGGCGTTCGCCGCTTCGATTCCGTTGATATCGCCCCTCAGGCCGACATCCATGATGATCAGGTCGGGTTGAGCAGATTCCGCATATCGAATCGCTTCTTCACCTGTGCTGACCGACCCGACGATATTCCAGCCCAACTGTGACACCAGATGCTCCAGCAACATGCTGGAGATCTTCTCGTCTTCGACGATGAGAATGGAGCGCATTACGCGGCTCGCTTTTCATCAAAGGTGATGATCGTGCAAGCACCCTTTTCATTCGAATAGACGATGTCTCCATCCAACTGCTCAACGAGCGCGTCGACAAGTGTCAGCCCCAGGGACCCATAGGGTTGTGAGCCTTGTGCTTCCATCAGTCCAATGCCGTTATCTTCGACGCGAAGACGCAGCTTGTCACCATGCCGCTTGAGCGTAACAGCTATAGTCCCTTCGGATCTGCCGGGGAAAGCGTGTTTCATAGAGTTCGATACCAGTTCACTGATGATCAGGCTGCAGGGGATCGCCACATCGATATTCAGTGTGATCGATTCCAGATCTTGCACGATTTCAATACGGATAGCCTCCGGCGAATAGGCGGAAACGAGACCCTTGGTAAGCGTACGCACAAAATCGTCAAATTCGATCTGCGCGATATCGCGCGATCCATAGAGCCGATTGTGAATATCCGCCATCACCTGGATTCTGCGGCAGCTTTCCATCAGGGTGTTGGATGCCTCCGTATTCTGCGTCTTCATGGCCTGTAGCGAGAGAAGGCTGGACACTATCTGCAGGTTGTTCTTCACCCGATGATGGATTTCACGAAGCAATACATCTTTCTCCCGAACAGCCGCCTTCGCCTGCTCTTCGTTCAGCTTCCGCTCGGTAATATCCTGAAAGATACCCAGCAGTCGAACCGGCGTTCCCCGGTCATCGAAAACTGGCGCGCCCTTGCAGGCCACCCACCTTATGTCGCCATCCGGCCGGACTACCCGATATTCCTTTTTGTGTTCCACGCCCGTCTTCAACGACCTCTGCAACGACGTCTTCACGTCGGCCATATCGTCAGGGTGGATCGCTTTCTCGAGTGTCACGGGGCCGGGCACCGCGGAGGGGTCCAGCCCCATCACCCGGTAGATCTCCTCAGACCAGCTCGCCGTGACGCTGTCCGCATCCAAGCTCCAGTTGCCGATGTGAGCATAGGATTGCGCCTGAGGAAGAAGATGCTCCCTTTCTGCCAGCGCCTCTGAAGCCTTTTTCTGATCGGTGATGTCTCTGGACATCACCAGAAGCCTCTCGACGATATGCTCATCGCCATAGATCGGCGTAATGACGACATCCCACCATTTGGGGGTTCCATCGGCTGTAGCCGCAAACCCAACGAATCGACCTTGTCGACCCTGTTGCGCCTCGGCGAGAGCCTTTCTCGCTTCATCGGTATCCCGCCCCTCGCAGAAATCGGCGTAGAGAGTCCCGAGATGCGGCTGGATATCCTCGATATTGAGGAGACGCTGACCAACCTCGTTCATGTAAAGGAGGCGGCCATCAATATCGAGCACCTGAACACAATCGCCGATGCTCTGAATGATACTCAAATTCAGTTGCTCGCTATTATTGGCCAATGCCCCGGCCATCGAACGCGCTGAATCGTATGTCTTGTTTTGCATGTTGTCCGCTGTGGATCCATGAGGCCGAAGAACTCAAGTTCAACCAACCAGACAATCGATCATAGCGGTTACTGTGACTGCCGAGAAGCAGCCGGAGCTGAATGGCAGCGAAAAACGGCTCGGGCGCACACCGAAATCGGGTGCTGACCAATGCGCTCCACCAATGCATCGGCAAGGCCGGCATTCGAAGCAAG
>Ga0316190_10004467_pt1 | contig 10199 bp, 11 predicted proteins | sample Eddworburrow2_MG_FD_204929 | JGI IMG/M metagenome (GOLD analysis project Ga0316190, IMG submission 204929) | Coastal sediment microbial communities from Maine, United States - Eddy worm burrow 2 | ecosystem: Environmental > Aquatic > Marine > Coastal > Sediment | place: USA: Maine | collected... | reverse complement strand
ACCAGGCCGACAGATTCTTTTTAATTCGCCAAGGCAAAGTGGCCCTTGAAATGGCGCCACCCAACAAGGCACCGATGATCATCGATACCGTGGAGGAAGATTTCGTGTTCGGCTGGTCGTGGATGGTACCGCCCTACAAATGGCATTTCGATGCACAGGCGCTCACTTTGGTGCGCGCCATCGCCATTGACGGAAAGTGCCTGCGCAAAAAATGTGAAGAGGATCATGAATTGGGTTATGAATTGTTCAAGCGGTTTTTTTCGGTTGTCACAGAACGTCTGCAGCACACCCGAATACAACTCCTCGACGTTTATGGAGCACAAACCTGATGCAGGGAAATTCTTCCACCGTCATTCCGCAACCCATGGTTCCCTTGCCGCATCGTATTCTCAAGGTCCGCAGGGAAACCGGAGATGTGTTTACCATCGAAACACAACCGGAGGCCGAAGCGTCAGGTTTCCCATTTGCTCCGGGCCAATTCAATATGGTTTATGTGTTTGGAGTCGGCGAGGTGCCCTTATCGATTAGCGGCGATCCCGCTCGAACCAAAACGTTAACCCACACCATCCGGGAAGTCGGCTGGGTGACGCGCGCTCTACAAGGGATGAAAAAAGGCGATATGATTGGGGTACGAGGACCCTTCGGCACTCCCTGGCCTCTGCCTGAAGCTGCGGGCAATGATGTTTTGGTCATCGCAGGAGGAGTGGGGCTGGCTCCATTACGTCCGGTCATCTATCAGTTGCTGGCCGAACGTGAAAAGTACGGGAATATTTCCATATTATATGGAGCGCGTAGCCCCGACGACATATTGTATGGAAAGGAACTGGAAAAATGGCGTGGCCGATTCGATATTGAGGTCGAAGTCTCGGTTGATTCCGCCCAAAGAGGATGGATGGGTAACGTCGGGGTGGTCACTCAATTGATTCCAAAGGCGATCTCTGATCCTGAAAACACCCTTGCAATGATTTGTGGGCCGGAGATCATGATGCGGTTTACCATCACGGAATTGCAGAAACAAGGAATGAGCGACCATGGTATTTATTTAACCATGGAGCGCAATATGAAATGTGCTATCGGGTTCTGTGGACATTGCCAATTCGGACCGCAGTTCATTTGCAAGGATGGACCGGTGTTCCGTTATGATCGTATCCGAAATATTTTTGGCAAGCGGGAGATCTAAAGTGGCGAAAAGCAAAAAACCCAAACTGGCGGTATGGAAATTCGCTTCCTGCGACGGATGCCAGTTAAGCCTGCTCGATTGTGAAGACGAACTGCTGGCAGTGGCAGATTCCATTGATATCGCCAACTTCCCGGAAGCTTCACGCGCCGTCAAAAAAGGTCCTTACGATCTTTCCCTGGTCGAAGGGTCCATCACCACACCGAAGGATGCCGAGCGTATTCACCAAATCCGGCGCCAATCCAAATTCCTGATCACCATCGGAGCCTGCGCCACTTCGGGGGGTATCCAGGCCCTGCGAAATTTCAAGGACGTGAATGAATTCATCTCCATTGTCTATGCCCATCCAAGTTATATCCAAACGCTGGAGCATTCAACAGCCATCGCCGACCACATCCGAGTCGATTTTGAGTTGCGGGGATGCCCCATCAACAAAATGCAGTTGCTCGAAGTCATCAATGCGTTTCTAAACCACCGTAAACCCAATACACCATCGCACAGTGTCTGCCTGGAATGTAAATTGAAAGGCAATGTGTGCGTGATGGTGGCTCACGGCACCCCCTGCATGGGACCGGTGACACATGCAGGATGCGGTGCGATCTGCCCAACCTACGACCGTGGCTGTTACGCCTGTTTCGGGCCAAAAGAAACTCCCAACATTCCTGCGATGGGAAAGGTGCTGGAGGGTAGCGGAATGGACCAGGAAACCATCATGCGGGCGTTCAGGAGTTTTAACGCGAATACAAAGGCGTTTCGAAAAGGGGCCAAAGACTATGAAAAAGACTAAGATCATCAAGGTCGATTATCTAGCCCGTGTCGAAGGCGAAGGGTCATTATACTTGAAGATCGAGGACAAAAAGCTCATCGACGTTAAGCTGAAAATTTTCGAACCGCCGCGGTTCTTCGAGGCTTTTCTTCGTGATCGCGACTATACGGAAGCACCTGATATCACTGCACGCATTTGCGGCATCTGCCCTGTTGCCTACCAGATGAGCGCCGTTCATGCGATGGAAAACGCATTCGGGGTAAAAGTGACTGGCCCCTTGCGGGATCTGCGCCGTCTTATTTATTGCGGAGAGTGGATCGAAAGCCACATCCTGCACGCTTTCATGCTGCACGCCCCGGATTTTCTCGGTTACCAGGACGCCATCCAGATCGCCAAGGATCATAAGGAACTTATAGAAAATGTCCTGCGGTTCAAAAAAACCGGCAATGAAATTGTAGCGTTGTTGGGGGGGCGAGAGATTCATCCTATCAACGTGAAAGTGGGAGGGTTCTATAAGGTGCCGCGCAAGGAGGACTTCAAATCCCTCCGGGAAAATTTAAAGTGGGCTCGCGATTTTGCTGTCGAGGCGGTCCGGTTTGTCGCCAAATTACCATTTCCTGATTTCGAACGAGACTATGAGTTTGTCGCTCTTCAACATCCCGATGAGTACCCTTTTAATGAGGGACGAGTGGTATCCAATAAGGGTCTAAATATCGATGTATCACAATATGATGATCATTTCGAGGAACTACACGTCAAGCATTCCAACGCGCTCCATTCGGTGCTGAAGGAAAGGGACAGTTATTTTGTGGGGCCGATGGCACGTTACAGCCTGAATCATGCCCAACTTCCGAAAATTGCAAGAGAGTTGGCAAAGGAAGTAGGGCTGGGTAAAACGTGCACCAATCCTTTCAAAAGTATCATTATCCGGTGTATCGAATCGCTGTTCGCGATTGATGAGGCGTTGAGGATCATTGAAAACTATGAGATGCCCGATCAACCCGCTGTAACGGTGGAGCCGCGCGCCGCCACCGGCTACGCCTGCACCGAAGCTCCGCGTGGAATTCTTTATCATCGGTACCAGATGGACGAGGAAGGTATTATCCAAGATGCTAAAATTGTTCCTCCAACATCACAAAATCAGAAAACCATTGAAAATGATTTATGGGCTTTTGTTCCAGAGCATATGGATCAGGCGGATGACAAATTGCAATGGCAATGCGAGCAGGCGATCCGTAACTATGATCCCTGCATTTCCTGCGCTACCCACTTTTTGAAGATGGACGTGGACCGGGGATAATCAATGGACTCTGAAAAGATAATCGTCATCGGGATCGGCAACGAATTTCGCGGAGACGACGCGGCAGGACTGCTTGTGGTGCGTCGGTTAAAGAAGAAACAACCGGCCGGGGTGGAGTTGCAGGAGCAGAGCGGCGAAGCCATCGCGCTGATGGAAGCAATGGACGGGGCGAACGCGGTAATCCTGGTTGATGCTGTGCAGTCTGGTGCAGAAGCCGGACAAATTCACCGGTACGACGCTTCCGAGCAAGCCATGCCGGCGCAATTTCTGCGATGTTCCACCCACAACTTCAGCGTGCATGACGCCATTGAAATGGCGCGGGCACTGGAAAAACTTCCGTCACGGTTGATGGTTTACGGCATCGAAGGCTTACATTTCGAACACGGCTCTGAATTAACTTCCGCAGTACAAACAGCGGTGGTGGTAGCGGCGCAACGAATCGAAGAAGAACTTGAAAATCTGATAAGGATGAACACCGATGCATGAACAATCACTAATGGCCGACTTGATGCGAAAAATTCTATCTGTTTCGTTGACAAATGGTGGCTGTAAGGTGGCGGGACTCAAGGTCAAACTCGGAGCCCTGGCACACATTTCTCCGGAACATTTCATGGAACATTTCGTGGAGGCCGCTAAAGATACAGTTGCGGAAGGTGCGCTTGTCAATATCGAAGTCGAAGCCGACACCACCAGTCCGCGTGCCCAGGATATCTGGATCGATAGCGTGGAATTAGAGGAAGAATGAGTGATTCAAACACAATCTCTGAATCCAAAAACCGGGTGCGCCTGGAACTTCAGGGCGCTGTGCAAGGAGTGGGGTTCCGGCCGTTCGTCTATCAACTGGCGACCCAGCTGGGATTGAGCGGATGGGTCCGCAACACGGGTCGCGGCGTGGTCATCGAAGTGGAAGGACAACGCGCAACATTGGACGATTTTTTGAATCGGCTCGAACCCGAAAAACCACCTGCCGCACACATCCTGGATATCGACCGCGTTCTGATCCATTCTGTTAATGACGCCCAATTTGAAATAATCAACAGTGAACCGGAGCAAGACCCCACCGTGTGGGTCTCCCCCGACCTCGCTAGTTGCGCAGAGTGTCGTTTGGAAATCATGGATCGCAACAATCGGCGCTACCAGTACCCTTTCACCAATTGCACTCGGTGCGGTCCCCGGTACAGCATTTTGAAATCCCTTCCCTATGACCGGCCCCGCACCTCAATGCACTCCTTTATTTTGTGTGATCTCTGCCAGGCGGAATATGAAAACCCGGCGGATCGACGATTTCATGCCCAACCCAACGCCTGCCCGGAGTGTGGTCCCCACGTGGAATTCTGGAATCCGAATGGCCGCCGTGTGGCTTCCCATACGCAAGCCTTGAATGCGGCGGTTGCGGCTTTGAGGAATAAACAGATTATCGCGATGAAAGGGCTTGGCGGGTTTCACCTGATGGTGGATGCCAGAGACCAGGCCAGCGTGAATCGTCTTAGAGAAATCAAACATCGATCCGAGAAACCGTTTGCCACCATGTTTCCTTCTCTTGAAATGGTTAAAGCTGTTTGCGAAGTCTCCGCTTTGGAGGAGAAATTACTGAGTTCGCCACAGGCTCCTATTGTTCTCCTGAAAAAGAAGTCCACTAGCGACGTTCTTCCGGATAACCTGGCACCTCGCAACCGGTACCTTGGCGTCATGCTTCCTTATACACCGTTGCACCATATATTAATGCAGGAGCTAAATTTTCCTGTCGTTGCCACCAGCGGCAACATTTCTGAAGAAACATTGTGCACCGATAACCACGAGGCCGTGGAGCGGTTGGGTTCAATGGTGGATGGCTTTCTGATTCACAATCGCAACATTGTGCACCCTGTCGATGATTCGGTAGTCCGGGTGATCATGGAGCGTGTAATCGTTCTGCGCCGGGCCAGGGGGTATGCGCCCCTGCCGTTACCGTTGCCTCCATTGGATTCCGATGATCCGGAAAATGTCCCGGTCATTTTAGCGGTGGGCGGTCATATGAAAAATACCATTGCCGTTTCAAACGCACAGCACGCGGTGACGAGTCCACACATAGGAGATTTAGAATCAGCCCAATCTTTTGATACATTTATAAAAACAATAGACCAGTTCAAACAACTTTATCCCGCCCAGCCTTCTGTGGTGGCATGTGATGCCCACCTCGATTATGCCTCGACCCGTTATGCCGAAACGGCAGGAGTTCCTCAAGTGTACATTCAGCATCATTATGCCCATGTGCTGTCCTGCATGGCGGACAACCAGTTGACCTCGCCGGTTCTGGGCATCGCGTGGGATGGCATCGGTTATGGTGAGAACGGTTCCCTCTGGGGCGGTGAGTTTTTACTTATTAATGAAGAAGGTTTCCGTCGTGTGGGGAGTCTGCGCCCCTTTCCGCTACCGGGTTCCAATCAGGCCATTCGTGAACCAAGGAGAAGCGCGCTGGGTCTTCTTTACGAAGTTTTCGGTGAAGCCGCCTGCGACTGTACCGAGTGGGCACCGGTTCGCGCGTTTTCATCGCAAGAGCGCAAGGTCTTAAACCGGATGCTCAAGCAACACATCAATTCTCCCATGACTTCCAGTATGGGACGGCTATTCGATGCGGTGGCCTCTCTGCTCGACATTCGTCAAACCATCACTTACGAAGGACAGGCTGCGATGGAACTGGAACCGGATATATTGGAATCCGAATTTCCTCATTCACCTGAAACGAGTTATCCGTTTAATATTCAGCAGCAGGAGACCGTTGCAATTCTTGACTGGGAGCCCATGTTGGAGATATTGCTTGAGGATATAAAACAGAACGTGCCCTGCAGTACAGTATCAATAAAATTTCATAACACTGTAGTCGAAATGATTGTGGCCATGTCGCATCAAACAGGTGAACAACAAATTGCGCTCACTGGCGGATGTTTTCAAAACCGCTACCTGACGGAGCGAGCCGTGCATCGCCTGCGCGCAGAGGGATTTATACCTTATTGGCATCATCAGATACCACCGAACGATGGTGGCATTGCAGTAGGGCAAATCGTCGGCGCCCGGCGCGCTTTAAAAAGGAAAGTGAAGTAAAGCCATGTGTCTTGCTGTTCCCGGAAAAATTGAAAGTATTATAGAAAGCGATCCCATGACGCGTAAGGGCCGGGTCAACTTTGGCGGTATCATCAAAGAGGTCTACCTGGCGTATGTTCCCGAAGCCGGGATAGGAGACTATGTGATCGTGCATGTCGGGTTCGCGATCAGCACAATCAACGAGCAAGAGGCCCAACGCACCTTGGAATATTTGGAACAACTGGAAGAACCGGAAGCCGACAATGAAATATCTGGATGAATTTCGAAACGCGGGTGCGGCCCGCTATTGGGCGAAAGCTATTGAACGCATCGTAACCCAACCCTGGACGGTGATGGAGGTGTGCGGCGGGCAGACTCATACTATCGTCAAGCATGGACTCGATCAGCTGTTGCCCGACGAAGTAACTCTGGTACATGGTCCGGGTTGCCCGGTGTGCGTGACCCCGGTAGAATTAATCGATCACGCCATTGCTCTTGCACTGCGTCCGAAGACTCTCTTGTGTTCGTTCGGGGACATGATGCGTGTTCCCGGAACCGAGAGGGATCTGTTGTCCGCGAAAGCCGAAGGAGGAGGCGTGCGCCTGGTGTATTCACCGATGGATGCGTTGGACATTGCGAAAGCCAACCCGGATCAGGAGGTCGTTTTCTTTGCGGTCGGATTTGAAACAACAGCCCCGGCCAATGCGATGGCGGTCTATCAGGCACGGCAACAAGAGATTCGGAATTTTTCTCTGTTGGTCTCACATGTACGGGTTCCTCCGGCGATCGAATTAATATTGAGTTCTCCGCAAAGCCGTGTGCAGGGATTTCTATTAGCAGGCCATGTCTGTGCCATTATGGGTTGGGAAGAATACGAGCCCTTGATTCAGAAATACAAGATTCCTCTGGTCGTTACCGGATTTGAACCGGTCGATATTTTGCAAGGGATTTACATGTGCGTCGAGCAGTTGGAGCAGGGACGGGCAGAAGTGACCAATCAATATGTCCGTGCGGTGAAGCGGGCAGGCAACCGGCACGCCCAGGAATTGATCCAGAAAATATTCCAAATCATTCCGCGGCAGTGGCGGGGCATGGGCAACATTGCCGAAAGCGGACTGGGCCTGACTCCGGCTTATATCGATTTCGACGCCGCGCGACGGTTCCCTGTGAAAGCGATACCCTGTAATAATCCCTCGGATTGCATTAGTGGCGAAATTCTTCTAGGTTTAAAGAAACCTGATCAATGTTCATCATTTGGTACCACCTGTACTCCAGAAAAACCTTTAGGGGCGCCGATGGTTTCGTCCGAAGGCGCTTGCGCCGCTTACTACCGATACCGAAATAATGGAAGCACCCATGACCTTAAATATTGAATCAGGAAAGAATACATTAGAAGGCTTGCAGTGCCCGATCCCGCTTCAGGAATATCCCAAAGTGCTTCTGGCTCACGGAGGCGGAGGGCGGTTGATGCGCCAGCTCATCGAGAAAATGTTTCTTGCCTCATTCGACAACCCGACACTCAACCTTATGAATGACTCCGCGGTCCTTAAAGTGGACAGTTCCTCGCTCGCCATGACAACGGATTCGTATGTGGTGCAACCTCTGTTTTTTCCTGGCGGGGATATTGGTTCGCTCGCGGTTTTTGGGACGGTGAATGATCTGGCCATGTGCGGCGCCGAACCTCTTTACCTGAGTGTCGGGTTCATATTGGAAGAGGGGCTCTCCATGGAAACTTTGTGGCAGGTGGTGCAATCCATGAAAACGGCGGCTCAACGGACCGGTGTACAAATCGTAACCGGAGACACCAAGGTGATCGACACCGGCACCGGGGACGGGATGTACATCAACACCACGGGAATCGGAAAGGTAAAACCAGGCATCAATATTGGCCCCGCCCAGGTACGATCCGGTGATGTGGTTTTGGTCAGTGGCGATATCGGACGACATGGCATTGCCATCATGGCGGTGCGCGAAGGCCTGCAATTCGAAACGACACTCGAAAGCGATTGCGCGCCCCTTGCTGAGGTAGTGAAAGAGCTTGTGGAATCCGGCGTGGAGCTCCACTGCCTGCGCGATCTAACCCGCGGAGGATTGGCCGCAGCTTTGATCGAAATTTCGCACTCCGCCAAGGCCCCCATTCATATCCGTGAAAAATCTATCTCGGTGCAAGAAGATGTTCGCGGTGCCTGCGAAATTCTCGGACTGGACCCATTGTACGTCGCTAATGAAGGACGATTTGTAGCCATCCTTCCTGAAAAAGATTCTGAGAAAGCGCGTTCTATTATTCAGAAGCATTTTCCAGAGTCACCGCCCAGGATGATTGGAACTGTTAAGGAGGGAACTGAACCTATCGTCACGCTGGAAAACTTCCTGGGCTCCCATCGAGTATTGGATTTGCCCAGCGGAGAACAACTTCCGCGTATCTGCTGATTTTTACGCTAATAACATTCAGGGTGCTTCTCTTACCGCACGAACTCCCCCGTTATTGCATAGCTCAAACCTTCGCATATCGACTATTCCAGTCGCAAAGTAAAGAGTCTTGGCACAACATTGCGTTAATTCCGTTGTCCCGCAGTTGCTTGACCAGTACCAATAGGCGGCGCCATCGGCAAATTTCGAATCAAGGGCGAGAGGATATTCCGGATCATGATCCCAGGCCATGACATTTTCCTGCGTATCATCATATATGGAGGATAGTTCTTTCAAGGTTGGAATCCTCCAATCATCATATCCACCGGTTTTTAAATCTTCGACATACTTCAGGGATTCGGTATAAGTCAAACATTTGCTTAAATCAGCATAACTGTCCTTTTGAGCCCACATCAGTCCCGAGTCCGGATCCGTGAGGGTTCCGTCTCCGTTATCTTTAAGTCGCAACTTCGATTTTAAGGTTTCCGCAGAGGAGGCTTTGTATTCCGGCGCTTCGTAAGGAGATTCGACGATACACGGCATTTCCTGCGACCAGAGGACACTAGGGAAGAATAAAGTTAAAATCAACCCAAGAGCTAAACTCCCTATTGTGCAAAAGTTTTTCAGGGAGACAATCAATTTGGACATGGTTTGATCTCCTCTTTAAATCAGCCGACCCCTGAATGATTTAATTTAGTGGACACAACCCGTCATGGATGCAAGGTCGTCTAACTCTTTATAACCCTTAGATCGTTTGATCTCCGCACCTTTTTGAATCATCACCCACGTTGGCGTATACCGGATATTCTTTTTCAAACACTGTTCTACTTGTGTGTTGGGAGCATGGGGACTGCATTCAATTATTTTCAAATGGATGGAAGCTTTCCCAAACAACCTCTGTTGAGCGCGACAGGCCGAACAGGTAAAGGACGAATACATGACCCAACCCTTTTTCGCAATGCACTGGGCGAATTTCACCAACCGTTCCTGAGAGACCCCGGGATCCCGGGAGGAATTGCCAGAAACCTGGCTGGATATAAAAAATAAAGCCAGAAACATCAGCACAGAGGGAATTATGATTTTATGATTCATAGATACCAGCCCAACCGATAATAGGCAATCAACAAAGATCCTAATGATATCATGAGAATACCGCTGGCCAGATTCATCCACTTTCTATTTTCAATTCGCCATTCCTTCATCCTTAATGTTGAGGTTCCGAAGTAAATCAGGAGCAAAATCCCAAGCAGAGGAAGAATGAAAATGAAATTATAAACGCAAAGGTAAATAAAAGCCTGCTGATCGAATGATTTTGCAAGAATGGCCGTAATCGCCAGATACGGCCCTCCCGTGCAGGGCAGTTCCACGACAGCGACAAACCCACCGACGACCACAATTCCGAAAAAGGAAAACCGTTGCGCCATTCGGGTGAGTTGCTCCTTGTAGCGCGGTGAAATTTCCAGAGAAATACCTTTCCCGTACCAGAA
>Ga0316190_10004466_pt1 | contig 10200 bp, 21 predicted proteins | sample Eddworburrow2_MG_FD_204929 | JGI IMG/M metagenome (GOLD analysis project Ga0316190, IMG submission 204929) | Coastal sediment microbial communities from Maine, United States - Eddy worm burrow 2 | ecosystem: Environmental > Aquatic > Marine > Coastal > Sediment | place: USA: Maine | collected... | reverse complement strand
CCCCACGCCGAATGTCCACTTACCAGGACTTTCCAGTCCTGGTAAGTGGACATTCCGCCCGGGTAGCCGCGCGTGTACGCGCGGCCAGTGCGAACATGGACTAGGACGCTGTCCTGGTCCATGTCCGCCTGCTCAGACGGAACCAGGCGGGGTGGGGCCCCGCCTCCAACCACCAGATCCGCAGCATGGACCTGGCGGTTCTGCAGGTCCACGTGGACCTGCACAGCCGTCAGCCTTCGCTGACGCCCTGTCTCACCCAGAGCCAGCACAGGGCTCCGGGTGAGCGCGAACCCGGGCGTCAAGCCGCCCGGGTTCGCCTCGAACAGGATCGCCATTTTACCCCCTTGGGTGACGTGCGATCAGGGACGCAGGAGGATTCCTGTGCCCCTCACAATCCTTATGCGGGCGCGCTGCCCCAGTATTCAGAGTAGAGCGTTGTTGGAGGTCCTGATGAACTACAAACTGCTCCTTGTTCGCTACCTGGCCCATCTCGGCCGACTCGGCGAAAGGGCCCACTTGGATGAGGAGGGCGGCGTGCTCAGCGAGGAGGAGCTGCAAACCCTGAGCGACCTGCTGGGCATCGCTCAGGACATAGCCGAGATCGAGGATTTGGAGGCGTACTCCGATATTTGCGGGGCCTGCGGCCAGGAGTACGACCTCAGGGAGACCGACCTCTGCACTTGAGGTAGGCTCAACCCGGAGGTTCTGATGTCCGACAAGAACAGCAAGGTTCTCCTGTACGATGACTCGGGCTGGCAGCCCAGGGGCACGTCCTGGCTCACTCAGAAGACGCTCAGCGCCGCTTGGGCCATCGGGACTCGGGTCTTCCGAGGCAAGTCCATCGGCGTGAGCTCGTGGCGGGAGGCGTACTCCGAGCTCGAGCTGCACCAGGCAGGTACGAACTGCCCGATCCGAGAACTTCACGTCTGGGGGCACGGAAGTCGGGGCAACCCGCATCTTGGGCCTCGGGGCGTAATGAACATCCGGCAGCTCGCAGACGGCCTCCCTGATCTCGAAGCCGTCTGGTGGAGGTCCTGCTCGGTCCACGCATCCCACAACTTCGCCCGGAAGGTCGCGGACACCCTCGGCGCAGCCTCGATCGGCCACTGTGTCGTGATCAGCTCACCGAACCCGCTGCGGCAGGGGGCCATCTGCGGGATCCTGCCCGGCGGCGCGCCTCACTGGCATCTGAACAAGAGGGACGCCTGGGTCTACATCGACGAGCACCTGGAGGAGCGTCCGCTGCCGAGCTGTGGAACTCTCCGCAGCCGCATCCCCCTCAACCTCCAGGGCATGTGGCGCGAGGACTACCGAGAGCTCCCCGCGCCCGTCTGATCGGATCAGACGGGACTTTCTCTGCTGGGGGAGCAGTAGGGGGCGCGGCCTAGAGGAGCGGTCCACAAACGAGAAAGAGAGAGAGAGGACCGGAACCCGAGGCATAAGTGCTCTGCCTAGCGGGAACGCCCCCGCCCGGCTGCTCCGGGAGTGCTGATGGAACGTCAACCCTGCAAGACCTGCCCATGGCGGAGGGGATCCGACCTGTCGGAGATCCCACCCGACGAGAATGGGCGACCCGCGAAGTTCGACCGACTGGCCGAACTTCGCACGACGTGCGGCAATGATGAGATCGGAGGCAGGGTGATGGCCTGCCACCGTCTCGACAAGGAGGAGATCTGCGCGGGCTGGGTCGGCGCAGGCATGGCCGATGACTCGCTTCCTTTCCGCCTCGCCGTCCTCTCGGGCTACAGCCCCGGGCCTGCGGCCTTCGAGGAGATCGACGCGTCGAGTCTGTTTTCGGGCTGGGAGACCATGCTCAGGCACCACCGGGGGGCGGAACGATGATCGAGGGCCTCCCGCCTCCCAACCCACGCTCCGTGTTCTTCGCCGGCGTGGCCTACGGCTTCCTCGTAGGGTGCTCTAGCGCTGGTGCGGCCCTCGGCCGGGCCGAGCCGGTTCTCGCGGGCGTGCTGGTTGCGCTTTTCCTAGGCGCTCTGGGCCTCTGGGCGGACCGGTGACCCAGAGGCCCAGAGGCCCGGAGGCCCAGAGCATATTCGGCGGCAGGGCGACCTACTTCAACCGCCCTTTTGGGCTCCACGGAGACTGGTACGCCACGACGGCGGAGTACGGCCTGCCCCGAGGGATCGCCCGAGTTGCGCTGCACGAGCATCCAGACGGTCGCTGCTACGTCACCCCTGACGGCGGCTGGAACCACAGTCCGGCCCCCCTCGTCCCCTCGATGACCTACGATGAGGCGGTCCGCTTCTTCTCGAACTGCTCGGTCATGCCCGCCGTGTGCGAGGTCTGCGGAGACGAGCCGGAAGATCCGGAGGTCTGGCGCCGGGCGCTGTACCAGAAGGTTCGCTGGTTCGGGCGGAAGCGGAAGTTCCTTCTCGGCTACTCGATCGGACTCTACACCACGCAGGAAGACCCATGACCCAGGAACTTGCACGAGACTGGGGCGAGATTGCCAACGGCCCGCCGCCCCCGTCTCGTCGACCACCGGGCCTCGCCGCCAACCGGCTCTCGACGATGTACGACGGAGGCCCACCTGGAACGGGGCTGCCGCTCAACCTCGAGTACTGCTACATCGAGAATCACGAGATGAACACAGACGAGGGCGGCACGATCATCACGGAGAAATCGGTGCTTTACGAGAGGCTGCTGCTGTTCAACCTCGCCGACGTCAAGAAGGTGGGCGACGAGATCGAGGTGTCGTTCACCTACACCGCCGCCCACCTGACGGCAGACCAGCTCGCCCAGTTGTGGGGGTGGGCCGAAGAGGAGAAGACTGACGATGGACCCGAATGACCCGAATGACTCGCTGGGCCGGCCGCCCACCCCGAGCCCCGGCGACCTGTGGGCAGAGCTGCTCGACGAGCCCTGGATGCAGAACATATCCTTCGAGGCTCGGGAGCAGATGACCATCAGAGGTGCCATAGGCCGGGCCCGCTACGGGACGCCGCTTCAGGCGTTCAACGGGCGGGACGGCAAGAAGGGCGAGCTGGCCGCGGCCCTCGACGGCGCCATCTACTGCTACCAGCTCATGAAGGAGGGCGACAAGAAGGCCGACCGCCGGTTTCACGTCTGGCTCAACCTCCTCGAGGACTGCATTTCGGCCGGCGCGCTCGGCTGATCGAAGGTTCCCATGACTACTCGTTTGCCGCGATTTCCGCGGCTCGCCCAAGGGGGCCCCATGACAACAAAGCAGGCCTCCGGCGACCTGTGCCCTATGTCCGGCAAGCGAGTGCCGGCCACTCGCTTCGACGCTTTCGCCTGCGCCGTCCCGAGCGGGTGGGGGTGCGTGTGCGAGCAGTGTGGGCGGCAGGTGCCCGTGCGGCTGAGCAGGAGCCGTACGGCCTACCTGAAGCCGCATTCAAGAGGTGTCGAATGATGCCTGTAGCCACCTGCCCGCCCTGCAGATGCCCCAACCCCAAATGCCCGGTCCACGGGCCGGCAGAGGAGGCCCTATGAGCACAAATCCCGCCAATCTCCTGACCGACGTCCAACTCAGGTCCCTCGTGGACCTGCTGATGGTCAGCGACCCCTGGCCGTTGAGCCGGGAGGCCCGCGTAGCCCTCGTCACGCTCGCTGACGCGGAGTCCAAGATCCGCGGCTTCTACGACTGGTACTCCGCCTATCACGAGATGGGGGTACCCGGTGCGATGTGATCTCTGCCGGTACTCGGAGAGGCTACCCCGTGGCGAGAGAGAGTGCAGGAGGTACCCCCCCGTTCTCGGGGGGGCGGAGAGCCAGGCCTGGCCCAAGGTCCGACCTGGCGACTGGTGCGGCGAGTTTGCTGCGCGGAACCCACAAAAGGACCGGGCATGAAGTACCGCAAGAAGCCAGTAGTAATCGAGGCCGTGCGTCTAAAGGCGCGCATCGAGATCGAGACACTCGAGGGGAAGATGACGGGCGAGCCAGGCGACTGGCTCATTACGGGCATCGAAGGAGAGCAGTACCCCTGCAAGGACAGTGTTTTCCGGGCCACATACGAGCCCGTGGACGATGAAACGTGGGTGCCGGCCGCTTGGCCGGCGGCGGAGGAATAGCGATGACGTACATCGAGCCATACATGCGGACTGCCCTCGCGGGCCACACCCCCGCGCGGGACGAATACAGCCGCCACGTATTCGGATATGCGTGGGCCAACCAATGGATTTTCGATGGAAAGCTCGACGGCTCCGCGGAGGTGCAGGGACGCTCGGACAGGGCCACGATCCCGTTGGGGATTGAGGACGCCATTCCGCGAACCCCTCCGGACCAGGGTCTGTTCGGGGGGACCCCATGAAGCTCCCCGGCGAGGGCATCCCGCTGAACTGGGATGGGGACGTACCCGATGCGTGGTACGTCCGCGGCCACGTGCCCGCGGACGCGGTCGAGGCGTGGGCCTCCGAGTGCGCGGATGAGGACGACCAGCCCCAGCCGAGCCACTTCGTCGTAAGGCACCAGTGGGCGCGCTGGTCGTGTGAGGCGACACCCGACGGTCCCGGTCGCGTGCTGCGCACCTACTGGTCGAGCGGGCGCGGCCGGTTCCCCGTCACCACCGCGTTCGACGGGGATGAGTGGGTGAGGCTCGCGCAGCTCCGAGCGCGACGAGCTGCGGAGATCGTACGGGCGGAGGAGACCATGGCCGCGAGGTGGCCCGAGGCCACGATCGAGGCCGTGCACGTACAGAAGGAGGGGCTGCCCACGCTCGTCGACCTGCGCTTCCCGTGGTCTCGTCACGGGACCGTCCGGGTACACGCCGACGGGAGCGATCCGACGGTCCCCCACGGGGACCTGGCCGCATGGAGGAAGGAGGAGGGGCTGTGAGCGACGAAAAACCCACCGGGTGCGGGGGTAGCGGCAATCCCGTACCGTTGGAAAAGATCTGGTTGGACGGTCTCGGCAGGCTGCTGGTCTGCTGCCCCGCCTGCAGGAGTGCCGTGCCAGTCATGCTTGACGGCACTCCTGCACGCGTCCTGGACCACCGAGCGGCCGCAAAGGACACGGCTGCTCCATGTCCCGAGTGCGGTAGCCGGCTCATGCGAGTCGGCGCACCGTGCCAATGCTGCGCCGATCGCGCGCTCGGAAGGGCGATCGGCGAAACCTACGACCCGAATTCGGCGTGGCAGCGGCGCCGAGGTACGCCATGAAAACGCGAGGAACGGACCCAATGCTCGACGCCGCCAAGGCCCGGGGCTGGGTGTCGGTACTTCCCCCGGGCCTTGCTCGCTCCTCATTCCTCTCACTGGAGGTTCCCTGTGCGCAGAAACAATGACGTCATCGGATTTAACGACGAGGTGTACGTGCAGCTGAGTCGCCTCGAGATTGAGGCGTTCTGCGATCTCGAGCGGGACGTCTTCCGCTACCTGCCCTTGGATGCGAACCAGGCGACTTTCGTGGAAGGTGCCCTACGCAAGATGAAAGTCGCCGTCGAGCAGCCCCAGGCGCCTGTTGCATGGGCGCCTGTCAAAGCCTCGGCCGCCGCCGGAGCGGCGGCGGCGCTGCTGTGGGCGACGCTCTCGATGGCGAGCTCGCTGTTCTGACCAGGCTGTCGAGCAGGGACTGACCTGCTCGACGCATCTCTTTTCGCGCCTATGTCGCGGCGAAAAGAGATGCCGGCAAATGGGGCGGCCCCCTTCGAGCTCTTCCGGTCGGCCTCTCTCGGAGTGGCCCTGCAGCGCCCCTGGGGTCAGAGAAGATGGGCGCAAAACGAAACCCCTACAGCGTGGGTTTCTGGCATTCCGCGTCCCGGTTGCAAGCCGGTTAGCGATTCAGGCCCTCCCGGGTCCTTGCGAGTTCGATGCCCTAAGCTCGCCTCCGCCTTGCTTACAGGCGGCGTCTGGCTGGTCCGCCAAGTCACAGACCCTTGCGCGAGGTCTGCTTCGTGGCGGCGCAGCCTTTGCTCCCCCCGGACGTACGGGGTTCCTGACCGTCTCGCCGTCAGGACGCGTCTACACTGGACCGGCGCCGGTTGGAGGGTTCTCCCGGGTCACACGCGGAGGCCCGGTCGAACCGGCTGTACCTTTTTCCGTCTAACAGTGCCCTTGCCACTGGGACTGGGCGTCCCCTCCGTTTCGACTGCAGATTATTGGAGGCTCGGAGATGAAGGGCAGCACGTAGCTTTACTTCCCGAACTGGGAACCCAAACCGCCCATGCAACCAACGAGTAGTTGCGTGGGGGCCCCTCCTAATGCTCCCCCGGCCGGTCACCGGGTTCTCTCGCATCGACTGTAGTCTCTGCATTTACCTTATAGCGAAGTTTCCCCGCCGATTTAGGGGAAAAGAAGATCGCCTGGTGAGGCTGTCTGGTGACGTTCCTGCCTCGGTGCGAGCACCGCGCCTCACCAGGCGATCTCCGAGAGGGTGGCCGGGGGGACTCGAACCCCCTACTCGGTGATCAGGCTACCCTGGGGTCGGGCCCTTTACCCGACACTCCGGACTCGGCGGGGCACCCAGGTGTACAGCACGTACTTCGTACCTGGGCGCCCCCCTCCGAGGAGCCATTTCACTTCGTACCGCTGTCCGTGGTTACGGCGGCCACCAGATGAGGGGATTTCCCCTTCCTATCATACTTATGGGCGGAAACTGTGCGAAAATTCAGCCCAGGCGGCTCGCCTGGGCTGCGTCGTCGGGCGGCAGAGACGCCGCACCCAGCCTCCCGAGACTCCCCCCTGAAGGAGGCGAGGTGGGGGCCGTGCTGAACCCCCTCAAGAGAGCCCTTCTACGGGGGCTGGGTGCGACGCCTGTGGCGCCCGACGACGCGACTGCCCGGGGCAGCCATGTCGCCCCATACCCTGATCTGAATCTCGGGGGATGGGGAACGTGGGTCTTATGCCGAAAAGTACAGGGGCGAAGAAAGGGGGTTCAGCACGGTTGTCGGTCAACGGTTTCTAGCCTCATCAACAACCGCAGGTTCCCCCTTCCTCTGCACTTACCTTATAGCGAAGTTTCCCCGCCGATTTAGGGGAAAAGAAGAACGCCTGACCCCGCGTCCTCGGGATCAGGCAGCTCACCGTGTCAGCTCCCCACCGACGCGAGGATCAGGCCTGCGAGGGCCGCGGCCCCCGCCAAGGGGGCCAGCAGGGCCCCCGCCAAGAAGGCTAGGACCACCGAAGTGGCCCAGGCCTTCGCGATATGCTTTGGCACCACGCTTCCGTGGTGCCACCACTGGGCGAGCCTACGGCGGTCGCCGCGGCTCGCGGACCTCATCAGCGCTTTCAATGTCCACCTCCAAGACCTTATGACATAGGAAGGAGGCGTGGTTTAGGCGCTACGCGTGGCCCATCAGGTGCAGCATGACTCCTCCTGTCGAGACGCCCACGAACACGAACGCGGTGACTGAGAGTATGGACCCAACGAGGCCAGGCATCATGGAGAGGGTGACCATGCCCGAGAGCGCAGCAACGGCGAGGGCGACAGACCCGATGAAGACGAGGTCGAGGGCGCGGTAGAGTACTTCTCTGACCACTTTCTGCACGCTTATCTCCCGACACTTCCGCGCTGTGTGCCGCCAGCTTATCACTTCTCCGACCGCTGCCTCTGGCCAATGCGCCGGTGGGGGCCAGGAGCGGGCAGCTCACGGCACGCCCCAAGCCGCTCCTGGGCGGACTCCACGGCGTCGGGGTTGATGTCGTTGCCGAGGAAGCGGCAGCCCAGACGCAGAGCTGCCTCACCTGCACTTCCCGACCCCATGAATGGGTCGAGGACGAGCTCGTCTTCCAAGGCGCTCTGCATGGTGAGGACCTCGTGGACCTCAACCGGCTTCTCGGCTGGGTACCCGCCGCGGACAGGAGGGCACCGGAGGATGTCGGGGATCGAGAGGTCGGCGAGGCGGCGCCTCCCCTTCTCGAAGAACAGGATGCGCTCGAGCTGGTTTCGGTAGTGGTAGCCCATGCCGATTCGCATCTTGTCCCAGATCAGCGGCTTCCAGAACCGGAACCCGACCTCCTCGGCAGCGGGCTTGAGTACGAACATTGTCTCGACGTCGCACCACAGGTAGCAATGCCGGTCTGGCCTCAGCACACGAAAGAGATGCCGCATGAGCTCGGGGACCCGGGCGTCGGGAAAGACGCCGAACCACGCGTTGCTCGATGCCTTGCTCTTCTTCAGCCTGGTTGTTGTGCCCCGCTTCCGGTGCTTCTCGATGCTCTCGTACGCGTAGTCTGAGTTTACGAGATCGACGCTCTCGCTCGGCAGCTGCGAGAGGAAGTCGATCGCATCACCACAGTGGAGTTCAAACTTCATGGCAGCTCCTCTGTTGCCTGGGGCGAGGGTGCGTCCCAGGCAACATGCGCCCCGCGGGACGCAGCGCGTCCGTGTCCCTACGAGCCCTTGGCGCTTGCGGGGACACTTGGCGGAGTGCTTGCGGGGACACTTGGCGGAGTGCTTGCGGGCTCCCCGGGCCTGGCGAGGCTGTCGATGTAGTAGGTCCCCCCGCCCGGGGGTACGCGCCGCTGCAGCCAGGCACTGAAGCTCGGGGTCTCAATGAGGTAGGTCTTGCCCTGCGGGCCTTCGGTCTTCGGCATGTTGTCCTCTCTGCTGGTTCTGTTCTGCTGGTTCTGCCTACTGGTTCTGCCTACTGGTGTTGGTGTCGCAGCGTGTCCTCGATCTGGTTGATTGCGTTGAGCCGCGCGTCTGAGGCCAGTGCCCCGTCTACTGAGTTGGCCCGAGGCACGCTGACCTGACCGGTCCGCGGATGGATGCAGCGGCAGTCGACCACGCCATCGCTAATGGGCATGACGCGACCGTGCATCCCCCTTGGACCCTGCGTCACGCAGATGTCAGCGCACTCGATGGGGTCGGTCAGACCGACCTCCGAAGCGCGTGGCCGCGCGATCACGACGACCAGAAGCGTCGCGACGAGGACTGCGACTGCGGCCAGGGCAACGGCGCAGCGACGCACCGTCCCTCCTGACCCCGCGTGCTCCCCGGCCGCACTGCGGCCGATGTGATCAGCATCGAACCTCTCGACTGCCTGCCTCCAGCCCATGGCACCTCCAATTCTGTTCGGGGTCTCTCTCTCTCTCTCTCTCTCTCTCTCGGCTACCTCTACCCGGCGTAGGTCACCCACTCGGAGTGCTTCCCCTTGAAGGGGCTGTCGTCCCCCGGTCCGCGTTGGCCGAGACGCTTCGTCTTCCAACCGGGGAGGTCCAGGGGCTCCGCCTCGGAGACGATGACCGCGCAGCCCTGCTCGCGGTAGGCGAGGGCGTGGCGGACCACCTCGGCTCGGGAGAGGTCCCCGTCGGGGTACTTCGTCGTGCTCTTGTAGGGGGGGTCGACGTAGACCAATGTTCTGCACGTAGGCCGAGGGCCTACGTGGGCGGCGGCCGGGGGCCCCGCCCTGCGCTGGGCGCTGTAGACCAGGACGTCCAGCGGCGCCCTGCAGTCCTCCAGCCGGCGGATCATGGCCGGCACCTGGGGCTTCACCTCGCTGAACCTAGCTGAACCCGGCGTCCCGTAGGCGCTGGACGAGCTGAAGCCTGGTGACCGCCAGCAGCCGTCGATGACTCCGACGGCCTTGCCTCGAAACGAGAGGCGCTGGAGGAACAGGTACTCCGCGACGTAGTCGGCGGCCCACTGCCCTGTGCTCGGGACGGGCTCCCCCTGAAGGGCGTGGAACACCTCCCGAGGATCGTGGGTGTTCATCTGCCGCAGCCTCTTGAGGACAGCGCCCCTTCGGGTCGGGTCCAGGACCTGTCCGTGGACAGCGGGCCAGGGACTCGGGTCACTCAGGTGCAGTGCGCGAGGCTCACCCTGAAAGTTGAGTTCCCGGACCACTGTCTCGAGCTCGCGGCGCCACTTCCACTTCGACCCCTGGTAGGGGAGGAGCGCCTTGGCCCCGATGAGGTGGTAGGCGAGGGCGGCGGAGCCGCAACAAGGTTCCACAAGGTCCCAGAGTCCGCGCGTCTGGCCGAGGGTATCGTTTGCCATCTCCGGTTCTCCAGTTCTCCAGTCTGCAGGCTGAGTGCTCGGGCACTCACGGCTCTTATGTGCCGGTTTTCTAGACTTCGGCATAAGGTCGCGGGAATCGTCTGGCGCTTCGAAGGTCTGACCAGATCAAAGCCAGCCGGACGAAGAGGAGTGGACCATGAAGTTTGGAACTGAGCGTCTCTGGCGCTCGCTGCTGCAACTGCTCAGCCCCCGGTACTATCGGTTGGTCGAGACCAACCGAGCGCTTGGCGCCGAGCGGGACCGGAACAGAGACGAGCTCTTTCG
>Ga0316190_10004464_pt1 | contig 10201 bp, 13 predicted proteins | sample Eddworburrow2_MG_FD_204929 | JGI IMG/M metagenome (GOLD analysis project Ga0316190, IMG submission 204929) | Coastal sediment microbial communities from Maine, United States - Eddy worm burrow 2 | ecosystem: Environmental > Aquatic > Marine > Coastal > Sediment | place: USA: Maine | collected... | reverse complement strand
AGTAAGTACTAGGAGTGGTGCTTAGCAAGAAAATAAACAGGGAGGGTAAAAATACAAAAATATGTACAAAACACAACATATGGGGGTCTTGCATTAAGCTTAAGCACCATATACAATTGAGAGCATAAACAACAACAAACAAATAAACTTGAAATTTATATACAAGAGGAGCGAAAAGTAAAAATGGCCAAGAAAATAACAGTGTTTACCACCACTAGTTGCGCGTACTGCCCAATGGTGAAGAAGTACCTTGATAATAAGGGCGTTAAGTACGACGTAGTTAACCTGGACGAACAGCCAGAAAAACAAAAAGAAATCTATGCTAAGAGCGGTGCTCTGACCGTTCCAGTTACATTGATTGAGAAAGAAGACAGCACTGAAGAGGTCATTATTGGCTTCAATTTGCCAAAGCTTTCGTCAGCTGTCGCTCTCGCGTAAAGCGTAGACATCCTGGCTGAGTAGTAATAAAAGAAAAGACTTGTGAGAGCAAGTCTTTTTCTGTAGTATATGTTTAAGTAATCACTTAAACATCGAATGGATAAATTATGAGCAGGACAGCAGATAAAGATTTAATTTTGTACGGCGCCCCCTGGTGTGGCTATTGTGTGGTTTTGAGAAAAAAGCTAGATGATAGGGGCGTTGAATATGACTACAGGAACGTGGATGACCCAGAGATTAGGCTAGAAATGAATAAAAAAACTGCTGGAAATCAAACAATTCCAGTACTATGTAGGGGAGAACAATGCTGGGTGAACCCAGATGAAACTACACTAAAAGGAGAAGTAAATGTCTGATAGTCAAAAAGAACAAAAAATCCATGATGTCGTAATGATAGGAGCGGGGCCAACTAGCTTGGCGGCGGCTGTTTATACGTCAAGGGAGGACATAGAGACAGTATTGCTAGAAAAAGGCGTTATTGGCGGCTTGGCTGCAATTACTGACAAGGTTGATAACTACCCAGGGTTTCCTGAGGGAGTTGAAGGCATGGAGCTGGCTGAAAAGTTGCGCAAACAGGCCGAACGTTTTGGTGCGGTTATAGAGCTTGATGAAGCACAGACGGTCAAGAAAGTCGGCGATCTGTTTGAAATTAAGACAGCCATCGGTGAGTATAAGGCCAAGACAGTCCTAATTGGCACAGGTTCTGAATGGAAGAAACTAGGCATCCCTGGTGAAGAGGAATTTTATGGCAAGGGCGTGCATAACTGTGCAACTTGTGACGGTCCATTTTACCGCGATAAGAGACTTGTAGTTGTTGGCGGTGGAAACTCTGGCGCGCAGGAGGCTTTGTTTTTGACTAAGTTTGCTTCGCACATTGATATCCTGGTTCGCGGTGACAAATATAGAGCTAGTGATGTTTTGGTTAAAGAAATTGAGAAAAATGACAAGATAACCACGCATTTCAATACTACAACCGACGAGATAATCGGCGGTGTAGTAGACGGTCTTCCAAAGATCACAAAAGTTGTTGGCGGGCAAGATGGCAAGAAAGTTGATTTTGAAACTGATGGAGTGTTTGTCTTCATCGGTTTACGACCAGTTACCTATTACCTAGAAGGTAGCGGTGTAGAATTTGATGAGTTTGGCTTTGTTAAGACTGACAAAAAACTTATGACAAATGTTGATGGACTATTCTGTGCTGGCGATGTACGCAGCGGTGCGACTATGCAGATAGCCTCAGCCGTTGGCGAAGGTGCCTCAGCTGCCCTCAGCATCCGCGAATACCTTGAAGCCTTGAAGCCAAAAAGTAAGCAAGCTAGTTAGCTAAGGCGCCGACTTTGAAGTCGGCAAGTAAGCTGGTCGCTCTATTACTGTGTGGTGCACCTGAACCGACGGTTTCGCCGTCTTCGGTTGTTCGTTGCTCGAATAAAGTTGTGCCGTCGATGCCGCAAGCGCGCAGGATCTCACTGCCTCCAGGGTGGCGGGAAACGAAGTCAGTAACGTCATAGACAGATCCACCTATAATAGTCCAGCAGTCACTGACGCTGTTGTGTTGAGCTACTTCTGTGGTAGTAATGGCTTACTGGTCTGGCTGTGCGTTTTTGTCGGCGGATTGGTCGACAGTAGCGGCTGAATTATTCTCTGATTGTGTGTTGTCATTGGAGTCCCCGGTGCCAAGATATGCAAAGGCTCCTATTGCCAATATAACTACTACAAAAATTGTTGCCATGGTGCTGGGTTTCATGAAAATCTATCTCCACATTATTTTAGCTGTTACTTAATTATGATAGGCTATCGATCTTTGAACAAATTTGGATAGTCGGTGAAGATCCCGTCTATGCCCCATTTTTCTAGCTCTTCAGCGCGGTCACTGAGGTTGACGGTGTAGGCGTAGAGTTTGTAATCTTTGTGTTTCATGGATTTAACGAAGCCTGACCACAGGGCTTTATGGTTGATATGGATCCTTTTGGTGCCTAGACGAGAGGCTCTGGCTACTGCCCGAACTCCCGACCACTTTTCTAAAACGGCAATTTCAGACTTTGGAAAAATGTTTTTAACAATTTGCAGAATTTTATAGTTAAAACTAGAAAAAACAACCTCGCCTTTGTAGCCGTGCATTTCTTTTTTGAGAAGCCTCAAGACTTCAGGATCTTTCAGCTCTAAGTTGAGAGGTAGCTTGCTGTCGACTTTTTTCAGGGCTTGTGCCAGCGTGGTGTACTTTTTGCCTTCAACCAAAGGATCGTGGCTAAGGACTATTTTGCCATCCTGTGCCCACAAGTCTAGTTCTATCATGTCGACTTTCTCTCTCATGGCAACGCGGATGCCCAAGACAGTGTTTTCAGGTGCTAGCCCGCGCGCGCCTCTGTGGCCTATGATTTTCATTTTCATTACCTATTAGTTTACAATACATATTAAAGCTATTTGAAATTTAGAAGAGGAGACAATATGGATTACAACGCAATATTTACGCCGTACGCTGATGGCGACACGATTAACACCATCGTGGAAATACCAAAAGGTTCAATGCACAAAATAGAATATGATCGTAAGCGCAAGGTTATGGTGCTGGACCGAGTTGAACCAGCAATATTTGCTAAGCCAGTTAACTATGGGTTTATCCCGGCTACTTTGGACGATGATGGTGACGAGCTAGATACATTACTGGTAACCGACGAACCGTTGCCAACCGGAGTTGCTGTAGAAGCAACGGTGATTGGAATATTAGAGTTTGAAGATGACGGCGAGATGGATCACAAAGTAATCTGTGTGCCGAGTGATAACCGCAACACCGGCAACAGGATCAAAACGCTAGATGATTTAGGTGAACAGTGGCAAAAGCAGATTGATCACCATTTTAGCAGGTATAAAGACCTCAAAAAACCAGGTTCGACCAAAGTTCTAGGATTCGGCGACTCAGCTAAAGCTCACGAAATAATCAAAGAATGCATAGAGCGCTGGAACAATCAGTAGGATAAGAACAGACGAGAGAGGTTTGCGGTGTTGAGGCTTAGTGCTGGTGGGGTTGTGATTGGGCCGGATGGCAAGGTTATTGTGGTCAATCAGAACGGTGATTCCTGGTCGCTACCCAAAGGGCATGTCGACGAGGGCGAGACTGCGTTGCAAGCCGCCAAGCGGGAAATTCACGAGGAGTCTGGTGTGACGGAGCTTGAGCTAGTCAAAAAATTGGGCGAATATGAACGGCCGCGGATTAGTAAGGGCGGACAGGGTGACGATGCTACGGAAATTAAGCGCATAGCAATGTTTTTGTTTACGACTACCCAGCAAGACTTAGAGCCGATTGACCCTGGCAATCCGCGGGCTGAGTGGCTGGGCGTTGACCAGGTGGCGGATCGGTTGACTCATCAAAAAGACAAAGAATTCTATGAATCAGTACAGCATGAATTGATCGCCTACTTGCAACAGAGAGCATAAGCGATATACAATAAGTCTAATTAAACAAAAGGGTAAACAATTAATATGAAGACACGGGTGGCTATAAACGGATTTGGGCGAATTGGTAGGAATGTGTTTAAGGTAGCCTTTGACCGTAAAGACCTAGAGATTGTTGCGCTGAACGATCTGACAGATACTAAAATGTTAGCTCACTTGCTACAGTACGATACAAATTATGGCGTCTACAAACACAAAGTCACCTCTGATGACAAGCACATAATAATTGACGGCACGCCAATCCCTGTCTATGCTGAAAAAGAGCCGGCTAACATTCCTTGGGGCGAGCATGATGTAGATATTGTGGTTGAGTCGACTGGGTTCTTCGTCAAGACTGAACTAGCAAAACTTCACCTAAAAGCTGGAGCTAAAAAAGTAGTCATCAGCGCGCCTGCAAAAGACGAGGAAGCCGAAACCGTAGTGATTGGTGCTAACGAATCACAACTAGAGGGTTCAAATTCTGATGTTTATAGTAATGCTAGCTGTACTACTAACAGTTTGGCGGCTGTCATGGACGTCATAGAGCGCGAAATTGGCGTAGAAAAAGCCATGATGACCACCATACACAGCTACACAGCCGACCAAAGATTGCAGGATGCACCGCACCGAGACTACCGTCGCGCTAGAGCAGCTGCCCAGAATATTATTCCGACAACGACGGGTGCGGCAATTGCTGTTACACGGACAGTTCCAAGCCTGAAGGGCAAGTTTGATGGCATGGCCATACGTGTCCCAACCAGCGTGGTTAGCGTTAGTGATGTGACGATGGTACTTAGAGAAGACACTACCGAAGATGAGTTAAAAGCTAAGCTTAAAGAAGCATGTGCTCAGCCATATTATCAGGGGATTATCGACTGCACAGAAGACCAGTTGGTCAGTAGCGACTTCATCGGCAATAGTTACAGCGGTGTAATTGACCTGCCGCTTACAAAAGTTGTGGATGGTAACTTAGCCAAGATAGTTGTCTGGTATGACAACGAATGGGGCTATTCAAACCGTTTAGCAGAATTAGTCTCAGATATTGGCAAAACGTTAAAGAAAACTGAGAAAAAATAACCTAGATAAATAACACTTTGTGGGGAAACTATGAAAATCTATCTTGGAGCGGATCACAGAGGCTTCTATTTAAAGGAAAGAATTGAAAAGTTCTTAGGTGAGCTGGGTCACGAAGTAGCCGATGAGGGCGACGACAAGCTTGACCCAAAGGATGACTACACTGTGTTTGCGGCCAGAGTGGTAAATGCCATGAAGGCCGACGACGAGGCTGAACCGCGCGGTATTTTGATCTGCGGTAGCGGCCAGGGTATGGTGATAGCTGCCAATCGGTTCAAAGGTATCCGAGCCGGATTTGGCTGGAGTGTAGAGGCGGCACGGTCTACTCGTAACGACGAAGACAGTAATATTCTGGCTCTACCCTCAGACCTGCTAGAAGATGATGACAATAAATGGCAGAGTATCGTGAAGACCTGGCTGGACACGCCCTTTAATGGTGCAGAACGCCATAAACGTAGAATTCGCCAGCTAGACGAGCTATGAACTGGTGGGACACCTCTTTTAGGATAGTCGCGGGGCTTGGTGGTGTTTGTTCGGATAAAACGTATGCTTCAGCTCGCAAGAGCATGGTTATACTCTTTTTGTCATGGCTAGTGACGGCTTTTTTTTCGTATTGGTACATAAGGAAGAGTAGGAAACGGTACGTAAATAAGAAGGCATCTAAAAAAGTACTCCTGAAACTACTATTATTCTTTTCTGTGGTTTGCTGGCTGATCTATAAGGTGCAAACCACAGGCTTCTGTGCATACGATAAGGGTTCAATATTTGAAAGTTTCTTTTGGGGTAGTTGAATAACCTACTTGGAGCGAGCGTGTTTAGTCTGGTACATTACAGTCATGGCTGTGGTTGCACCTACTGTTACAACTGATGATCCGCATGAATATCGGGATCAGATAAACTCGATTTCCGATTTTTCGGACGGGGTGCATTTGGATTTTTCGGACGGTGTTTTTGCACCGACTAAACTTTTACCGATAGATCAGGCCTGGCGTAGCGACCGCATGGTTAATCATGCCCATATTATGTACAAAAAACCCTTGGAATATCTGGACGATATCATAAATCTAGAAGCTGATTTGGTGATTTTGCATGCTGAGTCTGATGATTTGAAGGAATGCCTGCAACGTCTGCAAGAAAACGGGACGCGTACAGGAGTCGCTCTGTTGCCAGAGACACAGCCCGAAAAGTTGGAGGAGTTGGGAATCACGGACTTGTTTGATCACGTTTTGGTGTTTGGTGGCCATTTGGGTTATCAGGGTGGCGAAGCTGATTTGAACCAATTAGACAAAGTCAAACAGATCAAAAAAACCTATCCAGATATGGAAGTAGCCTGGGACGGTGGAGTCAACGACAAAAACGTTAAGCAGATTGCTGACGCTGGAGTCGACGTACTAAATGTCGGTGGTTTTATAAAAAACGCTCGTAATCCTAAAAAAGCTTACGACTCACTGGTGAACTTACTGAAATAGTAAATTTGGCTCAAAATGATATCTCATTTCTGCCTCGGGTTTGCTATAATCATAAGCAACTTATGGGAAACTTTACGGAAAAGAAACTGTCGATAGAGAAGCTTGAGCTGATTGCTAATGATATTCGCCAAGATATCATTAAGAGTCTAGAGACAGCTGGTAGTGGCCACAGTGCTGGCCCACTGGGTCTGGCAGATATTGTGACGGCTCTGTACTTTGATATTTTAAGGCATGACCCCAAAGATACAAAGTGGGCAGACCGGGACATTTTTCTATTGAGTAACGGACATTGTGTACCAGTGCAGTACGCTGCTATGGCTCACGCTGGTTATTTTCCTAAAAAAGAATTAGCGACTCTACGTAAATTTGGCAGCAGACTGCAAGGACACCCAGAGCGCACCAAACTACCGGGTCTTGAGAATACTAGCGGCCCCTTAGGCTCGGGCTTAAGTCAGGCAGCTGGAATGGCGTTGGCGATGCGCATGAACAAAGAAGACCACCGTTGGGTTTACGTAATCACAGGTGACGGCGAGCTGAACGAAGGCAACATCTGGGAAGCGGCGATGTTTACTGCTAAGTATAATTTGAACAATATCGTAGCCATTGTTGATCGTAACAACATCCAGATTGACGGCACTACTGAGCACGTGATGCCGCTAGAAGATCTGCGCGCCAAGTGGGAGGCATTTGGTTGGCACGTTATAGAGATAGACGGCAACGACATAGAGGCAGTTATTGATTCTGCGGCTATGGGCAGGGCAATTGTTGAAAAGCCAGTGGTGGTCATTGCCCACACCATTCCAGGCAAGGGCGTTGATTTTATGGAGTATGACTACCATTGGCACGGTATGCCAGTTGGGATTGCTGACGTTGCTGGAGCACCGCCGAAAAATCAGCAGGCTATGGAAGCCTTGAAAGATCTTCGCACGCTGCGAGGAAAAATAAAGAGTGAGGGCCATGATGACTGACCTGCATCTTGTAGATATTAAAAAGTGGGTATTGGAGCCAACTCGCAAGGGTTTTGGTCGTGGTTTAGTAAAAGCTGGTGAGCTTAACGATCAGGTTGTAGCATTGAGCGCCGATCTGACAGATTCGATCCAGATTGGTCCGTTTGCTAAGGCTTTCCCCGATAGGTTTGTTGAAGTTGGAATTGCCGAGCAGAACCTGGCAACGGTGGCCAGCGGAATGGCAGCTATGGGCAAGATTCCTTTCGCAGGTAGTTATGCTGCTTTTAATCCTGGTCGCAACTGGGAACAAATCAAGACTACAATTGCGATGAACGATCAACCAGTTAAATTGGTAGGTGCTCACGCCGGATTGTACACTGGCCCAGACGGCGCCACGCACCAGATGCTAGAGGATGTGGCGTTGATGCGTACTATGCCAAACATGGTAGTGATTGTGCCTGGCGATAGCGTTGAGGCTGAGAAAGCCACTCTGGCTATGGTGAAGGACTCTAGGCCAAATTACATTAGGCTGGCCCGTGATAAATCGCCTATAGTGACCAGCGAAAAAACCCTTTTTGAAATCGGCAAGGCCTACGTATTTTCTCCTGGACGTGATCTGACAATAGTAGCCAATGGCGTAATGACGCCGATTGCTCTAGAAGCAGCAGACAAGCTGTATCATGACGGCATAGAGGCAGAAGTTGTGCATAGCCCAACCGTAAAGCCACTGGACGGTGCGACAATTTTGGCAAGTGCTAAAAAGACCAAACGAGTGATCACGCTAGAAGAGGCTCAAGTAATGGGCGGCCTAGGAAGTGCTGTAACGGAGCTTCTTAGTGAGCATTTCCCAGTTCCAGTTATTCGCATGGGAGTTAAAGACAGCTACGGCCAGAGTGGTACTCCTGAAGAATTGATGCATCACTACGGTTTGAGCGTCAAACACGTCATGATGACTGCTCACCAAATGCTCGATAAAAAGTAACTTCCACGACGTTCCCAGTCAAATTTGCTCTTGTTACTTATTGCAGAGGCAAGCATAAACAGTTACAATGTGATCAAAGAATAAGAGGTGGAAAAATGGGGCTATCGCTCAGACAGATACGAGATAATTGTGCTAATGCACGAGAGTTAATGGAGCGTGCTAAGAATGAAAAGTTCGCCGTAGGAGCGTTCAACCTAGATAACCAAGAGACATTGATTGCGGTCGCAAAAGCTGCCCAGAAGACTAATTCACCGGTGTTGGTAGAGGTTAGCAGGAGTGAAGTAGAGTCAATGGGCATAGACAACGTCCGCGACATGGTAGACAACTATAAACGACAATTTGCTATTGAAATGTACATAAACCTTGACCATAGCCCTAGCGTGGAAGATGCTATAGATGGCATTGAGGCAGGCTACGAGTTGATACACATAGATATTAGCCAGGCCGATCATGACGCCACGCCTGAGAAAATTATTGAAGCCACTAAGCAAATCGTAGAATACGCTAAGCTGACAGGCGCTTTGGTAGAAAGCGAGCCACATTATTTTGGTGGTAGCTCTAACGTCCACACTGAAGAGATTGATTATGATGAGATCAAGAAGACTTTCTGTACTCCAGGCGGGGCATCTAGCTTTGTAGGAGCTACAGGCATCGATACTTACGCTGCGGCAATTGGAAACCTGCACGGTAGTTATCCGACACCTAAGGTGCTTGATTTAAAACTTTTGCAAGAGGTTAGGGATTCGATAGACGTAAATATCAGCCTGCACGGTGGTAGCGGAACACCCGGACACTACTTTGAAGAAGCTGTGAAAATTGGGGTGCAAAAGATAAACATTAACAGTGACATGCGTAAAAAATACCGAGAGACACTAGAAAAAGTCCTAGAAGAAAACAAGACTCAATACGCTGTCGTTAAGCTCATGGACGAAGTGATTGACGCAGTCAGCGAAGTGGTAGAATCGAAAATAGCATTATTTAATAGTTCCGGAAAGGCTAAGGTGGGTTAGAAGTATGAGCCAACAACAAAAACTAGATGTAATTGCAATCGGAGACGTGGTCATCGATGCTTTTATCAAGCTAATTGATGATCAAGCTTGGGTTGAAGACCGTGATGGTAAAAAAGTTTTGTGCATGGACTTTGGTGCAAAATTGCCATTTGATCACGATCAGGTGATTAACGCCGTGGGTAACGCTGCCAATGCAGCTGTTTCATTTTCTAGATTAGGCCTGAAGACGGGCTATGTTGCCAATATTGGTGACGACCAAAGAGGCGTTGATATTGCTAGGGCGTTGAAGGCTGAGGGCGTCGACACTAGATTCATTCATGAAAACCCTGGTAAGGCCAGCAACTATCACTACGTGCTTTGGTATAAAGAAGAGCGCACTATTTTGATTAAACACGAAGAATACGATTACCACTGGCCTAGGTTCCGACCTAATGATGTTCCACGCTGGGTGTACTTTAGTTCGATTAGTGAAAAAGCAATTGATCATTATCACGATGATGTCGTTGAGTGGCTAGAGGATAACCCAGAGGTTAAACTAGCGTTTCAGCCGGGTACGTTCCAAATGGAGGCTGGCATTGATAAACTTCGGAAGCTTTATGCGCGCAGTGATGTGGTGGCCCTGAACAGAGAAGAAGCATCAATGGTGTTTAACGGCAATCACGAAGATGTCCATGATCTGCTAAATAAAATGCACGAAGTCGGAATAAAAATTGCGTTAGTTACTGATGGTCCAAACGGTGCCTATGCATCAGACGGCAACAAGCGATGGAGCATGCCACTGTACCCAGACCCGGCGCCACCAGTTGACCGTACTGGTGCAGGTGATAGTTTTGCATCGACATTTACTGCGGC
>Ga0316190_10004463_pt1 | contig 10202 bp, 3 predicted proteins | sample Eddworburrow2_MG_FD_204929 | JGI IMG/M metagenome (GOLD analysis project Ga0316190, IMG submission 204929) | Coastal sediment microbial communities from Maine, United States - Eddy worm burrow 2 | ecosystem: Environmental > Aquatic > Marine > Coastal > Sediment | place: USA: Maine | collected... | reverse complement strand
CCTTGTCAGACATCTCAGTGATGTCTACCTTAGCCAGATCACGGAGGGGAATACCCTCGATCCGTGTGTTATTGTACCTTTCTGCTGTCTTCTGCTGTCTATCACCCGGTTTGGTGCTTTCGTACCACTCTTTAGCAGTGGCCCCAAACGCTCTGCGTTGGTTCACCGTGCCCGGATCGTCACCTATGGTATCTATGGCCTGTAATAGCCTATCGTCCGCTAGAGAGGCTCTGATGACCTCTGATACGTCTTGTGGTTTTTCATCAATACTGTTGAAAGTACGCAAAGAGTTGTTAATACCAGATAAAGCGGTCGCTGCTGCCTGTGGCGTAGCGTACTGGTCTGGTACTTCTAGTGCTGCGCTCCATAACTTCACGTGGTTGTCCACGCTCCAGAATGCAGCCTCTAATTCGTCTTTGTCTGTCTTAGTAGTGATGTGCCAAGGGTTGGCAGCATCGCCACGTGTCTTATCTAGCTTCTTATTGATGTCCTGTGGGGACATGTCAGGGGTAATAGTGTTCTGACCCGAGGTTAAGAACGCTGATATCTGAGCATTGGGCTCTGTGATACCCGGTCCTAAGAACTCAGGGAACTGTGACTGTAGTATACCTACTCCTACGTTACCTAACTTGTTCCTTTGGATCAGTCCCTCGCCACTCTGGGCTAGGGCTGCTACATCAATGAGTGCCTTGTTAGGACCAAGAAAAGCAATGAAGTTCTTGTATGGCTCAGACATACCACGTACCACATTAGCTGCTCTAATACCATTAAAGGCTTCTATCTGCTTAAGGGCATCAGGCATTTGCTCTACGCCTTGCCTAAACCTGTTGATAATAGAGTCTTGCTCTGCGATGAAGTCGTCGAGCTGTGCCTTAACACGCTGTCCTGCTGCTGTCCCAGCTAGTGGGCCCCTGAACCAGTCTTGGTACAGGGCTATGGCTTCTACCTTGTTCTTCTCTAGGTCGTCAATGATGATAGGTACGCCTACATCATGGAACTGCTGGAGTATCTGGAGGTTTGCACCTTCACCTTTCTGTGCTTCTAACAGTGCATCGTCGTAACCGTTCTTATTGAACGTCTGCTTCCTAGATGTACGTACTGAGGAGAACTGTCCTTGCAGTGCTGTTGATGCAGCACCCTCTATGTCTGTTGCAGTAGCCTCTCTATTAGAGATGGTCATACCTATTAAGCGAGCGTTAGACTGTTGCCGTTGTCGGAGTGTATCAAACTCTTCATACTGGGCCAGCCACGGGGCTGAGCCTACCTCTAGGTGTGGGCTTATACCAAGACCACCAGATTCCCAGCTACCAGTAGCGTAGTCCTGTAGATCTTGGATCTGACTCTTAGCTTCTGTTGACTGCGCGTTAGCAGCAGCATCAAATAGGCCTGCTTGTGCTAGTTCATGGGAACCTGCTATAACCAGACCTGCTCGTTGTTGCAGTTCTTCTGCCATCCAGCCATACTTGGCTTGTGCTTCGTTTAGTATCTCTTTGATCTTGATCTCTGCTAGTGTACGCTGAGAGCTAGAGCCCTGCTGTGCTTGTAGTTTCCACTTGTCTATGTTCTGGGCCAGTTCAGACTTGGCAGAGCCAGCTATCATCTCTTCTACAGAGCTAGCTCCTGTCGTAACAAGGGCATCGGTACTAGTTGTAGCTTCATCAATGGCTTCGTTCATGTCACGTGTGACACTAGCCTTGATACCCTCTTCAGCTATCTGTTTACCAGCGTTAAGGACGTTGCCTATGGCACGGGCCTCGGCACTACGGTCTACTGACCGTGTTCCCCTGTTCACATCAGTGAAGTTAATTGATCCTAATTCTGCCATTAGTCTATATTCCTGTCTTGGAGTTGGTTCTTCTTGAACCAGTTATCTGATTGTTTGTAACCAGCTTGTATTTCTTTAGTGAAGTCTAGAAGGTTAGCCTTCTCTTGTGGTGTCATGTCACCTTGAGCCTCGATCCATGGAGCGATAGCGTCAAGTGACGTAGATCCACCCTCTGCCATCTTACCAAGCATCTCTACAATAGAGGGGTTAGTTGCATCACCCTCGGTGAGGGAGCGTGAGAAGATCTCTTGGCGTATGCCATCAGGCCACTGCTCATATAAGCTAGAGAGGACAGCTACTTGCTCGTAGATGTACTCATCTCCATACTTCTTGCCATTCATACCTGTCAACAGTTCTTTCAAGAAGGCCTTATTAGTATCTACAGCGTTACGTATATTCTCTTCGTCTTCCCATATAGCGTTCTGTAGCCTATAGTAAGCCATCTCTTCCTCTGTACGTACACCTAGTAGCCCACGGGCTAGGATAGACAACAAAGTAGGACGCATAGGGAGCTTATCCCCATCCTTGTCTAGCCACTCACCCATGGTGTAGGCTAGGTACGCTCTATTAGCGTCGTTGTATCCACTAAGTGTGTTACGTAGCAGGGCATCGCCTGCTTTAAGGAACTTCTCACCCGGAGGTGCATCACTGTGCTCAACCATTATCCTAGTGAACTCTGCTCCCTTGAGGAAGCCTGAGGCTGGGTTGTAGAAAGGACCTAATATCCCCTTCTCTGGCGAGTCAGCGACAGCTTCAAACATAGATTCGTAGATCTGGACTAAGTTAGCACCCGGTGCTAAGAAGCTTAGATCTAGTTCCTTCTCTGTTTCTGTCGTAGCTCTGAGTATAGCATTGAATCCAGACTCAATAATACCTGCTGCCAGTAAATCAGTAAGGGTAATGCCCGGAAGTATCTCTACATTAGCTTTACCACTAAGACCCATGTTAGCCAGTGCCTCACGTGTGCCATCCTCACCACCCCACATGTTTGATCCAAACATAAGGTAGGTAGTGGCTGCGATCCTACGACCCTGTGCCCTAGATATAGCTGGGTTAGCACCCAACATACCAAGCATAGCCTTGTGGCTAAAGCTTATGAACTGTGTAGTCACACCAATAGCCCCACCTTGATACCCAAACTTGTTGGGACGTATCATGCCAAGGGCTAGGTTAGACGCTTCAAGAGCGATATCATCGAACTCTTTACGAGAGAGGGTTGTCAAAGACTTCCCGTCGTTCTTGGCTAGTGCCCTACGCAGAGCAACTAGGTACGAGAAGGTGACGTTGTTACGCTCACCTGCATCGAATCCCTTTTGGAAGAGATTCTTGAAGCCTTTACCAGCGCCTCTAGCTTTGTACCAAGCTCTGCCCATCTCGCTGTCTCTGTTCTTTACACCTCTGGTCTTGTTTGCTGTTGGATTGAAAGAGTGTACATCAACACTCTCTAACAATCCTGATCTATGAAACTCCTCTACGAGTCGTTTATATTCTTTCTTTGAATACCCCATCGCAGCAGCCCAGTGACTATCGTTCCATCCATCAGCGTAGTCAGTCTTGGTCATCTTGCGTATCCCTCGCTTCAGACCAGCAGCATCCTTGAAGATCCTGCCTGTCGTGATGTAGGTCGGGTCGAGAGCTGTGAGGTACGAGACCTGAGCAGACTGTAGTATGAACTGACGTACAGGACGGAAGACCATGAAAGCATGGAACGCTGCACTACGGGCAGCTCTGAAGGGATCAACACTCTGTCCCCATTGCTCACCTAGTCCACCTATACGCTTAAGCGCTTTGCCTACACCGGGTACGCCTTCAGTGGCTATGCCACCACGTACTATCCAGTTAGACAGCCAGATCTGTGCTTCTCGCAGTGCTGGGATAACACTAGAGTCTGTGCCTAGCTGTACCCGGAGGTACTTGGCTATCTCTAGAGCATCGTTGATGCGCTTACGTAGCTCTCTGTTAGTAGACCCACGCTTCATAGCCTTAAGCTCTGTGATAATGGTCTTGATGTCCTTAGTAGCTAGGTCCTGTGCAGGGATCAGGTCAGCGTACTGCTTACCAAAAGCAGACTTCATGGTAGAGAACAGGTCCTCGTGTGTGACCTGTCTCGTAGCCATGGCCGTGCCCTTCTCAAGAGCCATACCTAGATCTTGTACCTTAGCTCGGTTACCATTAACATCAGGGAGCCTCGAAAGGTTCCTCTTATCCCAGAAAAGCCTACCTTCTCGGTATAGTGCTTGCTGTTGGAATAGCGTACCCTCTACGTTGTTAATATCTTTAGCTGGTTTAATCTCATAGGTGATATTAGGGTCACTACTGTCAATGAAGTTACCCCTCTTGTCAGTAGCTCTGCCGCCATACCTATTAAGGAAGCGCTCTGCCTCTGGGGTAGAGCCTGCTGTGCGTATAGCTTCAGTGAATACCTCTTTAGAGGCTACTCCATTGATCTTAGCACCAGCGGTATGCTTAACTATGTAGACTGGGTCCTCATAGAAGCGCATGTGGTAGCCTTCGTAGTAGTTAAGCGGAGTTCTTGAAAGGTCGCCAACTTCGTAGTCACCAGCCCTAACGAGTACGCGATCAAACTTGCCGCCGTTGGGTGCGTCAATTGGGAAGTCCAGCTTAATGACTGTCCCTCCACCATTGTAGACATCATCAATATCTGCTCCTTCGAGGTGCTTTAGTTCGTTTGCCTCTGGGTCAAACATCATACCAGACTTAACTTGGTTCCTTTCTCTAAGCTCACCATGGTAAGTAGGACCCTCACCTGTAACAGATCTAGCAGACTTCAGGTTTCTAGTCTTCATGTCTCTGTACAACCTGCGGTTGAACAGCTCCCATTGCAGATCCAGTCCTTCGCGGATAGCAGCGTAGCCTTTCATCTGCTTAGTAGTCATACTAGGGAACTGAGACATCAGTTCTACGTAGGTAGGAGACCTACCTATACCAGTATCAGCAGCTTGCTTAGCAAAGTCCTCTGCCCACTCAAAGACACCTTGTACAAAGGTCTTATCCTTTGCACTTAGCTTATGGAAAGGCTTGTAGATGTTAGAGAAGTCTCGTAGGAGCGTCTGCTCCTTGAGGTATACCCTTACAAATGCCCCATATATGTCATCAGCGAACTTACCGTTAGGTGCGATAGCCATTCTAAATGCAGATGCACTAGCAAAGCTCTCAGGTTCGAAGCCTTGCTTATCCATTGGGTGCCAGTACTTCTCTTGCTCCATACGGAGGAAGTACTCTTCACCGTCTATGGATTTCAGTGGATCTACTGAGTCTATGCCTGCTCGACGACGGTCAAGCTCACGCATGATGTTGTTAAAGTCATTAGACTTGGGATCAAGGTCCTGTGCTACGTCCAGCAGGTCGTCCTTGGAGACCGTGTTGATCTTCCTGCCACCAAACAGACGGCTAGAAGCCGTAGTAGGGTGCAGTGTGCCCTCTAGTGTAGGAGGTACTTCACCTTTTACTACTAGCTTAGCGAATTCCTCAGGGGTAATCTCTAGTGCGTCGATGGTGCCATTGCCACCACGACGTACTATGTTTAGTACCTCTAGATTTGGGTCTAGATCCTTAAGCTCATCGACTAACTCGTCTAGGTTAGTCCAGCCCTTCTCTGGTGTTTGGCCTATGATAGCAGATATCCTGATACCAGTGCCATCAGGCAGCTCTTCACTCGTAGTCATACGGTGATTAACGTGTACATTGTCTCCGAAGTCGATCTTAGCTATCTCAGAGGCCTCTGCTGTGGCCTTATCAGCCTGTGTTAGGCCTTGTCCAGTGATGTCATTAGAGTTTCTAAGGACATTCTGGCGTACAGCATCAGACTTTTCGATTACTTCTTTGACACCATCAGGTAGAACTTCCATATTATCCCGTAGACCCGGTGGTCTAGGCATATCAACGACAGCCATCTCTGATGCTTTGGCATCTATCTGGTCTGCTACCTTGGCAAGCTGGTTGTCAAGGGCAGATACAGCGCTATGGTTACCTGCTGCACGTGCAGCTTGGCGTACAGAGCTAGCATTGCCTGCTCTGAACAGCCCATAGAACGAACCACCAAACTTAGCGAGTACACCTACACCATATACTGCCTCTAGCAGTACGTCTAGGTTACCCATCCAGCGGTCAAGTGACTCCTTAGGCATGTTCTCGGCTAGCAGATCCTCAGTAAAGATACCCATGAGGTTCTCAATGATACCATACCGTGTGAAATGCTTCGAGTGTGGGCCTGAGCGAAGGTCTACGAGGATATCTCCGATGTCCCGTATGTAGTTTACCCTGTCCTCATGGCTTGCTTCTGCGAACCACTCACGGATCTCTTGTCGAATCTCTCCGGGGAGTAGTCCACGGAATTTGCCTATCTCTACTTCATTAGGAAGGAGGGATCTAGAGGTGATTACTCTAGTGACTGCTCCGTATATAGGGATGAAGTCTTGTTGGATTACTTCGCCTATACCTGCAATAGAGGTAAAGCCCTCACCCATTGGGGCTACTATGTGGTCTACTTCGAAGCGTAGCTGCTCTAGCTGCTGCTTACGTTGGTTCTCGCCAAGAGCTTCGAGTTCTTGTACTGACAAGGACATCCAGATCTCTTGTGCTGCCTTCACTGGCAGCTCACCGTAGCCACTCCTCATCATATGGATGAGTAGGTTCTGCTTAGAGTTTAGTTTACGAGCGTTAAGGCGAGAGAGTTCTTGGTTGATACGTGCAAGCTGCTCATCAGCAGGCAGTCCTTCCATACCAGAGAGTACACCATAGTCTAATCTCTCGTCGTTGTACTGGCTGTGAAGGAACTCTACTAGCTGGTCTTGTACAGAAGGGTCTTTAATATAGGCTTCAGCCCGTGAACCTGTAGAGTTAGGGTCTTGGTTAAGGACAGCGTCTTCGTGTCCCTTATTCCAAGCGTAGTTAGCAGAGATCTGCTCTCTCTTCGAGGAAGAGAAGAGCTTGTTATCTTCAGGAGGACCCTCGAACAGCCGAGGTGTGAAGTCATCCTTAGGGTTAGGGTCAAAGGCTGTACCATCATCGTTGTATTGTAGTGTACCACCCTGCTTGTTGGCTTCTTGTTCAGCCGCAACGAACTGGTCCATTGGTAACCCATCAATGGTTACCGGATCAGCAGGCTTACCTGCTGCATCTAGTACTGTCTGTCCCCACTCTGTAGGCATTAGTTTCCATCCCCTTTACCAAAGCCTTGACTAAAGCTAGCAAAGCTGAGTGCAAACTGTGAGATCTGACCAAAGGTCTGGGCTCTACCGGATGCGCTAGCTGCTTTATTCTGTGCTGTCATAAAGTCTGTACCAAGCTTATCAGCTTGAGCAAATTCGTTGACAGCTAGTCTAGCCTGTGACTTCTCGGAGCTTAGTGTACCTTGGAAAGCAGAGCTATCTAGCCCTACTCCTGCTGCTACAGACGAGATGACTGTAGCTGCTTGGGCTTGTCGGAAGTTCCTTAGGAACTGACGCTTCGCCTGCTTGTTCTTTAGTTGGTTAGCTTTACGCTGGGCTTCATTAGCCTTCTTGCCTTGCTTAGTAGCCTTCTTCGCAGCTCTGTGCGAGGAAACAGCTCCTACTGCGGAGACTCCTAATGCGATTGCGGATGTAATTGCTGCCATTATAGTACCTTGCTGTATGTACGCTCTGTCAAGGTAAACCCTTGATCCCCGTACCACTCTCCCATGTCCTTGGAAGAGCGAAGTTCACCCATGCTAATAAGATCAGCTCGATCCTTTAGATCTAGCTGTGCTTGTTGGAGCAGGACTCTTCCATTCGAACCTCTGTGCTCAGGGTGAATGAAGAAGAACGCTTCTGCTGCTACTTTATAGTTGTCATTGAACACGAAAGGTGTTATAAAGAAAGCTATAAAGCCTATGATACCATCTGTTTCATGTTCTAGAATACGGATATAGTGGTTATCATCTAGTTCTTGGAGTAGTACCTTGATTCTTTCTGGGTTGTATTCCAGCCCTGTACCCACATAGGGGGTAGTAGACCAGAAGTACTCACCGTATGCCACCAAGACTGGTATGTCTTGGAGGACCATCTCTCTAATCTGCGACATTAGACCTTCCTTGTTACTTTATAGTTTGTTTGAAATCCTAGGATGTGGGAGTCCTTATCTGAAGCGCCATCGAATCGAAGCTGTAGACTCCGTCCTCGACCTCGTACCTTATTGCGTGTAACCACCACTGGATATCCATCCACATCAGTGGTCCCTGAAGGAACGAAATTCCGAACGTGTCGATAAACTTCCTGTTGGGCTCCAATCTTGTTACTAACTGCATCATCTGTCCAATCCCAGTAGGCACTCATCAGAGTGCTAGACTCATTGACGGGGTCAAAGCCATCACCTGTGTCTGTGTAACCTGTCTCGGTTCTCTTTGAGAACACAGTGATAACAGGAGCTTGCCTTCTGCGTTGCCAGTCTCCTATCCCATCGTGTCCGAATACTAAGTAAGGGAGTGGGCCATTGGTCCCATCCCAATCATCAAAATCTGTTTGGTCAAAGTCAGCCACTTGTACGGTAGTCGTACTAGCCTCATATAGGAACTTGACCTTCTTGTTCTGTGAGCTATCATCAGCGTTGGGGATAGTGAATCCACATAGCAACACGTTGTTAGCCGGTGCATCGAACGTATACTTAAACCACGCTGAAGCACGAGCATCATAGATGAGAGCTGTGTCTACTGCTATTGAAGTATCACCAGCTCCATCAGATCCATATAGTACATACAGACGGCGTAGTGAGTCGTCATAGAACATTGAACAGTTCTCTTGCTCTGCATCAGCGACTTGGTTCCAGAGGGTCTGGATGGTCTGCTCGGTAGCATTCTGTACTTCGAGCTGCCCAGTAAACTCATTAGGCGTAACGAGCATGATACCGGCTGGGCCAGAGTACACGAGTGTGTCCTCTATCTTAGCCCACCCATCAGGTGCGTTAGAGCTAGCACTAGATAGCTTACGTACTGAGTAGCCATCAGAGGTGAATATACCACGTTGGCCTCCAGAGATTTCCCATACACCCTCTCTAGCTAGAACTATAAGAGAATTGCGTACAGAGATTAGGTTCATTACACCACCCATACCGGGAACAACAATAGTACCACCATCGGTGGGTACTAGTGAGTTAAAGTTCTCATCAGTTGGGTCTGCCTCTTGATAGCACCTACCAAACTTAGATGGTAGGTCTACTATTTGAGAGAACATGATTGTGTCTGCAAACTCTTGGTTCTTCATGCCACCATAGAATACACGACCAGCATGGAATTCAATAGCATTGAAACTATCATCGTGGACGGCACCACTTCCCCTAACGATTGACAAGCTACCATCAACTGTGCCTAGGGAAGCGTATTGGTCATTCCAGTAATTGAGTTTAGAGGTGAGGGGCGATTGGCTCCAAACAAACTTAAGGGTACTACCAGTAGTACCTGTAACTGCTGTCCATTGCCCATTGAAGTCATCGTCCATGTCGATGTCTACACCAAACTTAACATTGTAGTTGTAGTTCATCGAGTTACCCTCGATAGTAAAGTCTTCTCCTACTGCTATACCATGGGCTGCTGCTGTTGTAAGTGTAACTGTCCAAGGATCTCCGGTGTACGACCAAGTCGTGATATTTTGGAGTGATCCGCCAGCCCCACCTGTACCGTAACCGAATGTCGTGTCATAGGGTTCAATGAATAGTGAGCCACGAGGGGCCGAGCTTCCGCCGAAAGCCTCGTTCTCCAGCTTGGAGGAGTCCCAGCTCCGCTGTCCGTCTTCTTCTGCAATAGATGCACCATAAGTTCTTTTGTATCCTTTCCACCATATAGAGTTCTTAGCAGGATGCTTAGTCTTATCAGAAAGATAAGTATCTAGTAGATCCTGTGTCCAACCCCTGTTACGCATATTATAACGATGTTCGTCTGTGATAGTACCAGTAGGTTCTTGTGCTATTGAGATACTATCTTCTAGATCTGCGAAGTCCCTCATCTTTATAGTGATAGGCGACGATGAGTACTCGCCTGCTGTTGGGTCATACGTTACATAGAAAGGCTCTAAGTACGGACCCGTAACAAACAAATACCCCCGTCCTTGCGAGAAGGAAACGGAGGCTTTGTTAGTATTAGCCGCTGTACCACCAGAGCTGTAGTATGTGGAAAGAGGTACGATAGAGCCATTACCTGTTGCCCAACCACCAGATACAGTTTCATCAGCATCAGCAAAGTAAAGGCTGTCCTTGTGTCTAAACACAACAACCTTCTTATCAGGATCACCTGCAACATTCCTCCAGACATAGCTTTGGCACTTGTCGCCAGCAGCGAAGGTATCAACAGTCAATGCTGTACCCGCACCACTCTCTGCTGCAAGGCCTTTCCTACGCCCACGAGAAC
>Ga0316190_10004461_pt1 | contig 10207 bp, 8 predicted proteins | sample Eddworburrow2_MG_FD_204929 | JGI IMG/M metagenome (GOLD analysis project Ga0316190, IMG submission 204929) | Coastal sediment microbial communities from Maine, United States - Eddy worm burrow 2 | ecosystem: Environmental > Aquatic > Marine > Coastal > Sediment | place: USA: Maine | collected... | reverse complement strand
TTCGCTGCTGATGGTTCGTTCCAGTAGGTGCGGATCGGGTCCCAGAACTCGCGCAAGCCCTCATTGTAGGCATTGCCGTTCTGCACGATTAGCGACTGCACGCGCTCAGGGTGTGTGGCGGCCAGGCGAAAACCGATCGGTGCGCCGTAGTCCATCAGGTAGAGGCTGTAGCGATCAATACCGAGCTGATCGACGAACGCCTCGACGAGTGTGGCCAGGTTGTCGAAGCTGTAGTCGAATTGATCCATTGACGGTTGCTCACTGTTGCCGAACCCCGGGTAATCGGGCGCTACCAGGTGGTATCTGTCCGCAAGCGCGGGAATCAGATTGCGGAACATGTGCGATGAAGTTGGGAAGCCGTGGAGCAACAGAATGGTTGGTGCGTCGCTCGGCCCTGCCTCACGGTAAAAGATCTCCACGCCATTCACGCTGACGGTCTTGTGTTGGGTCTGATGCATCTGCTGCACACTTGCCGCGGCAATGCTGCCAACATTGGCGGCCTGGGTTGCGGCGATGTCCGCATGGGTAACGGCCGCCAGCGTAACGGCCGCCAGCGTCAGCGCCAGTACCGTGGCCGACAGCTTCAGTTTATTGATGATCGGATAAGTTTTAGTCATGGTTAGATTCCTCTTCGTTAGATGGGACAGTGTTCATTTGGCCTGCATGGCTTTCACGGCCTTCCCGGTGGTCCATACCGTGTTGGCTATGTAGCGGAAGTTCACCAGGGCGGCGGCGTAGCCATCACCTTCCTCGACCTGGGCTGCGGCTGTCGCATCCGACACCACAGCCACCTCAAAGCCTTGCTCGATTAATTCGCGCATATGCGACTCGGTGCACAGGTTGGCGGACATGCCGGCCAGCACCACCTTGTCGATGCCCTGCTTGCGCAGCTGCAGCATCAGGTCATTGGTCTCCGGACCGTAGACCTTGTGCGGACTGGTCACCGTGGTGTGGCCGTCGTTGATGTACGGCTTGTAACGCGCCAGCCAGTCGGCGCCGGAACCCTCGAAGCCATCGAGATTCAGTGCGCCTTTACGATCGAACATGCCGATGTTGTGCATCAGCTTTTCCAGCGCACCTTCGAACTTCCAGCCGTGGTCGTGCGGGTAGTAGTAATGTGGTGAGATGAACACCGGTATGCCCTGGGCCTTCGCCGTTTTGAACAGGGTGTCGATGTTCTCCACGGTGTTATTGGCTTCGACACTCTTTCCCACCACGCCCCAGGCGACACCCTTGGGACTCAGGAAGTCGTTTTGCGGATCGGTTACGACCAATGCGGTACGGCCTTTTTCTATCTGCATGCCGGGGTTGGGCAGAGCGGCAAGTCCGGTCGAGATGGTGGCGGTCAATAGGGCGGCCGTGCCCAGTGTGGTTACGATTTTTTTCATGGCTGACTCCTGACTCGGTTCAGATTGATGAGAAGGTTGCGTTGTCTGGTGTTCATTTCGGTTTCTCCTGTCGTGCCTATACTCCATCGCAAGGGCTATGCCATGTTGAAAAAACAAATAAAAACAATTGGATAATAAAAATCATGCACCTCAATAACTTGTGGAACACAAAAATTCGTGGCCTAATCCTCAAAAAACTGAGGAGAGGTCCATGATTGAATGGCTGTTTCGAGACGCCCCCACGTTGCTGGCGCAGCTGGACGAAGATCTGGTCTGCCATCACCTCAGTCGGGGTTGGCGTGCCCGGCTCCATATGTCGAACACCGATGGCAAGCAGGGCTTATCGATTTCAGAACTCTTCCTGTTTGATGAAACACTGTCGCTGGAGCGAAAACTGCGGGAATCCCTGCGTGATGGCGGGGCGCTGCGGGACATTCCCGTTTCCCTGTTGGGCGAAAACGGCAGTACCCAGGGGTTGTTGTCCGCATGGCCCATCCAACTGGAGTCAGATTCGGCCGGTCTTTGCCTGGCGGCCACCTGCAATACCGATCTGGATCGGGCGCTCGATGAACTTCGGCACTTGCGAACGATGCACGAGCTGATACTCAACGCCGCGGGGGAGGGGATCTATGGGCTCGATATGAATGGCAAGGCCACTTTTGGCAACACCGCCACCATGGAAATCCTCGGCTGGAAGCCGGAGGAGATGATCGGAAAGCGGTCGCACGATATACATCACCACTCGCATCCGGATGGTTCGCCTTATCCGCATACAGAATGTCCAATCTACGCAGCAATACGGGACGGCGAAGTGCACCGCGTGGACGACGAGGTGTTCTGGCATGTTGACGGTTCACCGGTGCCGGTCGAGTATACCAGTACGCCGATCCGCCAGGACGGCGAGATCCAGGGCGCAGTCGTGGTGTTTCGTGATATCTCGGAACGCAGGGAGGTTGAGCGTCAGCGCGAGGTCACATTTGAGGAGATCAAGCACCTCAAGGAGCAGCTCGAACAGGAGCGCGATTATCTGCGCGATGAAATAAAGACCGGGTCGGATTACGGCGAGATCATCGGTAACAGCGCGTCACTGCAACGCACCATGGCGCAGATCGATGCTGTCGCCGCGACACCCGCCAATGTGCTGATTCTCGGCGAGTCTGGTGTCGGCAAGGAGATGGTCGCGCGCGCCATCCACGACAGGAGCGAGCGGGCTAATAAGCCACTGGTCAAGGTCAACTGTGCTTCCATTCCCAAAGAGCTGTTCGAGAGCGAGTTTTTTGGTCACGTGAAGGGCGCCTTTACCGGTGCCCATCGAGATCGCGTCGGGCGCCTGCAACTGGCAGACGGTGGCACGGTGTTCCTCGACGAGGTGGGCGAGATTCCGCCGGACCTGCAGGGCAAGCTGTTGCGCGCCCTGCAGGAGCGAGAATTCGAGCGGGTAGGTGACGATCGGACGGTCAAGGTCGATGTCCGGGTTGTTGCCGCTACCAACCGGGATCTTGAGGCCGAGGTAAAGGCCGGACGATTCAGGGAGGATCTGTACTATCGGCTGGGCGTGTTCCCGATCGTGGTGCCGCCGCTGCGTGATCGCCGCGAAGACATTGGACCTTTGGCCGAGCACTTCCTCACCCGCACCTGTGTCAATCTGGGCCGCGAGCCGATGCGTTTGTCGAAACAGCAGGCTCAGCAGCTGTTGCGCCATAACTGGCCCGGAAACATCCGGGAACTCAGGAACATCATCGAGCGAGCCGTGATCCTCAGTACCGGCGGTCGGGCGCGACTCGACCTGGCGATGCCTGATGATGTCGACACCCAGCCAGATGTGACCACTGACCTGACGACATCAGACGAAACTGATTTCGTCACTGACGCAGAGATGCGTGAACGGGAAAAGATCAATCTGACTGCAGCGCTCCGATATGCCAACTGGCGCGTGTGGGGCCCCGATGGTGCGGCCGCACTAGTGGGAATAAAGCCCTCAACCCTGGCATACCGCATGAAGGTACTAGGCATAACAAAGCCTGCACACTCAGAATGATATTGGAGTGGCGCCAGTGGGGGGGCTGGAACTGCACATGCGCCTCCGGCAGGAGCCGGCCAGTAGCGGCCATATTGAATGAGCATCAGTGCATGGTCATCGGGATCACGCGCCATCAAATCGTGGGAAGTGTCACGCTCGTTTCAGAGATACAAGTACCGCAGGCCAACAACGCGGCTATCGATAAAGTGCAAGGTTTTGCCACTAGCGAGATCCTCCATATACGACATAACAGTCTGTTCACCCCCGCGTGATTTCGATATTTCCCCGTACTTTCGTATTGTCAAGCCGACGCTTGAGAATGACCTTGATTACCGGTCACTCATTTGGGCGGACCAGATTTCTGATGAATAGGGTGGGATCTTGCGAACCGGATGTTCTCCAGTCAACCATCACCCGCAGAGCGGGTGGTGGTTGATTGATGTTGGTTGATCCATGTCATTGAAAATGATTTCTGAACGCAGACAATATGCAAGGCAACTGGCAAGTGATTGAAATATTAATCGAATGGAAAGACGATGCACATGCAATCAACGATTACACAGAATAGGAAATATACAGGCGGAAAAATGAAAAAGATCAGATTAACTACAGTGTTTACAAGTCTGGTGGTGCTTTCGGTATTGGCGGGTTGTGGCAAACAAGACTCTGCTCCAATGACCGCAACTGAGGCTGACAAAGTATCCTCCGGTAATTTAACGGATGAACAGATCGAGAATATTGTGCGCCGTTCCTATCAATACGTGGCCATGTATAACGTCAATAATAAATTTGCGATAGCACAGGGGGCTGGAACGACTGTGTTCCTGACGCTGAGCTTAAAGATCACACCATGGCGGATATTGCACGACCCAATAATGATACCCTCTACATTGGCTGCATGCTGGACCTGCGCAAAGACCCCGTGATTCTCGATATTCCGGCATTTGATTCAAAGTATGTATCACTCATGGTGACTGGCTATGATCATTATGTGAATGTGCCAATGTCCGTCACCAAAGGCGACTTCAGTAAACCTGAGAAAGTGCTGTTTTATACTTCACGCACAGAAGGATACGATGGAAGCAAGGTAGAGGGTGTTGACCGCTACTTTGAGATGACGGGTGATTTTGTCTCCGCTGTATTTCGCGTCATGCCCCATGCCAACGAACAAGCACTATTCGAGAAAATCATCGGGCAAATGAAATCGGTCAAAGTCATGACCCTGTCAGAGCTGCAGGGCAAGCCGGCCCAGGCAATCAATGACGTGCAGTTTCCTGCTGTCGGTCAAACGGACCCCGATGTGTATGAGAATAACTTCCTTGAAGTCATGCAGTTTGTGGTCAACAACACGAGCTTCGATCCAGAGGATGAGTTGGACAATGCCTTCCTTTCCGCGATGAAACCGCTTGGCGTTGAGCCAGGTAAAACCTTTGATAAAAACAAGGTCGCTACTATTGATGGCAAGCGCTTCCGGGCGATGGCTGAAAAGGTTCGACAGGTTGAATTTGCCCGCGCCCAGGATCCGGCGGAAACCGCAAAATATGGCGTGAGCCTGTTTCAGCCCAAGGGGCAAATACAGCCTGACCTGCTGGTGTTGCAATCGGTAGTTGGGCCGATTGGTTTGCCGGCAACAGAAGCAATGTATCCGCCTGTTGTCACTAAAGACGGTCAACCGATGAACGCACAGAATGATTATGTAATTCGCATGAGCAAGGAGGAAATGCCTCCGGCCGAGGCATTCTGGTCATTGACTTTATACGATTCCGCTAACGGTTTCTTTATCCCTAACGATCATAAAAAATACAGTGTCGGCGAGAATGCCGGTATGAAGTTAGACGCCGATGGCGGTATTGAGATTTACGTCGCAGCTGAACAACCCGCAGGCGTTCCTGAAGAGAACTGGCTGCCTGTCAATCGTCAGGACGAAAATCTGGATATTATCTTGAGGATATATGTGCCGGACATGGAGCAGTTTAAAACCTGGTCGGCACCAACAGCAGAGATAGTCGCAAAATAGCGTCTTCCACAGGCTGGACAAAGCCGTGCTGGTCGTGCCGATTTGGCGCGATCGTCATGGCTAACTAGTTCCACACTATTTTATCTTGAGTGACTGAAAGGTGAATGACCAGCTGTAAGATTTGTCGTTTGAAAGTGTTTAGAGTCCCCGTATATGGTCTCCTCCCTAACTCTCTCCCTGTGGTGGAGGGGGGTTAATCGGCCAGAAAGGGTGCTTGCCATTTCTCGATCAGGGCTATCCACAGGGTGTATTCCGGGGTGACACTCATCTGATACCTCGATACTGTTTGCCTGAATGGTAAAAAATGTATGGCTAGCCTACCATTCACTAACAGACCATAATCAGTCAAAATATTTTCGGTTCAGGACAAGTATTATTTCAAATCTTATAACATCACGTCCTAAAGTGATCTGCTCTGCGGGTAATCTTCTTTACCGCCGTATGACGTGCTGTCAATTGATGGCCTTACAACTGGTGCTGGTGTTGCTCCTGGTGTTTCCGCCAGCTGCACTGACAGCCGACGTGGCGGATCCTGACTACATTCCCCAGGCCAGGGCAACACTGGATCGTATCGAAAAACAGCTTGTGTCCGCAGAAACGGCAACCAGGGAGGAGCTCAAAGCCTACGGAAACGAGCTCGATAGTATTCGTTCCCCTGCACAGAAATGTGTGGCGACCGCAGATAAAGAGCTTGCCAAACTGGAAAAAGAGCTCGCCATCCTCCGTCCCGAGAAAGCCAGGGACGCCAATGCGGAGAAGACTGCAGAGACCAAGCGCGATGAACAGGCACCGGAAGCGATCTCGCCTGAGATCGCACGGCAACTGAAAGAACAGCAGGACAGGAAAGCAAGCCTCGCTGAGCAGCTTGCGACCTGCAAACTTATTCTACTCCGCGTGGGGGACCTGCAGGCGCAGGCAGACAGTTACCTGGGTGATATCCGGACACGGCAATTACTGGCCCGCGGCCCCCACCTGATCGAGGTCATTCAGACAAACCTGGACGAACCCGGGCACTGGTTAGACTTCACGGCCCGGCTGGCGGTGAAATTCACCGGCTGGGATGCGGTCCATCCCGTGCACCTGGTGGGTGCCGCAGCGGCCGGTATATTGTGCTTCATTCTGGGCAGCCTTGTCCTGCGCAGAACCCGAATACGGGTGGCCCGCATGAAGGTGAAGGGAAAGGAGGTATCGGCGGGACTGGTACAGGCCGCTCTTGCCTGTTTCGCCAGCTACGCGCCCGTTATCCTTGCCCTGGGTGGTATCAGTGCTTATTTTCTAATCATCCCGCGTGCGGATGGTGATTTATCCTTTGTCATCTATCTGATACTCAGCTTGCTGGCTTATTTCATCATAGCAGCCGGTATCAGAACTCTGCTCAACCCCTGTCCACCTGCGAGCCATTATTTTGCGCTCGATAAATCCATTGCGCAGCAGCTCAGCCGGCGGAGCCGTGTACTTGTACTGGTTGCGCTGATCTGGTGGCTGTTACAAAAACTCCAGGCTGACGGCCTGATCGACGAGTCCATGTTCACACTGGCCAGACATGGCGTTGGCGTGGCCTGGGTCCTGAATGTCATCTGGGTTATCTGGCTGCTGCGCCGTCTCGAGGGCTGGCGGGACAAATGGACAGTACCGATGCTGCTCAGCCTCGCATTGCTCAGTGGCCTGGTCGCCAGCTGGATTGGCTACATAAACCTGGGCGACCTGGTAATAAGGGGCATCAGCAGAACCCTGATACTGCTTGGTCTGGTAATGGTACTGGGCCAGTTTTTCTCTGATCTGTTCGATGGCCTCGATGAGGGCCGTTATCAATGGCAACAAACGGTGCGTCAGGCCGTCGGGCTCAAGGGCGAGGAATATATACCCGGTCTTGACTGGCTGAGACTGCTTGTGAAACTCGGGCTCTGGATTGGCACGATTATGCTGGTGCTCAATGTCTGGGGTGCCGAGGAGACCCTGGGTATTATTATACGGTTCTTCAGGGACGGTTTCGTGCTTGCCGGAATGGAGATTGTTCCCGGCCATCTGCTCTGGGCGTTCCTTGTCTTCTCCGCACTGCTCAGCCTGTCACGCTGGATGAAAGTGCGACTGAATTCGAAATGGCTCACCAAGACACGCATGGAGCACAGCGCCCGGGAGGCGCTGGTCACCACCTTTGGCTATGTCGCGATTGCGGTTTCCATCCTCATTGCCCTGTCAATCGCCGGGATCAAGTTTACCAATCTGGCCATCATTGCCGGTGCACTGTCGGTGGGTATCGGCTTCGGCTTGCAGAACGTTGTGAATAATTTTATATCCGGCCTGATCATGCTGGTGGAACGCCCTGTCAGAACCGGAGACTGGATTGTTGTCGGTACCACCGAGGGCTATGTCAAAAACATTAGCATCCGCACAACTACCATCCAGACTTTTGACCGGGCCGAGGTAATTGTACCGAACTCGGACCTCATCTCCGGCCAGGTGACCAACTGGACGCTGCGCAGCCGATGGGGACGGATCAAGGTACCTATTGGTGTTGCCTACGGCAGCGATACAGCCATGGTCAAGGCTACCCTGCTGGAAATCGTGAACAACCATGATGAAGTTATCAAGGGAAACCCGGAACTGTCTGAGCCACGCGTTCTGTTTATCGGCTTCGGTGATAGCGCGCTCAATTTCGAGGTGCGCGCCTTCGTTCGTAATATCGAACAACGCTGGAACGTGATTAGTGACATCAATTTCGCTATTGATGCGGCGTTCCGCGAACACGGTATTGAGATTCCCTTCCCGCAGCGTGATCTCAATTTCCGTGGGCCCTTGCAAATCGAACGCGACCCGAAAGGGCCGGGTGAAGCGCCTGATAGCGGGGCGCCTCACCAGCCATAGTGCAGAATGTGTGGGTAGGCCAGATTAGCCGCGATATTGGCGTGAGGTTCACAAGCAAGACATTTGTTATCCACAAGATTGATCCTGTTGTTGATGAAGCACGACTGTACATTACACCGGATTTACTTGCCTCGGAGAGTTTGCACGCACTGGAGTATGTTAAGGGCGTCGGATACTCCGACCAGGAGTCTCCTCGATTCAACTACACCGAAGACCCTTATTACACGGATGGCCTGCGGGTGGTTCTGATCCTTGACGAAGAGCGTAACCCTCTCTACAGCATGGAGTACCTGCCGTGGGAACAACCAGAACAATCGGCAACAATGTCAGGTAAGGTCGACCCACGACATCGAAATGGACGCCTTTAATTGAGTGTTCCCAGCCGTTGGGATTCTGATCGCTTGGTCGTTATTCTGGGTCAATATGACACCAACCCTCGTGGCATCAATAGGAATGAGATTCATTCTTGCGAATAGTTGATCCATATCAATGTGAATGATTCATTCTCAGGTAAACCATACGACTACTGGCAAGTGATTGAAATATTGATCGAATGGAAAGACGATGCACATGCAATCAACGTTGCAGATAGACACGGCAGTATTGCTAGTTATCCGATTCTGTTGCCATCTTTGTACAGCCTGGTTGATAGTAATCTTACCTGACCTTCCAATGGGGAATAGAGATGACACGACAGGGCGTATGGTTGCTTTTTTTGGGACTGTTGTTCGGCAGTAATCCCGTTAGTGCCGATGACAGCTGGCACTTCCGTCTGTCTCCGTACATCTGGTTCGCCGGGCTAAAGGGCGACGTCGGCACGATTCCGCCTTTACCCACGGCGCCAGTAGACATCTCAGCCAGTGATGCGCTGAAAGATACCGAAGCCAGTATCATGATCCTGCTGGATGCCAGAAAGCAGCGGCACGGTGTCTTTGCGGACCTGCTGTACTCCGACGTCCAGTCGGACGAAGAACTTGTGCCGCAGCCGATTGGTCTGAAGATGAAATCAACGTCCAAGACGACCATCTTTACGCTGGCCTACCAATATGAACTCTATGGGCAGGATCAGACTGTCGTAGACCTGCTTGCGGGGGTGCGATACTGGGATATCGACTCCGAGCTTCGTTTCAAGGGAGGGCTCGGTATTCTGGCAGGGCAAAAAATAACGAACGATGAATCATGGTTCGACCCGGTCGTGGGGTTGAAGGGCCGCGCGCCTATAGGCCACTCACAGTTCTACGTGGCAGGAGGTGCCGCAATAGGCGGCTTTGGTGTGGGCTCGGATCATTTCTACGAAATAAGCGCCAATGTCGGTTATCAGTGGAACAAGTCTATTGGCACCGCGCTCGGCTACCGGCTGTTCGACGTCGATTATGAGGATGACGGCTATGTCTATGATGTCAAACAGCAGGGCTGGCAAGTTGGGCTGACATGGGCCTTTTAGGGGGCGTCAACACACGAATATTGATATAATGTCGGGACATCCAAGTGTCCTGCGTGGCCGCGGATCTAAACACATACTGGAGAACGTGCATGTTGCGAATTCAACCAAAATGGGCTCTTGCAGCTGTTATTCCCCTGGTTTTCTGTCTCACAACGCCGGCATACGCACAGTCTGCGTCAGATTGTGCGGCCCGCGCGGAGCGCTCGGAGCGTGGCTCAAACAGTGTCGTGGGCGGGGCTGCCGTTGGTGCTGCAGGCGGCGCCGTGTTTGGCGCCATTGTGGGTGACAACCGTAAAGCCACCCGGCGCGGTGCCGCCCTTGGAGCCGTAGCCGGCGGTGCAAACAATGCCTACCAGAAAAACCAGACATACAAACAGGTCTATGACGCCTGCATGGCTGGTCATTAATCGCTTATCAGACAACAACACAGGAGTTTCTTATGTACAAATCACATCGAGTCCTTGCGGTTGCCG
>Ga0316190_10004459_pt1 | contig 10208 bp, 9 predicted proteins | sample Eddworburrow2_MG_FD_204929 | JGI IMG/M metagenome (GOLD analysis project Ga0316190, IMG submission 204929) | Coastal sediment microbial communities from Maine, United States - Eddy worm burrow 2 | ecosystem: Environmental > Aquatic > Marine > Coastal > Sediment | place: USA: Maine | collected... | reverse complement strand
ATCAGCGAAGTAAACGAGCATGGTACGTTGTTCCGGGTCGCCGCGTCGATGACATCGCCCCATGCCGCCCGTTTGAGGCTCTCCTCCTCGAAGTCCGCAATTGCTGTGTTGCTGTTGATCGCGGCGCCGAACTCGTGCTCGAACACCTGCGCGCCCTTCCCCGCCCGCATCATCGCCACCCAGCGCCTCCCGGTCGCTGTGGCGTTTAGCGCGGGGTCGCCCCTCATCAGCTTGGCCGGAACCCCCAACATCTCGGCATGGTCGGCCACGACGAGAAAATCGAGCGGGGTACGGATCTGCACGCGCGACTGCGTCGATGGGTGCACGACCGGAAGCCCTTGCGCCCATCGGTACGCCGTGTCGGGATCGGCGGAGCGGTTCTTTAGGAAATACGCATCGGCCGAATAGCTGGTATGCAGGTGCGTGTCGCCCCAATACAGCCGCGTAGGCTCCTTGGCGATGACCCCAGGGCTCGTCGGAGGGGCGCCTTTGCAGCTCGCCAAGACCAACACGATCAAGGCGAGTGTGATGGGGGTCCAGAATCGCATCATCGCATTCCCCATTTAGTACTGCACCCGTATCCCGATGCCCCAGCTGAATCGGCCATCATCGGTAGTTTGAACGTAGACGAATGGCATCGCTGCGATCATGAAAAAGGTCAACCGGTACCCCACCCCAACGCGCGCCTGCGCCGCCGTACCTAGGTCATCGAATAGAGCGCCAGCTTGCATGAAGACCTTCAGATTGCGAACCGGCCACCAGCCAATCCCGCCGCCGACCCACCAGTCCTGCGGACCTTTGAACAAGTCACCAAGCTTCTGCCCTAAGACTTCGACGGAGACTCCGTTGAACTTGCGGTCGATGTAGTACTCGTAGCCGACCCCCCACGTAACGGCTTTTGCACCCGTATCCGGAGTGCGGGTGGAGCCCCAATCCATGTGAACGTGGTGACCGCGCTCCCGGAACTTGAGCTTGTAGCCCTGAAGCTCTGCCGGAGTGGGAGCGACGCCCATCGCGTTGAGGAGCACCAGCATGAGAGCCATGATCATGGACGGCTACCCCTCCTCTTCGTCGAGCATGATGCCGTCGGTCCTGCAGCGCTGGCAGCCGGCCGGCCGGAATCGAATGATCGTCCCGTGGACCCATCGGCCTTGCATGTTGATCGACGGAATCACCGCGTGGCCCCCCGACTTGCAGACGTGATCGCCTACGACTTTCCGGAACTCTTCCTCATCGCTGGGAAGCTGCGGAACGGAGAATGCCTCGATGTCCACGACACCCACTTCTTCGTACGGCTCCACGATGCGGTTCCGAATCACGCGGTAGTCGCAATCCGGCCCCCGCGCAGCATAGGTGCCACCGGTCTTCCGGTACTCCCCGGAGCCGCCGCACCCAATGGTGCTGAGCACGAGCAGGCTCATGATGAAAAGACGCGGTGACGGCACAATCAATGGCCACAATGCCAGCAATGATCTGCAGCTACAAGTGCTTGCGGAGTCTGGAGGCGTAGCGTACGAATCGTCCATTCCGCTCGCGTCCGGAGGAACCCATGAAGCACTTGCCAGGCTCGCCGACCCCCATCTCTCTTCTCCTCGCCTGCGGGTTGGTGTTGGCCTCCGTGCTTGTCTCCGCATGCAGCTCCAGCGGGGGACCGCCGGCCTACGCCACGGCCGCAGCGGTCAGAGGCGAACCGTCGCAGGTGTTCTGGGGTGATACACACCTGCACACGAGCTATTCCCCAGACGCCTTCTTCTTCGGCAACGAGACGGCGGACCCGGACACCGCATATCGATACGCCAAGGGTCTGCCCGTCATTCATCCCTACCACCGGGCGAAGATCCAGATCGGAACGCCACTAGACTTTCTCGTGGTCGCCGACCACGCGGAGATGATGGGCGTGCCGCTCCGACTCTTTCAGGGCGACGAAACACTCACCCGGACGGCGACCGGAAAACGGATCCTCAAAATGGTCAAAGCCGGCAAGGGCCAGGAGGTCTTCCTCAAATTCATCGGCGCGATCAACGAGGGCAAACCCTACGAAGACTTGAACGGCGATGACACTCGGCGCTCGGTGTGGAGTGACATGGTTTCCATCACGGAGCGCCACAATGAGCCGGGACGTTTCACCTCATTCATCGGTTGGGAGTGGACCTCGACCCCCGGTGGCAAGAATCTCCACCGCGTGGTCTTCATGCCTCAGGGAGGCGAAGTGGCCGCGAAGTTCGTTCCTTACAGCTCGTTCGACAGCATGAAGCCAGAGGATCTCTGGGCGTGGCTCGAAGAGACGTCGGCGCGTACAGGTGCGTCGTTCACCGCCATCCCGCACAACTCGAACATCAGCGGCGGTTTGATGTTCAACGACGTCGATAGCGAAGGCCGGCCGATCACGACAGAGTACGCCCGCACCAGAATGAAATGGGAACCCGTCATCGAGGTCACGCAGATCAAGGGCGACTCCGAGACCGACCCCATCCTCTCGCCCACCGACGAGTTCGCCGATTTCGAGCCCTTCAGCCACGCGATCGACACCGAGTCGCTCGAAACGGGCGCGAAAGCCGCGATTGGCCCCGGCGACTTCGCACGTGCTGCGCTCGGCCGCGGACTCGAGCTCGAAGCGAAGGTCGGCGTCAACCCGTACAAGTTCGGAATGATCGGCTCGACCGACTCGCACACCGGAATGTCGTCTGCCGAGGAAAACAACTTCCACGGGAAGACAGCATTCGATTCGACGCCGGCCAATACCTTCGGCACCTTCATCGGCATCAAGGGGTTCGGCGCCGACATGTCGGCCTCTGGAATGGCCGGTGTCTGGGCTGAAGCCAACAACCGTGCGGCTCTCTTCGACGCGTTCCTACGTAAAGAAGTCTACGCGACCACGGGTCCGCGAATCCGCGTGCGGCTCTTCGGTGGGTGGGACTACTCCTCGGACGATGCCGGCGAGAAGAACTTGGCGGAGATCGGCTACGCCAACGGCGTCCCCATGGGCGGCGACCTCACGAAAGCTCCAGGAGGCAAGGCTCCCCGATTCCTGGTCTACGCGATCAAGGGCCCGCACGGCGCAAACCTCGACCGCGTCCAAATGGTCAAGGGATGGCTGGACGAAACCGGCGCAGCGCAAGAGAGCATCTACAACATCGCCTGGTCGGACCGCCGGCAACTGCACGACGACGGATCCCTCAACCCGGTCGGCAACACCGTCGACCTCGCTACCGGCAGGTACACCAACGACATTGGAGACGCTCAACTCTCAACCGTCTGGGAAGACCCGGAGTTCAACCCAGGGGCGCGTGCCTTCTACTACCTCCGAGTCCTCCAAATCCCAACCCCGCGCCACACCCTCTACAACGCCATCGCCCTCGACATGAACCCGGAAGAAACAGGCCACCCTTCAACAATCCAAGAGCGCGCCTACTCATCCCCAATCTGGTACACCCCCTAGTGAGAAAAAGGGGACAGTCCCCTTTTTCAAAGGGTTAAGTGGCGTTGAAGAGATTTCTAAAAGAGCCGCTGGTTCACTTCCTCGCGGCTGGCCTCGGGTTGTTCGTCTTGTTCGGGGTCGTGAATCGCGGAGAGCCGGATGCTGATCCAAATGTGGTCATCGTGGATCACGACGCGCTTCTCACCTTCGTTCAGTATCGAATCAAGGCCTTCAACCCCGCATTAGCCGAAAAGAAGCTCAGCTCCCTGTCGGACGACGAGCTGCAAAACCTCATCGATGACTACGTGCGTGAAGAGGTACTGCACCGCGAAGCGACCCAGCTCGGCCTCGGTGAAGACGACTATGTGATCCGGCGTCGGCTAGTGCAGAAGCTCGAGTTCATCACCGAGGGGTTCGCCGAGGCAGCCGCGGACGTGGATCCGTCCGCGCTCCGCCGGTACTTCGATGCGAACAAGACCGACTACTATGTGGAGCCCTTCGTGACCTTCACGCATGTGTTCTTTGAGACAGAAGACCGACCCCGGGAGCAGGCCCATGCAGCGGCCGAAGAGAAGCTCCTGGAGCTAAACCGGGACGGCGTCCCCTTCGCCGACGCACCGCAACACGGCGACCGCTTTCTCTATCATGTGAACTACGTCGAGCGGACGCCCGAGTACGTGGCCAGTCACTTCGCCGTTCCCATGGCGAAAGCCGTGTTCGAGCTGGAACCCAACGACTTCGTCTGGCGAGGCCCCTTCGACTCCCCGTACGGCGTTCACCTCGTCATGCTGACCACGAATGAACCGGGGCGGGATCCGGAGCTAGCCGAGCTCGAGGACCGCGTGCGCGAGGACGCGCTGAGGGCGATGATTCGGGAAGAAACCGAGACAGCGATAGACGACATCGTGGGCAGCTACGACGTGCGAATCGTGTATGCGCGCGAGGACGCGGCGGAGCCGGAACCCGAAGGCAAGGTCAACCGATGAACCGTGCAGTTCTGTTGGTGGTCGCGCTCGTCGCCGGAGCCACCTTCTCCCAGACCGCGCGGGCGCACGAAAGCCGCCCCCTTTACATCGAAGTCACCGAGAAGGCACCGCTCGCGTTCCTGGTACGATGGAAAATCCCCCCGTCCGTGAACGTGCGCAATGCACCGGAAGTCTCGATGGCGGACGGATGCATTGCTACGACACCCCCGGCCCCGAAGGGAATGACACACGGAAGCCTCCGGCACCGCAGCTTCCGATGTGAGGCCGACCCGTCCGGAACGGCTCTTCAGATTCGCTACCCTCTGTTCAACCCGTCGGTGTCCGCTCTGGTTCGCATCTCGAGGCTCTCCGGTGAAACTCACTCGCTCCTGGCTTCACCAGAACAAACCGAAGTCATCATTCCCGCCGTCGAGAGCTTTGGTAGCGTCGCGCGCGACTACCTCACGCTGGGCGTTGATCACATCCTCGAGGGCTACGACCATCTCCTGTTCTTGGTTTGCCTGCTGCTCATCGCCGGGACCGGCCGCCGAATCCTGATCACGATCACGGGCTTCACAATCGCCCACTCGATCACCCTCGCCCTCAGCGCCCTTGGTGTCGTACGCGTCCCCGTCCCTCCGGTCGAAGCGGCCATCGCACTGAGCATCATCTTCTTGGCGGTCGAAATCGTGCGCGGGGACAAGAACAGTCTTGCGTACCGCTACCCGATCGCCGTCTCTGCATCGTTTGGGTTGCTCCACGGATTCGGCTTCGCCGCAGTGCTCGGCGAAACGGGCCTTCCGCAAACCGAAATCCCAGCGGCCCTTCTCTTCTTCAACCTCGGCGTGGAGCTCGGGCAGATCATCTTCGTGGCAGGCGTCATCGCCGCGTACCAGCTCATTCGGCTCGCAGCACGCGCGATCGGAGATCGCGACCTATCGATCGACGCGCTTCGCCCGTTGCAAACGCCGGCTGCGTACGCGGTCGGCATCCTGGCGTCGTTCTGGATGATCCAGCGGGTCGCGACCTTTTGGACGAGCTGAACGCGAACCTCAGCCGGGCGTGAGCTCGAACGGGTCACCCGCTTCGTTCGTCAGTTGGGTCGTCGACGTTGGCGGCGCCAACTTGATGCCAGCTTCGGCAAAGCGCTTGACGATCTCGAGGTTGATGCGCTCGCCGAAGTCGCAGAACGCCCAATAATCTGGCGGCTCGTACCAGTAGAAAACGACGATGCTCAGAGAGTCTGGATTGAACTCCTCAAAGTACACGCGGGGCGGTCGATCCGCCGCCATGCCCTCGTGGTCCGTCAAGATCTCTCGAACGGTCGCCAGCGCCCGCTGAACCTTTTCACGCGGAGTTCCGGTAGCGATCCGAAGCCTGGTCTTTCGCCGGATGTACTCACGCCGCTCGATGTTCTCGATGTCCATCGCGGCCATCTTTTCGTTGGGAATGGAGGTCAGGTGCCCGTCGAGCTGACGGATTCGCGTAGAACGAAGCCCGATGTGCTCGACGATGCCATCGTGGCTGCCCGCGATGATGCGCTCGCCGATCCGATACGGTTGATCGATGAAGATCATCAGGCTGCCAAGCACGTTCTTGAGCGTGTCCTGAGCCGCGAGCGCGACCGCAAGCCCGCCGATGCTCACGCTTGCCACCAGGCCAACGAGCGGAAGTCCGACCGCCGTGGCGCCCTGGAACACCAAGATCACCACTACGCCAATCGCGATGAGCCGCGTCGTCAGACGGATGAGGCTCGCGTCGAGGCTCTCGGTGCGAATGCGAGGTCTGCTCACCAGAACCTCGCCTGCAGCGAGAATCAGGATCCAGACCACCCAGGCGAGCGAGAGGTAGGCAATCGCAGTCGTCGTGAGGGTCAAGTACTTTGCGACGTCTCCGACGAGAAGGATGACGTCGGACAGACGAGGAAGCGCCCAAACGGAGGCCAGGAGCAGCAAGACCGGGACCGTCAGCTTTGAAAGATACGTTCCAGCGGAGCGCGGCCCCCTCTTTCGGCGGGTCAAGCGGTATACGCCTAGGATGACAGCCAGGAACAAGAAGACCGCTCCGAGGAGCACGACCCATTTCCAGAGCGCCTGTCCGCAGGCGACCTTCCGCATCGACGCCGGCAGCGCGTCGACCCAGGCAAGGGGAACCTCCCAGCCGCCGTAGACCTCGAGGAACTCGGCCAGGTCTTCGATCGGCGGCTCACGGCGGTAGGGCAGCTTCTTGGTGCGCTCGTAGAACTCTTCCGCACGTTCCACGGTCTCGGGCGAGAAGAGGTACTCACCCTCGCGTGGTCCTTTAGCCACCCGATGAACGGTGATTTCCGTGTGTGGGAGGGTCCAGCGATCGAGCTCCAAGCCGTTCTCAATGTCGGCGTCGCCTGGAATCTCATCGAGGGGCGGCAGCTGAATCCGCATGAGAACCTCGTAGAGATAGACGGTCACATCGTTGGCGGTTTCTCTTCGAGCTTCGGGCGCGATCTTGCTCAGGTCGAGTGTCCGTTTTGCCCACCCCTCGAGCTCCATCACCTTCTGAAACCCTTCGTCTGTACGTTTGCCGGCCCCTTCGTCGCGGACCAAGGCCCACGCGGCTTCCTCAGAGGTCAGAAAGGTCTGAAACGTTTCCCGAGGGCTCGAGGTGACGGCGGGCTCGAGGGGATGCTCGGACGATTGAGCGCTGGCTCGTCCGTGAACCCCCGAGCCCAATAGAAGCAGAGTGAAACCAGCGGCGAGCATGGTTGTCAAGGGTCTGAGGCGCTCTGGGATTGAGGGTCGGGACATCGTGTCGAGGGGCGCTCGAAAATGGATTCGTCGATCGCGCCGGCGGTGTTAGGCTAACCGCGCCTGCACGGGGACCGCAATGGATAACATCAACACCCTACTCGTTGCCTTCATGTTCATTACGATTCTCACCTTGGGAATCGCAGGCGTACTCGGAGAGCTGGCCGAGGTGGTTCGGAACGTCGAACGAAAGAACCGAGACCGCCTCTTGATCGGCTGGGTCGTTCTGCTGCTCTTCGCGTACTTCAACTTGTTCTGGCACACCGCCGACATCACCTTGTTGGAGGAGTGGGACTTCGGGCTGTTCCTCTTCGCGGAGACCGGTCCGGTCCTCATGCTCTTGGCCACCCAGATCATGCTCGGCGCCTTGGCGGCAGAACCCGCTGGCGAGCCCGAATCGACCAGTCGGCAGGGCCGGTTCTTCGTGATCTTCGGTCTATTGCAGGTCTGGTCGATCGCCACCGGCTTCGTTCTGGACGTGGGCTTCACGCTCGGCAGCGCAATGGATGCCGTGGTTCTCGTGACGTGTCTCGCGCTCGCAACGTCGGGAAGCCGACCGCTTCACGTTGCCGGCCTCACCGTCGTTTGGATTGCCTATCTAACGAGCGCCCTGGTCGAGATCTGGGGCTAGCAAGCGTCGAGGCTACGAAGGATCGGGAACAGCTTCCTGAGGTGCTTCTGGTTCGACCGGCACTTGCGGGACTGGCGCCTGCTCAGCAGGCTTCATGCCGCCGTGCTTTTCCGCCTTGGCCGACTGCCGGCCGGACTTCTTCTCGCTCCTCTTCTGGTCCTTCCCCTTGGTCACATGGACCGGGTGCTGATAGTCAGCCGCTACGGGGGAGATGGAGCCGTCGAGAAGCCAGGTGTCGGAGTCTGGGTAGTACGCGTAGACGGCCTTCTTGCTGCAGCCGTGCACGCCGATCTGCGACGCCATCTTTCGAACGCCTTCGGTATCGAGAACCGTGAGCGTCAGTTGGCTCTGGTCGCAGGGGAAATCAAACGCCGCCCGGTGCGCAACGGTCGTGTTCGCGCGCTTGTTGTGCTTGCACGCGGTGGCCGTGGTCAGGAGAAGGGCAGCGATGGCGAGACGTAGGAGCACGTTGGGGGTTATGTACCGCGACACGCCTGCGCGCCAATCGTTTCTTCGCCAGACTGCCACTGGACGTTCGATCACCCTTAGGTGCAAACCGATGCGATGCACGCTCTCTTGATGCCACTAATCGTCTTCGGGAGCGCGCAGGTTCGGCTGGAGTGTCGAAGACAACGCGCTACGGTAGGCGGGCGATGAAAGCCTTAACTTCGTTTCTCGCAGTGCTGACCCTAGCCGTGCCCCTCAGCTCGTGCGCGCCATCTTTCGACACCCCCCCCGACCTTCAGCCGCTGCTTCAGGCGTATGCAAACCCCACGGCCGTTGTCGGAAGCGAGATCATGTCTGAGGTAGCCGATGAAATCGCCGAGGCTGCCGAGGAGATTCAGAATTCGGAGATCTTCGAGGAGATCCTGCAAGTCATCATTGACGTTCAGCAGGAGCTCGACGACGCCACCGTAAGGATTTGCGATGGTGGAGACAGCAACGGCAATGACTGCGATGACGACACGGCTTGTCCCGATGGCACTTGCGTGAGCACCGGCGACATCGCTCTCGATCAGATTTGCGATGGTGGAACCAACAATGGCGGTGACTGCACCACCGGCACGGATTGTCCGGGTGGCAAGTGCGGTGGTGGAGTGGTGATCCCAACTCCCAATGGGCAGATCAACGTCAACTACATCTGCCCGGGCTGGGACCTAGGGAAGTTCGATCCCGACTATCAGGCCGAGCCGGACCCTGAAAACGGCAGGATCGTTCTAACGATGACACTTGACAGTGCAGGGATCGGCCGCGTCGTCTGGGGCACTGCCGACAACTGTCTGTACCTGGTGCGCACCGGGGGAGAGAACTTCCAGGCTTCGTACGACGGAGGCATTGCGCTCGATTTGGGCGACCCCGTGTCGCCCGATGAAGACATCACAAAGCTGATCGTGACTTTCCTCATGGAAGGAGACATCGGCTTTGACGGAGGCACCTACCGCATCAACCAGAGCTTTCGTGTGGTCCTAGCGCTCGAGTCGGCGCTCGAGATCCTGGTGGACGTTGGGGAACCGGCCTTGGCGGAGACGTTCAACTATTTCTTTTTCTTTGAGGGACTCGGTCAGGGCATTCGCGATGCCACCGGTGTCTTCGGATGCAGCCTAGAGAACAGGGAGTGCTTCGAACTTTTTTGCGAGGGCGGAGCCAACGACGGCAGCGCCTGCACCGACAATGCGGATTGTCCCGAGGGCACATGCGAGTCAAGAGAACTATTCTCCTGGTAACGCTCCTGACGGGTGTGACCTGGGCGGGCATGGGGTTCCAACCCGAGCCGGCTCACGCCTATCACACCTACGAGGAGCGACTCCTCGACACCACGGCGTACAGCCTGCAACGACGGCGAGTCCGCCTGGGCTTGATGCAACTGAGCTACGGCATCCTCGACCAGCTACAGGTCACGACCTACACCATGCCTTGGCTCCTCGGGATGATCTTTCAGACCGTCGCCCCGAACCTCGAGCTCAAGTCGACCTTCTACGACCGCAAACGCCTGGCGCTGAGCGTTTCCGCCGGCTTCCTCACAGGCACCATCCAGCAGACCGACAATTCCAGAGTGAGGTATTTCCTGATGCCGATCGCCCTCGCGGCGTCCGTGCGGATCAATTCCGACGTGAGTGTGCACCTCGGAACGAGGTTCACCGCTGTCACCGGGGGTGCCGATTCACAGTCCGGGGGCGACCAGATCGAAGGCGCACTCGTAATCGACTTCATCCAGCTCTATGGGATGGCCGAATGGCGACTCTCTCGCGTCGTCGCGGTTACGTTCACCCTCCGCTGGGTCCCCTATGTCAGCGACGCCATCGTCAATGGCAGTCTGAGTGGTACGAACCCGACCGCCGACCTTCGGCTCGCGGTCAATACGGATGACTTGAAGAACGCCTTCGCCGTCGTCCCCGGCTTCGTGTTCTCTT
>Ga0316190_10004458_pt1 | contig 10208 bp, 8 predicted proteins | sample Eddworburrow2_MG_FD_204929 | JGI IMG/M metagenome (GOLD analysis project Ga0316190, IMG submission 204929) | Coastal sediment microbial communities from Maine, United States - Eddy worm burrow 2 | ecosystem: Environmental > Aquatic > Marine > Coastal > Sediment | place: USA: Maine | collected... | reverse complement strand
CAGTCACGCCGTCTGGCTCTATTGTCGCTTTTGTCTGAGCTTGCGGGATGTGGAAGACCTTCTGGCCGAACGTGGCATTGCCGTCTCGTATGAATCCATTCGGCACTGGTGCAACCGATTTGGGCCGGAATATGCCCGGAAACTGAAAAAACGACAAGGCCGATTAGGTGACACCTGGTATCTCGACGAGGTGTTCATCAAGATCCGCGGCGAGCTGCATTATCTTTGGCGGGCCGTAGACCAGGACGGAGACACCATTGACATTCTGGTGCAGAAACGTCGTAACAAGGCGGCAGCGAAACGATTTTTTTCCGTAAGCTATTAAAGGGCCAGCACGAGGTACCATGGCGAATGATTACGGACAAACTGAAGAGTTATTCAGCTGCCCACCGGGAGGTAATGCCTTCGGTCGCACACAGCACTGAGCAGTACGAAAACAACCGAGCTGAGGTGTCACATGAACCAACTCGTCAACGCGAACGACAGATGCGTCGTTTCAAATCAGCTGGACAAGCTCAGCGCTTTCTTACAGTGTTTGGCGTGGTTGGGAATCTGTTCAGACTGGGCCGGCACTTGACGCGAGCGATTCACTATCGCGAGTTTCGCTCGAGGGCATTCTGTGAATGGCAGGAGGTGACCTGCGCCCAAATCATGGCCTGATAATAAAGGGATGAAACCACCGATCGGTTGTGCGGTTTGGATATCGTTAAGTTGACAATACCCCCCCCCCCCGGTTTAGCGGATACTTTTAATCATCCCGACTGTAGGTGCAATTCTTGAGTTCTTCTATCGCTACTTCTATATCTGAATAAAAGCTTTGATACTCTTCTTCTGATGAGAAGTGCGCCATTTCTTTCATTGCATAGTTGGCAATATCCGCATGCATTTTTGCGGTTTTTATTTTGCCTTGCCTGGCCTCGCGAAACGCAGCATGTAAATGATCCCATGTACTCAATATTAGTTTGTCAGCAATCCCAGAGTGGCTTGAATCAATATATTCTTTATTTTTTAAATAATCGTTAAGTGGATTTATGATGTTCAGGGAGTTTGGGTTTTTGTAGTCATCGAGTGTTGTTACGTGAGATAAGTTTTTTACTATAAATGTTGATTTTTTCCAGGTGACCTTCGATGTGGCCTCCTGATGTTTGTTGACAAGGTAGTGTATGTGTTTGGTGAGATGTTTTGTTATGTCGTGCGTTGAATCTGTGTGTTTGCGTTCATGATGCTTTTGTATACGGATATGTAGAACTTTCAGTGTAAAATTAGAATATAGCTGATATATTTCATCGAATAGTTTCCGGATTTGATGGTTAGATAACATAATCTAAATCTTTAGCATTTTATTCACATATGATGAATCGTACGCCGAATACAGCTGTATGTGTATGATGTATATCAAGCTCTCCTTAATACACAGTTAGAACAAGGCAAGCAGGCCCGCCTGTTAAATTGCACCGAAAAATGATCCACCATTTACACTCAAATATATACCATCAGAACTGCTGTAAGTATGTAGCTACAAACTAATCATTCTTAGCGGAAATGGGTCAAAGCAGAATGCAAATATCCAACTCTATTGGGGCTAATTTTGGTGCAAATTAACAAGCTGTTAATCATAAGGAAAGACTTACCGCTGGTATCTAACAACTGTGCCCAAAAGTGGCAGCAATCATGTAACACAGATGTATAACTTACTGAGTAACCTGTGGAATAAAAGCCGGGGGGCGGTCCTGGCCGAACCTTTTTCTTGGACGGTGACTCAAGGGGTTATCTCGGTATTAGTCATCATTAACAGTCAGTTATAAATCGTCGGAATGGATTTACCCACGCAAACCACCCAGTTAGAAGCATGGTGGGTGCGATTACAACTCTCATCGATATTCACATCGGTCAAGAATGATGAGAAATCTGTAGTGTGGTAAATGGTATCACTTGTGCGTACTGGCTTATTTGATGGCTTATAACCAAGTACGTTTTTGGATCTTATAAGTCCCTAAATGCAGCACGAAATCGAAGATACGGTTGGACATATTGCAAGGATAACGTCATTCTGCCCGATGAAGGAAAACGCCAGGTTATCACTGGCGCAAGTGGTGATCTTGTAGAGTTGTTTGATTGGAGATTGGCTTGATTGACAGGAGAGAGTGTGAAGGCATCAAATGATTGCAGAGTGATACTGATTACCGGTGGTTCATCAGGGTTTGGCACAGCATGTGTCAACTACTTAGCCAGCCGGGGCCACCGTGTGTACGGTACCAGCCGTCGGGCGGAATTCCCGTCAAACGAGGACTCGTTGCGTGCCCCGCTGATCATTCCCATGGATGTCTGTGAAGCAGCCTCGGTCGAGGCAGCCGTGGCCTTCATCCTTCAACGTGAGGGTCGGTTGGATGTGCTCGTCAACAACGCCGGTATCGGGCATGCGGGGTCGATCGAGGACACATCGATTGAAGAGGGCAAGGCGCAGTTGGAGACGAACTTTTTCGGCGTCCATCGGGTATGTCGCAGCGTGCTTCCGGTAATGCGCAAACAAGGGTCCGGATTGATTGTTAACATAGGTTCGATAGGTGGTCTGATTACCATCCCCTTTCAGGGTTTCTATTGTGCCTCCAAGTCCGCATTGATGGCGCTGACAGAATCGTTGCGCATGGAAGTCAAGCCCTTTGGTGTCCAAGTCACGTTGATTGAGCCGGGTGACTTCAAGACCGGTTTTACGGCTAATCGCGTGTTTGCTGCCGCTTCGCAAAACGCCTCCGCTTACGCAGATCGGCAAGATGCGGCTATCGGTGCTATGGAGAGGGACGAGCAAAGCGGCGCCGATCCCAGAGATTTAGCTGTACTACTAGAGAAGATCATGGAAAAGAAACGGGTTCGGCCTCGTTATTTGGTCGGGATGTTTTTCCAAAAGCTTGCAGTGTGGGTCAAATGTATCCTCCCGGCGTCGGTGTTCGAAAAGCTCATTATGTCGTACTACAAGCTCTGAAGGGGTTGCTCGAGCATTCAGTTAACCGACTGTTTGTTTTCAATTCAATCTGTCCGCAATCACGTGCCGCCATAGTGTTGTATGTGTCGTTCGAATCGGTAACTTCACTTTCGTGGATCGTTTTGATCCTCCGCATTTATCATCACCGAACAGCCTTCATCTTCGGCACCACTGACTGATCCAACAATTCAACCGTCTGCTTGAACCGTTCATTCTTCACGAATGCAGCGTATGCCTTCTCAGTAGTCTTAACAGAAGCATGGCCCAGCAGATGTTGTACGTCAGCGCGGCGTGTCAGGCAAGATTTCGGTATGAACAGTCTGGGAAGCAGTGGTAGCGAACTCAATGGGCATGAATATTAGGGAAAATAGCGTTTATTCAGCCTATACTCTACCCAATATGAGCCATTTATGATAATAATATCAACCGGTTATACTTTCTGAGCAGGCTCTATTTACCCGGCTTGCGCGGCACGCCGACCTGCAACAAATGCTTGCCGAATTTTTCAGTAACCGCATCGATCGTTTTCAATAATTGTTTATTGTCTTGCTGCTGTTCGGGTTGACCGAACAGGTCTGTCTGCGCTGGCTGATCTTCTATCCAGCCGCTGAGGCCTATGCCGATAAGACGCACCGGTTTATTTGGCAGCTTGCCCTCTAAAAAAAGCCGCCATGCCGTTTTCAGCATGTCACGTTCATCGTTGGTTCGCGTTGTGTGTTTGTATTGCCGCGTGTAGGTCTCGAATCCCTCGAAACGGATTTTCAGTGTCACGACTGAACCGGATAAGCTCTCCTGGCGTGCTGTTCTTGCCACATCGGCCGCCAGCCCGCGCAGGACATCGTGCAGCACTGTGTTATCGTGGATATCTGTATTGAAGGTTGTCTCTTTCGAGATGCTTTTGCGGCGTTGTCCCGGCAGCACCTGATCCGAGGCGATACCAAAGGCCTGGCGGTTAAAGCTTGCGGCGGCTTTCTTCCCCAGGTGTTGTTCCAGACGCGCTGGCGGGACAGCGCGTAGTTGCTCTATTGTCTTGATCCCGAGACGGTTGAAGACCTTTTGGGTTTGGCGCCCCAGCCCACGGAGGTTGGATACCGGCATGGGTGCCAGGAAGTCGAGCACCTGTTCCGGGGTGATCACTGTTAAACCGTCCGGCTTGCGGTATTCCGAGCCGAGTTTCGCAATCAGCCGGTTTGGTCCGATGCCTACCGATGCTGTTAGTCCCGTCTCTGTGAAGATGCGTTGTTTTATGTTCTGCCCGATCGTTTCGGGTGTTCCCAACAGTTTTTCGAGTCCACTCACATCCATGTAGGCCTCATCGATTGAGGCGGCTTCCACGGCTGGTGCCAGGGTTTCAAGGATCTGAAAGACGTGTCGCGAGTGTTGCCGATAGTTCTCTATATCGGGGCGCACGAACACAGCATCCGGACAACGCCGGTAGGCCTCGGATATCGGCATGGCAGAGTGAATGCCAAATTTCCGGGCTTCATAGGATGCGGCGGTGACCACGCCACGGTGGCCGGGACGTGCACCCACGACGACGGGACGACCCTGGTATTCGGGGTGTTGCTGTTGTTCGCAGCTCGCGAAGAACGCATCCAGGTCCATGTGGGCGATCCAGCGATGTGTCTGTTGGGGGTGTGTCATGCGTTGTTAATGGTGTATGGGGGCCGGATACGTTTTTCATATGATAGGTGACTGCTGCAGAAATGGGTTGGAAATTGTATCTGATAATCCTCTAGCCCCTTTATTGATTCGCGCCTGCAAGGCGCTCCTGCGGTAATTGACAAGTCGACGGGAAAAGATTGCGGACGTGGTTCGCTGCTGCAGTAAAAAATGATTATCAGAGCTACACTTCACTATAGAGTCAATGGAGGATTTGATTATGCCGCTTTATGGTCGCAGTTTTGTTTGTGCCGGTGATCCGGAAATACCGCCGGGTAACCCGCCCGAGATACCGCAACCGGATGTGCCGCCGGATGTTGCTCCGGAAGCGCCACCCGAGACCACGCCGGAACCGCCACTGGGCGTGCCGCCGGGACAGCCCGTGGAAATCCCGTCGCCGCTGCCGGGTGAGATCTGAGTCTGCCTGCCAGACTCAAAGCGAGATGCAAGCGTCCCTGAATCAGCAGATTGCCATGAAGCTTGCCCAGGCAGCGGATCTGCTTGAGCAACAGGGGGCCAATCCGTTTCGTATATCGGCGTACCGCCGCGCCAGTGAGACCGTCTCGCGGCTGGAGCAGGATATCGGTGAATTGACCGAGACCGCGGGCAGTGCCGGTTTGATAGCACTGCCCAATATCGGCAAGGGCATCGCCAGTGCGATCCAGGAACTGGTGACAAGCGGTCATTGGGCGCAGCTGGAACGGCTGCGCGGCACACTTGACCCGGTTCACCTGTTTCAGTCGGTGCCCGGCATCGGGCCGAAAATGGCTGAGCAAATAGACAAGACCTTGCACGTTGATACCCTCGAGGCCCTGGAAACGGCCGCCTACGATGGTCGCCTGGAGCAGGTGCCGGGGATCGGCATCCGCCGTATTGCCGGCATCAGGAGTGCACTGAGCGCCTTGCTGGACAGGGCCCGCAGTCGGCCGCGCATGCAAGTCACGGACGCGCCCACTGTTAAAACGCTGCTCGAAGTTGATTCTGAATACCGTCAGAAGGCGAAGCGGGACCGGCTTCCCTTGATTGCGCCCCGGCGCTTTAACCCGCAAGGCAAGGCGTGGTTGCCGGTGTTACATACCGACCGTAACGGCTGGCATTTTACCGCGATGTATTCCAATACAGCGCGTGCCCATGAGCTGCACCATACGCACGACTGGGTGGTGTTGTATTTCTATGATGACGATCACCAGGAAGGGCAGGGTACCGTTGTCACCGAATCGCGCGGAGCGTTAATGGGCCAGCGTGTTGTCCGCGGGCGTGAGCTCGAATGCCGGGAATATTACCGGCCGTTAGCCGGGCGTTATTAATTCGGGGTTGCAGGGCCGAATTCATTCGGCCAATATCAACCGGTCGAATAAATTCGACCCTGCAAATTACTTTAATCAGCGTTAATCGGAGCAGGTAGTTTTTATTGGCAGTTATTGCGGTCCCCTTTTATTAAAGGGTGTGAGACTTTTCTGGTCAACCCGAAAGTAACCAATCGCGCCATCACGACATTCCAGCAGTACGGTGCCGTTCACGTTCTTGTCCAGGACCTTTTTCAGTTCATCCAGGGTGTAAATTTCTTCTTCATTTGCTGTAACGATCATTTCACCGACAGGCCATTCCATTTCATCTGCCTGGGTTCCCTGGTGAATGTGCGTGACCACCAGAACCGGTTTTTCCTGTTCGATCGTTTGGAGCATTTCTATCTGGGTGTTGGTGTCCACATTGCGCATCGCCTCGATGATTTCCACGCTCAATTCCTGGATGATCATGCCAAACACTTCCAGATATTTAATTTCATTAATGATGGGATTGGAGCGAACACCGTTTTCAGGGTTACGCATCGCCAGGGCGCTGGCTGTACTGATTTCACCGTTTCTGAGATATACGACTTCAACTTTCTCGCCGATTGGAACCAGCTTCATTGCATCGTAAATATTCTTGTGCCTGAAGTGGCCTTCCTTGCCAATGACGATGCCGTGACGATCAAATTTGACCCCGTTTATGGAGAGGATGACATCCCGCTTCTGAATGTTCGCTGCCTCGAGAAAGCCACCTGGTTTGATCTTGTCGACTATCACGCCTTTTGCAGTCGATTGTTTTAACAGGGGATTAAAGTTGTTCGCATTCTTTTGCAGCTTTCCGCCAATGCCCGCGAAGTGCGGTTCATTTTTCTGTAACAGGTTGTCAAGAATAATTTCTACAAAACCAGCTGGCGTTATAAAACCGATATTATCAGCGTCAATCATGACCGCTGTATTTAGACCAACCACCTTGCCATCTATGTTGATGCTTGGTCCGCCTGAATTGCCCGGATTAATCGCCGCATCGGTAACAAATCTTTCAGTTGTGTGCTCTGAGCCTGATATGAAGTTGGTGATTTCGCCGCCGGAAATATTGGGTTCCACCATCCCCATGGGGTAGCCGATTGCCTTGATCTCCTCGCCGCGCGACGGGCTTGAGCCTTCCCTGAGTTGCAGGTATTCGATGTCCCTGATGGCTAATGTTTTAAAACGCAGCAGTTCCTTATCGGTCAGCTTGAGCAGCGCTACATCAGGCTCAAGTGTTTTTACCAGTCCGACTACTTCAGCTTCGAACCTTTCTTCACTGGTCAGCATTGAGCTGATTTCGATTTTGACTGCATTTCTTACTACGTGCGCATTGGTAACGATATGGCCTTCGAGCTTGTCATGTTTGATAAAAAATCCCGAGCCGGCCCAGATGCCGGGTACTTTGATTGCGGGATTCATTACCGACTGAAAATCTTCTTCCATGTTGCCTTCAACATGGATTTGCACAACGCCGCTCATCATGTTGCGAGCAACATCGCTAAGGCTGTTGTTTGTTTTTGACATATTCTGATTGTATAAGCGAACAGCAGTCAGTGGAATTATTTATTGACTGTTTCGCTATATTAACGTGGCGTGCAACAGAAGCTTGCCTGCTGCTTCGCTCACCTACCTTTACAACATCAAACGGAAATTGAATTAGAAATCCTGATCACGTATAACGGGGTTTTATCAATGAGAGGAGATCAGGATCTGATCTCCTCTTTTCGTTTCCCGTTCCTCCGGAACTGTAAACTCACCCTGTTGGTTTCACCAACCAATAATCAGAAGAACGAATCTACCGGTGTATTCCAAATGTGAGTCGAGAGATGAGTGAAGATGCGGTATTGATTGATTACCCGGTTCAAAAACGATCTGAGGAAGTCTTACAATGGGATTTGATGGCTATCATAGATTGAATTCGTGTTTGATTCATCACCTCATATAAGGACTTTTTGAAAAGTACCTATATATAGTGGTCTTATTAAAAAAGTCCTTATGTTGTTATCAGAAACAAATATATGTGGCTAGGCAATCGGAGATGTCAGGGCGTCTCTATTCGTTGATTCGCTGTAAACCAGTGGCAATTGCTTGGCACGCTATCAAAAATAACATCACTCCAACCCGATGATGCAGTAACTGATTGAAAAGCTGATACGAATCGAGCGTGCAGAAGATTTGGTGGAAACTGTCTGCATGGATTGTGTCTATTGATGAGGCCAGTTGTAGCTTTTAGGTTATCTAACTGCACGATGGTCCGGAGTTGGACAAGAGTTGTCATTCCCGGGCCACTGAAAGCCCCGTTGATTCAGTGTACATGATCGGTAGAAAACGGCCAATCTCGGTAGTACATGTTGCTTGTCGGGAAGGTCCGTTTATGCAGTCAAGACATACAGCTGAATCCTCTGAATGACCATTGGTTCTGGCCATTCTCGCTCCTACACCAGGCGTTTATATAAGACTTCGCTAAAAGGCGGGAGACGACCCGTTCCTGCCATTTATGTTTGAATTCTCAATGGCAGCTATGTAGCGTAAGCAGATGTTATTTTCAGCCAACAAGCTAATGTTCAATGAGATTACAAAATGACTGAATCACCTGATAACCCACGGCTTAAATAGCAGATCTTTGATTATTTCCCAACACTTGATCGAAGCGAGCGAAAGGAGCTTGTTGGACGCATTACAATAGGAGCGAACGGTGGCGTCGATTTCATTGTAATGATGCTGCTTGCTGCAACACTGGCGTCTCTGGGACTGCTTCAGGGATCAACTGCTGTTGTGATAGGGGCAATGCTGGTAGCACCATTGATGGGTCCACTCGTTGCAGCTGGTCTCTCGCTTGCCCATGGTAATCTTAAATTATTCCGCAGCGCAATGTTTGTTAGTGGCTTAGGAGTTCTGATAGGCCTGGCAGCATCGCTGTTTTTTGGTGCGATAAATCCCGGATTTGAGCCATCAATGGAAATTGAGGCACGCGGCGATCCTGATGTGCTTGATCTTGTCATCGCTCTTGCATCAGGCATGGTGGCGGCTTATGCAATGGGTCGTCCCAATGTCTCAGGTACGCTTGCAGGTGTTGCCATCGCTGCTGCCTTGCTGCCCCCGCTCGCAGTAGTTGGTATAGGATTGACGAATAGCCAACCAATAGTCGCTGGTTATGCGGCAATCCTGTTTGCGACAAACATGGTAGCAATTATCCTGGGGGCTGCCTTGGTCTTCAGGTTATTAGGGATGCATGCCACAAGTGGTGTGATGGCTGTGCCCAGCTGGGTGAAAAGGGCTACTGTGTTATTTGCACTAATGGCCGTAATTCTCGCAGCGCCACTTCTGGTAAATGTGCTGGAAAAAAACCGTGTCGGGCAAGCGCGACCAGCAGCATACCCGGTTTCTGCCAGTGTGCGAAAAGCGGTACGAGAGTACGTCAGCAACAACCAGGTACTTCAAGAGATTATTGTGGCCCGTCAGAGCATTGAACCGGAGGCGGGAGTTATGCTCCTCCTGTCAGCCTCAGGTCCGCTTCAACCTGGTGTAAAGGATGAACTGATCCAGATTGTCATAGCTGTTCGGAAAGATGAGAGTTTGATTGTACGGGTGTTTATTCTTCTGGAAGCATCTACAACTGAACCGTGATGTTGAAGCGAATTGATGGGTGCAGATTGCAATCTATAGCTAAATGTCCGCTTTAGAGTCAGTGTCCGCCATTTATAGCTATTTGGCGATCGTCGTGTTTTGGCCGAACGTCACCGTACGCAGTAACGCCAGGGGATGGCCCAGTCCTCGCCGTGAACGGCAGGTTACCGCCAGATTCAGGACCTAGATACTGATTCTAAATAAGATAATACTAAACAGCGGGAGACAAAACAGCCGTTTAGTCCTTACTTATATTGAAGGTGCGTAAGGATATAAATCAATTGGCGTAGAGATACTGCCATGCAGTAGAGCTAGGTTTGTAAAACCTTTTAGGCCATGTAATATGAACGCGTAAAAAGAACTGGAAATATACTTTATGAGAGACATTAGCAGAATTGGGCATAAAGCGATTTCATTGGTAGAGGTAATTGGTCTAATAATTATTGCCATTTCTACTGTAATCGCGGTTGGAATAGAAATTTCATCAATGTTCGAAGCAAGGACGGTCACCTTAGCGGATTTGCTGCTTCTCTTTATATATCTCGAGGTGCTCGCAATGGTGGCGATGTATCTTGATTCTGGTAAGTTGCCAGTTCGAATGCCTCTGTATATCTCGATTGTTG
>Ga0316190_10004457_pt1 | contig 10209 bp, 5 predicted proteins | sample Eddworburrow2_MG_FD_204929 | JGI IMG/M metagenome (GOLD analysis project Ga0316190, IMG submission 204929) | Coastal sediment microbial communities from Maine, United States - Eddy worm burrow 2 | ecosystem: Environmental > Aquatic > Marine > Coastal > Sediment | place: USA: Maine | collected... | reverse complement strand
TCCATTTATAATGGGTGTCCGGTTTTTAACTGATTATATTGCAGGAGATGTATATTATAAAACGAAATATCCTGAACACAATATTGTTCGAGCAAGATCACAGTTAAAATTGGCACAGGATGGGGAGGCGAAACTTGAAGAAATGAAGAGGATAATTAAATCCCTCAATGGCACTAAAAAATAATATATAAGAATACTTCAAAGCCCGATATTATCGGTAATGAAATGCTTTGGTTTTAAGGTAAATACATTGAATTATAATGAACAAGAAAATGATCCCAGGCAAGATTAAATTTATTGAAACTATTCCGAAACAGATATTTATCTTATCTATATTTCTTACTATTACCTCTGCTCTCCATAGTCAGACTCCTGACTGGGAAAACCCATTAATGTTCGATCAAAATAAGGAAGCACCGCATGCTACCTTTATCCCTTTTCAGGATGAGTTATCCGCCTTAGACAATAAACGCAAAGCATCGGCATTTTATAAAAGCTTGAATGGAATTTGGAAATTTAACTGGGTTAGAAAACCTGAGGATCGCCCCCTTGAATTTTATAATGATACTTTTGATGTTTCTGAATGGAACGATATTCCCGTTCCATCTAACTGGGAACTGGAAGGTTATGGTATCCCCATCTATGTAAATCACCAGTATGAATTTGCTGATTATAAGGCTCCTGTTTCTGAGGAAATTGAGTTTGTAGAGAGAATCTATCCTAAAGATCCCGGGAAAATCCCTCATGATTATAATCCTGTTGGATCCTATAAAAGGACATTTACAGTTCCGGATTCATGGGATGGACGGAGGGTATTCTTACAGTTTGGTGCGGTAAAATCAGCATTATACGTCTGGATTAACGGGGAAAAAGTGGGATACAGTCAGGGTAGTAAGACACCAGCAGAGTGGGATATTACTGACTTTTTAATTGAAGGTGAAAACAGTATCGCAGCAGAAGTATACCGCTGGTCGGATGGATCTTATCTGGAATGCCAGGATTTCTGGAGGATCAGTGGGATTGAGAGAGATGTATTTATTTATTCTACCCCCCAGGTTCGTATCCGGGACTTTTTTGTAAAGGCAGATTTAGATGAAAATTATGAGAATGGATTATTCGAATTGGATGTCAATTTAAGAAATCATATTGTAAAGAAAAAAGCAGGTGAATATCAGGTGGAATACAAATTGATTGACAGTAACGGGAATACTATCATCTCTGGTAATAGCGAAGCGCATATCAATCGAAAGCCAGACCTTACCCTGAGTTTTCAGGAAAGTGTTCCGGTGCCTGCTAAATGGACAGCTGAAACTCCTAATCTTTATACATTATTTATCCAGCTAAAAGATAAAAATAAAAATATCACTGAACTTGTCACCTGCAAAGTAGGATTTCGAAAGGTGGAAATTCTTGATGGTGTTTTCCATATAAATGGAGTGGCCGTCTTGATTAAAGGAGTAAATCGGCATGAACATGATCAATACAAAGGACATGTGATTAGTGAGGAGGCTATGATAAAAGAGATAAGCCTTTTGAAGCAATTTAATTTCAACGCGGTTCGAACATCTCATTATCCTCATGATGAGAGATTTTATGAATTATGTGATGAATATGGATTGTATGTGACAGATGAGGCCAATATTGAATCTCATGGCATGTATTATGGAAAGTATTCCCTGGCTAAAAATGAAGACTGGATTGGAGCTCATATTGACAGAAATATGAGGATGGTTGAAAGAGATAAAAACCATCCCTCCGTAATTGTCTGGTCAATGGGTAATGAAGCTGGAGATGGGATCAATTTTACGGAAACCTATAAAAAAATTAAAGAAAGGGATCCATCTCGTCCTATCCATTATGAAAGAGCATTATTGGGAGAAAATACAGATATTTTCTGTCCACAATATCCAAGTGTTGTCAGTCTCGAAAAATATGCTTCTAAAAAACAGAGCAAACCATATATCAGCAGTGAATACTCACATGCAATGGGCAATAGTAATGGAAATTTAATGGATTTATGGGAAGTATTTTATAAAGAAGAAAATGTTCAATTGCAGGGTGGATATATATGGGATTGGATTGATCAGGCCTTTGTAGAAAAGGATGATGAGGGAAATGAATTCTGGGCCTATGGTGGTGATTATGGAGAAGGAATGCCAAGTGATGATAATTTTTTATCCAACGGAGTCATTTCAGCTGATTATACTCCTCATCCTGCTTTATGGGAAGTAAAATACGTGTATCAATATATCTGGTTTTATCCTGAGGACCTTGAAAATGGAAGGATTAGAATCCGAAACCTATATGATTTTATTGGATTAAAAGACTTTAAGATTATTTGGAAAATCTCTGCCAATGGTAAAGAAAAGGCAACAGGAATTTTATCTGATTTTGAAGTTGCACCTCATCAATCTAAAACAATTGAACTGGATCTGCCTGCTATTGAGATAAAACCAGATGTAGAATATTTCATAGATTTTTCCGTGGTTTTAAAAAATGCCCAACCATTTAAAGAGCCTGGTTTTGAAATTGCCCATGAACAATTCAAGCTACCATGGTCGATACCTAAGCAGGTAACAACTACCGAGTATCCATCGCTTTCAATACAAAATGAAAACGATATAAGTGTGATAGGAGAAAATTTCGTTGTAACATTTGATAAAAGTTCCGGAGTGATTTCATCATACGAGATCAACGGATATGAGCTGATACAAAATGGTCCACAAATTAACTTCTGGAGACCGCCCAATGATAACGACAAGGGAAGCAATATGATTGGCCGGCTTGGAATCTGGAGGGATGTTTCAAATCAAGTAAAGCTGATAGATTTAAAAGCTGAACAAATTTCTGAAAGTATTGTAAAAATAACAGCTGATTATGAGCTGGCCCCGATTGGAGGTAAACAGACTATTGTATATTCTCTTTATTCGGATGGTAAAATAGAAATACTGGATAACCTTGATTTAGAAAATAAAGACCTTCCTGATTTGCCAAGATTTGGAATGCGATGGGAAGTACCTGTAAATTTTGACAATCTTATTTACCTGGGCAGGGGACCACACGAAAATTATATTGACCGGAATAGTAGTGCCTTTGTGGGTTTGTACGAAGGCAAAGTAGCAGATCAATATTTTAATTATGTACGACCTCAGGAAAATGGTTATAAAACCGATGTAAGGTGGTTTGAATTAAGAAACGAAAATGGCATCGGTATTAGAGTTAGTAGTAAGGAACTCCTGGGTTTTTCAGCTCTTCATAATCCCATCGAAGACTTTGACCAGGAAACTCATACTGATTTCAGGCATATTAATGATATTACAAAGAAAGAGGGCGTATTTATCACCACTGATTTAAAGATGATGGGAGTAGCTGGTGACAATTCATGGGGTGCAAGACCTTATGAAGAATATGCTATTCCAGCAAAAAATTATAGTTTTAAATTTTCAATTGAGCCAATATTTTAAGAATAAAAAATACTGAGATGAAACAAAAAAGAAGAAACTTCCTTAAAACCTCCGCAACAGTAATGGCCGGAGCAACCATGATAACTCCCAATATACTTTTTGGGCAAGATGATAGAAAAGCGAGGATGGCATTTATCGGCTTGGGAGGCAGAGGGCGATGGCATTTAAATTTATGCTTGCAAAGAGATGATGTAGACGTAAAAGCCATTTGTGATATTAATCCGGAAGCGATAAAACGGACCAATTCAATGCTTGACAAAGCCGGATACAAAAATGTGCCGGCATATACTGATGGAGAAGAGGCCTTTTTGAAGATGTATGAGCAGGGAGATATTGATGGTGTGATCATCGCCACTCCCTGGGTATGGCATACCAAGATGGCCTGTGCGGCCATGAGAGCAGGTATTTATGCTGGTGTCGAGGTTTCAGCTGCAAACACCCTCGAAGAGTGCTGGGATCTGGTAAATACTTTTGAAGAAACTGGTGTCCCCTGTATGATACTGGAAAATGTAAACTATCGTCGCGATGTGATGGCCGTTCTCAATATGGTTCGACAAGGATTGTTTGGAGAGCTGATCCATATGGAATGTGGCTACCAGCATAATTTGCGTAATATCAAATTCGATCCAGGGGTAGAATTTGGGCCAGGAGCAAATAGCGAAGCTCAATGGAGAACACAACATTCCATTTCAAGAAATGGAGATGTGTATCCTACTCATGGACTTGGTCCTGTTTCCTCTATGCTTGACATTAATTATGGAAATAGATTTTTATACTTAACTTCGACAGCATCCAAGGCCAGAGGACTTCACGATTATATAGTAAAAACTGCTGGAGAGGACCATCCGAATGCCAAAGTGAAATTTAAATTAGGTGATGTGATAACTACAGTGATTAAAACTTCCAACGATGAAACCATCACTGTACAACACGACACCAATCTGCCAAGACCATATTCATTGGGTTTCAGAGTACAGGGAACGGAAGGTTTGTGGATGGATATAAACAATTCCATACATCTGGATGGTAAAAGCCCAGAACATGCCTGGGAACCTGCTGACTCTTATCTGGAAAAATATGACCATCCATTATGGAAGAAATTTGCCAGTGAAGCTGAAGGAGGAGGACATGGAGGTATGGATTTCTTTGTTGATCATGCCTTTGTGGAGTCTATCAAGAGAAAAGTAAACACCCCTCTTGATGCCTATGATGCCGCAGCCTGGAGTTCAATAGCGCCCTTATCTGAGATGTCTATTGCTCATGGAAGTGAGCCCATAGATATTCCGGATTTTACCCGGGGAATGTGGATGAAGAGAAAGCAAAAATTTGCATTAAATGATGAATATTAAAGCCTGGCCAGGAAAAAAATATAAGAAGTTTTATAGTTAAATCTGGAAGAAATGACGCTACAACAGGAACAAATGAATGAAAGATTGCTTTCTCTGGACTTTTACAGAGGACTTACCATGTTTTTACTCATAGCTGAATTCTCCCATCTTTTTACATATATGGTGTCACCAGAACTGGAAGGTTCCATTATTTATGCAATTGGAGAACAATTTCATCATGTTAAATGGATAGGACTTCATTTTTGGGATCTGATCCAGCCGTTTTTCATGTTTATTGTTGGCGTAGCCATGCCCTTATCCTTCTCGAAGAGGATGGCTAAAGGAGATTCGTATGGAAAGATTCGCAATCATGCTTTTAATAGAGCATTTCTTCTATTGGTACTGGGGTGGGGCTTATACTGTATTGATCCCGGACGAATTGTTTGGAGGTTTCAAAATGTATTGGCCCAGCTTGCAGTGACCTATGTATTGGCTTTTTTGGTAATGCGAAAATCTACCATTTATCAGATTGCCTTTTCGATTGTTTTAATTTTAATTGCAGAAGGGTTATACAGGTTTTTCCCTGTTGAAGGATTTAACCATGCATTTGTCCCTGGGGAAAATTTTGGCGCCTGGTTAAATATTCTCATTTCTGGTGAAGAAGATGGAGGGCATTGGGCGATGTTTAATGCCATACCTACTGCTGCACATACGATATGGGGGGTATTGGCTGGCCAATTACTTATTAGTAATAGGACTAGTAAGAAAAAGCTTCAAATACTAATAGCAACCGGTGTGATTGGGTTGTTGATAGGGTATGGGCTCAGTCCTTTTACACCAATTATTAAGCGTATTTCTACGAGCACTTTTGTTTTTGTCAGCGGGGGATGGTCCCTGCTAGCCCTGGCCTTATGCTATTGGTTAATTGATATTAAAAAGTACCAAAAAGGAGTGCTGTTTTTTGCTATAGTGGGGATGAATCCATTGTTTATTTACCTGTTTGCCCATGTAGGAGGGGCTAACCTGATTCAAAAAATAATTCTTCCTTTTTCAAACGCATTATTTGGCTGGACAGGAGAATTAAGTGCACATATAATACTCAGCATTATTGTTTTGTTTTTCTTATGGTATATATGCTATTGGTTATATAAAAAGAAGATTTTTATACGGATTTAATGTTTTAGTAAGAATTAGGAAATATTAATATTTCAGGGAAGAAAGTTACATCACTCATCAGGTTAATTGGAATCCTGTTGGCAAAAAGCCCTGATTAACTTCAACCTGATTATAGGTGTGTAATCTAATACGAATAAAGTTCATACAAACAAAAATTACTATTATGGCGACAAATTCAAGAAGGGACTTTATAAAAAAAACAACGGCTGCTTCAGTAGCAGCTTCAATAGGAGGAGTTCTTCCTTCTTTTAGTGCTAAGGCCTATGGTCGTATCATTGGTGCTAATGAAAAACTGAATGTATCTGTGATGGGAGTGAACTCAAGGGGAAAGGCACTCGCAGCAAATTTTGCTCAGCAGAGCGATTGTGACGTACTCCACATTTGTGATGTGGATAGCAGAGCTATAGTAATTTGCCAAAAAGAAATCGAGGCACTTCAAGACATTAGAACGAAAGGTTTTCAGGATTTTCGAGAGTCTTTGCAGGATAAAAATGTCGATGCAATGGTAATTGCTGCACCTGATCACTGGCATGCCCCTGCTGCCCTTATAGCCATGCAGGCCGGGAAACATGTTTATCTTGAGAAACCCAGCAGTCACAATCCAAATGAAGGTGAAATTCTTGTAAAAGCTGCATCTCAATATGGTAAAGCAGTACAATTGGGTAATCAGCGGCGATCTTTCCCAATTATCGTTCAGGGGATGCAGGAATTGAAAGATGGGATTATAGGATCTGCTTATTTTGGCAAAGGATGGTATGCAAATAACCGTGGCTCAATAGGAATTGGGAAAGAGGTTGCTGTACCAGAATGGTTAGATTGGGATCTTTGGCAAGGCCCTGCTCCGAGAAAGGAATATAAAGACAACCTGGTACATTATAACTGGCATTGGCATTGGAATTGGGGAACAGGAGAAGCATTGAATAATGGCACACATATGATCGATATGTTACGATGGGGTTTAGAACTAGAGTATCCTGTAAAAGTGAGCTCAAACGGAGGAAGATACCGTTATAAGGATGATTGGGAAACACCGGACACCCAGGTAATCAGCCTGGATTTTAAAGAGGGGAAAACGATGACCTGGGAAGGGAGAAGTTGTAATGGAAGAACTGTGGAAGGAAGTAGTGCCGGAGTAATTTTTTATGGAGAGAAAGGCAGCATGTTGTTTCCCGGAGGTAACAACTATACGATTTTCGACCTTGAAAATAATATTGTCAAAGAGGTAAAAGTAGAACAAGAGATGGATACCAAAAATCTGGTAAGTCCTTTTAATAACCTCGATGCTATTCATATCAACAATTTCTTTGATGGTATCCGTAATGGAAGCAACAAACTTAATGCTGATATTGATTCCGGACATAAAAGCACCTTGTTGGTACAGCTCGGCAATATTGCTCAGCGTGTAGGACATTCACTTGAAATTGATCCAGAAAACGGACATATTATTAAAGACCAGGAGGCATTGAAATACTGGTCAAGGACCTATGAAGAAGGGTGGGAAATGAAACTATCATGACTGAAGAGAAAAATATATTTCTATGAAATCAAGAAGAACATTCATGAAAAATATTGGAGCAGGAGTGGCACTTTCTGCGGTTACACTACCGCCAAGCTCAGCTATAGCTTCAAAAGTATTGTTTCAGGACGACGATAAACAGAAACGCATCCGGATCGGAATTATCGGTGCTGAAAATTCACATACTGTCGGATATGGCAAAATGTTTAATACTGACAAAAAATTTCCAGGAGTAGAAGTTCTTTATGTCTGGGGAGAAACTGATGAGTTTGCCAGCATTGCTGCAGAAAAAGGAAATATTCCTAATATAGTGAAAGATCCCAGTGAAATGTCAGGAAAGATTGATGCCTTGATTGTTGATCATCGACATGCGAAATATCATCTCGAGGCGGCCAGGCCTTTTATAAAAGAAGGTATTCCAACTTTTATCGATAAACCCTTTTGTTACAGAGTAGAAGAAGGGAAAGAATTTTTGGCTATGGCCAGGAAATATGGAACACCAGTAACTTCATACAGCTCTATAGCCTACAGCAATGCTACATTTGATATGAAAAAACAGGTTGAATCCATGGAAAAGGTCGACCAGGTTATAAGATGTGGCCCGGTAGATGTGAATTCAAAGTATGGTGGTATATTTTTTTATGGTGTACATCTTTTGCAGCCATTGATGAATATTTTTGGTGAAGATATTGAACGTGTCCAGGTGACAAGAAATGGGGAAAATGGTAGTGCAGGTTTAGTTTTTAAAAGTGGATTGTATGCTACTCTTGTTTTTAAGAAATCCGGAGGTTGGGAAACTTTTGTTGAAACCAAAGAGGGGCTTAGCGAGCTCAAACCTCGTGTAGAAGAAAGTGATCCTGCAATAAATTATGTGGCTATGGTCGAAATGTTTCGTACGGGCAAGGAACCTCGCAGCTATGAAAGTATTTTGAATGGCATAGCTGTACTTGAAGCTTTGGAGAAATCTGTTGTCAGCCAGAAATGGGAAGAGGTAATGTTCTGATAATATGCTGATAAAAGAATAAATAATATAACTTCTGAAAAACTTCAAAGTATAATCCCTTTTTAATAATAAAAACAGTGATCAAGTAGGCAGGCAATGAGAATATTATTGAAAATTGAATACTAATAGCAGTATTGTTATATTACCTATGAATAAATTCGATAAAGATGATTAAAAGCATTTTTCTAACCTGGATTTTAATGTTGTTTTTTATAATAGCAAAGACACAGGAGAATCAAAATTCACATTATATTTCTAATCAGCTTCCTTTGGTGCAGCAACCGTATATTGCATTGCCCCTTGGTAGTATCAAACCAGAAGGAATGCTTCTGGAGATGCTTAAAAGGCAGCGGGATGGACTTACGGGACAGTTAGACGAGGTTTACGAACTGGTTTGCGGATCTAATAACGGCTGGCTTGGTGGCAGTGGAGATGGTTGGGAACGAGGCCCTTATTGGCTGGATGGTTTGGTGCCTCTGGCCTACTTGTTAGACGATGAAAATCTAAAAGCTAAAGCACAAAAATGGATAGAATGGAGCATTGATAACCAGCGTGATGATGGATACTTTGGCCCCCAGCCACTGCAAGAAGGATATGAGGTAATTAAGGGAACACAGCAGGGAAACAGAGAAGATTGGTGGCCTAAGATGGTTATGCTTAAAGTTCTTCAACAATATTATTCAGCAACGGGAGATGAAAGGGTCATTACTTTAATGACTAATTATTTTAAATACATGCTTATAGAATTACCCGATAAACCATTGGATAATTGGACCTATTGGGGAGCTCAAAGGGGAGGTGATAATCTTTCTATTGTTTATTGGCTGTATAACATTACCGGGGATAAATTCCTTCTTGAGTTGGGGGAATTGATCCATAAGCAATCATTTAACTGGACTGAAACTTTTACTGACAATTCAATAAGAAAGTTAAATCCTTTGCCTCACTTACACTGTGTAAATGTAGCTCAGGGCTTAAAGGAGCCTGTTGTCTATTTCCAGCAGAGTAAGGACGAAAAATACAGGGATGCAGTAAAACAGGGATTGTCAGCATTAAAAGACGCACATGGTTTTGTAAATGGTATGTATGGAGCGGATGAACATTTACACGGTAATAATCCTACTCAAGGATCCGAATTTTGTTCGGCAATTGAAATGATGTATTCATTTGAAAGTATACTTCCAATAACGGGTGATATCTATTATGCTGATTACCTCGAGAAAATTGCATACAATGTTTTACCTACCCAGGCAACTGATGATTTTATGCGCAAACAATATTTTCAGCAGCCCAATCAGGTTTTGGTAACGAATGAGGGGCGTAATTTTTTTAATGATAATAGGGGACATTTAGTATATGGCACCACTTCAGGATATCCATGTTGTCTGTCAAATATGCATCAGGGCTGGCCTAAATTTATTCAGAATCTATGGTATGCAACCCATGACAAAGGGGTAGCTGCATTGGTTTACGGAGCTTCTGAAGCAGAAATAGTGGTTGCCAAAGGTGAAAAAGTAACGATTATTGAAGAGACTGAATATCCATTTAAAGAAGAAATAAAGTTTTTAATTAATATAGAAAATAAAGTAAAGTTTCCTTTTCATTTGCGCATACCTAATTGGTGTAAACAACCTTCTCTCTCTATCAATGGTGAAAAAGTGGATATTTCCAATGGGGATACTATAATAATCATTGATCGTAAGTGGTCAGATAAGGACGAAT
>Ga0316190_10004456_pt1 | contig 10210 bp, 10 predicted proteins | sample Eddworburrow2_MG_FD_204929 | JGI IMG/M metagenome (GOLD analysis project Ga0316190, IMG submission 204929) | Coastal sediment microbial communities from Maine, United States - Eddy worm burrow 2 | ecosystem: Environmental > Aquatic > Marine > Coastal > Sediment | place: USA: Maine | collected... | reverse complement strand
CTAAGTCCTATCTTTCGCTTGATTGAGTTTTTCTTCCAGGTAGTGGATATTTGCGCCACCCTGTTGGAAGGCGGCGTCGTGCATGATGTCGAGCTGTAATGGGGTATTGGTACGAATACCTTCAATAACCAGCTCGGTCAGAGCCGTGCGCATACGGGTAATGGCAGTATCACGATCATCACCGTACGCAATGATCTTGCCGATCATGGAATCGTAGTATGGCGGCACCGTATATCCACTGTACAGATGTGAATCGATACGTATGCCGGGGCCACCGGGTGGGTGGTAATGCGTGATGGTACCGGGTGAGGGTGTGAAGTTCACCGGGTCTTCGGCATTAATACGGCATTCAATGGCATGGCCGCGAATTTTGATATCACTTTGTTGATAGCTGAGCTTTTCACCGGCGGCAATACGGAGTTGCTCCTTCACCAGATCAACGCCAGTAATCCATTCGGTAACGGGGTGTTCGACCTGAAGGCGTGTGTTCATTTCAATAAAATAGAACTCACCATCCTGAAAGAGGAATTCAAAGGTGCCGGCGCCACGGTAGTCAATTTCACGACAGGCATTGGCGCATAGTTCGCCGATTCTATTTCGTTGTTCCTCCGTGATGCCAGGTGCGGGTGCCTCTTCAACAACCTTTTGATGACGTCGTTGCATGGAGCAGTCACGTTCACCAAGGTGAATGGCATTGCCATGTTCGTCGGCCAGGACCTGAATCTCGACATGACGTGGATTGCCAAGAAATTTTTCCATGTAAACGGTGTCATTACCGAAGGCCGCGCCGGCCTCGGCACGGGTCATGGCAATGGAATCGATTAATGTCGCGTCGGTATGGACGACGCGCATACCACGTCCGCCACCACCACCCGATGCCTTGATGATAATTGGATAGCCGATATTATTGGCAATGCTCAGGTTGCGATCAGGGTCATCACCGAGGGGGCCATCAGAACCGGGTATGGTCGGAACGCCGGCCGATTTCATGGCTTCAATCGCCGCGATTTTATCACCCATTTTGCGGATGGTTTCACCGCGTGGGCCAATAAAGGCAAATCCGGATTGTTCTACACGATCGGCAAAGTCTGCATTTTCAGATAGAAAACCATAGCCGGGGTGGATCGCCGATGCATCGGTGACCTCAGCGGCACTAATCAGGGCCGGTATATTGAGATAGCTATCGACGGAGGATGGTGGCCCAATACAGACGGATTCATTTGCCAGGCGAACGTGGATAAGGTCGCGATCTGCGGTGGAATGAACGGCAACCGTTTTGATGCCTAGTTCATGGCAGGCGCGCAATATACGTAGGCCAATTTCACCGCGATTTGCGATAACAACTTTATCAAACATGCGGGTTAGCCTATAACAAAGAGTGGCTGGTTGTATTCTATAGGCTGGCCATTCTCAACCAGGATGGCGACAACGGTGCCACCCTTGTCGGATTCGATCTGATTCAGCATCTTCATAGCCTCAATAATACAGAGTGTATCTCCGGAACCAACGGATTGGCCGACCTCAACAAAGGACTTGGCACCTGGCGTTGAAGCGCGGTAGAAAGTGCCGACCATAGGAGCAAGAATGACATGACCGTCAGGCAGGGCATTTTCATTGCTGCTGGGTTCAGCTGTTGCGGCCGGTGCGGGTGCGGGAGGTGCCGCTGCTGGTGCCGTCATCATTGCCGGCATGGCCGTGTATGGGCTGTTGCGGCTGATACGTAATGATTCTTCCCCTTCATGAACCTCAATTTCTGCAAGGTCGGACTCTTCCAGCATTTCGATCAGTTTTTTTATTTTTCGTATATCCATAATAATCGTCTATATTTTATTGTAATAAGGTTACTGCAGACGCTGCATGGCAGCCTGCAGGGCTAGTTCGTAACAAACGGGTCCAAGACCACTGATTACGCCGGCGGCGATATCGGAAAAATAGGAATGGCGGCGAAATTCTTCGCGACCATGAATGTTTGAGAGGTGAACCTCGATAAACGGTACGTCAACAGCGGCCAGGGCATCGCGTAAGGCAACGCTGGTGTGGGTGAAGGCAGCGGGGTTAATAATGATGAAATTGTAATTTTCTGTTTTGGCCATCTGTACGCGATCAACCAGCTCATGTTCGGCGTTGCTCTGAAAACAAATGAGCTCGTGTCCCTGTGCCCTGGCAAGTTGTGCCAGATGCTTGTTGATATCGGTGAGCGAGCGATGGCCATAATGGTCGGGTTCGCGCTCACCCAGCAGGTTCAGGTTAGGGCCGTTGAGTATTAATATGGACGCCATTGTCGTTATTACGTTGTTAAAATGAGCGAAACTGGTTCATTGTTCTGATCTATGGCCTGTAGTTTTTTGCCAGCAGAGAATGAAGGAAATAATGCCTGTTTTAACCGGGGTTGTCTAGTGATGGCGCGGTATTTATATGAAAATAGCCGACGTTGACAGCAAGGCGGGCCTGTTTCACCATTTCAGCTATGATCTTTGATGGTTTTGTTCAATTCTGCTTCTAGCAGATTGCGATTGATTGCGCCGTAATGATGAAAACGGATGCGCCCACGGCCATCGACAATGATGGTGTAGGGCAGTATGCCGGTATCATTACCGTAATCGACTGCGACAGGAATGGCATCATCGTCGCCAATCAGTATGGGGTAGTTGATTTCAATGCCGGTACGCTCGAGAAAGGTCTCGACCGTGGCGCGGTCATCCACGGCAATACCCAGGAACTGGACGCCGTCTTTCTGGAGGTCACGCTGAACATCAACGAACATCGGGATTTCCTGCAGGCATGGCCGGCACCAGGTGGCCCAGAAATTAAGGACAATGATCTTTCCGTCCCACTCACTGAGAGATCTAGGTAGGCCAATCATGTCCTTGAGGGTGAAATCCGGACGATGTTGACCGCTTATCGCCCCACTGAGTTGTTTGTCGGAATGGCTTGCACCGCCTTCGCTGCTAATGCTGGTTTCCTTTTGTATTTGTTGCTTATACCAACTGTTGTAGCCTAGTGTGGTGGCGCCGAGGATAAATAGGGCAAGGATGATCCAGTTACTATGTTTATTCATGATGTTGGTGACTTATGGTTAGAGGCGTTTATCGCTGTATGTGGTCTGGACATGAGTGAGAAATTCATCGGCACTCTGAAAACCAATGAGACGGCGATGTGTAATTTCATTGCCCCGTGCATCAAAAAACAGGATGGCAGGCGGCCCAAAGAGACCAAACTGTTTCAACAGGGCCTGGTCCAGGTCGTCATTGTCGGTAACGTCGGCCTGCAATAGCTGGATATTGCTCAGGGCCTGTATGACGGCTGGATTGGAGAAGGTGGTTTTTTCCAGTTTCTTACAATCTACGCACCAGTCGGCATAAAAATCGAGCATTACCGCCTGGTTGCGCTGACTGGCGGCATGGATGGCGGTCGTTAGACCGGCAGGTCCTTTGACGGGTTTGAATATGGCGTGGTTATTGTTGTTGGTGATGCTGGATGAGCCCAGTCCCTTCAGGGGTTGAAAGATGTCATTATTACCGCTGGTCGCGCCGATTATCAGTGTGCCGCCATAGATTAACAGGAACAGGCCGGCGGCCTTCCAGAGTTTTTGCCAGCCATTGGCCTCGGGTTCGAGGCGATTCAGGGCGCCCATATTGACGGCGCTGCCGATAAGCAAGGCCGCCCATAAAAGAAGTGAGGCGGGGCCGGGGAGGATACGTTCCAGCATCCATATTGCCATTCCCAATAACAGGACACCGAAAACGGCCTTGATGCTGGTCATCCATGGCCCAACGCGCGGGAGTAATTTGCCTGCCGAGGTGCCAATGAGCAGTAGCGGTAGTCCCATGCCCATACTCATCATGAATAATGAGAAGCCGCCCATCCAGGCATCACCGCTAAGGCCTATATAAATAAGAACGCCGGCCAGTGGTGCGGCAACACAGGGGCCAACGATCAAGGCCGACAGGCAGCCCATTAGTGCAACGCTGAGGTATTTCCCTCGTTGGGGCCGATTGCTTATATTGTTGAGACGGGACTGCCAGCGTTCTGGTAGTTGTAGTTCATAGAATCCGAACATGGCCATGGCCAGGGCCACAAAAACCAGGCTAAAGGCCGTCAGTATCCACGGATTTTGAAAGGCAATCTGCAGATTTTGACCGAACAGACCGGCCAAAACTCCGGCCAGGGTGTAGGTCAGGGCCATTGCCAGTACGTAGACCAGTGATAGAGAAAAGGCGCGTCGTGTGGTCACGTCGCTACCCTGGCCGACAATGATGCTGGACAGAATAGGAATCATGGGTAAGACACAGGGGGTGAAGGCCAGTAGTAGGCCGATACCAAACAAACCCAGGGCGGTTAACAGGGCCTGATCGCTGCCCAGTAATTGAGCGATTCGATCCTGTTCGGACAACGGTGCGGAGCTGCGCCTGTCATTATCGCGCGGGGCGCTTGTCAGTTGATTGGCGGGTAGGGTTAGATCAATGATTTCGTTTACCGGCGGATAGCAGAAGCCGGCCTCGGCGCAGCCCTGGTAGGCAATGTCCAACGTAATGGGCAGGGTGCCTTTATCGTTGCGTATTAGCGGTAATACGACCTCGGCCTGGTCATAATAGACCTCCATTCGACCAAAATACTCATCCTGTTTGACCTTGCCTGGTGCCGACTGTAAGTCGCCCAGTTGGAGGTCGGCAGGTGTTACAGCATTGACCAGTATCTTATCACGGTAGAGGTAATATCCCTCGGCGATGTCCCAGCGTAGCACCAGTGTTTGTGGGTCACGAATGTTGACGCTGAGTATATAGGCCTGACTGGCGCTTAGAAATGCATTTTGGCCGGTTCCCACGCCATTGCCGATGCCAAGGCGTTGGCCGATGGATTGACCCAGCGTGCCGATTTTACCAAAGAAACTGGGCGTTACAGTCGTAGGCTTGGGTAAGTCTCCCGCGACAGGGAGTTTAATGTTGAACTCCTGATAATGCGGGGCATAACAAACGCCGCGATCTGCGCATCCCTGGCTGGTGGTTTTTAGTGTAAGTGTATCTATGTGGTTGGCATTTATTTTGTCGCGAACATAGGGGATGTCTATATTGATTTGACCACGATAGACAAGCATGCGACCAAAGCTTGGGTCCTGTTTGTATTCGGCCTTTGGAAACAGGGCCTGTGCCAGTGTTATCCCCGGGGTTGATGATTCAAAGACGAATTTATTTTTGTAGAGATAATAACCGTCGGCGATGTCCCAGCGCAGATGCAACATGTCGGCATCGGCTGTCAGGCTGCTGCCCTTGAAGGCCTGTTCCTGGGGTAACAGGGGTTCGAGCGCCAGGCTGCTGGCGGGTAGCAATAGCGCCAGGCCGGCGAACAGGAGCCAGCCGATGAATAGGCGCTGTCTGATGTCGAAAGTAAAGGCGGTCAGTGTCATGGTTTACTATTATTTGGCGGACTGTGGACGATGATGCTCGTTTCCGTAGCTATGATAGCGCGAATAACGCAGCACGGCAGTTATTCCGTTAGTCACCCTGTCCCTTGCGATGAGATTGCTGGTGAATCCAGGCCAGGTACTCGGGCAGGCCCTTGTCAATGGTAATAGCGATGATTTCCGGCAGGTCATAGGGGTGGTGCTCACGGATGGTCGCCTCAATATCGGCGTAGGCCGAGGAGCAGGCCTTGATCAGTAATAGCTGTTCGTTATCTATATGACGTTGGCCCTGCCAACGATAGACAGAGCGAACACCGGGCAAGATATTAACACAGGCAGCCAGCTCCCTGTCGACCAGTAGCGAGGCGATGGTGTTGGCCGTTTCGCTGTCCGGGCAGGTGTTCAGGATTAGCTGATGTGTATTCATCGGGTATGATCATCACTGGCTCGGGATATAAACATACAATATGGTTTCATCCTGTATTTTTCAAGACGGTCATATTATAGTCGTTGGCTCTCAGGGCTATTTATATTCGGAATAACCATGTTACGCCTGTTGTTGATACTTTTCTTAAGTGTACCGTTGATCGAGATTTATTTGCTGATTCAGGTGGGTGGGATTCTGGGTGCCCTGCCAACCGTGGGTTTGATTATTTTAACGGCGATACTGGGTGCCGGCCTGTTGCGTTTGCAGGGGCTTTCCACCATGCAGCGGGTGCGTCAGACGATGGCCCGTGGTGAAGTCCCGGCCATTGAAATGTTGGAGGGGCTGGTGCTTCTTTTTTGCGGTGCCCTGCTGCTAACCCCGGGCTTTTTTACCGATATTATTGGTTTTCTTGGTTTGGTGCCGGTCCTGCGGCGTGGTTTGATCCTGTGGTTGCTGAGTAAGGGTCTGATTCAGGGGCGTATGGATTTCAGTGCCAATATTCATGGCCGTGCATCGGGGCAAGCCCCGAACCGACCGGAATCCGGTGAGGATGATCGGCAGCACAAGACCATTGAGGGCCAGTTCTGGCGTGATGATGAGAAAAAATAGTGCTGAGTGCTGGCGGTGAAATGGCGTTCACCGACCTTGGGGCCACTCAAGTGTGGGTTTTTTGTGATTTTTTAATTATTTCACTGTGCATGCCTTGATTCTGTATTTTTCGACCCTATTATTGTTAGCACTCCGCAGAGGGTCGTTGGGCTATCTCTGCGTTTTAATTTGTAATTAACTGATTTTTCTCGAATACATTCTTAAAGGAGCGTGAGCTGATGAATATTCGACCATTGCATGATCGTGCAGTAATCCGTCGTATGGAAGAGGAGCGTACCTCCTCCGGTGGTATCGTTCTCCCTGACTCGGCCACTGAGAAGCCAAGTCGTGGTGAGGTTGTTGCCGTTGGTAACGGTAAGGTTCTTGATAGCGGTGATGTACGCCCGCTGGATATCAAGGTGGGTGACTCCGTGTTGTTCGGTAAATATTCCGGTACAGAAATAAAGGTTGGCGATGAAGATCTGATCGTTATGCGTGAAGATGACATTATGGCGATTGTTGAGTAAGTCTATTTCCACGCCTGTTCATTTTATAGTGTTAGATGTAAGAAATTTAGAGGAATAAATCATGGCTAAAGAAGTACAATTCGGCGACGAAGCGCGCCAGCGCATGGCAAGCGGTGTTAATACCTTGGCTAATGCGGTTAAGGTTACCCTGGGCCCCAAGGGTCGTAATGTCGTTCTGGACAAGAGCTTTGGCGCACCAACCATCACCAAAGATGGTGTTTCGGTTGCCAAGGAAATTGAACTGGAAGGTAAGTTTGAGAACATGGGCGCACAGATGGTCAAGGAAGTAGCTTCCCAGACCTCTGACGTTGCCGGTGACGGTACGACTACAGCGACCGTATTGGCCCAGGCCATTCTGCGTGAAGGCATGAAGGCCGTTACAGCGGGCATGAACCCGATGGATCTGAAGCGTGGCATCGACCAGGCCGTTACCGTTGCGGTTGAAGAGCTGAAGAATATATCCAAGCCCTGTGCCGATGATAAGGCCATTGCCCAGGTCGGAACGATTTCTGCGAACTCGGATGAGTCTATCGGTGGCATCATCGCCGAGGCCATGGGCAAGGTTGGCAAAGAAGGCGTGATCACGGTTGAAGAAGGTTCTGCCCTGCAGAACGAACTCGATGTTGTTGAGGGTATGCAGTTTGATCGCGGTTATCTGTCACCGTACTTCATCACCAACCAGCAGAACATGAGTGTTGAACTGGATAACCCGTTTATCCTGCTTTTCGACAAGAAGATCTCGAACATCCGTGATCTGTTGCCGATTCTTGAAGGCGTGGCCAAGGCCAGCCGTCCGCTGTTGATTATTGCCGAAGATGTTGAAGGTGAGGCATTGGCGACACTGGTTGTTAACAACCTGCGTGGTATCGTCAAGGTTTCTGCCGTTAAGGCCCCGGGTTTTGGTGATCGTCGCAAGGCGATGCTGGAAGATATCGCCATCCTGACCGGTGGTCAGGTGATCTCTGAAGAGGTGGGCATGACTCTGGAGAAGGCAACGCCGGAAGAACATCTGGGTTCAGCCAAGAAGATCCAGATCACCAAGGACAATACAACTATTATCGATGGTATCGGTCAGGCGGCTGCGATTGAAGCCCGTGTTCAGCAGATCCGTGCACAGATGGAAGAGTCTTCTTCTGACTATGATAAGGAAAAAATGCAGGAACGTGTTGCCAAGCTGGCTGGTGGTGTTGCTGTCATCAAGGTCGGCGCTGCTACTGAGATGGAAATGAAAGAGAAGAAGGCCCGTGTTGAGGATGCATTGCATGCTACGCGTGCGGCTGTTCAGGAAGGTGTTGTACCGGGTGGTGGTGTAGCCCTGGTTCGGGTCTTGTCTGCCTTGAAAGATCTTAAGGGTGCTAACCATGACCAGGACATCGGTATCGCGATTGCCCGCCGGTCAATGGAAGAGCCTCTGCGTCAGATCGTTACCAATGCGGGTGATGAGGCCTCTGTTGTATTAAACAAGGTTGCAGAAGGTTCGGGTAACTTTGGTTATAACGCCGGTACTGGTGAGTATGTTGACATGGTTGAGGCCGGTATTCTGGATCCAACCAAGGTCACGCGTACTGCGCTGCAGAATGCCGCATCGGTTTCTGGTCTGATGATCACTACCGAGGCCATGGTTGCCGATTTGCCAACGGATAATGCCGCTGGTGGCATGCCGGATATGGGTGGCATGGGCGGTATGGGTGGTATGGGTGGTATGGGCGGCATGATGTAATCAGCTGTTTATTATTACGTTGTAGTACCGCCGGTTTTGACGGTAATAAAAACCCCGCAGTTTAGGCTGCGGGGTTTTTTATGTGTTTGTTAATCGCTTTGCTGCAAGGCAGCATGCTTTACCGCATATATGCGTTAACGTTTGCCGCCGCGCTGCAGGCTGGTGCCTTCATCACTATTGGTTTCTTCCAGGCTGAGGCCGGAAAGTGGCCCACCTTCCTTATCGTTACCCTGCATGTCCTTCTTCTCATCCAGACTAATGCGTAGGCGTAGATTGTTTTGTGAGTCGGCGTTGCGAATGGCCTCATCCAGTGAAATCTTGCCCTGCTTGTAGAGTTTGTATAATGCGCCGTCGAAGGTCTGCATCCCGAGATTTTCTGATTTTTGCATGATCTCTTTGATTAGCCCTATTTCACCCTTCAGGATCAGGTCGCTGATCATTGGTGTGCCAATTAAAATTTCAATGGCGGCATCACGTTTACCATCCAGGGTTGGTACCAGACGCTGAGAGATAATGCCACGTACATTCAATGATAGATCCATTAATAACTGTCGACGCCGGTCTTCCGGAAAAAAGTTGATAATGCGGTCAAAGGCCTGGTTGGCATTATTGGCGTGTAAGGTGGAAATGGCTAAATGTCCTGTTTCGGCAAAGGTCAGTGCATGTTCCATGGTTTCACGGTCACGAATCTCACCAATCAAAATAACATCCGGTGCCTGGCGTAATGTATTTTTCAGGGCCTCTTCATAGCTGTTGGTGTCAACGCCCACCTCGCGCTGGTTAATGATCGATTTTTTGTGCGGGTGGATATATTCGATCGGGTCTTCAATGGTGATGATATGGCCGGCGCTATTGGTGTTGCGAAAATCTATCAATGCCGCAAGAGAGGTCGATTTACCGGAGCCAGTGGCGCCGACAAACAGGATAAGACCACGTTTCTGCATGATCAGTTTGCTAAGTATTGGTGGTAAGCCAAGATCCTGAATCTTGGGGATTTCGGTCTTGATGTTACGGATAACCAGACCGACCTCATTGCGTTGCTGGAAGATGTTGATACGGAATCGACCGATGTCGTTGGAAATGGCCATATTCATTTCCGGGCCATGTTCAAATTCTTTCTTTTGTTCGGCATTCATCAGCTGATAGGCGATGCGTTTGGTCATGCCGGGTGCCAGGGAGTTTTTTTCTATTGGCGTCAGGACGCCCTGGATTTTCATGCTGGGCGGGGCGCCAGTGGTTAGATAGATATCTGATCCATCTTTGGAGACCATTAATTTCAAATAATCATTCAATTCCATGGTGTAATATCTTCGCAAAAAACTGTTATTGTTGTGTTCTAGCTATCGACCGAGAGATCCCTAACTTGATAGCTGCTAAAGGCGGGGCTTAGGGCTTAGGGCTTAGCATAAACGGATATCAAATCAGAGTTATCCCGCTGATTTTAAAATGAAACCTGGTGCTTATGGATAATATTATTATGTTGATCGACAAGGGACTGGAGGCTCTGCCGTCATCGCTGGTTGCCGGGGTGGCGGATAACTGGGCTG
>Ga0316190_10004455_pt1 | contig 10211 bp, 9 predicted proteins | sample Eddworburrow2_MG_FD_204929 | JGI IMG/M metagenome (GOLD analysis project Ga0316190, IMG submission 204929) | Coastal sediment microbial communities from Maine, United States - Eddy worm burrow 2 | ecosystem: Environmental > Aquatic > Marine > Coastal > Sediment | place: USA: Maine | collected... | reverse complement strand
AAGCCAAGACAACACAAAAACTATAATTAAGGATGAAAAAATAATATCAAAAAGGCGTTTAACTATTTTTGTTTCAGCAAGTTCAAATGGTAATTTCTTTGCTTTTAAAACAGGTATTGTATCATAATATTCAATATTAAAATCTTTACTGTATAAATCTTTATCATCAGGAATTAATTTCATTACCAAACCTTCGTCGCTAGTAAATTTGGTAAATTCTTTAATTTGATTTTGACTAAGTGTTAGCAGGGAGCAATATATTTCATCTATTTCATTCTCCAATAAATATTTATAACTTTCACTTATTGGCCCCAAATAATTATCTGATTCAATTTTTTTGTCTGAGAAAAACCCTTTAAATCTATACCCCAAATCATTTTCAGTATTAAATATTTCTGTAATTTTTTTCGATGTTGGGTCTAAGCCAATTACTACTACGTTTCTAAAATTAAGCCCACTTTTTCTATATATTTTTAATAAGTAAAAGTACAATAGCTTAAATGCGCTGATGCCACTAAAAATAATCAGAAATACTTTTAACTGATTATTCACCACCAACCCTTCTTTAAAAATTCCGAAAAAAGCGAAATAGGCTAAAAAGAAAGCCAAAAATTGGATAATAACCTGTGATATTATTGTAGATACTTTAGTGTACCTATATTCCCGGTAAAAGTTCGTGTAATAAGATATTAAAAGCCAAATGACATTTATATAGATAAGAAATAAAGGGTTTAAGTAGTTTTTATCTGAAACAAAAAAGATGGCGCCATTTATAATTGATAAATGTGCCAATACAGAAATTGGTTGAATAAATTTTGAGTACCTTTTTTTCAATTTACATTAAGTCTCATTAATTATACCTTTTGAACATAACCTTTAAGGAAATACTTTTTAGAAAATAGTAACGACGTTGTTATAAAAAAAACCATTCCTCTTTGTCTCCAAAGATAAGATTCTGTAAAACATAAAATCGAAACTAAGAGTAAAAAAGAAAAAAAGAAAAAATCTTTTTTTAGTATGGCGTTTTTAAAACATGTGTAAAAAATTGAAAATAACAACAATAGTCCAATAAATCCTAATTCCGAAAAAATTTGAAGATATTGATTATGAAAATTATAGTGGTAAAAACCAGGGAATAAATTGTACTGTTTGTACTTTTCTTGAAGCTTATTTCCCGAGGCATCAATGCCATACCCGTTTAAGAAAATTCTATCTTCTCTCAGTAATTCAAAAAAAACTCTAATTTGAAATAGCCTTAAGCTTGTGCCCGTCCAATGGTAAACTTGTCCAAATTCGTTTTTAGAAAAAAGTTCAGTTATTTTGGTGTTTTCAATTTCCGTATTAAATCTATTTATAATATTTCGGGTTGATAATATTGTTACAATAAGCACAAAAACTATTAAAATCGTTTTTAAACGTTTGCTTCTGATGCCTTTTTTGATTAAAAAAATTGATAATACAATTAATAAGGATGTCAAGGTTACTATTACTTTGGAAGATAGAAGTATTAAAAAAGCACTTAGAATTGATAAAAACACAAAGTCCCATTTTTGCTTTTCTTTTTTAAGAAAAAAATATAATAACGCAAATGCAGTATACATTGACATATATATTGCATTTATATCATTTAATGGTTGGCTTAAATTGTGATAAAATAAATATTCCTTATCCCCAGTTTTAAAAAATAAAATAAACCCTAAGCTAAGGCAGTAAATTGAGTATAGTACTATGGCTATTGAAAAATTATAGAATATTTTATTAATTTTTTTGGAGTCAATATCTGGTGAAACTAAAAATAAAAGTGGAATAATTAGATAGGATAATTTTTGAGTTAATCCTTGAAATGATTTATTTATGTTAACGGACCAAAATAAAGAAGCAACCGCCAAAATATAAATACAAACAAATAATATGATGATTGGTTTAAATTCAAATTTAATCTTCTTTTTGTTTATTAAAGAAAAAGAAAAAGAGAATAGAAATAAAAGTATTATAAAAATACTATTAATATTATGCGCCAATGGCAACGAAATTAAAACGAATGAAATCAACCAAAGATAAACTTGTTCATTATTGATAACCTTATTTAAATAAGCTTGTGCATTCATTAAAAAAAGATAAGTATAATTGATTTATGTTATCGTAATTATAGTACAAACTTATCTTTTTTAAATTATTTTTTAATTTAATTTTTTCCTTTTCTTTTTTTAATTTTTCCGCAAAAAATTGTATGTCTATATTATTTTCAAAATAATATGCGTCCTCTTGTAGAATACTCATATTAAATTTATTCTTGTGTGCCACTATAAAAGCGTTTGAGCCCATCGCTTCTACTAATGAAGGGTTTGTTCCTCCAACAGAGTGTCCGTGAAAATAAATATTCGAAAAATATCTTAAGTTATTGAGTTCATTCATGTTATAGATTCCACCTAAAAATTTAATTTGAGAATTGTCCTTGTACTTTTCTTTTAAGCTTCTGCCATATTTATTAAGTTTATAACCGCCAATTACCAAAAAAGGGGTTTCGTCTTTTGACTTATCAATTCCACCTAAGATTACATCAATATTATTTTCAGGTTCAAGTCTTGCTATAAGCATATTATAGTTAAATTTTTTAACCGTATATTTTTCTAAAATTTGCTCATTTGGATTGTCAAAAATATCACTTCCATAAGCAATGTATTTAGATTCCTTGTTGTATTTATTCTTTAAATAATTCTTTATTCCCAAGGAATCAGAAATTAGAAAATTACTTTTAATAACAGCCAGTTTTTCTGCATATTTAAGAAATCTCTTGGTACCACTTGAATACTTACTTCTATTCCATTCATGACCATCCATATTAGTTATTATTATACTTTTAGATGGGAGCAAAAATGACCATATTGAACTGCTAGTATAGCCTAATTGCAAAATGATATCATAGTTTCTTTTTCGTGAATCTAGAATACAGTTTAGGTCGTATACGAACTGACCAATGGTTCCAACTTTATTTTCTGGATCCAGACAGTGAATTATATTCACATCTTTATAAATCTTTTCTTTGAATGGATGATTGCTCGAATTATATACAAAAACTTCATGTTTCTTTTTTACAAGGAAAGTTGATAATGAATCCGCAAATTGTTCAAATCCACCATAATGGTTGGGAATTCCTCTGGTACCAATTATTCCAATTTTCATTACTCAACTTAGTTTAATTTTTTTTTAGCGCAACTTGTATGTATAATAATACCCCCAATATAAAAGTAAAAATATCATGCATATTATAAATGCCTGTTATAATTAAAGAAGTAAAAAGAAAATATACTCCAATCCCAGCTATTAAATTTGCAATAGTTTGTTCATTTAATGAATATCTTTTAATATAAGAACTATAATACAAGCTTATTAAAAATATAAAATATAAAAATAATCCAATAATTCCTGTCTTGAATAATATATAACTGTAACCATTATGTAATATTGGAATAAATCGAATATTCTCAGAACTCAACGGCGCTTTAAATTTAAGATCAACCAATGCTCCAAATCCTTTCCCAACAATAAAACTTACTGGCTCTTCATTCATTTTTTCTAATGCCATTGCTGATTCATACGCACGCCAATGATCCCATAAGAATTCATGTTTTGAGATATTAATGTTTTTTGAAGGGATAAATATTTCTGCCGGTGCTATTTTTAACTTGTATAGAAATGATTCAAGGCCAGGTTTATCTCTTTCTAAATCAGCATTAAATAAATAAATATAAAATAAACCAATCGAAAATAGCACCATAAAACCATATTTCAAGCCCTTAGATGAAAGCTTAATGTATCCGAAAATTGCCAAACAAAATATGACAAAAGCAACTAGCATTGTTCTTGAAAAGTACATGATAAACGATATTGATAAAAGTATCAATACGAGTTTTTTAAATAGTTTGTTTTTGAAAATATTCAAAAAATCATATTTGTAAGATCCTAATAAAATTACTAAAGCGAAAACTTCAATTAAATTTGAAATTCCACCAATTTCTCTAATCTCGTTGATTGACGATCCTGTCAAATCTGTAATTAAAACGATTTTTATTAAATGAACAATTGAAAAAACAGTAGAAATTAGTATAATTCCTTTAAAAATATAGCGAATACTATTTATTTTCTTAGCAATAAAATATCCCGAAAGAAGGGCTATAATTGGCTTTACGAAATACATAAAGTCCTTGAACAAGTCGTAATAATTTTTTGAATAAAAAAAAGAGGTGACTACACCAATAATGATAATGAAAAATAAAATTAGAATAATGTTAAAAAGATTTGTTGGTAAAATTGTGTCCGTACCCAACAGAAAGAATGAAGAAGTGATCAAAAATAAAATTAAATGTAATTCAAATATGGGAAACGCAACTAATAATAATAATATTAGAGTATAATATAGTTTATATATATTATGATATTTCAAATAGTGTGTTTTTTAAAAATTGAAGTCAAAACTTCAGAAGACTTTTTCCATGAATATTTTATTTCAATATTTCGTTTAATTTCCTCTAATTTGATATGCTTTTTGTCATTAATTATCTTCAATAATGCTGTTTCAAAATTTTCGGAAATATTAGGGTTAACAAAATGTGGGCGAAAAAAATTAAATTCAGACATTGCGGTATTTTTTGAACATAAAACGGGAATTTTTAATGCTCCTGCTTCAATAGGGGGAATACCAAAACCTTCTGCCTTAGAAGGGAAAACAAAAATTGTAGCGGCCTTATAAAAATAAATTAAATCCTCTTGGTTAACCTCTTCTATATAATGGATTTTACTTTTATTGTCCTGGTTCAAGGATTTTAATAATTTTTTAAATTCTTTGTTAAAAATAGAATTTTTGCCGATCAATACTAAATTATAATTTTGTTTACCCAGCTCTAATTTTATAAAACATTTTATCAATAATTCTTGATTTTTTCTAGGTTCAACCCGACTAACATACAAAAGATAATTTTTTATTTTATACTTTCTGTAAATGTAATCGATCGCATCTTTCTTCTTATATTTTTCCAAATATTTTTGATTAACTCCATTTGGAGTAATAAATATTTTTTTGTTTTTTAATTTAAAATGTTTAATTAAGGATTTACTTGAATATTCTGAAACTGTTAACAAATAATCAGCGTTTTTGGCGCTATACTTAAAAAGAAAATTTCTTTTTAACCTGTACCAATATGAAAAATATTTTGGAAAATCATTAAATAATATATCATGTATAGTAACGATGTATTTAGCCTTAGAATTTCTTATTAGGGGTATTACATATTGAAAATGAGCAAAATCAATTTTATTATTTTTTAGCAGACGGGGTATTTCATAGATCATTCTAAAAATTCTTGATTTATACCTAAAAAAAATAAAATCTATGTTCTCCATTTTCGAAAACTGTTTTATTATTTCTTCATCATAAAATATTCCGAAATAAAATAAAATCTCTGGATTTGCCTTTGTAATTTCCTTATAAAGCTCTCTTATGTATGTTTGAGTACCTTGAGGTTCTTTATTTAATAAATATCCATCAATGAATACTTTTAAAGGCTTTTTTGAATGCATAATTTGAATATAAACACAACTTCGCTATAAGTTCCTCAAATTTATTAAAATGTTTGGAGGCATAAAGAAAATATCCCTTTATTAATCTCGCCTCTCTTTTCGCATTAAATCCTATAAAGTGAATAAATGAAATCGAAGGTACGAATACTGTAATTTTATTAATATAAGTGAGTTTTTTACAATAATCTACATCTTCAACATACATGAAATAATCTTCGTCCAATCCTTTGACCTTATCCCAGTAACTTTTTTTTGTTAGTAAAAAAGCTCCAGAAACCCAATCAACTTTAAAAAAATTATCATCCTTAAATTTTCCTGTTTTAAATTCATTAGATCTATAGTTTAAATTAGAAATTCTCCATAGTTTGAACGGTTTAGGAAATTTTCCAACCGAAGGAGCATAATTCTTTTTTTTGTCTAACATTTTTATTCCTAAGGCCCCAATATTATTGTTTTTTTCCAAAATTTTTATTATCCCAAATAAATCTTCCGTTAAAATAGTATCGTTATTCAATAATAAAATAAATTCTCCTTTTGCTGATTTTACCGCTTTATTATTCCCTTTTGCAAACCCAATATTTTTATCATGTTTAATAAACTTTACTTCCGAAAAATATTGTCCTATTAGATCTGCGCTGTTATCAATGGAGTTATTATCAAAAATTATTATTTCAAAGGTGATTGAATTACAATTAGAATAAATTGATTCAATACAGGACTTTAAATATTCTTCTCCATTATAATTAATAATAATTATTGACAATTTAATTTTGGCCATTTTAAAATTCTTTAATAAAAAGTAAAAAACCCCAAGTTCTTTTTAATATAATAAAGACATATGGCATTAATTAATACATTAGTGATTAAACTAGCAATAGCGGCTCCATTTATCCCATAAACTGGTATTAGGAAGTAATTTAAAATAACGTTAACCATAAAGCAAAAAAAGGTAATATTTCTTAAAATTTTGTGACTATTCGTCATATTTAAAATTTGATCAACGTTCCCGGATATTGAACTAATTAACACGCCACAACCAATAATAACTAACGCTGTTTCCCCATTTAAGAATTCAATTCCAAAAATACCTAATATTGTCTCCCTAAAAAGCAATATTAGCGCCATTAAAGGAATAGTTAATACTATAATGAACCACGTTGAATGTTGAATAACTTTTTTTAATGCTACCATGTTATTTTTGCTATATAGTTCAGAAATTTTTGGTGCAATAACTACATTGATAGCTATAATAATTAAATAACCAAGTGAAGCTATCTTAAAAGCTACATTATATATTCCAACTTCTGAAGAGCCTTTCATTGCTCCTAACATAAAAATATCTGTCCAGTTCAGAAGAAATAGTAATGTTGTGCTAAACATCATAGGAAATGACAGTTTTAAAAGTCGGTTTATTGGGAAATTCGTTTTTGATTTCAATTTTAATTTCGCATAGGCTATTAATTCAATAATAAAAATTAGCATAAAGCTTAAACCATAACTTAAAATAGTGATTTCTTCTAAGAAACTATATTGAATAAGAATATAAAATATTGCGAAAAAAAACAGATTTGGAAATATAAAAGTGAAATAATTATATTTTGTAAAGTCTTTCTTCCCTCTAAAAAAGTTTGAGAAAAATTCATGAAACATCAATGGAACTAAAAACAAACTTAACAGTTTTAAATAATTCGCAAGACGCAGGTCCTTAAAAAGGTAAATTGATAGTGTTTCAGAAAAAATAAATAATAGTATTGATATTGCAAATCCAGCTGTTAGTATTAAAAAAATTCCTTTTTGTAAATAATTACTTTGGGGTAGTACATTAAAAGTATCTGGGTCAGCTATTAATCTTACTATTGCGCTGGGTAATCCAAAAGTAAAAACTATCACCAATATCTGAGAAAGAGTTAACGTAATGGAATATCTGCCAAACACATCAGCCCCAAACTGAGTTGTTATCAATAACATCAATAAATAAGCTAACAGGAGGCCAATTAATTTATATATAAATGTTGCTGTTCCACTGAATAAAATTTCTCTTAAATCAGAATTTTCTTTTAGTTTTAAAAAAGAATTTCGCTTATTCATTATTGGCCCTAATAAAATATTGTGTAGTCAAAAATTCTTCAAATAATCCAAAAGTAATTTTATTGATATTTTTCTTTAGTGATTTGGGTTTATAACTTTTAAGTGCACTTTCAATGTGATCTACATGATATTTTGACTCGCTAAACAATGCAATTATATCTTTTTTACAAAAAAATCTTAAATGAGTACTATCAAATAAGCCCTCTTTTTCGTATGCAAATGTTCCCTTAATAAATATTTTATTTAATGCATTAAAACTTCTAATGTTAGGGATGCTAGCAATAATTTCACCATCTCTTTTTAAGTTTTTCTTTAATTTTTTAAGCAACTCTATTGGATTATTTAAATGTTCTAAAATATCAGCCAAAATTATGACGTCAAATTTCTCTTCATATTCATCTAGTGATAATTTTTCAATATCACCAAAAATAAATTTATCCAGACGTTCATAAGAATCTGTCTTTGATTCATCATAATTCAAATCAACACCAATAGCTTCCTTTGCTTTACCAGACTCTTTTAAATAAATTATTGTTTCTCCATACCCTGCTCCAATTTCTAAAACATTAAAATTTTCCTTTTTTGTAATTAATCCTATTAAGTCATGCCTAATATTCGAATAGTAATTTTCATTTTTATTGGTCATAATTTATATACTAATATCCTCTGATATTAATCGGTAGATTCATCTATTCCCGCAAACGTTTAAAATTTCATTCAGATAGCTGATAATAATGAAACGGGAAATAATGCCCCTTCAATTGATGTAAAAATAAATATCTTCATAATGAATACTCCAAGCTGCATGTATGCTTTTATTCGTTCTTAAAAAAACTATTGTTCTTTGGATCTTATATTGACATTTATAAAGAATTTTAATGTCATAGAGATACTTATTATTTTATATACTTTAGCAAATAAGAATTCAACTGTTTTAACAATATAAAAATCAACATCAAAAGTCCAAAACCTAGTCCTAGAATAGCCGTCATTTTTTTTAATAAACTTCTTTCCTTAATACCAACTTTACTAAAAGTTGACACCACATTTAATATATCGGTTGTTTCAGCTTTCTCTTTATTATTATTAATTAATTCCTCATTAAGTTTCAAACTTTCGTTAAACAATTCTAATTCATCGGTTTTTTTTACTCCTTGAGCCAAGGTAATATTTGTACCCATTTCAGCTTTTTTAGCTTCTGTAATCAAAACTTCATTATATATTTTTCTAAGTGTGTCTACTTCTTGTAATGATTTCACTAACACCTTTTCGTTTTGAAATAAATTCTCGTCATTTATTTTCTTTTGATATTTATAATATGAATTGTTTTGTATTGAGCTGATTATTGGGGTACTTAATTTTTCGAATATGATATTACTTAATGACTTTACCTTTATCTGGTGGTATTTATAATCATAATCTGTAAATCCCTTTTTAAATTCTATTATATCAATATTTTTAATTGTTGTGGTATCTACTTCTTCAATGAAATCATTAAAAAATTCATATTTTTCATTTTCGTTTTTTAGTGGTTCTATATAAAACCCCTTTAGTTTTGAAGCTTCACTAACAGGGATTTGAAACGTTTGTGCTAATAAATTTAAGTCTTTTTGCTTTACCAGTTCATGATAAAAGTTTATGTTTTGATACAATTGCTGGGCGCTTTTAAAATTTGGTTCAACTATCATAGAAGAAGAATATTGTTTAGGCAGGGTAAGGTCTAAGTAAAGCCCTATCACTGAGCCAATAAAAACAGCTATCCCTAATTTTAGGGCATTGTTTCTTAAGAAAAGAAGCAATAATATAAAGTAATGAAATACAGACTTAAAAAACTGACCAATTGCGTTAAAAAGATTTTTAAATCCTTTACCAATTATTTTAAATAAATTTCCTAAATCAACTTCATCGTCCTGAGGTATATTTTGTTTTGCCATTTTTATCAATTATTTTTTTACTAAAAAATTTGTTCCAATATTTTTTGTGTAATTGCATAAGTAGGCCTTACCCCTATTGTTCCCAACCCGCCTGATGCCAATGTGCTTCCTGTTTCTAAGGGATTATCTGATGCATAATATGCATATCTAACCTTGACGTTTTCAGATATGTTGCCTCTAATTTTTGAAGCAGATTGAATTGCTTTTTGATAATGTGCTCCTTCCATTTCTAAACCAATTGCTCTCCAGGTAGAATCATGGAAAAAGGTCAATAAATCTTTATTTTGCAAAGATGTACCTAAAACGGTAACCATAGTTCCTTCATATACATTTACGCCAAAACCTTCTAAATCTTCTTTTGAAAGCTCGTTTTTAAAAGGATAATTGTCAGCTGTTCCTTCAAATATATGTGCTGAAGGTATCATGATATCACTTTTTCCTCCTTCTAAAATACCTGCCTTCCCCATTATTGAAATTGACTCTATATTCAGGTGGTGTGTCTTATTCTTTTGACAAATGTAGGGTTTTAATAGCTCATCCATCGTTTCGAATGCCTGCTCTCCAAAGGCATAATCCATAACAATAATAATTGGCTTTTTATCTTGTTTATTA
>Ga0316190_10004453_pt1 | contig 10212 bp, 7 predicted proteins | sample Eddworburrow2_MG_FD_204929 | JGI IMG/M metagenome (GOLD analysis project Ga0316190, IMG submission 204929) | Coastal sediment microbial communities from Maine, United States - Eddy worm burrow 2 | ecosystem: Environmental > Aquatic > Marine > Coastal > Sediment | place: USA: Maine | collected... | reverse complement strand
TGGGGTTGTGCCGCGACCTGTGCACCGGTGCGCGGGCGAACTGCGACACCTCGTAGCCCTGCATGCCCGCATCGTTGAGATACCGGTGGGTCAGGCGAAACAACTCACCCTGCTCGTCCACGGGAAGCTGGGTCAGCTCGCCGCGCTTCTCCAACAGGGAAAAGCGCGTGCGGGGGTGAATCGTCAGCTGGTAGCAGGAGAAGTGCTGCGCGGGCAGCGCCAGCGCGCGGTCGAGCTCCGCGCGCCAGTCGGATGCGGTCTGCCCGGGAAGACCGTAGATCAGGTCGATCGCGACCGTGTCGAACCCGGCGTCCCGGGCCAGATCGACCGAGTGCCGGGCCTGGTCCACGTCGTGGAGTCGACCCAGAAACTTCAGACCGTCCGCGTTGAGCGCCTGGATGCCCAGGCTAAGCGTGTGAACCCCCAACCCCCTCCAGGCCGTCACGGTCTCGGCGGTGACGTCCTCGGGATTGACCTCGACGAAGATCCTGACGTCGTCCTCGAACCGGAACCGGCGGCGAACGGCATCGAGGATCTGCCCGATCTCCTCCGGCAACAGCGAGGATGGCGTGCCCCCGCCGAAATAGATCGTGTCGAATCGCAGCGCCTGCCCGTCGTGCAGTTCGATCTCGGCCAGCAGATGGTCGACGAACCGCCGGCGCCGGGCGCGGTCGCCGGTTCTCACGGCGAAGTCACAGTACGGGCAGATTCGTGAACAGAACGGAATGTGGAAGTAAAGGCCGGCCGGCTCTTCGCTCACGAGTCCGTGTCCGTCTTCAGCACGGCGACGAAGGCCGATTGCGGAATGTCCACCGACCCGATCGTCTTCATGCGCTTCTTGCCCGCTTTCTGCTTTTCCAGAAGCTTGCGCTTGCGCGTGATGTCGCCGCCGTAGCACTTGGCCGTGACGTCCTTGCGCAGGGCCTGGACGTTGGTACGGGCGATGATCGACCCTCCGATCGTGCCCTGGATCGCGATCTTGAACTGGTGGCGCGGGATCGTCTCGGCCAGCCGCTCGCAGTAGTGCAACGCCCGCGGACGGGCCTTTGCCCGATGAACCAGCTGGGACAGGGCGTCCACCGGTTCGCCGTTGATCAGGATGTCCACCTTCACCAGATCGGTCTCCCGGTAGTCCAGCATCTCGTAGTCGAAGGAGCCGTAGCCCTGGGTGATCGTCTTCAGCCGGTCGTAGAAGTCGAACAGCACGTCGGCCAGCGGAAGCTCTGAGGTCAGCTCGACCCGCTTGGCCGCGAGGTAGTTGAAGTTCGTCTCGACGCCCCGCCGCTCGCGGCACAGCTCCATCACCGCTCCGATGTAACGCTCCGGGATCAGCACCGAGCCCTTGATGAAGGGCTCCTCGCAGCCGGCGATGGTGGAAGGATCGGGGTAGAAGCTGGGGTTATCGACCGAGCACACCTCTCCGTTTTCCAGGGTCACTCGATAGCGCACCGACGGCGCGGACAGCACCAGGGAGAGTCCGTATTCCCGGCGCAACCGCTCCTGGACCACCTCGAGGTGCAGCAACCCGAGGAATCCGCAGCGAAATCCGTGGCCCAGGGCAACCGACGAATCCTTCTCGAAGGTCAACGCCGCGTCGTTCAGCACCAGCTTGTCCAGCGCCTTGACCAGCTCGACGTACTCGTCGGTGGCCATCGGGTAGATCGAGGAAAAGACGACGGACTTGGCTTCCTTGTAGCCCGGCAGGGCTTCGGTCGCGGGTCTTTCCGCTTCGGTGATCGTGTCGCCGACCTCGACGTCGCGGACCGTCTTGATGCCGGCCAGGACGTAGCCCACGGAACCGGTGCCCAGCTCGGGCATCGGCTTGCGCTGCAGGCCCAACAGCCCGACCTCTTCGACCTCGTGCTCTTTTCCCGTGTTCATCAGGCGGATCGTCCGTCCGGCGCGGAGCGCTCCATCCTTGACCCGGCAGGCGAGCACGACACCGCGATACGGATCGTACGCGGCGTCGAAGAGCAAGGCCCGCGGCGGGGCCTCCGCGTCGCCCTCCGGCGCGGGCAGCCTCTGCACGATCGCCTCGAGCAGTTCGTCGATTCCGGTGCCCTCCTTGGCGGAGCAGAGGATCGCATCCTCGGGATCGAGCCCCAGGTCGGCCTCGATCTCCTCCTTCGCGCGCTCGATGTCGGCCGAGATCAGGTCGATCTTGTTGATCACCGGCAAGATCTCGAGGTCGAACTCCATCGCCAGGTACAAGTTGGCCACGGTCTGCGCCTCGACGCCCTGCGACGCATCGATCAGCAGAATCGCGCCCTCACAACTCATCAGCGAGCGCCGGACCTCGTGGGAAAAGTCGACGTGCCCCGGCGTGTCGATCAGGTTTAGCTGGTAGGTCTTTCCGTCACTCGCCTTGTAGCTCAGGGTGATCGTGTTGCTCTTGATCGTGATCCCGCGCTCGCGCTCGATGTCCATCGAGTCCAGGATCTGGTCCCGGAACTTGCGCTCGTCCACGGCGCCGCAGTGCTGGATCAGGCGATCGGCCAGCGTCGACTTGCCGTGGTCGATGTGCGCGATGATGCAGAAGTTGCGAATCTCGTCCATGGGCTTCCGCGCGATCGGAGACGTCTCGAAGACCGGCGGTGGCCGAGACGACCCGCACGCTGGAGATCATACCGCATGGGTCGCGGACAAGCCGCCGCGGCCCGATTGCAGGTATTGTCAACTCAGCGAGACTGGAGCGCGGCCTGGGGATGCGAGAGGGGACCGGGTGGCATCATGGTACACGAGAAGCCCTCCTACGCTCGCTGACTTTGCTCGCGAGCTACGGAGGGCACCATCCTTTCGCGCGCCAAAGCTGATCCATGCAATGGCGTTCGAGGGAGAAGGGCCTGCCATCCGTAGCGCGCGGAGCGCGCGAAGGATGGTGGAGGCGGCGGGAATCGAACCCGCGTCTCAACGGCGGTAGGGGTCGTCCCGGCTAGCGTTGGCCTCCCGCAGCGTGCGAAAACGCTGGACGCCCACTCGGCGAGGACTGCCCCGCACCAGACTTCGGTAGAAGGTCAGCATCTGCGCCACAATTCGGAGGTTTCCCGGGTCATCGGGTTCTCTCCACGGCCTGGGCATCTCTTCGACCGATCGGTAGCGAGTGACCGACACGCTACTCCTCCCGAAACCCGTATCTCTCGGCCAGAACTTCGGCATCAAAGCGATCCACGGGACGGGCCGTGTCCTTTTTTAGTCGCCACAGGGTTCGAGGCGTGACGACCCTCACGGGGACACCGTCATAATCCCTCTCCTCAATGCTGAGATCCTCGTACCGGAATGCCTCCCCCAAACGCGTGAGGATATCGAAGCCGAATCCGTCGGGGGGTTGGTAGCGAACTGCAGGATAGTCGCCACACAGATCCTCGGGTGAAATCTCATCGATGCTCGGATCTTCAAAGATCGTACGAAGAGCCGCCTTGAGGCGTTCGACGTTGTCCGCGTCGGCTCGTACGAACAGGTCGAGATCGGCAGTCGCCCGGGCCAGTCCGTGCAGGCCCAGTGCCACGGCTCCGAACACGGCGTAATCGACCCGTTGCTCGCTCAGCGCGCAAAAAACTGCTCGTAGTCGTTGCTCATCCAGGGTTTGCGGCTCGTTCATCCCAGGAAGACACCTCCAGAGTCAGTATACGACCTCTTGGCCCGTTGACGTACCGAGACAATCGGCGGCAAAAATCGACGTCGCGAAGCGCGGCGAAGCCGCGCCGTAGATGAAGAGGCCGAAGGCCGACAATCGACACCGGTCACACGCATGGGTTCGGCCCGTCAAGGAACGTTCGGATCGTGATGCGAGGTCCGGGCAAACACTCGACATGAAGCCGTTGCCGGGGAGCAGGTTTAGTACACGTTTCGAACCTTGGAGGCTGTGCGGGACGGTCCTCCTACGCTCGCCTTCGGCGAGCTACGGAGGACACCCTCCATAGCGCGTCTTCGGCGCGCGTCGGAGGGTGGTGGAGGCGGCGGGAATCGAACCCGCGTCCGAAAAGGTTCGTACGAGAGCTTCTACACGCTTAGCCGGCTCGTTTTTTATCTCACCGCGAGACCGCTGAGCGGCAAATGATCTCGCGGCCAGCCCGTGATCTCGTCCGACGGCTACGGGCGTCACCGCCGGACCAGCCCGAATTAATGGCGCCTCTTCGAATCGCCTCGGGCCGGGCTACTCGAGAGGCGTCGCGGTCAGTTAAGCCGCGAGTGCGTAGTTGGTGTTGCCAGCTACTTTAGTTTCCATCGGATTAACGAGGAGATGGCCCTCGGCGTGCTACTCCCGCCTCTTCCTTCCCGTCGAAACCAGTTCGCCCCCTTCCCGAGCGATGACGGACCTGATGAGGCCGGTCTGCGAGTCAAGCTCGCCACCTTCGACGTTAGCAGGGGCCTCGTGGCCCGTCAATTCGCCGTCCGTGCCCCGGGTCGGCGTCCCGCAACGCCGCCCCGGGTACGGCCGGCCCTCGAGCTACGAACAATCCCCCGAGCTCGCCCGCCGAGGGCCGCTGAATTCGTCGGCTTCCGTCAGGCAGATCGCCGGGTCATAGGTCCCCGGCGCGTTCTGGAGCGCCTCGGTCCTCCTCACGACGTAGAAGAACCCGCGCCCCGGGTGGGGGTCGATCGGGTCGACGATGTCCGGCGCGACGATGACGTCGGGATCGATGCCCGAACCGAGGCAAACGACCGGTCCGAGATCGATCCCGCCGGTCGCCCCGAACGCCAGGTTCTCGAGACCGCCCCGGATGACGTCGTAGACCACATCCGGCTGGGCGGGGACGGCGTTGGACAGTTCCGTTGTGGTCAGCGTCGCTTCCATCGACCGCGTCGACGTGTGGTTCGGCGGTACGGAACGATCGAATCCGAGCTCCGTGCCGGCCTGCGCCTTGGACAGCGCCAGACGCAGGACGGGAACGAGGTGGCTGAAAGGGATGACGTCGTTGCGGATCGTCGTGGTCCCCTGGAAGACCCGGGCCTGGTTCACGTCGTCACCGAACACTTCCACCCAGCCCGGAGCGACGTCCGGCAGCGATCCGTTGACGCGAATGGCGGTCGCGGACGTCAGCAGCGGAGGCAGGGTGGGCACGCTGGGCAGCCACAAGGCCCCCGCGGTGTTGTCGAAGATCGAGTTGCACGCGATCAGGGTGTTCGAGGGATCGATGACCGGTCCCGGCGCCTCGGCGATCCCCCAGCCGGTGTTGCCCGAGATCGTGTTGTGCCGGATGAGCGTCTGCGACGCCGACTCGATCACGACCCCGTGGGAGAAGAGGCCGGACGGCGCAGGCCCACCGATGGAGTTGTCGCCCACCACCGTGCGGCTCGCTTCACCACCCAGGTAGACCCCGACCTCGCTGCACGCGATCGAGTTGCGTCGGATCTGCACCCCGGAAGCCCCGTCGACCCGGATCGCGGGCCCGTCGAATCCGGAGCAGACCGTCGAACCGTCTTCGAGCCCGAGGTCGTTGCCGGAGACGACGCTGCCGTCCGAGCCCGAACCGAGGGTGATGCCTTCACCCGGGCCCGAGAACCGGTTGCCGGAGATGTAGATCCGGCCCCCCGCGGTGGCTTGAATCGCCGCGCCATTCCCCGGCCCCGGCCCGCCCTGTGGGCTCGTGCCGAACCAGTTGTCATGGATAGAGGCTCCGATCCTGTCGGCGCTGCCCAGACCGTCACCCTCGATCGAAACGCCCACGCCGTTTCGAAGGAACCGCGAGAGGCGGATCTCGTTGGTCGAGCGATTGTGGGTCGACGTCGGGTTGGTGGCGATGCGAACGGCGATGCCCGTGTTGACCCCGGAGGCGTTGTCGCTCCCGAACACGCAGTTGGTGATCAGGTTCTGGTTTGCCTGGTTGCCCTCGATCAGGATGACCTCTTCCCCCGAGAACTGCGCGAAGTCCAGACCTCCGATGACGTTGCCGGAGGACCTCACCCGGATCGCCCGCGCGACGCCGTTGACCCCGCTGATGGTGATCCCGTTGCCCACGGCAGGACCGCCTGTCGGGCGCGGGAAGCCGATGCCGAGCCTGCCCTCCTGGAGATCCGGGAGCGGCTCGACCAGCTCGATGGTGCCGCCGTCGATCAGGAACTCGACGAAGTCGGCCTCGCCGTTACCCTCCGACTGCTCGACGGCGGCCCGGAGGCTTCCGGGTGGGGGCGGGATCGCGTCGGTGGTGTCGAAGACGAAGAGCACCTCGGCCGAGACCGGGCCGAAGGCTAAACCCGTTAGAGCGACGACAAGCAAGGATCGCGCGAGACGCGAACCGGGAGAGAATCGCCTGACGGGGCTGAATTGCTGGCTCATGTTCCACCTCCAATAGGTGGACGTGAACCTCCCTCTGCGCCTTGAATACTTTGAATCGTCTCACGCGTCAAGCCGCGTGGACGACGCCGCGCGGTGAGCTAGGATGAGAGACTGCGTCTCGCGCGACAGGTGTTCCGTTCAATCCGAACAACCTTGAACATGTTGTATGGGACGGCGGGAAGGGATCTTTATGGCGACCTTGCTGCTTTTCTTCGACGGGATCGGGGTCGGGCGCGACGACACTTCCGTCAACCCGTTCGCCGCCGCGCGCGCACGCCGGCTCGCGCCTTTGTGGGGTGGGGAGCTCGATCCCGGTGCGAGCTTCCGTCCTCTCGACGCCACCCTTGGCGTTGACGGTCTGCCGCAGTCGGCAACCGGGCAGACGACCCTCCTCACCGGGATCAACGCGGCGCAGCTCATGGGACGGCACGTTCAAGGCATTCCGGGCCCGACGCTGGTCGAGGCCATCGACCGCGAGTCGCTGTTCCTCAAGCTCGTTCGCGCGGGCCGACGCCCGACCTTCGCTAACGCCTTCACTTCCGCACACCTCGAGGCCCGGCGTCCGCGCTGGTCGGCGACGACCCGGACGGTGATGGCCGCCGGGGTCCCGTTCCGGATGCTGGAGCACGACGAGCGACGGGACGCCGCGCTGCCCCACGACTACACCGGCGCGTGGTGGCTAGAGCGCGGCATGGAGGTCAAGCGCCGCACCGCCGAGGAGGCCGCCCGCGTTCTCGCGGGGCTTGGGGACACCCACGATCTCGTGCTCTACGAGTACTTCCTGACCGACCTCGTCGCCCACCGCGGCAATGCCGACCAGAAGCTGCTCCAAGCCCGACGGGTCGAGGCGCTGGTGGACGCGGTCGTCACGGCCGTCGATCTCGATCGCCACCGGGTCGTCGTGATCAGCGACCACGGTAACCTGGAAGAATCCGACCACAAGCGTCACACGCGGAATCCCGTACCCCTTTTGGCCTGGGGCGTCGGTGCGGACGACCTCGTTCGCGACGTGTCGGGGCTCGAAGCCCTGACCCCTGCCCTGTCCGACGGCTCCACGACATGACGTGCCGGACGAACACATGACGGTAGACTGGGATCGTGGCCGACCGAGCATTGAATTCCCTCCTGAGTAGCGCCGGTGGGTGGATCTCGTTCCGACGCTTCATGCAGGAAGCGCTCTACCACCCGCGGCACGGCTACTACACCGCCGGCGTCGGTGACATCGGAGCGCGCGGGGACTTCTCGACGGTGGCGTCGCTGCACTCGGTCCTGGGCGAGGCCGTCGCGAGTTGGGCCGTGGCGCGGCGGGGCGAGCTGCTGCCCGGTGGACGCGCGCACCTGATCGAAATCGGTGGAGGCTCGGGGCAATTGGCGCGGGCGGTTCTGCGAGCCCTGGGCGTGCGTGGCCGGTTCTCCCTCCGCTACCACATCGTCGAGGTTTCCGCGCCGTTGCGGCGAGCCCAGCGCACGCTGCTCGGCCGCAGGAGAGTGCGCTGGCATGACACGGTCGATGCGGCTCTCGAGGCAGCGGACGGGCGAGCGCTGGTGTTCTCGAACGAGCTCGTCGACGCCTTCCCCTGCCACCTCCTCATGCGAAGGGACGGGGAATGGCGCGAGGTCGGGCTCCGCGCTGCGGCGGACCGAGGGGTCGAGGAAGACGGACCGCTCGAAGATCCACGCGTCCTCACGGAACTGTGCAGCGCGCCGACCGCCCTGGACGCGGTGGCCGACGGACAGCGTTGCGAGGTCCACCTGCCGTACCGAGATTGGCTGGTCCGCTGGCTCCCCGGGTTGCGGCGTGGCGCGCTGTTGACGATCGATTACGGAGACACGGTCGATGCGCTGTACCGCGGCCGTCGCTCGGGAACCGTGCGGGCCTATTTCCGGCACCTGTCCCTGAACGGAGCGGCGGTCTACGGTCGGTTCGGAAAGCAGGACGTGACCGCCGACGTCAATTTCACCGACCTGCAAGCCTGGGGTGAAGCGGCGGGACTGCAGACGCGGTCGCTCGTCTCCCAGGAGGCGTTCCTCCGCCGATGGGTACCCGACCTCGAACGGCGCGCCGAGAGCGAGCCCGCGCTCGCCTACGTTACCCACCCGGCCGGCGCCGGCAGCGCCTTCAAAGTCCTCGAGCAAGCTGCGGGGGCAAGTCTTGTCCTTGGACGTACTCGGAACCCGGCGCCAAGCAGATAGGGCAACGCAGGCCCTCCGTCCCATGACAAGACTTGCCCCGGGGATTTGACAAGGGGCGGGGGCCGTTCTATAAAAATTTGGTCGGTCCGACTGGACCGCGGTCGAGAGCGTAGAACTCACTGTGACGTGGAGGTTGCAGAACGTCCACCGCAGGAGGCCGTTCTCACGAACCCCAGATCCTGGCGGGTGATCCGTGAACGGCGCGGCCGCGGCGGAGGTACACGCATGATCGAGGTTCGCAACCTGCAAAAGAGCTACGGCGAGACGCAGGCCCTCAAGGGCATCAGCTTTGCGATCCGGCCCGGCGAGGTCGTCGGGTTGCTGGGTCCCAACGGCGCCGGCAAGACGACCGCGATGAAGATCCTGGTCGGCTTTCTGCTGCCCAGCGCCGGCGAGGCCCGGGTCGCCGGGATCGACGTCACGGCCGACCCGCTCGAGGTCCAGCGGAGGATCGGCTACCTGCCCGAGAACGCTCCCTCGTACAGCGAGATGCTGGTCCAGGAGCTGCTGTTGTTCATGGCGGAGATGCACGGAATGGACGTCGCGGCCCGCCGGCGCAACCTCGAGCGAACCGTCGACGAATGCGGGATCCACGACGTTCTGACCCGCCCCATTGGACATCTCTCCAAGGGCTATCGCCAGCGGGTCGGCCTGGCGGCCGCGATCCTGCACGACCCGGACATCCTGATTCTGGACGAGCCGACCACGGGGCTGGACCCCAATCAGATCGTCGAGGTCCGGGAGCTGATCCGCCGGATGGGCAAGACGAAGACGGTGGTTCTTTCGACCCACATTCTTCCGGAAGTCGAGGCGAGCTGCGGGCGGGCGGTGATTCTGATCGACGGGCAGGTGCGGGCCGACGGCTCCCTTCACGAGCTCACGCGCTCGCGGGCTCAGGTCGTAACGGTGCGTCCCGACGATCCGGCGGGCGCAAGGGCGCTGTTCGAGTCCGTAGGTCACGTCGGTGAGGTTTCGACGTCCCCGGCCGAAGACGGCTTTCACACCTACCGCCTGCGGCTGGAGGGCGACCACGAGGTCGCGGAGCACGTGGCCGAGATCGTACGCGCCCGCCAGTGGCCGATGCGCGAGCTCAGGCGGGACGACAAATCGCTGGAGCAGGTCTTCAGGGAGCTGACCGAGACGGCCGGGGAGGTGACAGCATGACACGGATCCGCGCGGTGACCCTTCGCGAACTGCGGGCGTATTTCAACTCTCCCATCGCGTACGTCTTCCTGCTGGTCTTCGCCGGGGCGGCGCTGTTCACGTTCTACAACATCGGGGCTTTCTTCTCGCGCGGCCGGGCCGATATCCGCGCGCTGTTCGACGCTCTTCCGTTCCTGATGGTCCTGCTCGTGCCCGCTCTGACCATGAGACTCTGGGCGGAGGAGTCCAAGCAGGGGACCTTCGAGGTCTTGCTGACGTTGCCGGCGCAAGACTACGAGCTGGTGACGGGCAAGTTCCTGGCGAGCTGGGCGCTACTCGCCACGGGTCTCGTGCTGACCCTCGTGCTGCCCTTCACCGTGTCCGCCGTGGGCGATCTCGACTGGGGGCCGGTCTTCGGCGGCTACCTGGGAGCGCTGCTGCTGGGCGCGGCATACCTCGCGGTCGGACAGTTCGTCTCGGCGACGACCGAGAATCAGATCCTGGCCTTCATCCTGGCGCTGGTCATTTGCCTGGGTCTTTACGGATTGGGCGTCGAGGCCTTTGCCGGGCTGTTCCCGGACCGGACGGCGACGGTGCTA
>Ga0316190_10004451_pt1 | contig 10213 bp, 9 predicted proteins | sample Eddworburrow2_MG_FD_204929 | JGI IMG/M metagenome (GOLD analysis project Ga0316190, IMG submission 204929) | Coastal sediment microbial communities from Maine, United States - Eddy worm burrow 2 | ecosystem: Environmental > Aquatic > Marine > Coastal > Sediment | place: USA: Maine | collected... | reverse complement strand
AGCGACCCTCGGGCTGTTCGCGAACGTCCTCGCGTCGCGCTGACACCGCTCCAACGGCGCATGCCCGACCAGACACACCCCGAACTCACCTCGGTCGACGGTGGCGTCGTACTCACCGTCCAGGGTCAGCCCCGTGCCCGCCGCACCGAGGTCGTCGGACGGCATGGTGACGCCATCAAGATCCGCGTTGCGGCGCCGCCGATCGACGACCGCGCCAACGAATCACTTGTTGCGTTCGTGGCGAAGACGTTCGGGCTGCGCCGGTCCGCCGTGACGATCCGATCCGGCGCGAGCGGTCGCCACAAACGGCTGCTACTCGCCGGGATCGACCTCGCGACGGCATCGTGCATCGTCGACCGTCTGCTCGCCGCGCGGTGATCCGTGTCGACGCGAGATGCGCTCGATCAGGCGTCGGGAGCGAACGGGTCGGCCATGGCATCAGCACAGGCAGTCGGATGGCCAGCGGCCCATCGAGCCATCTCGGCGGCGGGGCTCGACTGCTCGCCAGAACGCCAGGCGTCGAGATACGGGGCAGGGCTGACCACGCCGCGGCGCACCGACCATTCGGGGCCGGGGCACGGAGGCGAGATGGAGAAGTGCACGTGGCACGCCGACGAACGGCCTGACCGGCCAACGGTGCCGAGGCGCTGACCGATCACGGCACGCTCGCCGGCGACCAATGCTGGATCGACCTCATCGAGGTGTGCCACGTAGTACCGGACACCGTCATCGCCCACCACGGCAACAGAGCGACCGCCGCGGGTGGCTGGGTTGTCGACCGCTGGATCCCACGAATCGACCCTCCGCACATCGCTGATCACGCCGTTCACCGGCGACACGATCTCGGCCCCGCAGGCGATGAAGATGTCGGTGGCCGGGTACCCGGAGTGTGTCGGGCCCCACGACGCAGGCGCAGGGTCGGCAAGCGGGGTGCGGTACGGCGTGGTCGTCGGAACCGCCACGGTGGTGGTCGTCGTGCTGGTTGTCGTGGAGGTCGAGGTCGTCGGGCTGGACGTCGTCGGGCTGGACGTCGTCGGCGGAGCAGTGGACGCCGAGGTGCTGTTCGGAAGCGAACGTTCTCCCCCCGACACATCGGAGGCCGCGCTCTCGACGCGTGAACTCCCGATCGAAGTCGGCGCACCATCTGGGCCGTCGGTGGAACAACCCACGACGACGAGCCCGAACAGCGCGAGCAGCCACGCCCGCCTCACCATCGGCCGTGTCGCGCAAACCACCTCACACGGTGTACCTCACGGTCAGAGCCCAGACGAGGCATGGCTGTTCGCAAGTTCACGGACGTCGGAGTGGTCGTGTTCGAACTCCTCCTCGAACTCGTTCGGCATCAACGGCTCCCTCGTTGGTCTCAGCGGTGGAACTCGACGTGGAACGTGACCGGGCCGACGAGTTCGAGATGGTGAGGACGCGCCGGCGGGATCACCTGGACCTCACCGGCACCGACCGTCCTGGGCTCGATCGGCTCGCTGTCCTCGAACACGAAGTGGAGCGACCCGCTGCTCACGACGAGGCGACCCCACACGCCGTCGGCAACCCGGTGCTCGGCGAGCAGTCCGGCGGGAACTGAGTGCTCGTCGAACTCGGGGGTGATGCGCGACCGTCTCAGCCCGTCGGGAAGGCGCAGGCCGTTCATCGGCACTGCACCAGCTCAGATGGCTCGAACGCCTCGAACAGATCGGTCGTTGATCCTTCGCAGAACGGTCGCAGGTCGATCGGCTCCACACGCATGAGTGCGACGGTACTTCCGATGGGTGGCCGGCGATGGCCCACGCCGAGCGTTCTCCCCGGACTCAGTCGCGACTGCCGAGATCAGATCCGAAGAGAACTGGCCGCCGCGCGGTCGGTCACGCCGGCGAGCGTTCGACGCGGACGCCGATCCAGAATGAATCGTTCACCGGCGGTCAGCAGCCGGTGGATTCGATGACGGTGGTGGCCCAGTCGGTGAGTTCTTCGACGGTGCCGTAGACCGCGTCGATGTACCAGACGTAGTCGCCGCACATCCAACCGACGGACCCGACGGCATAGGCATCCGCCGCGCCAGTCGTGACGTACACGTCGACACCTCCGATCTGTTCGACGCTCATCTCGCCGTCGAACAGTTGCGCTGCCGGATCGAACCAGTCGGGCGGCCCGATCGTGCCGATCAGAATCAGACCCTCCGGCGTGATGAACTGCACCGCTGCAAGCTCCACCCCGAAGTCGGCGGGCTCGGCCACCGACACGTTGCGTGCGCCCGCCTGCGCCAGCGCATCGATGGCGTATCGCTCCGCGTCGATCGCCACCTCGAGGTCCTCGAACCTGGGCACCTCCTCCCACCACGACTTCGCGGTCAACCCGGTCGACGTGTCGGCGGTGCCGACGATCATCGTCTCCCCGGTGTCGAGCGTGCCGGCCCACACCGCCTGGTCCTCGATCCACTCCCCATCGGGCTGGTCGATGAACAACTGGAACCGGATGTCGGGAGAGTACGGCGTCGACGGGCCATCGGTCGCCTGCACCACCCATGCCCGGCGCTCGCCCGTCCATGCCCCGACGACGAATCGCTCGCTGCCGTCGGCGGTCAGCTGCACTGCCCGAACCGTGCAGTCGAGCCCGAGTCGATACGCGAACTCAGCGGTCGGGAGCGTCCGGTCGGCGAACGCGGCGCCGTCGGTGTCGAAGCTCCACGAACCGCCCGGCGCGAGTCGGGATCCATCGATCGACCCGTCGACGACAGCGAGCATTGCATCGACTTCGTCGTCGCACAGGGCGGTCGCCGGCGGCGCAGAGGTCGCAGCGACGACCGGCTCCGTGGCGGCAGGCACGGTCGTGGATTGCACGGTCGGTGCGACCGGTGTCGCCGATGTCGGGGTCGACGCACCGGCATCATCATCGCCACCACCGCAGGCCAGGAGCGCGGCGACGACGAACGCCGCGCTGATCCACGGCATCGGCGAAACGAGGCGCGCGAGGCGAGCCGTCATGTCGCGATCGTCCGCCCGCCCGACCAAACGGGCCAGGGCCCAACGTCGTCATCTCCATCCGGTCGACGAGTCGAACCGAACGGTCCGTCGGACAACTCGGTGATGTGGGTCTCCGAATCCGGAACAGCGGTCACCGCGACGCGAACCGGTGCCGGCCGGGCGGCTGGTGGCCGGCTGAGCGGGGGGCGGCGAGCCGCGGCGAGCAGAGGCGTTCGCCGAGCGCGTCGAGGACGTCGGACATCCCACCGAACGTCACCACGTTCACGGCGAACTGATCTCGTTCGCCACCGTCGCGCTCGCCCACGTACAGGGCAACGACCCCGGCTTCGCCCACGGCCTGTTCTCACAGGACGGCGTCCGAGCGCACCCCGACGACCTCGGCGTCACCCGCGCCCAGTTCGTCGACAACCTCGTCGGGCTCCGCACGTACTCGCACGACGAGGGCCTCGGGATCAGCGTCGCCGACCTCGTCGACATCACCACCGAGGTGGCGAATGCGGCCTTCGACTTTCGCATCGACGCTCCCGCGAACCGAGCGGTGACTGCCGGCTGATCGTCGCGCGGCCTACACCAGCACCGGCTGATCCGCCCGAGTAGCCTCGATTTGATGGGATGGGCCAATGATCGAGCGCGCTGACCCCCTTCAGCGCGACCTCGATGGCGAGCACGAGACCAGGAAAGCCGAGCAGCAGGCCCCGAAGAAGGTCGCGCCCGAGGCCAAGTCGCCCGAGTCCGAGATCGACCTCGACGATGCGGTCATCCAGGCGAAGCTCACTGTCGGCCCCGCGTCTGACCCATTCGAGCGCGAAGCCGATGCCGTGGCCGCGCGCGTCGTACGCACCCTCCGATCCGAGACTGCAGTGCTCGACCGGGAGAGCAGCGACGACACGGCACCCCGGGTGCATCGCAGCGCTGTCACCGTCGGCCACGGTGGCGACGGTGAACCGTCCGGCGACGACGACGGTGACGGCGAGAGCGTCAATGTCGGCGGACGACTTCGTCGTATTCGCCGCACGAGCGCGCCGACGCTGCACCCACCGATCAGCGTCCGGCGAATCCAGCGGGCGGCGAACCTCGAAACACCGGCCATCGGCGCCGAAGGCGGCGATCTCGACGCCGACACCACCCGCATGCTCCGAGCCTCGCGTTCGGGCGGCAAGCCGCTCCCGGACCCGGCCCGATCGAAGATGGAATCTGCATTCGGCGCAGACTTCGGTGGCATCAAGGTCCACACCGGGCCCACATCGACCGAGCTGAACGACCGCATCCAGGCCAAGGCGTTCACCACCGGCAGTGACATCTACTTCCGCGACAACGTTCCCGATGTCTCGTCGAGCAGCGGCCAGGAACTCCTGGCCCATGAACTGACCCACACCCTCCAGCAGGGTGCCGCGGTGAACCGCGCCATGTTGATGCGGAGGTGGTGGCCGTTCGGCAAGAAGAAGAAATCCGGTCCTCCCGTGATCGGTGCGCCGACGAACGTCACGCTGAACAACAACGCCGACGTCGAGGGCGAGCTCGCCAAACAGGGTTTTCATCCGGTCCCGCTCGCCAACCCGCAGATCGGCCAACCTGCGCCTCCACCCGGTGCGAAGCCCTACCAAGGCAAGGTGAAGAAGCCAGGAAGCGCGAAGTCCGAGGTCGGCAAGCCCGCCGCTGCCGTCACCGTGGCCGGCGGCAGCGCAGCGGGCGCGGGCTTCGGTGTCGGCGGCAGCGCCGGCGCGGAAGGTGCCGGAGCCGTGGGCAACATGGCGGCAGCAGGCGGTGCTGGCGCCGGAGCGCTTGGCGTGCTCACCGCCATCGACGCCGGCATGGGCCTCAACAACGCCATCAACATGGACATCGAGGCCGACGAGTTCGGTGACGCGGCAATGGCCAAGCAATCGCGCAACAAGGCCAAGGACCAAGGCGCAGCGCTCGCCACCGGCGCTGTCAGCACCGGGCGCGGCATCGCCACGTTGACCAACGTGCTGCAGGGCACTGCCGAGGTCGCAAAGGGCGCGACTCCTGCGGCCGCGGGAGTCGCCGCCGGAGCACTCGGCGTGGTCGGGGGCAGCGCCATGGTGATCCAGGGATCGTGGCGAGGCGGCAAGGCCGTGATGAAGCTGTGCCGACTGACTCGGGGTCGAGGCGAGACGATGCTCAGCCCGGAGGGCGAACGCTGGAAGTCGGCGTTCGTCGCGTCCGAGAAGTTCAAGGTCGCGATCAACGCTTTGAAGATCGCAGCCGGCGCGCTCGGCATCGCTGCGGGCGCGTTGGTCATCGTCGGCAGTCCCGTCGGTTGGTGTCTGGGCCTCGCTGCCGCGATCGCCGCTGGGGTCTATGCCGTCGGCAAGATCGCCGCCAAGACGTCGAACGCCCGCGAGAAGTCGAAGGCCCGACACGAGGATCGTCAGAAGTCAGACATCAGCGCGCCGACGCACGCCGACGTCCTCGAAGACGAGGGGCGCTCGTACATCGATCTGGGGCGCAAGGGCTACGACATGTCGAAGGTCATCCCCGCAGGTCCACAGAACGAGCGGGATCGGGGCTCCGGCCACACACCCGAAGCGCACGACCTCGTCGAGGGCGAGGCCGAACGCAACGAGGCGATCGCCGAGGCCGACCGCCTCGCACGATCGGCGAGCCAGAACGCTCGCACCGCCGCCGAACTACGCGACGCGCTCAGCCACGGCGACAAGGACTTCGTCACCGGCGCACTGGCGGCCGCATCGGCGAACGAACATGCCGACATCGCCGAGATGATCCTCGATCCCAACGACCGACGTCTCCACGATGCCTTCCGGCTCCTCAGCGCCGTCAACATCGACTCGGAGGAGGCGCTCGCTGCGTCCGGTCAGCTCCTCATCGAGCAGAAGCTGTCCAAAGCCGAGGCGATGTGAGCGACCTCGAGCAGCTCCCGGAGCTGCTGGAGGTGCTCGTCACCGAGTTCCGCGACGGAGGCATCGACGCCACGCTGGTCCCCCCGACGCTCGGCGCTCCGCCGCAGCTCGTCGTGCCTATCGAGGATCCGACGCTCGATGCCGACCGTCATCTCCGGATCAACACCTTCTTCGTGCCGGACCTCGATGACCCTCCGGTCCTGCAGTACTTCGTTGCGTTGCCGTACGCGGTGACCATGGAGCACGTCGACGCACTCGCTCGATTCCTGTGCACGCTGAACACGAACCTGCCGATGGCCGGCTTCGAACTGAGTGAACGGAACGAAGCCATCGTGTTCCGGCACACTCACGCCATCAGCGTGCGCCCGCTCGACCCGGGCGTGATCGCGTGGTCCTGGGCCATGATCCGGTCCGCCGTGATCGAGTTCGGACCGCTGGTGGAGCGCGTGGCCGCTGGTCTCGAACTCGAGGTGGGTGTCACGTCGATGGACGAACTGCTCTCGTCGTTCTCCGACGGCTGAACGCAGCCGACCGAGCCGGTCAGCTGAGCCCGAACTCCATCAGTTCGACGGGTCGCCGCTCGTGGATCGAACGGTGCGCTGCCGCGCCCATCGCGACCGCCCACATCCCCTCGGTGATCGTCACCGCCTCGGGCCGACCCGCACTGATCGCATCAGCCAGGGCGAGATGTTCCATGTAGCTCGCTCCCTGGTGGAACTCGGCGTCGGGCACGCGTGGATCCATCGGGGCCGGGATCTCCCGTACCGCTGCACCGATGTTGCCGGCGCCGATCGTTGCTGCTGAGCGCTCGCCGAGCCAGACGGTGTCACCCGGCACGGTCGCCTCCATCTTCGCGGCATCGCCGGTGATGGTGATCTCCTGTTCGAAGCGGCCGCCCTCGGCGAACATGCACAGATCGAGCGCCCCGCGCATGCCGTTCGCGAACTCGATGATGACGAACGCATTGTCGAGCATGTCGGAGCGCTCCTCCCGGCCGTCGATCTCGTAGTACTCGTCGAGGTGATTGACGTCTTGGCCACCACTCGCCATGACCCGAACGGGGCGGGCGCCCGCGACGAGGTGCATCAGGTCGAAGAAGTGGCAGCACTTCTCGACGAGCGTGCCGCCGGTGTTCCGGGTGAAGCGATTCCAGTTGCCGACCTTGACGAGGAACGGATTGCGGTGCTCGCGAATCGACACCATCCGGGTCGTGCCACAGACGCCGGTCGCCAGCTGTTCGAGCATGACAGCGGGGGTCGGCATGTACCGGTACTGCAACCCCATCCAGGTGATCGCGTCTCGATGCTCGGCCGCGTCGCGCGCGGCGATGCAGTCCTCGACGGTCGTGCACAGCGGCTTCTCGACGAGCACGTGCTTGTCGGTGGCGAGCGCATCAGCGAGCACCGCGGCGTGCGTGAAGTTCGGCGTCGTGATCACCACGACGTCGACGTTCGGGTCGGCGAGGAGGTCGCGATGATTGGCATAGGTGTTGGTGGCGTCCTTCGCCGTGGCGCCGCCGGGGCCGGCCTCGATGCACGCCAGTCCCCATTCGATGCTGGTCGTCACCGGATCGGCGAGCGCCACAACGTTCGCTCCGTCGATGTGGTTGAGGTCGAGGATGTGCTCGCCACCCATCATCCCGCTGCCGATGATCCCGTAGCCGATCGTCTCCATACCTTCGACCGTAGTCCTCCTCCTTGGACCCCCACAGTGCCCGCACCGTCCCCTGCGGGCCGAGTGACCCGATCTGCGCCCGCACCGTCCCAACGCCCGATCTATGCCCGGCGAGTTCCGGATTCCGGGACCGAAGGGGCACTGATCGGTCGAACTCGCGACGGGGTTCCGGTGGGATAGTCGAGCCCCCACTCCGGTGTATGCGACTTGGGGAACTCGATCACCTCGCGACCACCAACCATGGACTCGTCAGCCGAGCAATGAGCGGGCTGTCGCGCTCGAGTTGGTACCGAGCGATCGCTGCTGGCCAACTCGAGCAGGTGTATCCCGGCGTCGCCCGACTCCACGGCACGGCGAAGACGCCGGAGCAACGGATCATGGCCGCCGTCCTCGCGGCCGGCCCGACGGCCCTGGCGTCGCACCGATCGGCTGCGCACCTGTGGGGCATCCCGCGGCCGGAGGACGATCTTGTCGATGTCATCATCGTCGGTTCTCGACGGCGATTCCCCACCCTCGACGACATCGTGATCCATCGACCCAGGGATCTCGAACGCCTCACCCCGCAGCGTCGGCTGGGGATCGCCTGCACCAACGTGCTGCGCACCCTGCTCGACCTCGGCGCCGTCGATCAACCCGCCGTGTCGGACGCCGTCGGTCACGTGATTTCGAACCGGTTGGCCACGTTGAACGCCCTCGAGACCGTCGTGATCCAGCATTCCGAGCACGGGCGCACAGGCATCGTCGCCCTCCGTCACGCCGTCGGCGAATGGTCGATCGACCGCAAGCCCACCGATTCACTCCTGGAGCAGTCGATGCGCCGGCTGATCACTGGCCACGGACTGCCACCGGTCGAGTTTCATCCGGTGATCTGCGGCCATGAGGTGGACTTCTGGGTGATCGGCACACCGGTGATCCTCGAATGCGACGGCTGGGCCTACCACGGACTCCAGCGATCGACCTTCGAGCGCGACCGCGAGCGCGACGCCGATCTCGCGGCCGCCGGATGGATCGTGCTGCGATTCACCTATCGGGCGGTCACCGCGCGACCGCAGGAGTCCGCGGATCGGATCGCCGCGACGATCGCCCGCTGGACCTGACCTTCCGTTCCATCGCACGATCAGTGCCCGCTCAGTCCCGCCTTCCGGGGCTCTCGGGGCGCAGATCGGATGGTGGGACTGAAGGGGCGCAGATCGGTCGGGTCGGAGGGTCGGGGTGACGGGTCGCGGGGCGGGGGAAGTAGGTTCGGGCGGGTGAACGGGGTCCTCGCCGACATCGGACCGATCGCGTACGGATGCTGGCGTTTCGCCGGGACCGACGTGGCAACCGGACGCGCGAAGATCGAGACCGCACTCGACTGCGGGATGACCCTGATCGACACTGCCGACATCTACGGCTACGAGGGAAGCGCACCGGCACCGGGCGGCGGATTCGGCACGGCGGAGGAACTCCTCGGGCGGGTGCTCGCCGAGACGCCGGGTCTACGCGGCCAGATGGTGCTCGCCACCAAGGGCGGGATCACGCCGCCCGTACCGTACGACTCGAGTCCCGACTTCCTCCGCTCCGCATGCGAAGCGTCGCTGCGGCGGCTGCAGGTCGAGACGATCGACCTCTACCAGATCCACCGGCCCGACCTGCTGGCCCATCCTGCCGATATGGCAGGGGTGCTCGACGAACTCGTCGCCTCCGGCAAAGTGCGGGCACTGGGCGTGTCGAACTTCACCGTCGCCCAGACGCGCGCGCTGCAGAGCTACCTCGAGGCACCGCTCGCGGCAACCCAACCGGAGTTCTCACCGCTTGCGCTCGATGCGATCACCGACGGAACCTTCGACCATGCGATGGAGCACGGCCTCCTCGCCCTGGCGTGGAGCCCGCTCGCGGGCGGACGACTCGGGGGTGATCCCAGCCACGAGCGCGCCAGGGCCGTCACAAACGTCTGCGATCGTCTCGCCGCCGAGTTCGGGGTCAGCCGGAGCGCGATCCTGCTCGCCTGGGCGATGCGGCACCCCGCCGGCGTGGTGCCGATCATCGGCACCCAGCAACCCGATCGCATCCGCGCCGGCGCTCGAGCCACCGAGGTCGACATCGATCCGAGCCAGTGGTACGAGATCCTCGTCGCCGGCCGTGGCGAGCCGATGCCATGAGTACGGCGAGTGGCCCTGAGGTCGCCTGGTTCTCTGCACTGTGTGACGACGACTACGAGTTCCTCGGCGTCGCGGATGCCTCGTTGCGGTCGTCCTGGATGCACTGCCGCGACATCGTGACGACGGCGGAGGCGAACGGGTTCGACAACGTCCTGCTGCCGTCGGGCTATGCGCTCGGTATCGACGGCGTGCCGTTCGCCGGCGGAATCGCGGCGATCACCGAACGGATCAAGTTGCTCCTCGCCGTGCGGTGCGGTGAGATGTGGCCGCCCCAGCTGGCCCGCCAGCTCGCGGGGCTCGACGAGATGCTCGACGGCCGACTGACGATCAACATCATCAGCTCCGACCTCCCGGGCACACAGCTGCCGAGTGATCCGCGCTACACCCGGACACTCGAGGTGATGACGATCCTGAGGGCGCTGCTCGCCGGCGAACCGATCGACCACCAGGGCGACTTCTACGATCTGACGCTCGACGCACCCCGGATCGCCGTCGACCGCACGGCGGCGCGCACGCGGGCGGGCGAGCCCGCTACCCC
>Ga0316190_10004449_pt1 | contig 10214 bp, 11 predicted proteins | sample Eddworburrow2_MG_FD_204929 | JGI IMG/M metagenome (GOLD analysis project Ga0316190, IMG submission 204929) | Coastal sediment microbial communities from Maine, United States - Eddy worm burrow 2 | ecosystem: Environmental > Aquatic > Marine > Coastal > Sediment | place: USA: Maine | collected... | reverse complement strand
GCCCATGTAGTCCGACGCGAAGAAGCTGTCCCGGTAGTGGGTGATGAACTCGCCCAGGCGCCGGCCCCCGTCAACCGCGAGGTACTGGCCGTGGAGGTCGAGGTAGCCGTTGCTCGCGGGGGTGCCGGTCAAGCCCATGCGGTACGGGAACTGATCTATCAGCTTCTTCCACCCGGTGATTTTCACCCGCAGCGGCTCGCCGCGCTTGTCTTTGGTGTCGCGGAACCCGCCCTTCATCCGCTTGGTGGTGCTGTTCTTGAGCTTCGATACCTCGTCGTAGACCACCATTTGGAACGGGAACTCGCGGCCGGCGCTGAGGTAGTAGTGATCGAGGGTCTCCGCCAGCCAGTTCATAGCCTCGTAGTTGATGAGGTAGATGTCGGCATCGGCGAACAGAGCACGCGCACGGGCGTCCCTCGTGCCGTGCAGGACGCTGAACCGCAGGTGGCGGGTGTGTGCCCACTTGCGCGCCTCGCGCGCCCACACCGACTGAATGACGCGGAGGGGGCCGAAGATCAGCACCTTCTTGACGTGGCCCGCCCGCATGCGGTCAACAATGGCGGTCAGGGAGACGATGGTTTTACCGAGGCCAACCTGCAGCCAAAACATCGAGTCTTCGTGCGTCAGCGCATGCACGACACACTCGCGCTGGTAGTCGTGTAGCTGCGCCGGGTGTAATAGGTTTGTCACTGCTGCTGTATCCATTCTATGAACCGATCCACCCCCGCCGCGCCGTAGACGGTGTGGACGTGCGCGCCGGCTTGTCTCAGCCGCTCATGCTCGCGTCGCTGGTGGGGGCTGAGCACGCCGTCAACGGTCTTGACCTCAACGAACGCTACCAGCCCCGCAAGTACCACGATGCGGTCGGGAGCGCCGCGCCTGGCGGGGTTGACCCACTTCCGGGTCAGCCCGCCGAGCAGGGTGATCTGGTGATCGAGGTAGGTTTCGACCTTCGCCTCGCGGGTGCCCACGCTACTCGGTGTCGGGCCAGCGGGGCGCGTCGTTCAGCGGCGGCAGGTCGTCCGCGGCGCTGTGCGACACTTCAGGGGCGCCGTACTCCGCCAGCCAACGCAGGTAGTTCGCCGCCTTCTCCGCGTCCCGCCCCGGGCTGCCCTTGAAGTTCAGCCGGCAGGTGTACTTGATCGCGTTACCCAGCAGGTACCCATTGTACTGCTCCGGGGTCAGCTTGGCGCGGATGATGTTCAGAGTCTCGATGCCGCCAGCGTCGTAGTGAGTCGATTTGCCGTCAAGTGCCATCAGTATTTCTTCCCGTGGTGTGCGGCGCGGGCCTCGGGGCGATGGTCCGCGCGGGTTACGTTGTAAGCCATTTTCTCGACGAGCGCGCCGCCGAGGTCTAAGTCCAGCAGGCCGGCAAGGTCGCAGATGCGGATCACCGCGTCGGCCAACTCGACCTCCAGCCCGATGCGTCCCGGCAAGTGGTCGTCCATCATGCCTTTGCGGTCGGCCTCCATCGCCTCCGCCAGCTCCGCCACCGTGAGCATCAGGAGCGTAGGCACCTCGCGCCGGGTTTCGTGCCAGCCGCGCTCCCGTGCAATACCGTGGCACATATCGACCAGGTGCGTCACGGAGTGCGCGACGGCCTGCTGCATCTCGTCAGTTTGAATTTCGTCTGATCGGGTCATGGTGTTAATCCTTCGTGTAACGTTTGGTGATGAACCCCGTGGCACCGAGCCACATATCGGCGGCCCACTCGGGTTGTTGTGTCATGCAGCTTTCGAGGGTCGCAAGCGCGGCCGAGGCCGCGTCGGTCTCTACTTCGATACCTATCTCGTCATGCACATGCAGGATCACCGGCAAGCCCGCCGCCTCGGCGCGCATGATGCCGCTCCACAGTATGTCACCCGCAATACTCTGCACGCAGTTGTGTGCGAGGAACGGGCCGCTGGCCCCCAGCACAGTGAACCTGTGGCGCGGCCCACAGTTCAGGAGATCGTAGACATGCGACGGCCGTGCGGGGCCGCCACATCCCGGCACCTTGGACGCGGGCGTCCACCCGGCGTCTGTCATTACCTTATGGTCCGGGGTCATCCACACCCCGTCAACCGAGAGGCAGGGCTGGAAGCCTTGATACACGCGGCCTTCGTGGCTTACAAACTCCAGACCATCCCACACCCGGTCGTCGGGCCTCACGTCGCGTAGGCGTACCGCGCCGCGGTCGGTCAGCACCTCCGCGTCGCCGCTCACACAGTTCTCGGTAATCCCGCCAGCGTGCGCATAGATGCGGGTCCATTGGTTCTTCTCGTTCATGCCCATGTAGCTGAAATTGTCCAGCCACTGGACCTCCTCCATGTACCCATGTGCGACCAGGTGCGCGTCGGTCCACCCGAGCTTGAGCCACTCCCCGTAGGGTGCGTCGCCGGCCTTCGCGGTCATTGTCTTGTCCGACCACGGGGCGGCGCGCTTGCGCACCTCGGGGCGGTAATAGCTCAGCGCCCGGCCGCTGGGCAGCCAGATGCGGAGAAACTCGGCGTCGCGCTCGATGCGCATGCGATACCCCGTGACCTCTCCGCCGTTCTGTGTGACCGACATCACCGCGCTGTAAACCCATTTCCAGAATGCGGGGATCTCGGGGTACATGGTGCGGAACGTATTAACCGCACGCTTGGCTTCCTCCGCGGTCATGTCCACGCCGTAGCCTTCCGCGTAGGCGATCAGCCCGCGCCAGCCGAGCATGTAGCCCGCGCCCAGAACGGGGGGCTTGGCGAATGTCCGCTGCTTCTTCGTCACCTCGTCGTAGGGGGTGCCGTAGTACTCCGAGGCGAACACCTTGTAAGTGTCCCGGCCGTTGCGGAAGGTGTCGTCTACCTTGTGGCATTCGGTAATCCACCCGAGCACCACGGACTCAATCGACGACAGATCACAGGCGACCAGGGTCTTGCCCTCCTCCGCCCGGATCACATGGCGGATGGCTCCGCCGAGGATGTCGGCCACAGGCATGCCGTAAGCGCCCTTGAGCAGCCCAGACGAGCCGAACCCTACGCCGTACACCAGGCGGTCGAGCCGGGCGCTGTAGCTCTCGGGGGGCTCGCCCTTGCCCGGCTCCAGGAACGGGCGCTTGAGGTTCTGGAGCTGGATCAGGCGACCGCCCACCCGGTCGGTCCGGCTTGCGCCTTTGTACTGAAACATCCCACGCGCACGGTCGTCGGGCATGCTGGCGTTGATGACCGCGTTGTATTTGGCCGTCGCCTTGGCCTCCTTCTGCGCCCACAGCTCGACCGCAGGCCGCGCCGCGTCGGGCAGCCGGCCGTGCTTTAGTTCGGCGGCGAGGTAGTCCTTGCGCAAGGTGTCGAGGGCCGCGCCGGTGTTGGTCTGCAGCCATTCGAGGAACGGGCCGCGCGTCACCCGTGGCAGCCCGGTGAGGTCTTGCAGCTCGCGGGTGAGCGCCTGCCGCTCGATGTCCCACAGCTCGATTGCCGACGCGGCGAAGTCGGTGTCCATCGGCACGCCGCGGTCGTTGATCCGCTGGTCAGCGCACCACTGGGCGTAGTCCCAATCCGACATGGTGGGGAACTGTTGCATCCAGTGCCACAGCCGGCGCTCTACGTGGACATCCTGCCGGCAGTAGTCGCAGAACTCCTCCCACTCGGCGGGCTTGTTCGCCCAGTCGTACCACGCCGCTTTGTGGTTCTTCGGTGCGGGGGTGCAGAACACGTTGATCAGTTGACCGCCGCGCTTGTCTTTGCCCTCCAGCCCCACGGCTCCCAGGGTCTTGTCCAGCCCCCCGGCGAACCCGAGGTAGTAGGACTCCACCATAGTGCAGCGCCACTGCTCCGGCGGCACCTCGACGCCGAGACAGTATCGGGTGATCAGCCGCTCGAACTGCGCGTTGAACGCATGCTTGCGGACGTGCGGCGACCGGAGCGCGTCCGTCAGCCGTGCGGGAGCCGGGCCTTTGTGCGCCTCCCACAGCTCGACCGGATCATCGTCGATGGCCCACCCGAGCATGAGGATACGGGTCGACGGGTCCGACGCGTACTTGTGCGCGCCGGCGGTCTTGATGTTGACCTCGGACGCGGTTTCGTAGTCAAGGTGCAGGCGTGTCATTTCGACAGCTCATCCTCCAGCATGGCTAGCGTGTGCTGGCACATTTGGTTCCCTTCCCCGTCCGTGATCTCAAGGTTGTAAATGACATCAATTAGCCCCCCGACAACCGTCTTTATCCGGGGGAGTTCCCCTTGGATTTTCTCAACTTCTTTCGACAGCATCTCTGTCGTCGCGGGTTTCTCCTGCTCTCGCGAGCGTAAGTCCCCGCAGTAAAGGTACAGCTCGGAGTCGTCCGCGGCGCACGCGGTCTTGTAGACGTGCCTCTCCGAGTGCGTGGCTCCTTGGTATATCGCGAAAACTACCGCGTCGTCAGGCTCCATCGCGAGCATGTCTCTTAGTTTTTTGACGGTCATCGTCGTCATGTCGCTGCTCCGTGCCGGGGGCCGTGACCCCCGGCGTTGTAGTTGTCAGACGAAGGACGGCGCGACCGCGTAACCCTGCTCGACCATCATGGCGTCCGTCCACCCCTGCGCGACGAACGACTCGTAGGACGCGCCGTTGGCCTTGGCAGTCATGATGAGCGTGGGGGCTGGTGCCGCAGGCACAGGGGCCGGCACAGGGGCCGGTGCGGGCGCAGGTGTAGGAGCCGCCCCCTGCGGCACCGCCGTCGGGGCGGGGCCGCCGGCTAGGTCGCCGAACAGGCTCTGCGCGGAGGGGCCGCTGGACAGCAGCTCGCGGTCGATGGGGCCGTCGGCGTCAGTGACGGCGGTGCCGTTCAGGTAGCAGTTGACGCCGCCGTTGCCCTTGGAGTAGCCGGCGAACGTAACGTCCACGTGGACGATCTTGCCGACGGTGTTGCCGTCCGCTGTGGGGTCGATGATCTCCTCCATGCCGTTGGGGCCGAACTTGACGAACGCAGGGCGCGCATAGTCCGCGCTGCTGCGGGCGCGCAGCGCCACGTACCCTGCGAGCGCGCCGTCACACTCGATCAGCGGGACGTAGCTGCTGGCAGAGAAGTCGGCGGGCTTGTTGGCCTCGATCTGCGCGCGAATCGTCGCGGTCTGGGGGTCGTCCCCGCGGATCAGAACCTCCAGCCCGTAGCGGAGTTTGTCGGGGAAGTCTTTCGGGGCCGATGCTTTGGTCAGGTGAACGTAGCGGGCAATGCCTTGAAATCTCATTGGTGTGTCTCCTACAGGAACGATGGGACCGGTGTCGGTTCAGGGGCGAGGTCGCCGAACATCACAACCGCGGTGGCCTCCGCGGGTCGGGCGACCTTCTTCAGCTTCAACGGGCCGGCCTTCGCGACCACGAAGTCGGCCTCCAGCTTTTTGCGCTGGCGGTCGGTCAGCGACTTCGACTTGAGAATCTGCGCGGGGCTTGCGAGTTTCTGCGGGTAAATCTCTCCGCGCGGCAACTTGCGCGCCTTGAGCGCCGCCGCCACCGCTTCATCGCTCACCGCCCACACGTGGGACGCTCGGCCGGGCGCCATCTCGTAGCCTGGCACCGACACGCCTGCGTCGATGCGTCGCTGCACCTCTTTCTGCACGCGGTCGTAGGCCGACATCATCGCGTCGTGGGTGTCCATCAGACTGGCCAGCTCATCGTCGGCCAGCTCGGACAGTTTGTCGAACATGCTCGCCAGCGCGGGCAGTAGGTCGCCCGCCACGGGCGCGAGGCTTGTCTCCATTACGGTCTCCACGGCAGCGGTACTGTGTGCGCTGCAGTTGGGTTTGTGTTTGCACCACTGGCAGTGGCCCTTGCCCCCTCTGTTGTCGGGGGTGAGCGGTGCGTCGGGGTCGTCGGTGCGCGTCGCTGCGGCGTTCAGCTTCTCCAGCTCGTCGATCAGCTCGGCACTGGTCAGGTGCTGCGACCGGATCGGGTCGTCGGTCTTGGGCTGCACCACCGTCGCGATGAACTGCCCCTCGACGGGGCGGAGCGGGCGCACCAACTCGGGGCCAGATGCGATGAACAGCCGCGCCTTGCCGCCGATGTACGCCAGCAGTTGCGAGTTGCCGCGGACATGCACCCAGCCACGGCCGTCCTTGTAGTCAATAACCTCCAGCGTGTGCAGCGTGCCGTCGTGGCGCGTCGCGATGATCGTAATGTCGGCGGTGCCGTTCCAGTCGGTGCGCCCGAAGATGCCGCCGGGGTCAGACTTCGACTCGGAGAACACCGCGACATTGCCGTCCGTGCCCAACTCCCCGCGCAGCTCCTCGACGCGCCGCTCGATGTAGTCGAGGCACACTTGCACCCGGTCGCATCGGTCGGCCGTCGCCACCCAACCGAGCGGCTTCTCCTCGTGGCCCTCGCCGAACGTCTGGCCGAGGTAGCTGTCAGCCCGCACCGCGTTGTCCATGCACATCTCCAGCAGGATGTGCGAGCCGGTGCCGTCGATGGCGGCGTCGCCGGGGATGTCCGGGTAAGCCGCCTCCTCGCGCACCGAGCCGGCGCAGTGGGGCCAGCGGTGATTACTGGGGCTGAGTCGTGCGTGCGTCCCCATCACACTGTCACCGCGCGCACAGCGTCCAGCAGCGGCCCGTACTCCGCGGGGTCCAGCTCGTCGATCTTGGTCGCGCCGCGGGCCTTCAACTCCTCGAAAATGCGTGCCCCTTGGTCGCCGATACGCATGGCTTCCTGCTGCAGCGCAGCATTCAGCTCCTCCGGGGTCATCGCGGCGGAAGTCGTGGGGGCTGCAGGCGCCGGCGCGGGGGCGGGTGCCGGGGCTGCCGGTGCAGGAGCTTCGGGGGCGGGGGCTTCTGGTGCAGGAGCCTCCTCCGCAAGGACTGCCGCGCTTGCCGCGACGGCCGCCGCGGGGGGAGCCTTCCAGTGCGCGGCGAAGGCGGTCGCGGCGTCGGGGGCCGAGCCGCGGGCGATCTGTTCGAGCGCCTCGGCGATGCGTTGGAGGTTGCTTTCAATGCTCATTGATTTGTAGCTCCATGTCCTCTTTCGAGGGTTCGATTTTCAGACGGCCGTCATTGGCCGCGCGGATGATCCGGCGCAGGAACGCGCTGGTGCTCTCGGCCCCGTAGCGGGACACTGCTTGCTCGCGGAACCGCGCCAGCACGTCGGCGTAGTCACGGAACATCACGTAATCATCGAAGGGTTTCGACATATTGGTTCTCCTGTGTTGTCTAGGGGTACACTATCATGCGCCTGTCATACTTGCAAGGGGAAAAAAGGGCCCTCCTAAGAGGGCCGAACACTTCCCGCAGCGACAAAAACCGGGGAGCCACCGTGTACCAATGAAGCCTGGGCGACGAGAGCCTCGCCGCGCTGTTGCGGGGTCATCATAGCATAACGATGTGCATCGCGAATGGCCCAGACCGTCTTGGCGGTGCCCTTGACGTTGGCCCGGACGCGTTCCACCCGCGGGATGTTGCCGAGCGCCAGCCCCACCGACTTGGCGCTCAGGCTGCGCACCTCCACCTCGTCGCGCATCGCCAGGTGCATGCGCAGCGTTTTGAGCGCCTCGCCTGGGTGAATGAGGTCGTGAGCGAATACGCCGATCCGGTCGCGGATGCACTCCTCCACCAGCAGGCGGACGGGCGATTTGCTGTCGTCGGTAATCTCGCGAAGAAACTGTGTCATCGGGGGAGCCTCCTCCGGGTGGAAGTTTGTCAGGTCTACCTCGTTGCGCAGGTAGTGGATGCAGTGCTCGACGCCGCCGGCCGCCATCCACTGCCACGCTGCGCGCCAGTAGCGCGCCCACTCTGGGAGCATCTCCCCGTAGTCGTCGCGGATTTGCAACGGAGTCCACATCGCGTAAATGCGGCGGCTGACCTCGTTGAGTCTGATCGGCTGCCGACTGTTGGTGGCCATCGTGACGTTGACCAGATTGGTGATGAACTGCACATCCCGGCCCTTGCCCTCGACCGGGATCACCGCCGGCGGTGCTGCCGCCAACTCTTTGATCCTCACAGACACCTCGCGGGCGGCTCGGTGGTCGCCCAGCTCGGCCTCGTTGACGTGCAGATGCTTGGCGCGCATCAGGTAGCTGTTGAAGTTACTGACCAGCCGCTCGCCGCCGATGGTGGTGCTGTACTCACCCATCGCGGTCATCAGCGGATGCAGCAGGAAGTCCTTGCCGACACCCTCGGCCCCGCCGAGGAGCAGCATGTGGTTGATCTTGCGTTCCGGGTGCAGGACGGTGTACGCCATCCACTGGAGCATGTGGGCGCGGTGCCCGCCCCACCCCATCTGCTGCCAATGGTGCAGCCACATGTCGCAGTTGCCCGCGGCGCCGAGCGGGGTGTGGGCCTGCGACCAGGTGTTGCCGTAGACCACCCCTTGGCGCGTGAAGGTGCGCGGCTTGGCGGGGGCGAAGTCCAGCCGGTCCACTTTGGCCACACCTCCCTGCAGTGCGGTCTTGCGCGCCTCGATGTCCTTGTCCATGTGCGTGTTGCTCCACGCGTCGGGGGTGTAGTACTGGTTCTTCCCCGGGTCGTAGAACTGGTTAAGCGCCGCCACGAAGTACACCCCCGACATGAACGAGGTGTCGGCCTGTGAGGCGTACCAGCGGCTGCGCTCATCGCGCAGGATGTCGCGCAGCTTGGTCTGCGACCAGCGCATCGCGTCGGCCACGATGTCGTGCCAGTGAGTGCGCTCAATGGTGGGCAGGTCGTCCACCAGGCGGAGTACCTGCACCGCGAGCTGCCGGGCCTCGGCGTCCGTGTGCGGCACCCGCCGGAGCTGGTCGACCGCGGCGTCGAGGCCGTCTGCGGCCGGCAGATCGGGGGTGTCGGCGGTGCCCATGAACGACACAGCAGGCGGCGGCGCGGGCGGCGCGGTGGGCTTGGGCACCAGCTCACCGGCGAACACTCGGGCCATGCGCCACGTCATGTAGCCGTCCGTCCACCCGGGATGTGACGCCTCGATGTAGGCCACCAGGTCGCGCGCTGTGCGCTGCTCACACGCGCCGTGGTGGCACTTGAACCCGAGGGAGCCGTCGTCGTTGGTGAACACCGCGGAGCCGCTGTCGTCGCCTCCTGTGTGCTCCTCGACCCATGGGCACACGACATCGAATCTGCCAGCGCCACGCACCTCCTTGACGAGGATCAGGTCGGGCAGGTGCAGCACCGGGTGGTCGGGGACATCGGTCGCGCCCTCCAGCCGCTCGCTGCGGCGGGCTGCGTTGATGTCCACCCGGAACGGTGCCGCCAGTTGGTGCAGGTTGTACTTGCGCTCGGGGTTCCACGTGAGCAGCCGGCACTTGAACGGCTGACCGTCCACCAGCTTGGCCGCCTTGTTGTTGTAACCCCCGGGCAACCGGACGTAGCGCGTGACGCCCTTCATCCCTGGGTCTTTGCCGCCGGGGGCGAGGCCGTTGGCCACCAGGCCGTCTAGCAGGTTCTCGACCTGGGCGCGATCACCGCACGGGTGGTCGAGGATGTACCCCCACTGCTCGCTGCCGGGGCTGGTCTCCAGCACGTAGCTGGGGGCCGGCAGCTTGGCCGCCTCGGCCGCGGGCAGCTTCTCTCGCACGTCGTCGAGGACAATCACATAGGTGCGGAGATACAGCGCCTTGCGGCGGCGGGCCTTGCCGTTGTTGTCGGGCGAGAATACCGAGATGCAGAAATACTGGTTGCTCGGGTCGCCGTCCTCGAACCCGGGCCAGCGCCCTTGCCAGTCGCCCGCCCACGCCGCCAGGTGGCGGTTCTTGGGAATCGCGCCGGGGTCGTAGGTGAACTTGGTAATGTGAGCAAATGGCGCATCGCGCCGAAAAACCTCTTGCAGAAAATCTGTGTTTCGGATCATGTCGCTGCTCTTGTTGTCGGGGAGCGCGCTGCTTTTGTTGTTGTTGTGTCACGCGCGAGTCATCATAGTCCGTGCGCCCGGCGATGCCTAGCGCCGCTCCCCTCACAGCGCCTCGTAACCCGGCCCTGAGATGGTGCCGCACTGATCCTGCGGGTCCGCCCTTTCGCGTGCTACGACGGTCATTCCGAGGACTGTAGCGCCAAGGGGCACCGCCCCCGCGCCACCCCCAAACCCTCCGGGGTGGTACAGCCGCAGGTCGACCGCGAGTTTGTGGCGCTCCCAGTCAGTCAGCGCCACCGTGTCGGGCCACGCGCCGGTGTGGCGCTTGGTGCCTTGCTTATAGGCGCTCAGCGCCGCGATGGACCCAAGTCCGTTGCTGTAGGTGCTCATGGCGTCAGCGCCTCCTGCGGGTCCGCCGTCTCGGCAAGATCGGGGGCTGCCACGACAGTCACTCC
>Ga0316190_10004447_pt1 | contig 10215 bp, 11 predicted proteins | sample Eddworburrow2_MG_FD_204929 | JGI IMG/M metagenome (GOLD analysis project Ga0316190, IMG submission 204929) | Coastal sediment microbial communities from Maine, United States - Eddy worm burrow 2 | ecosystem: Environmental > Aquatic > Marine > Coastal > Sediment | place: USA: Maine | collected... | reverse complement strand
GGTTGATGACATTGCCATAATAAGATGTCTCATTTGACGAGCCCATGGCAAATTCATCCATGTTGAGCTTGCCGAGCATGACGGCGCCATCATCAAACAGATTTTGGGTGACGGTTGAATTGTAAACCGGTTTAAAGCCATCAAGAATATGGCTGCAGGCCTGAGTGTGAACGCCCTTGGTTGCAAACAGGTCTTTGATACCAAGCGGCACGCCCTCAAGCGCCCCGCCCTCACCTTTTGCCAGTCGCTGGTCTGAGGCTTTGGCCATGTCGCGGGCCTGATCGGGGGTTTCCTTAATATAGGCATTAAGATCGCGGGCAGTTTCGAGCGCCGAGATATATGAATCGGTCAATTCAAGCGCGGTGAAGTCTTTGGCTTTAAGGCCATCACGAATTTGGGAAATTTTAAGAGAGGTAAGATCGGTCACGGGGCTTCCAGCCTATTCAACAACTTTGGGAACTGTAAAAAAATGGTCTTCACTGACCGGCGCATTGGCAACGATATCATCTGCACGCCCGCCGCGATTGACCACATCATCGCGCATTTTCATTTTCATATGTACCGCTGATGTCATCGGTTCAACATTATCAGTATTGACCTCGCCCAGCATTTCGATCCATTTGAGAATCGCGTTTAGTTCACCTTCAAGACGCGGTAAATCATCTTCCTTGACCTTGATGCGGGCCAGAGAAGCGATTTTGCGCACGGTACTTTGATCTACGGACATTTTTTGCTCTTGATCATATTTTATGGAAAAACATTGACGCTTGATAGCACCAAGGCGTTTTGCCTTCAACACAAATGCTTGGCGATATGTTTGCCATTTCTGTTGCCATTCTACTTGCCTTTCTTTTGTGATGATTTAAGAGGGCAATAATGAGCAACCCTCTTTATATCAAACCTGAAGACCTTCAGCTTAAAACCGGCCAGCGCATTCTCGGGCTTGATCTGGGGTCAAAGACCATCGGCATTGCCTTGTCAGACACCCAGCAACAGGTGGCAACACCGCTGGAAACCCATAGGCGCAGCAAATTTACTGCTGATGCTGAGCGGTTATTGCAACTGGTTGAGGAATTTGACATCGGCGCCTTTGTTATCGGCCTGCCGCTCAATATGGATGGCAGTGAAGGCCCGCGCATCCAGTCAACCAATGCTTTTGTCCGCAATATGGCGCAAAAGACCTCTGTGCCATTTGTTGCCTGGGATGAGCGGATGTCAACGGTTGCCGTAGAGCGAGTTCTGCTTGATGCTGATTCGAGCCGCAAGGCCCGCGCTCGGGTGATCGATAAAATGGCCGCTGGTTATATTTTGCAAGGCGCACTTGACCGGCTGTCAGTATTGCGGGCCAAAAAGCAGGCAACGCCGCAATGATGGCGGTGTTTGAAAGTATTTTCCCGATTTTTGCTATTGTCGTACTGGGCTTTGCCCTGCGCAAGGGTGACTTTGTTCCAGCCGAGCACTGGCGGGTGGTCGAAGAATTGTGCTTCTGGCTGTTTTTTCCCACACTTCTGGCCCAGACCATGATCAAGGCAGATTTGTCGAGTGTTGATATTGGTCCCTATACCTTTACCCTGTTGGCAATGGTTGCAAGTGTTGGTGTTCTAACACTGGCCCTGTGGCCGTTGCTAAAACGCTTCTGGGGTACCGGCAAGCCACAATATTCAACGATTTTCCAGACGACAACCCGCTGGCACGGGTTTATTGCTCTAGCCATTGTGCTGAAACTTTATGGCGATGATGGCGCGGCGCTGATGGCTGTGGCCTTTGCCCTGATGGTGCCGATTCTGCAGATCAGCAATATATTTGTGCTCATCGGCTTTTCCAAGAATTCAAAAGCTGACCCGAAACAGATTGCCAAAGCGATTGTCATCAACCCGATTATCTGGGGAGTGGTCAGCGGCATGGTGATAAATCTGACAGATACACCGGTCTGGGACCCGATCATGACGATCCTTGATTTGCTCGGTCGCTCGGCACTTGGTGCGTCCCTGCTGGTGCTGGGGGCGGGGTTGAGCCTGAAAGCAGCGCTCAAGCCCTCAAAAGAGCTGCTTGTCGGGGTGATTGGCAAGTTGTTTATAACACCACTTGTGATGGCCGGCTGGGCTATGTGGTTTGGTATTGATGGTCTGGCCTTTTCGGTGTTGATAGTGTGTGCATCGGTGCCAACTGCCATGAATGGTTATCTACTAGCCAAAAAGATGGGCGGTGATGCCGAGCTTTATGCAGCAACCTCAACAGTACAGACGGTCATATCGTTCTTTTCCATTCCGCTGGTGTTATGGCTGGCCCAAACCTATGCCGGGGGATTATAGATGGAATTTGCCATTGTCGCCCTTGCGCCAGTATTTTTAACCATCGTGCTCGGCTGGTTAGTTGGCAAAACCGGTTTGATCAGCAATGAGCACTGGCTGGGTGTTGATCAACTGGCGTTTTATGTGCTGTTTCCTGCAATACTCATGCGTTCAATGATTGCCGCTGATTTTGGTGATTTGCCGGTATTTCGGATGATGGCGGTAATGATTTGCGGCATGGTGACCATGCAGGTTTTGATGTTTGTCTTAAAAAATCCGACGCAAAGAATTTTAAAAGTTGAAACACCGGCCTGGACCAGTGTCTATCAGGGGACGTGTCGCTGGCACACATTTCTTTGCCTTGCCATCATGCCGGCTCTATTTGGTCAACCGGGGCTGGCACTTGCTGCTGTTGCGACAGCAGCAATCACGCCGACCTCCAATATTGCCAGTATTACTGTGATGTCGTTATATCTCTCTGGTCCGCGCCCGACAGTTTTCTCCGTGGGGAAATCACTGTTCAGCAACCCATTTATACTGGCCATTATTGTCGGTCTATCAATCAAGGCAAGCGGCATCCCAATTCCCAAAGCTGTTTTGGGGGTGCTTGATTTGGCTGGCGCTGGTGCTCTGGGCATTGCCCTGATCAGCGTTGGAGCTGCCCTGCGGTTCGGTCAGGTTAAAAAAGACATCAGACCGATAAGCGCTGCTATTGTGATTAAAATGCTCATATTGCCGCTGTTTATGGCTTTTTATTGTATGGTTTTTGATGTATCCGGCCTGCCGCGCACCGTTGCCATTCTGGTTGGAGCTTTGCCAACGGCGGCAGTTTCCTATATTTTTGCCCGCCAAATGGGGGGCGATGCCGAATTGATGGCCAATATCATCACCCTTCAGATTATAGTCGCAGCATTTACCCTACCAATGGTTTTAGCATTTTTAAATTAGGAAAACTTGGTGTCTGCGCTTGCGGTATCACTAAAAGCGCACTATTAAAGCATTTTTAATGAGCAACATTAAAAACACCTCCAAAAACACATCGCGGAAAATCCTTTCAGGTCGCCATTTGCTGGCTATTGAAGATATTTCCATTGCTGAAATCACCGCCCTGCTTGATCTGGCTGAAACCTATGTCGATCTTAACCGGCAGGTTGAGAAAAAGCAGACGGTATTGCGCGGGCGCACCCATATCAATCTGTTCTTTGAATCCTCAACCCGCACGCAAAGCTCATTTGAGCTGGCCGGTAAACGCCTTGGGGCTGATGTGATGAATATGTCGGTCAAGAGTTCATCGGTTTCAAAGGGCGAAACCCTGCTTGATACGGCAATGACGCTGAACGCCATGCACCCTGATATTCTGGTGGTTCGCCATCATGCCTCGGGTGCGGCTGAATTGCTGGCGCAAAAGGTTTCAGGTGCGGTTATCAATGCCGGTGACGGGCAACATGAACACCCGACACAAGCCCTGCTTGATGCGTTGACCATTCGCCGCAAGCTGAAAAAGCTGGATGGGCTGGTTGTTGCCATCTGCGGTGATATCAAGCATTCGCGCGTTGCCCGCTCTAATATCAATCTATTGCTCAAAATGGGGGCGGAAGTCAGACTGATTGCGCCCCTCACCTTGTTGCCCAGTGAAGTTGAGAAACTCGGGGTTAAAGTGTTCACCAATATGGAAGATGGCATCGAGAATGCCGATGTGGTGATGATGCTGCGTTTGCAGATTGAGCGGATGGATGGTGCATTTGTCCCCTCGGCCCGCGAGTTTTATCATTTTTACGGCCTTGATAAGAAAAAACTGCAACTGGCAAAACCGGACGCCATGGTGATGCACCCCGGCCCCATGAACCGCGGGGTTGAGATTGACTCGATCATTGCCGACGGGCCGCAGTCTTTTATACAGAAACAGGTGGAAATGGGCGTTGCTGTGCGCATGGCGGTGCTCGATGCACTGGCAAGAAATCTACCCGGAGCAAATACGTGATGGTTATTGCAAGCACCGATAAAACCCGCCGCGCTTATATTAATGCCCGTTTGATTGATCCGGCCAATGGCCTAGATGAAAAAGGCGGCGTGCTGATCGAGGACGGGCGCATTGTGGCGGTTGGCAAGGATGTCACTGCCCGCAATTACGGTAATGCTGAAACCGTCACCGACTGCAAGGGACTTACGTTGTTTCCCGGTCTTGTTGATATGTGTGTCTATACCGGGGAACCGGGCACGGAATACCGCGAAACACTGGCCAGTGCCTCAAGGGCGGCCGCTGCTGGCGGTGTCACGACAATGATAGTCATGCCCGGTACTGATCCGGTAATTGATGATGCCGCGATTGTAGATTTTATTTTGCGCCGGGCCCGCGATACGGCAAGTGTACGTGTTGCCCCGATGGCATCAATCACCAAGGGTATTAAAGGCAAGGCAATGACCGAGTTTGGCCTGTTGCGCGAAGCAGGCGCCGTTGCTGTGACCGATGGTTTAAAGGGTGTTGAGAATGCCGCCATTTTGCGCCGGGCCATGTCATATGCCAATACCTTTGGTATGTTGCTGGTTCAGCATGTGGAAGATGCCAGTCTGGCAGGCGGTGTGATGAATGAGGGTGAAAACGCCACCCGGCTGGGTTTGCCCGGCATTCCGGCACAGGCTGAAACCATTATGCTCGAGCGTGATTTACGGCTGGTGGAGCTGACCGGGGCGCGCTATCACGCCAGCCAGATTTCCTGCCGGGCATCACTTGATGTCATGCGCCATGCCAAGGACAAAGGCTTGCCGGTATCGTGCGGTGTTTCAATCAATCATCTCACCCTTAATGAAAATGACATCGGGGCGTATCGGACATTTTTCAAACTCTCACCGCCCTTGCGTGGTGAAGCTGATCGCGCCGCGCTGGTTGAAGCGGTGGCAGATGGTACCATTGATATTATTGTTTCGGGTCATAATCCGCAAAGTGATGATACCAAACGCCTGCCCTTTGCCGAAGCGGCATTTGGTGCCATTGGTCTTGAGACTATGTTTGCCGCCGCCATGAGTCTTGTTCACAACGGGGATATACCCCTGCCCAGGCTGATCGAAGCGCTTTCTGCCACACCGGCCAGACTGCTTGAGCTGGAAGCTGGCACCTTGTCACCAGGTCGCCCGGCTGATTTTGTTATTGCCGATCCTGAAAAGCCGTGGCTGGTCGAAGATGAAGTTTTGCATTCACGCTCAAAGAACTCTCCTTTCGAGCATCGCTCGCTTGAGGGTCGGATAATGCAAACAATAGTTGCCGGGCGCCAGGTATTTGCTTACGATCAGTAATATGGATTATAATATTATTGCATTTATCGGCTTTCTTTCCCTTGGCTACTTTTTTGGTGCCATCCCATTTGGCCTGTTGCTGACCAGAGCGGCGGGGATGGGCGATGTCCGCTCCATCGGGTCGGGCAATATCGGGGCAACCAATGTGCTGCGCACCGGTTCTAAAAAAATTGCCTTTGCCACGCTTTTGGCCGATCTTTTAAAAGGCACGGTGCCGGTGCTTATTGGCCTTTATTATTCTGACACGCTGTCTGGCATGGCTGCCGGTTTTGGGGCTTTTATCGGCCATATTTTCCCGATCTGGCTGAAGTTTAAAGGCGGTAAAGGTGTTGCCACCTATCTTGGTGTGCTGTTTGGGATATTCTGGCCGGTGGCTTTGGTGTTTGGCATTACTTGGCTAAGTACAGCCTATATAAAAAAGACCTCGTCGCTGGCAGCTTTGGTTGCCTGTATAGTGGTGGCCATTGCCGGATATTTTCTGTCCGGCCCGCAAATGTTCGGGTTTCTGGCCCTGCTGGCTGGCATTATCTTTTGGTCGCACCGCGAAAACATTTCCCGCATACTCAACGGCACAGAATCCAAAATCAGTTTCAGTGCCGCATCAAACAATAAGTGAGTGGCCAGAGAAATGAGTAGCCAGAACCTCAGTTTTGGGCAGCGCCGTGACTGGTTACGGCTAATCAGAAGTGAAAATGTCGGGCCGGTTACGTTTTTAAAGCTTATCAGACGGTTTGGTGATGCAAGTGAAGCCTTGCGCGCCCTGCCAGATATGTCCCGGCGTGGTGGTTCCATGCGGCCACTTCGTATTTGTACCGAGCAAGAAGCTGAACAAATTCTCGAAGCTGCTGAAAACATCGGGGCGCGCTTTATTGCCTTGAGCGAAGCTGATTATCCGCAACTTTTACGCCACACTGATGCCCCGCCGCCCTTGATATGCGCCAGGGGTCGGTTTGATCTTCTCAACAAAACCTCGATCGCTGTGGTTGGCTCGCGCAATGCCTCTGCCATTGGCTGTAAATTTGCCCGAACATTAGCTGGTGCCTTTGGCAAGGCCGGATATGTGAGCGTATCGGGTTTGGCGCGCGGTATTGATACCAGTGTCCATGAGTCCAGTTTAGAGACCGGCACGATAGCTGTTGTGGCTGGCGGGGTTGATATTATTTATCCGCCCGAAAATATGGCCTTGCACAATGAGATTTTTGAAAAAGGTGTGGTGGTCAGCGAGATGGTGCCCGGTATTCGCCCGCAAGGTCGACATTTCCCACGCCGCAACCGGTTGATTGCCGGAATATCACGCGGCACAGTGGTGGTAGAAGCTGCTTTACGCTCAGGCTCGCTGATTACGGCGCGGCTGGCAAGTGAGCAAAACCGTGAAGTTTTTGCGGTTCCCGGTTCTCCGCTTGATCCACGGGCCGGAGGCACCAACAGGCTAATTCAAAATGGTGCTATATTGGTCTCCAGTGCCCGTGATGTTCTTGACGCCATGAGCGATATTGAAAACCGCCAGATTGGTCAGCAGGACTTTTTTGCTGATAGTGATGAAGGTTTTGAACATTTTGACTCAAGCGAGCCGCGTGATAACGAACTTCCTGACATGAACATACACCAGAAGGTCATCTCGCTGCTCAGTCCGGCACCGACCCATATTGATGATCTGGCCCGCGAATCCGGCGCAGATATTCAAATGGTCCATATGGTGTTGCTTGAGCTTGAGCTTGCCGGTCGCCTTGAACGCCATACCGGTCAGCGTTTTTCCCTGATTTGAGACCTTACAACAAATTCAGCTATTGATTTTTTCAGCGAACTGCCGACTTATAATAACGAAAACAATAACCACACAGGGTTCCCATAATGAACATTCACAATGATGTCCTTTCGACTATTGGCAACACGCCGTTGCTGAAACTGAAAAAGGCATCTGAAATTACCGGCTGCACTATTTTGGGCAAGTGCGAGTTTTTAAATCCGGGGCAGTCGGTAAAAGACCGTCCGGCGCTGAACATTATTGAACAAGCCATGAAAAATGGACAAATTGCGCCCGGTGGCACGGTTGTTGAAGGCACCGCAGGCAATACCGGCATCGGCCTGACAGTTGTTGCCAATGCATTGGGGCTGAAGTCGGTTATCGTTATTCCAGATACTCAGTCGCAGGAAAAGAAAGACACTTTGCGGCTTTTAGGGGCAAACCTGATCGAAGTACCGGCAAAACCCTATCGCAACCCGAATAATTTTGTCCATTATTCAGACCGTTTGGCGCAAAAACTTAGCCAAGAGCTTGAAGGCGGCGCGATCTGGGCCAATCAGTTTGACAATGTTGCCAACCGTGAAGCGCACATTAAAACCACGGCGCAGGAAATCTGGCAGCAGACAGATGGAACAGTTGACGGGTTTGTCTGCGCCGTTGGCTCGGGCGGCACGCTTGGCGGTATCAGCCTTGGCCTTAAAGAACATAATCCAGATATCCAGATCGGCATTGCCGACCCGCACGGGGCTGGACTTTACAGCTATTATACCAGCGGTGAGATTGCCATGGAAGGTTCATCGATTGCCGAAGGTATCGGTCAGGTTCGGATTACCAAAAACCTTGAAGACATCGTCATTGATCATGCCTGGCGGATTGATGATGCAAGCGGTATTCAGATCGTTTTTGATCTGTTGCAGGAAGAAGGCTTATGCCTTGGCCTGTCATCGGGCATTAATGTGGCCGGTGCTATTGAACTGGCCAAAAAGATGGGCCCCGGTCACACCATTGTGACCATTCTGGCCGACTATGGAAATCGCTATCAATCCAAATTGTTCAATCCGCAATTTTTGAGTGAAAAAGACCTGCCGGTGCCGCAATGGCTGGTTAAGGAAAATCAAGCCAATATGCCAGATATGTTTGTTGAAGTTGAGGACGCCTGAATGAGCCAAGCAATATTCAAAGACGATGCCTATCAAAAAGAAATTACGGCCAGTGTGATTGAGGTCAATGATCGCGGTGGCATTGTGCTCGACAAGACGATATTTTACCCAACTGGCGGTGGGCAACCGGGTGATAAGGGCAGCATGTCATTTAATGGTCAGACCATCGATATTGCCACAACACTGAACGGGCCCGATAAAAAGACCATCATCCATATACCTGCCAATGCAGATGTGTTGCCCAGTGTTGGTGATGAGGTTCTCTTGAGCCTTGACTGGGACACACGCTACAAACACATGCGGGTGCACACCATGATGCATCTGATGTGCTCGCTGGTGCCATTTCCTGTTACCGGCGGTCAGGTCGGGGCCGATGGCGGACGGCTGGATTTTGATGTTGATGATCCTTCAAAGCTCGATAAGGAGCAACTGACCGCTGACCTAAATGCGGTTATTGCTGGAAATCATGACACCTCTGACCGCTGGATCAGCGATGAGGAAATGGCCGCTAACCCGCAACTGGTGCGCACCATGTCGGTCAAACCGCCGATGGGCCATGGCAAGGTTCGGCTGTTGGCAATTGGCGATGATAGCAGCGTTGATCTGCAACCGTGCGGTGGCACACATGTTAAAAACACCGGCGAAATCGGTCAGGTCGTAGTCAGCAAAATTCAGAACAAGGGAAAACAAAACCGGCGCATTCGTGTGGATCTGGTTTAAGGGAGTAATTTCATATGGCAAGTCCGATTGTTTCAACAGACTGGTTGCACGAGCACCTTGAGGCGCCAGATATTGTTATCATTCATGCCTATGTGGCATTTGAGAAAACACTTGAGGAGTTGGAGGCTGAATATCGCGAAACCCGCATCCCCGGCGCCCTGCCCTTTGATATCGATAAAGTAGCTGATCAGAAAGATCCGTTGCCGCATATGATGCCCAATGCGGTGCAGTTTTCAGCACAAATGCGTAAAATGGGCGTTGGCGATGGTCAGCGCATTGTTGTCTATGATACCTCGGGCAATTTTAGTGCTTCACGGGTGTGGTGGATGTTCAAAACCTTTGGTGTTGAGGATGTGGTGGTGCTTGATGGCGGCCTGCCAAAGTGGATGGCCGAAGAAAAGCCTCTGTCGAGCGGCACGGCACGCCCGTTTCAGGAGCGCCATTTTACCGCCCGATTCCAGTCAATGAATGTCCGCGATATGGACGATGTGACCATGGCGCTCAAATCGGGCGGTATTCAGGTTGTTGATGTACGCTCAAACGACCGTTTTACCGGGGTTGAGCAGGAAGCGCGCGAAGGCTTGCGCTCGGGCCATATGCCGGGTTCTGTCAATGTCTATTACAAAGACCTGCTCAATGATGATGCAACGATGAAATCAGTCGATGAAATGCGCGCCATATTTGATGCAGCAGGTGTTGATCTTAAAAAACCGATTATCACCTCCTGTGGTTCAGGCGTTACCGCGGCCATTGCCAGTCTTGGTCTGGAAATGATCGGCCATCACAGCACGGCCGTTTATGACGGGTCGTGGACCGAATGGGGTGGCTGCGATGATAATGAAGTTAAAACAGGACCGGCTGCATGATGCGAAAAGTTGAAACTACAGTCACCTATCTTAAAATGGATACGACGCCGCACGATTATGTCCATCCGCCATCAAATATGAAAATCGCCCTGATGAAGGTCAAAGATATGCCGGTGCATTATTACCGCTATCTATATAATACG
>Ga0316190_10004443_pt1 | contig 10220 bp, 6 predicted proteins | sample Eddworburrow2_MG_FD_204929 | JGI IMG/M metagenome (GOLD analysis project Ga0316190, IMG submission 204929) | Coastal sediment microbial communities from Maine, United States - Eddy worm burrow 2 | ecosystem: Environmental > Aquatic > Marine > Coastal > Sediment | place: USA: Maine | collected... | reverse complement strand
CCGCGTATTTATTTATATTGTTTTAGTACTGATAGCAATAACTCTTATTGTCTTAATGTGGCAAGGTGTCTATACGCATTTTTGGACAGCATTACGCTATGCCAGTTTTCAAGTCATTTCAATTATCAGCAGCACAGGCTATGCCACCACTGCTGACTTTAGTGCTTGGCCCTTATTTTTACCTGCATTGATTTTATGGAGTGGTTTTATTGGTGGTTGTGTTGGTTCAACGGCGGGGGGATTCAGAGTCATTCGTATCATCTTATTGTATAAACAAGCCATTCGTGAAATCATGCGCTTGATTCATCCCAATGCTGTGATAACCGTCAAAATTGATAACAAAAAAGTACCTGACAATGTTGCCCAAGCCGTTTGGGGATTTACCATTTTATATATAACAAGTTATGTTTTTTTATCAATGCTCTTTATGGCAACAGGCGTTGACTATCTTACCGCCTTTTCGGGCGTGGCTGCGACTCTAAACATGACGGGTCCCGGTTTAGGGGACGTTGCTGTGACTTATGGCGGTATTAGTGATGCGGGATTATGGATACTGAGTTTTGCCATGTTATTGGCTCGCCTAGAAATTTTTACTTTGTTAGTTTTACTGACTCCTGCATTTTGGCGGCGATAATTTTATATTAGGGTGACAAGTTGAGTCCAAAGCTTTAATTGTATATTAGGGTGACAAGTTGGAGTCCAAAGCTTTAGCTTTAGGCTGGGCGGGGTTTGCAACCCCGCCCGTCACGTTTTATGGCTTTGATGACCAAGCGAAAACGTTCGTTCGCCTGTTGCAAACCTGCACCCGCGACATTCTGCTCATAAATTTTCACCCTTTTCTTGTTTGAATCAGGATTCACAGGATTTGATCGCAGCGAAGCTTCGGAACGAAGTTTCAGGATTTATGGTTTTTGACAGAAAAAATTTATAAATTTAATAAAATCAATGACTTAATAATAATAAGACCCAGTAGAATTAATGATTTTAGGTTTGATTCTGAAAATCCTGAAAATCCTGAAACTTCGTTGCCTTCGCTGCGCGGAGATCAAATCCTGAAAATCCTGATTCAAACAATATAAAGGGTGAAATTTTTTAATCGCTGTGCCTCAAAACTGCAAACTCATTTCAAAATGCCAACCATCATCTTGTATATCTTTATCATCAGGTTCTGGAATATCACGTAGCGCATAACCCCAATAAAGTTGAGACTGAAAGTATTTGTTTGGACTCCAACGCAATCCTAAACCAACACTAGAAATACTTTTCGGTGAAGGTGTCTCAATGTCAGTATTCCAAGAACGACCATAATCAATAAACGGCGTGACTTCTATCCAACCTTCATCAGGATTTTTGCTCAATCCAGCGATTGACAATTGATATATGGGAATACGCCATTCCAAAGAAGAAATCACACCATTATCACGAGTCAACAAATTCTCCCGATAGCCACGTACTGTTGTTGCACCACCCATTGATAATTTTTCCAAAGGCAATAAATCCTCCCTCGCCCATTGAAAATCGGTACGAAAAATGATTTGGCTATCCTTCAGATGAGAATTATTAAAGAAATCCAATCGTTTAACATACTGAAATTGTCCGAGCCAAGTGAAAAATTGACTGTCAGCTGAACCATCGTCGTTAATAGTCGAATCTAAAGCATCTATGCCAAAGTTAAAACTTGAACGAGCGGCAATCACATCAGTCATGCTACGCCTGACCCACTGTTGAGAAAAACGTATCACAGATAGATCACTTTCCCCAACTCTCACACCGGGCGAAAAGGAAAAAGGCCGGCTTAACAAATAGGTATTACTGATACGTTTATCCAATCTCAGTGTTAAGTCCAAAGATTCTTTAGGCTTTTGAATCAAGGGATGGCGCAGACTAATCGCATAAGTATCCGCTTCACTTTCGACATCCAATTGCTTAAAGGGTTCCTCAACAACTTCAGAATCGCTACGTTCTATATGAAAAGATAATGTCGTGTCATGGCGGTTAAGAGGGAGCTCATATCCCAACGTATAATCCTTTAGTCCTTGGGTCAAACCAACACGAAGAGATAAGGTATCACCCCAACCTTTACCCAGCAAGGTACCAGTGAGATTATTATGCCAGTATTTGATTTCACCCCGGTAGGCACCGACACTAGGGGAACGATGATTGTTAAAAGTGAATTGAAGGTGATGAGGACTGTTTTCTTCAACATCAATTTTCAAGAGACCCTCACCGAGCCTCACACCGGGTCCAAGTTCCGCTTGGAGACGTTTTAACCGAGGGTTTTGTTGTAACATTTGCAAACGATCTTGCAACTCTGTTATTTTAAGTGCATCCCCATCTTTGCCCTTTAAACGTTTTGCGATATAGGAGGCATACAACTTTTCATTGCCAGTGACATCAACACGAAAAAGCTTTCCTTCGATGATTGAAATGGTTATGATGCCGTCATCTACCTTTTGATCCGGAATAATGGCCCCTGAATTGATATATCCCGCCTTAATATAGAAGTTGGTAATTTCATTTTTGACTTCTTGCAATTGTTCGGCAGAAAGTTCTTTTTCGTAAGGCTGCGTTATTTTTGCCAATTCCTCGTCAGAAAATACAACATTGCCTTCAAACTCAAATTTATCTACCTTGATATTGCCCAGCGAAGAAAGTGACATGTCCTGCTCAACGGGAGGCAAATCGGGCAAAGGGGGCAGTGAATAGTTTTCTTCTATGGCGGTTTGCGATTTATCTAATGCCAATTCCTCAGCCGCTAATAAAGAATGACTGGGAGGTATTAGCAGCAATGTCATACCTAAAATCCCTTTTCCTACGAGGGAATAGGATAAACGGTATTGATGACTTATGAGAGGTTTTTTCAACATTATCTCCTTTTATATAACCAAACTGAAGTTAACGCAATGCTCAACTTTATTTGATAACTCATTGATTTATCATTTCGCCACCAGAGCTTCGCTGCACCCACAAAAAATAAACTTTAACGTTTTCAATAAGTAGAGTTGTTGCGAAATAACTTAAGTATTTGAAATTAAATAAATTTTAAAAAATGGCATTTCAACATTAACAGATGATGTTATAACGAAAATAGAAATGAACCTTAGAGTATCAGCCCTCTATCTCCTCGCCTGATGAAAGCTTAGAGTTACTTTACGAAAAACCCATTTTTTTTGTTCTAAGCTAACCACTCAAGCCGTGTCATATACTGGATTTACCAGCATAAATGAACATTGTATCACAGAAATCTGAATAAGCACTGATGTATTTCAGCATAATTTCAGACGATGAAAGTATTAACATGTCAATATAGCTGTTCAGATAAATACTAAATCACTGAAATATTTACCCTTTTTTTGTGTAAAATGTCATTATCTCGCTAAGTTATTGATATTAAAGCAGAGTAGATATTTACTAAGTCATTGAAATTATTTAATTTTTAAAATATTTATCTGAACAGCTATATATCGATCATATAGGATTGACGCATATAATATATAACTATTTGATTTTATTTAAAAATTGATTTATCAGTAAAAAATAAAACAGATCGCCCGACATGGTTTGTATTTTCAGATTAGTTTTTTTATTGATTTATGACTATAGAACGATTTATCAGAACGAGGGATTAATTTTTTAAGCACTTGATTTATAAAGAAATATTATTTCGGTGTCTAAAAAATAATTTCCTTAACAATCAATGGGGAGCGATTGTAAACACTCAAAAATTGATCTCAGTCCCTGTGCATAAATAATAGGGTATTTATCCACCGACGTTTTTTGAAAAAACTTGGGATCGATCCTCGAATAAAATACCTTAAAATTTTTGGCGAAGGTACTTATGCTACGTCAAATCACATCAAAAACTTGATCATCAAGCACTACTATTTTTAGAAGGAGTCTAAACTTTATTTGTGTATTCCAAGATTTAAGTTAGATTACCAAAAGTATTTTAACATTTTGAACCTTTCAAAGAAATACGATGTTAAAAAAGCTCTTCGGATTTCTTTACTAATAAAAATGGGCAATTATTTACAATACCTTTGCTAATTCAAAAAATGGGCAATTTCTGAAAAAATACGGATTTTTATTTATACTCAATGAACAAGTTTTTTATAAGTATTTGATTTAAAAGAAAAGATTATTTCAGTTGATCAATAATTTCCTCAAAAATCAATGAGTTGCATGTATAAGCACTCAATAAATTAATCGTCGCTACGCCAAATCACATCAAAAACTTGATCATTGAGTATAACAAAACCCGTTATTTTTGAGTGAGTACCTCTATACCATCCCAATCATCTGGAATACCTTGCTCAAGATAATATTCACAACGCTCCGAATAAAAATGGGCAACGGTGTCTTCTGGCAATTCTATCAAAAGTGCTTGGAATTGTTTAAGTGCGGGTTTGAATTGTTTTTGGTAATAAGCGTCAATAGCCTGACTAAATTTTGATTTGAGTGCAATTTTCTTTTTTCTTATTTCATCAGACTCAGGATCAATAATTTCAAATACATGCACAGGTGCTTGTTTACCTTTGACACGGACTTTACCCAAAAAGCGAAAGTGGTAAGCCGCAGGTTCTGTTAACGCCATCAAAATTTCTTCACTGAGTAGAATATTTGCACCATATATTTTAGTTAGCCCCTCCAAACGTGAAGCTAAGTTAACCGCGTCAGAAATCACCGTACCTTCCATGCGTTTTTCTTCGCCTATTGTACCCAGCATCAGAGTCCCACTATGCAAGCCTATACCAATTTTAATGGGCAACAATTTATTTTCCGCTCGTTCTTGATTAAATTTTACCAATTCTTGATGAATTTCTATTGAAGCTTGTACAGCATCATCTACCTTTCCGGGAAATAGAGCCATAATCGCATCACCAATATATTTGTCAATAAAACCATGATGCTTGCGAATCACTGGACTAACATGACCTAAATAGGCATTAATAAAATCAAAATTTTCCTAAGGCGACATGCTTTCTGACAACGTTGTAAATGAACGAATATCAGCAAACAATACTGTCATCTGTTTTTGCATACAGTCGCCAAGTCTCACATCAATGATGCTATCTTTATCTAACAAATGTAAAAATTCCATCGGTACAAACTGACTCAAAGCCATGTTGATTCGCGACAGTTGAATATGCATTTTCAGACGAGCAATGAGTTCACCTTTGGAAAAAGGTTTGGTGAGATAATCATTCGCGCCAGATTGCAAACCTGCCACTAAATCCGATACTTGATTTTTGGCTGTCAGCATGATGATGGGCAATAAGTTAGCAGGATGCGTTTGACGGATAATTTTGCACACTTCAAACCCTGACATTTTAGGCATCATAATATCCAGCAAAATGGCAGCATAATCTGTACCGCTCCTTATCGCATCCAGCGCTTCCTTACCATTATAAGCACGAGTAATCGCATAATTTTCCAAGCTTAATTGATTTTCTAGCACCGTTAGATTAATCGGATCATCATCAACAATCAACACATGAAACGATTCATCCACTTGTTCGCTAGGACTCCGTGTTGCCACTATTTCTTTTTCCGTGCTGATTTCAAGCGCTTGTAAATTGGGAACGCGCTCTAACATAGCAGTCATATCACGGGAAACGGGAACTTGGGACGTTTTGGACAACGGCAATGTAAAACTCACTGTGGTTCCGCTGCCTACCGTTGAGTGAAGACGAATATCACCGCCATGTAATTCAACTAATTGTTTAGTGATTGATAAGCCTAAACCCGTGCCCCCATATTCTCTTGATATTGAGCCATCGGCTTGTTCAAAGGGATTAAATACGGTATCAACTTTTTCAGGCGCAATGCCTATGCCAGTATCATTGATAGAAATTAATAATTTATTATTCTCAATTGTAGTCGAAGAAATTTCTATCACGCCGGATTCAGTAAATTTTATGGCATTACTGACTAAGTTATGCAAAATTTGCTGTATACGATTTTCATCTGCTTCAACAGGAATGGCTTCTTTTATGTTATTAACCAATTTGATTTTTTTAGTACCGATGAGTGGCTGAGATAATATGATTATCACATCCGTGACAACTTTAATTTCTATTGGTTTAATTTGTAAAACAATATTTTGATGTTTGAGCTTAGAAAAATCCAAAATATCATTCACCAAATTAAATAGTCTGCTGCCACTGAATACAATCATTGAAAGATTTTGAATGGCTTTTTGTGGCAATGAACCAGTTGCTCCTTCAATCATCGATTCAGCAATTCCAATAATTCCGTTGATGGGTGTACGCAATTCATGAGAGGTATTCGACAGAAAATCATCTTTCAATTTATCAAGTTTGGTTAATTTATGATTTTGCTGTTCAATCTTATTGATAGATAGCAACATGCTATTGACCATTTTGATGATGCTTTGTTTTAACAGTTTTAACTCATTGTTAGTTTCTACCTCAATGCGGTGTTCTAGCTTTCCTTCTGCAATGATGTTGACACTTTTTACGATTCTTTGAATAGGCCTTGTAATCCAAGCTGATATGATAAAGGTAAAAATGATACTTAACACGATGGATATAATGCTTAACAATACGTGAAACGAGGCAGAACGACTCAAGCTTTCATCTATCAGTCTTGTGTTATAGGTCAATTCTATCACTCGGCTGGGATCAGAACTTATATTTTCTTCTTCTTTTAAATTGACAAAAATATAGCGGGTGTCACGTTTTCTTTCTGCATCTTTTATTTCTTCAGAGGTTTTAGTCTCATAGACCATTTTGATAATATCCATCGTTTCTGCATTGGGCTTGTAATCTTGATCGCCCAATGCATGCCCATGACGACTAAAAATCCTAACTTGATTCAAGGCAGGATTGAGGGTTTTCAGGCGGCTCGTAATTTTTTCAATATCTAACTCCCCCGTCCATTTGGCAAACTGGTCATGCGCCAGACCTAATTCCAGCACGTATTTTTTATCAGGTGTTGGCATATAGGCGAATTTTCTGATCATGCCAGTACGCGCCTCTGTTCTAAACCCTCCGTCAGCAAACTCATTTTTATTGCGAACGGTTGTCAAGAATAAAAAAGTATCGGGCCATTTTTTAAAGTCTAGTCCTAAATCATTAGTATAAGTGGTGTATTTAACGATGCCGTCAGCACTGATGACATACAAGTCCATTTTGCCACCCAGTTGTTTTTTGAGATCAGAAAGGGGCATTCTGGAAGGATCTCGGCCCGCCATTTGATAGGCATCAATAAAAGTGACAAAGGCATCTTTCATGTCGTCATTGGTCAATTTATCCAACATGTTATATCCAGAATTAACCAATTTAATCGCATTGATAATATTACTTTCTGTTTGTTGTTGTAGCATCCGATAGGCGTATACCAAATCATTTTTCGCATTGAGATAATCAAATACTGACATGGTAATCAGGATGGGTATAATTAATAATAAAAAACTTCCCATTAAGGTGTATTTTAACGGCATATAAGAAGGCGGAACATCATCCGATTTTTGAAGTTGAGCTAAGGGTTTGGTTGAACTCATCTTGATTTGGTATACATAAGTGATTGTGAATTGTGAATTGCTAATTGTGAATTGCTAATGACATCCTACCATTGAATAAATTTTTTATTGAGCAATACTTTTTCGAGGTTTTAGTTTTTCTCCGAAAAACTAAAACCTCGAAAGACATTTTTTGAAAATAAGGACGATAAAAAATGGTAACTGATTGAAATAAAATAATTTTTATATATTTCCACCCGCCGTGCTTTAATAAATGATTTTTTGGAAAAAACATACCATCAAGGTTGCCATGCGGATGGTGGAGGAAGGATTGAAATAAGACTTTTTTGGACTGGTATATTAAGCTTCAATACTGATTTAATGTCAGTTATTTATTTTTGGTACTGGGATCGTTAGATTGGAATATTAATAAAATCAATCAGTTACAATGATAGGCTGATTAGGTTCTTAAGGAGGTAATTATTGACTCCTTTAATCAGTGCCGATCTAAATTATCCCATCCAATGACCCAGTGCCGATTTTTCTGAACACTTAATATAACAATGGTTCGGAAATTTTTTGTAACTTCTTATTATTAAAGGATTTTTTATTTTTACCCGAAAATATAAAAAACAGGTTATTTCAATTACTTACAAAATTTAGAATGCTAATTTTTTAAAAACTGTCCAAAGCATTGATATAATAAAATTAACAAATGACAATAATGCACCGATTGTGTTATTAAGTCGTTGATTGTCGATTAATTTATGGATTGCTATTTTGAATTTTCCCATTGAACAACCCCAGTACCTTGATTATAAACTGAATTAAATAACAATGTACCGTTTGACTTTTACCCGACCAGATGATTGGCACTTGCATCTACGCGACGGTGCTGGTATGGCTTCGATTATCGAAGCCACGGCCCGAAGTTTTGGCCGTGCTATAATCATGCCCAATTTAAAGCCACCGATAACTAACTGTGTTCAGGCACTGAACTATCGTCAGAGAATTTGCGCGGCACTTGCACCCACTAACCGCTTTAATCCGCTAATGACACTTTATCTTACCGATAACACATCCGTCGCAGAAATTGCTTTGGCTTCTCGAAATGAACATATTGTTGCAGTTAAGTATTATCCCGCAGGGGCAACGACTCATTCAGAAGCGGGTGTAACGGATTTGCGTCGTGTATGGTCGGTGCTTGAAGCGATGCAATCTTATGATATGCCTTTATTAATACATGGCGAAGTCGCATCAGCAAGTATAGATGTGTTTGATCGTGAAAAAGTTTTTATCGAATATGTACTTGATCCCTTGTTGGAACATTTTCCAAGGCTTAGGGTGGTACTAGAACATATTACCACTCAAGAAGCCGTTGAATATGTGTCTAGTAGAAGCAATAATTTAGCTGCAACTATTACAGTTCATCATTTGTTAATGAATCGTAATGATTTATTTACAGGGGGTATTCGCCCCCATCATTATTGTTTACCTGTGTTGAAACGTGAAAAGCATCGTATTGCGTTATTGGCAGCGGCAACTAGCGGCAATCCCCAGTTTTTTTTAGGAACAGACAGTGCGCCTCATGCAAAAGGAGTCAAAGAGTCACCGCGAGGATGTGCAGGAATCTATAGCGCACCCGCCGCATTAGAATTATATGCTGAAGCTTTTGAACAAGCACAAGCATTGGATAAATTAGAGGGATTTGCCAGTTTTTATGGTGCAGATTTTTATCGCCTACCTCGTCATACGGAGTCTGTGACTTTGGAAAAACGGACTTGGCAAATGCCAGCACTTTTTGCTTTTGGTGATGATAAAGTGGTTCCCTTGCGAGCAGGAACAAAGATTTTTTGGCAACAGGTACATGTCTAATGACTTATACTAAATCGGTTCCACTGCCAATTCGGGGGATTTTGCCAGTTGTGGCTAATGTAAAAACGGCAGGTTTCATTCCAGATTTTGGTCAAAGGTACATGTCTAATGGTTTATACTAAATCGGTTCCCATCGCTAAACGTTTTCGGGGGTTTTTACCCGTTGTGGTTGATGTAGAAACGGCAGGTCTTTTTCCGGAACGTGATGCGTTATTAGAAATTGCAGCGGTGACTTTACAATTAGACTGTCAAGGTTTATGGCAACGCCATGAAACGCATTTTTGTCATTTTATCCCTTTTGAGGGTGCAAATCTTGATAAAAAAGCATTGGATTTTATCGGGGTTGATCCTTATCACCCGTTTCGTTTTGCGGTGTCTGAAACCCAAGGCCTGGAGATGATTTTTAAACCCATACGCTATGCGATAAAAAAACATAAATGCACTCGTGCCATTTTGGTTGGCCACAACCCCTCGTTTGATTTAAGTTTTATCAAGGCGGCGGCTCATCGTACTGGTATTAAAAGTCCCTTTCATCGGTTTAGCACGTTTGATACAGGCACTTTAGGTGGACTGGTTTTCGGGCAGACCGTACTGGCACGGGCAGTGCAAGCAGCAGGCATGACGTGGGATAGTAGCGAAGCCCACTCCGCTATTTATGATGCTGAACGCACTGCAGACTTATTTTGTACAATAGTGAATTTATTTCGTTCTCAACATTTAGGTTCCTAGGTTCTGTTGACATTTGCAAAAAATACTCTATTTTTCAATGAGTTATAAAAACATAAATTCTATTATAACAATTATAACAATGGTTCGGACAGTTTTTTAAAATTTACTTAAATATCAATAAGTTATGAAAAAT
>Ga0316190_10004442_pt1 | contig 10220 bp, 8 predicted proteins | sample Eddworburrow2_MG_FD_204929 | JGI IMG/M metagenome (GOLD analysis project Ga0316190, IMG submission 204929) | Coastal sediment microbial communities from Maine, United States - Eddy worm burrow 2 | ecosystem: Environmental > Aquatic > Marine > Coastal > Sediment | place: USA: Maine | collected... | reverse complement strand
ACCCCGCCAACTTTTTCTTCAACAACTCATTAACCTGAGCCGGATTGGCCTTGCCCTGGGTGGCCTTCATGGTCTGGCCGACAAAGAAACCAAACAACTTGTCCTTGCCCGAACGATACTGCTCTACCTGGCCCGGGTTCTTGGCAATGATCTCATCGATGATCGCCTCGATGGCACCCGTATCGGTAATCTGTTTCAAGCCCTTGGCCTCGATGACCTGGTCGGCATCACCCTCGCCGGCCCACATGGCCTCGAATACCTGCTTCGCTATTTTTCCAGAGATGGTGTTATCGACGATGCGCTGAATCATGCCGCCAAACTGTTGCGCCGACACCGGACACTCACCAATCTCCAGCCCCGCCTTATTCAACATACCCAGCAAATCACCCATGACCCAGTTGGCCGCCAGCTTGACGTCACCGGCAACCGCCGCCGCCTGTTCAAAATAATCGGCCAGTGCACGACTCGCGGTCAACGTGCCCGCATCTTTGGAAGACAAACCATAATCACTGATAAAACGGGCCTTCTTAACATTCGGCAATTCCGGCAGAGTCACCCGCACCGCATCAAGATCCTCTGCACTAATCGCTACCGGCAACAAATCCGGATCAGGGAAATAACGATAATCAAAGGCCTCTTCCTTGCTGCGCATGGAACGGGTTTCATGCTTATCGGCATCATACAAACGCGTTTCCTGTACAACCGTACCGCCCCCTTCGATGATTTCGATCTGGCGCTCAACCTCCAGGTTAATGGCCCGTTCAATAAAACGAAACGAATTGAGATTTTTCAGTTCGGCACGGGTGCCGAATTCCTCCTGCCCCTTGGGGCGTACCGAGACATTGGCATCACAGCGGAACGAACCCTCCTGCATATTGCCGTCACAGATTTCCAGATACTGCACCAACGCATGAATCTTTTTCATATAGGCGATGGCCTCGGCCGCCGAGCGCATATCCGGCTCCGACACGATCTCCAACAACGGTGTTCCGGCGCGATTCAAATCGATACCCGTCAGGCCATGAAAATCTTCATGCAAGGACTTGCCGGCATCCTCTTCCAGGTGGGCGCGGGTAACACCGATGACCTTGGTCACTGGCTGACCATCCGAGCCCTCCAGTTCAATCTCCATCGTCCCCAGCCCCACAATTGGCAGCTCAAACTGACTGATCTGATAACCCTTGGGCAGATCCGGATAAAAATAATTCTTACGCGCAAACACCGAGCGCGGCGCAATATCGGCATCAATGGCCAGGCCAAACTTGAGCGCCATACGCACGGCCTCGGCATTGAGCACCGGCAGGACACCGGGCAACCCCAGGTCCACCGCGCAGGCCTGGGTATTTGGTGCCGCACCATAGGCCGTTGCCGCCGCCGAGAATATCTTACTGTTGGTCGCCAGTTGGGCATGGATTTCCAGCCCGATAACGGTTTCCCATTCCATAATTGTCACATCACCTATTCATGTACCGACCCCATTAACCGCCGGCGCGTTAATTAAGTCTATTAAGAAAAAGCCGCCGGCGCCTGCGTATGCCAGTCCGTTACCTGTTGATAACGATGGGCGATGTTCAGCAGGCGCGATTCAGCAAAATAATCACCAATCAACTGCAGGCCCACTGGCAGACCGTCAACAAACCCCGCTGGAACCGACATGGCCGGCAGACCGGCCAGATTAGCGGCAATGGTGTAGATATCCGATAGATACATCGCCACCGGATCATCGCTATGACTGTTCATGCCAAAGGCAACCGTCGGAGTCGTGGGCCCCATAATGACATCGACATCGGCAAAGGCGCGACGAAAGTCATCACTAATCAGGCGTCGTATCTTCTGTGCCTGTAAATAATAGGCATCATAATAGCCACTCGACAGGGCATAGGTGCCCACCATAATCCGCCGTTTAACCTCGGCACCAAAACCTTCACCGCGTGAACGCTTGTACATATCGGTCAGATCCACCGGGTCCTCACAGCGATAACCAAAACGCACCCCGTCAAAACGAGACAGATTAGTTGAACACTCGGCCGGGGCCACGACGTAATAGGTCGGCACGGCCAAATGGGTATTGGGCAGACTGATATCAACAATGGTAGCGCCCAGCTTACGATAGGCGTCAATGGCCTGCTCTATCGCCGCCGCCACATGACTATCCAGACCCTCAGCAAAATATTCCTTCGGCAGACCAATCTTCAGACCTTCCAGGCCGTCATTCAAACCGGCACTGTAATTCGGCACTGGCGTATCCACACTGGTTGAGTCACGCTCATCAAAACCGGCCATCACCTGCAACAGCAAGGCGGCGTCTTCGGCACTGCGCGTCATCGGGCCACCCTGATCCAAGCTGGAGGCAAAGGCGATCATGCCATAGCGCGACACCCGGCCATAGGTCGGCTTCAATCCGGTCAGACCACACAGGGCCGCCGGCTGCCGAATCGAACCGCCAGTATCAGTGCCGGTTGCCGCCGGGGCCAACCGCGCCGCTACCGCCGCCGCCGAACCACCGGAGGAACCGCCTGGCACCATATCCAGCTGCCAGGGATTATGTACCGCGCCATAAAAACTGGTTTCATTGGACGACCCCATGGCAAATTCATCCATATTGGTCTTACCCAACATGACCATACCAGCGTCATTAAACCGGCTAACGGTCGTCGCATCATAGGGCGAGATAAAATTGTCCAGCATCTTTGAACCACAACTGGTGCGCACACCCTCGGTACAAAAAATATCCTTCTGTGCCAACGGTATACCGGTCAACGGCCCCGCCGTACCACTCGCCAGACATTGGTCGGCGGCACGGGCCGCCGCCAGCGCCTGATCACCGGCTACGGTAATAAAGCTGTTCAATTGCCCGTCGTGGGACTCAATGCGCCGCAGAAAATGCGCGGTAAGCTCTTCACTACTGAACGCTCCCGCATGTAAACCGGCCGATAATTCACTGACTGTCTTGTTATGCATTACAACTATCCTGGATATCTATCTTGGCTTCAACGCTGAATATAACCCTGTGCGGCACCGGTATCATTCAATCACCTTGGGCACCAGATACAGCCCATCTTCCACCTGTGGTGCATTGGCCTGAAATTTTTCACGCTGATCTCTCTCGCTAACAACATCCTGACGTAGCCGCTGTGTCGCATCCAGCGGATGCGCCATCGGTGTCACATTCGAGGTATCAACGCCATTCATCTGCTCAACAAAGCCCAGGATATCGGACAAATTGTGCACATATTGCTCCATATCCCCCTCATCAACCTGTAAACGTGCCAGGTGGGCGATAGTGTTTATATCGGTTTGATCCAGTGCCATAAAGTCTCTCGCTAATTCAGCCCTTAATTCGGTCCCTTGATTCGATTCAGGGAAAGATGTTGAATTTACCATATTTGTGCGCTTGCCCAAAACCTCGCTCACTGCTAGAGTATCGGCGGCTCTTTGTTTTTGGGAACGGAATCATTATGTTCAAACAACTTCGCGGTATTTTTTCCAATGATCTTTCAATAGATCTTGGAACGGCTAATACCCTCATTTATGTACGCGGCCAGGGAATCATCCTCGATGAACCCTCTGTCGTGGCTATTCGTACCGAACCCGGTTCCGGCGGACAACGCTCGGTTGCCTCGGTCGGTGCCGACGCAAAATTAATGATTGGTCGCACCCCGGGTAACATTCAGGCCATTAGACCCCTGAAAGACGGTGTTATCGCCGACTTCACGGTCACCGAAAAGATGCTGCAGCATTTTATTCGCAAGGTGCATGAAAACAAGTTTTTCCGTCCCAGCCCACGCGTCCTGATCTGTGTCCCCTGCGGTTCAACCCAGGTTGAACGTCGCGCCATCAAGGAATCGGCTGCCGGTGCCGGTGCCCGCGAAGTCTATTTAATTGAAGAACCCATGGCGGCCGCCCTCGGTGCCGGCATGCCAGTAGGTGAAGCCAGCGGGTCTATGGTCCTCGATATCGGCGGCGGCACCACTGAGGTTGCCGTTATATCGCTCAATGGTATCGTGTATTCCGCATCGGTTCGTATCGGCGGAGATCGCTTTGACGAGGCCATCATCAACTATGTGCGCCGTAATTATGGCAGCCTGATTGGTGAATCAACCGCTGAAATGATCAAAAAAGAGATCGGTTCAGCCTATCCCGGTAACGAAATCCGTGAAATCGAGATCCGTGGCCGTAATCTGGCCGAGGGTATCCCTAGAACCTTCACTGTTAACAGCAATGAAATACTGGAAGCCCTGCAAGACCCCTTGTCCGGAATCGTCGGTGCCGTCAAAACCGCACTGGAACAAACACCACCAGAACTGGGCGCCGATATTGCCGAACACGGCATGGTGCTGACCGGTGGTGGCAGCCTGCTACGCGATCTGGATCGTCTATTATCTGAAGAAACGGGACTACCGGTCATTATCGCCGAAGACCCGCTGACCTGTGTTGCCCGCGGTGGCGGCCGGGCACTGGACATGCTGGACGAACATGGCGGCGACCTGTTTGCCACTGAATAGTCCCTTGGGACGCTGTTTTTGCAAGCCCCACGCATAACCGAACAGTACGAGGCATACAATAAAACCACTATTCGTCCAAGGTCCATCAGCTACTGCACGCCTAGCGTTATTGGCCATTGTCTCCATCGCGCTAATGACACTGGATCACCGTCAACATCATGCCGACACGCTCCGAGCCACGCTATCATTAATCCTCTACCCCATTCAGGTCATCGTGGGCATGCCGGCCAGCACCGGTAGCTGGCTATCAGAAAACCTGTCTACCCGCCAAACCCTTCTCAACGAGAACCGCAGCCTGCATGACGAACAACTGCTGCTCAAGGTAAGACTGCAAAAACTGGATGCCCTGGAAACAGAAAACCGCCGCCTACGAGAACTGCTCGGCTCTTCCTTTAAGGTCGGTGAACAAACCCTGATCGCTGAACTGGTTGCCGTTGATATGGAACCCTTCTCTCAACGTCTGTTATTAAACAAGGGTCGCCTGCACAAGGTCTACCCCGGACAACCGATACTCGATGCCAATGGCATTATGGGCCAGGTCTTGGATGCCAGCGCAATCAGCAGCACGGCCATACTAATCACCGACCCGAGTCATGCCATCCCCGTCGAGGTCAATCGTAACGGCCTGCGCGCCATTGCCCTCGGCACGGGTGACACCAGCCAACTTGAACTACCCCACATTCCCAATAATGCCGACATTGAAATTGGTGACTTACTTGTCACATCCGGGATGGGCGGCCGCTTTCCAGCCGGTTACCCCGTGGCCCGCATCACCAGTGTTAACAACAAACCGGGCGCACCCTTCGCCAACATTACGGCCGAACCTACCGCCAAACTATTGAGCACCCGGGAAATCTTACTGGTCTGGCTGCAACAGGCCGAGGACACAGCAGGCGTCACCGCTAATACCAACGCCAAGGAACAACAGCCATGATGCGGGGCTCCAGAAACGGCGTCGGCATTGTCCTGGCAAGCTTTATTGTGGCCTTTATTTTAACCGTAATGCCATTACCCAGCTGGCTGGTACTCGTACGACCGGAATGGGTTGCCTTAACGCTGATTTATTGGTGCATGGCCCTGCCCAACCGTATTGGCATCGGCGTTGCCTGGACCACCGGACTATTTCTTGATGTATTGCGCGGCGGCTTACTCGGCCAACAGGCCCTGTCGCTGTGCGTCATCGCCTATATCACATTAAAACTTTACCAACGTATTCGCGTGGCCCCCTTATGGCAACAGGCCTTTAGCGTTCTGGTGCTTGTCATTCTGCACCAATTACTCAATCTCTGGATAAGAGGTATCACCGGTCAACCGCCACAATCATGGACCTACTGGCTACCATCTATCAGTAGCATGCTGATATGGCCCTTATGTTTCATCACCCTGCGTGAAGTTCGTCGCCACTTCCGAATCAATTAACTTAGCGGCTGATTGAAACACGCGCAGATGACGGCAAAACAGGACACAGACTGGTGAAAAAACGGCGTTCACATGACGTAAAAAAGGGTTTTCTGGTGTCCAATGGATATGAGACAGTCTTTAACGCCCCGTCATACCACTTCAGCGCCCGCCAACTGACGACCATGCCATGCGCCTGACCATCAAGGACCATATCCGAGAAGGGCGTATATTCAATGAACGCACCATTGTCTCACTGGTGTTTATTGTCCTGTTCCTCGGCCTTATCATAGGGCGTTTAGTCTACCTGCAAATCATCAGCCATGAACACTACTCAACACTGGCCCATGATAATCGCATTACTATCCGTGCCGTACCGCCGACACGCGGGCTTATTTATGATCGCAATGGCGTACTACTGGCCCAGAACCTGCCATCATTCAGCCTGGAATTTACTCCCGAACAGATTCCCGACGTAGACGGAACCATTGAGGCCCTGTCAAAAATCATCGCCATCAACGCCGATGATATTGCCCACTTTAAAAAACAATTACGCCGACAACGCTCATTTACCAGTATTCCGCTACGCGACCGCCTCAATGAAGAAGAGGTTGCCCGCTTTGCCAGTAACCGCCACCGCTTTCCCGGCGTCGATATTGAGGCCCGACTGGTACGCAACTACCCCCTTAATTCACTCGGCGTCCATACCATTGGATACGTCGCCCGCATCAACGAAAATGAATTAACAAAGGTCGACCCATCCAACTACAGCGCCACCCGCTTCATTGGCAAAACCGGTATCGAGCGCTTCTACGAAGACAGCCTGCACGGCACCGTCGGCTACAATCATATTGAGACCAATGCGCTGGGACGCACCCTGCGCACCGTCAAAAGCATCCCCCCCATACCCGGAGAAAACCTGTACCTAAGCATCGATAGTCACCTGCAAAAGACCGCTGAACAGGCACTAGGCAAGCATCGCGGGGCCATTGTTGCGATAGACCCTCAAAATGGTGACGTCCTGGCCTTTGCCAGCATGCCCGGTTACGACCCCAATCCATTTGTTACCGGCATTGACCTTAAATCCTATCAGGCACTGCAAAAATCATCGCAAAACCCGCTCTTCAACCGCGCCCTGCGCGGCCAGTATCCACCCGGCTCCACCATGAAACCCTTTATTGGCCTGGCAGGACTGGAGTATGAGCGCGCCAAAACAACCGCCACATCACAGTGTAAGGGCTGGTTTCTCCTTAAAGGGGATGACCATCGCTACCGCGACTGGAAAAAAGAGGGACATGGCCAAACATCCCTAAACAAGGCTATCACCGAATCCTGTGATGTCTATTTTTACAACCTGGCCATGCAATTGGGCATCGATCACATGCATAGCTTTCTTAGCCAGTTCGGCTTCGGTAGCAAAACGGGCATAGACCTGATGGGAGAACCGGCAGCCCTAATGCCCTCCCGGGAATGGAAGCGACAAAAATACAGACAGCCCTGGTATCCGGGTGAAACGGTTATCACCGGCATTGGTCAGGGCTACACCCTGGCAACGCCATTACAACTAGCCTCGGCCACCGCCACGCTAGCCAACCATGGCATCCACATGCAGCCACGCCTGGTATTTGCTAAACAGCAACCCAAAAATAACGACGTTCAATTACTGCCTCCCAAAAAACCTTCAACCATCACACTTAAACGGCCGCAGGATTGGGAAATCATTATTCACGCCATGCGCAATGTGGTTCACAGCTCACACGGCACCGCTCGATCCATTGGCTATGGCCTGCCCTTCAAAATCGCCGGAAAAACAGGAACCGCCCAGGTCTATGGCATAAAACAGGATGAAGAATACGACAAGGAAACGGTAACGGAGCGACTACGTGACCACTCCCTGTTTATCGCCTTCGCCCCGGCGGACAAACCCAGGATCGCTATGGCGATTATTGTCGAAAATGGTGGCAGCGGTAGCGCCGTAGCTGCACCGCTGGCGCGCAAGCTGATTAATGAATATCTATTAAGTGGCAGCTCATAATGATAAAAAATAGCGCCCCTCGCTGGGGAGATCGTCGCAAGTCACGTTTACTGGTTCGCGGGTTACACCTGGACTGGCCATTGGTCGTCGGCCTGATTTTGCTATCTGCGGTCGGTCTGGCCATCCTCTATAGCGCCAGCGGCCAGGATAGTGAAATGGTCTCACGCCAGCTCGTCCGTCTGAGCGTCGCCTTCACCGTCATGTTTATTCTTGCCCAGATCCCATCTCATCATCTGGTGATGTGGGCACCCTGGCTCTATGGCCTGGGAGTGATCCTGCTATTATCCGTTCTATTATTTGGTGATGAAGGCAAGGGGGCGCAGCGCTGGCTGGATCTTGGCCTGTTCCGTTTTCAACCCTCGGAATTAATGAAGCTCGCCGTACCCGCCATGCTGGCCTGGTACCTTGCCGAAAGCCCACTCCCCCCCACCCCTGAATATCTGGCCACGGCACGGTTACTCGTCATTGTTCCCGTCGCCCTGATAGCCAAACAACCGGACCTGGGAACCTCATTATTAATCGCCACCGCAGGTATCTTTGTACTATTATTCTCGGGCATTCGCTGGAAATACATCGTCAGTTTCATTCTGTTAATTGCGGCATCCACGCCACTCCTGTGGTTTAACCTGCATACCTATCAACAGGCCCGCGTTCTGACCTTTCTAAACCCGGAAAATGACCCGCTCGGTGCCGGCTATCACATCATTCAATCCAAAATCGCCATTGGCTCCGGCGGCGTTTATGGCAAAGGCTGGCTCAATGGCAGCCAGGCCCATCTTGAGTTCCTGCCGGAGCGAACCACTGACTTTATTTTCGCGGTTTTCTGCGAGGAATTCGGGTTCATTGGCGTCATACTATTACTCTCGCTATACCTGTTTATCATCGTCCGCGGCCTGTATATTGCGACCCAGGCACAGGACACCTTTTCTCGACTACTGGCCGGCAGCCTGACGTTAACCTTCTTCGTTTACATGTTCGTTAATATCTGCATGGTATCCGGGCTACTACCCGTTGTTGGACTACCACTACCCCTCATCAGCTATGGTGGCACATCAATGGTTACGTTGATGGCGTCATTTGGTATCCTGATGTCCATACATACTCATCGACGCTTACTTTCGAGCTAGGAATTATTATTGTCATGCTGAATCGAAAAAATATATTAATCGCATTACTGTCTATCAGTACTGCCTTCACCTTGCCATCACAGGTCCACGCGGAGAATCTTGCTAACCGTGCAGACATCCGCCAGTTTATCGATACCATGGTGGACAAACATCAGTTTCAACAAAAAAACCTGACCCAACTATTCAGTCAGGCACGTTTTCACGAGAAGATCATCGAATCCATCACCCGCCCGGCGGAAAGCAAGGCCTGGCACCAATATCGCCCCATCTTTGTTACTCAAAAACGTATTCGCCGTGGTGTCGAGTTCTGGGACAAAAACCAGGTGCTACTGGAACAGGCCGAACGAACCTTTGGTGTACCGGCAGAAATCATCACCGCCATTATTGGCGTCGAAACCTTTTATGGTCGTCACAAGGGTGGCTATCGGGTACTCGACTCACTGGTGACCCTGGGCTTTGATTACCCCAAGCGCGGCAAGTTCTTTCGCAGCGAACTCGAACATTTTTTACTGATGACCCGTGAAGAAAAAATGGACCCACTCAGCGTCATGGGATCTTACGCCGGCGCGATGGGGCAGCCTCAATTTATATCCAGCAGTTTCCGTAGCTATGCCATCGATTTCGACAAGGATGGAAAACGTGATCTATGGCATAACACCGCCGATGTCATCGGCAGCGTCGCCAACTATTTCAAACGCCACGGCTGGTCTCGTGGTGATGCGATTGTCAGTCCGGCCAAGGTTAGCGGTTCACAGATCAAAACCCTGCTCGACAAGGGCATCAAGCCCCACAGCCGCATTCAGACACTGCAGCAACAGGGGGTGCAACCCAGCCAGCCGCTGCCCCGGGACAAAAAGGCCGCCCTGATCAAGCTGGAACAAAAAAATAGCAGCGAATACTGGGTCGGGATGAATAACTTCTATGTCATCACCCGCTACAACCACAGCCCCCTGTACGCCATGGCCGTGTATCAACTGAGCCAGGAAATTCTTCAACTGCGCAATAAAAAGGCAATACAGCATGATAGTTGATTGCTGCCACATAATATAATACCGTCATGTCATAACATGGCGGATATTATGATCATTAGCGTGACAACTCGAACTGAACAGCGGCTACGGACCGTTTTCGCCACAGCGGCCACACTCCTGCTAT
>Ga0316190_10004441_pt1 | contig 10222 bp, 8 predicted proteins | sample Eddworburrow2_MG_FD_204929 | JGI IMG/M metagenome (GOLD analysis project Ga0316190, IMG submission 204929) | Coastal sediment microbial communities from Maine, United States - Eddy worm burrow 2 | ecosystem: Environmental > Aquatic > Marine > Coastal > Sediment | place: USA: Maine | collected... | reverse complement strand
CAGCGCAATAACGGCCGCAATGGCGATCAGCATCACAGCATGCAGCAGTGGTGGCAGCGATGTTGCAGGCATTGGTGGTAGTGGTATTACCTCTTCCGGGACTATTACCGGCTTTGGTAGCGTCTATGTCAATGGTGTTAAATATGATACCAGCAGCGCAACTATCAGCATCGATGACAACCCTGGTATCGAAAGTGACCTCTCTGTTGGCATGCGCGTCACCGTAAGCGGCAGCCTCATTGACGATAGCAACGGCACAGCGACCAGCATCAGCTTTAATGATGACCTGGAAGGACCGGTCAGCAATATACAAACACTTAACATTGACACAACCAGAACCCTAACGATTTTGGGTAGGCAGGTTGTGATTGACAGCTCAACTACCAGTTTCGATATCAGCGGAACTCTACCGGGTCCTTTTGATTTTGACAGTATAGTTGACGGCAATCTCGTTGAAGTCAGTGGCTTCCTTGATTCTAACGGCGTGATGAAAGCGACGCGTGTTGAACTCAAGGCAACGAACTTCAATCACAACAACAATACCGTTGAAATGAAGGGTACAGTTGAAAACTTTAACTCCCCAACCTTCAACCTTGCGAACACCACCGGTGTAACAGTTGACGTAAGCAGTGCAGTGATCGATGACAGCCTGCCTGGCGGCATCGTCGACGGCGCCTTTGTCGAAGTTAAAGGCCAGTGTTCGAGCGGGACCTGCACGACGGTCGATGCGAGCAAGGTTGAAAGCGGTTTCGATGATTTTAACGACAACGACGATGTCGAAGTCGAAGGCATCATCACCAGCCTGACAGACCAGAACAACTTCGAAGTTAACGGCATCCCGGTCGATGCATCCGGTGCGACCAGGATTCCGGCGTCACTCAACCTCGTTGAAGACCGGGAAGTTGAAGTCGAGGGCACAATTGTCAACGGCACCCTGGTTGCTACCAAGGTCAAGGATGAAAGCAACGACATTAAAATCGAGGCAACGATTTCCAGCGTTACGCCTGCGAACAACAGCTTTGAGCTTGAACCTGTCTCCGGCTCAGGAGAAACCATCACCGTGGTGATAGACAAGTCAACAGAAGTCGATGATGAAGTCGGTAACATTACCAACCCTGATGACCTGATTAATAGCCTGAGTACTGGTCAGTTTGTATCTGTTGAAGGCTACGATGGCGGCAGCGGCACTGTCATCGCCAGTGAAATTGAACGCATGACATCTTCTGATAATGACGACGTCATCGTACAGGGTAAACTGGAAGTGATTACACAAGATGTATCTATAAAGGTACTCGGTGTTACCTTCACAATTGATGACGGCGGTGAGACTGAATTTCAGGATACCTTAGAAGCAAATATCACACAGGCCAAATTTATCACAGACGCTCCTGTTGGGAGCCTGGTAAAGATTAAGGATAAAGACCCGAGTGGTGCCACCCTTCCTAATGGCATTGCAGACGAAATAGAAATCGAACTGCCGTAACAACGCCTGAATCAGGCAACCCTGCTGAGCCCGTATGCGAACTCTCCTTCCGCATACGGGCTCAGATTTTTCTGATAGTGAAGCAGCCTGGATGCAGCGCAGCGAAATCCAGGTTCATCATAAAGCTGTAATACTTATTTTTCTCGCCAAGGCGCAAAGAACGCAAAGATAATTTCTTGTTATTTTCCTCTGCGCACTCTGCGCCTCTGCGAGAAAAAAACAAATAAACTCTCGCCATGGCGCAAAGGTGTTTCGTTTAAGAACAAATCAAACATAGAAGTTCTTGGCGACCTTGGCGCCTTTGCGAGATTAATCATTTACCTAACCCGGAATGACTCAATGTTTCATCCGAGCGATATCATGCGGGAGTTATCCTTTGGAACTCTAGTGACAGGTTTTAGATGCAAACACGCAGCCGTATCGCCAGCAATTCGCGGCTGAAGCCACTCCTACAGCTTTCTCAGCGCCTCTGCGAGAGACAGGCAGAGCGGCCGCGACTCACTTCTGTAACTGCCTGATCGCATGGATCAGCGCCTGGGTGCCGCTCTCGCCATGACCGGCGGCCTGTAATTGCCGGTACAATTGATTCGCCAGTTCCAGCCCCGACAGCTTGATACCCATCTGCTCGCATTCACTCAGTGCAATTCCAAGGTCCTTGACGAAGTGATCGACCATGAAGCCGGGCGCATCATCACCCTGGATAATGCGCGGCGCCAGGTTGTCCAGCGTCCAGCAGCCGGCCGCGCCTTTTGAAATCACCGCGACCAGTTTTTCCAGATCGACCCCCGCACGCGCGGCATAGACCAGCGCTTCGCAGACGCCGATCATGGTACCCGCGACAGCGAGCTGATTGGCCATCTTGGTATGCTGGCCGTTGCCGGCCTCGCCCATCCAGGCAACTGTTCTGGCCATGCAGTCGAATAACGGCCGGATGCTATCGACGATGTCTTCTTCACCGCCAGCCATAACCGACAGGCTTGCATTGCGGGCGCCGATATCGCCGCCGGAAACCGGCGCATCCACCGCGTGTGCACCCAGTGAGGCCGCACGAGCAGCAATTTCCCGGCTCAGGCTGGGCGGTGTCGTGCCCATGTCGACAACAACCGCGCCTGCCTGCAAGCCGTCGAATACGCCCTGCTCACCAAAATAGACCTCGCGCACCTCATCCGGCCTGCCCACCGTGGTGAAAACAATGTCGGCCTGCGCGGCAACTTCTGCCGGTGTATTACACCAGCTGGCGCCCTGCTGTATTAACGCTTCCGCCTTGCTGCGGGTACGGCTGGTTATACTTACCGCGTAACCGGCAGACAACAGGTGCCTGCACATCGGCATACCCATGACGCCGGCACCAATCCAGCCCACTTTCTGTTTACTCATCCTGAGGTTATCCTGCTCAATAGCCACAAAATATTTGAACTTAAAAGATTAACTGATTTGGTATCATGCGTCCCCATGAAAACTGAACTGAAAGCCCTGCTGTTTGATGTTGACGGCACTCTCGCAGACACGGAACGCGACGGCCACCGCGTCGCCTTCAATGCTGCATTCGATGAATACGGTACAGGCTGGTACTGGGATGTCGAGCTGTATGGCAAACTGCTCGCTGTTACCGGCGGCAAGGAGCGCATGAAATATTATGCTGCCGAGTTTTTGCACAACAGCAACCTGCCGGATAAGTTTGAACAGCTGGTTCCCGAGCTGCATGCAGCAAAAACCCGCCATTACACCGAGATGTTAAGCGCCGGTACGATACCGTTGCGCCCCGGCGTCGAACGCCTGCTGCAGGAAGCACGCGGTCAAAACCTGCGACTGGCCATTGCCACCACGACTACGCCGGAGAACATTACTGCACTGCTGGAAAACACCCTGGGTGGTGATTCGCTCGGCTGGTTTGATGTGATCGCTGCCGGCGATATCGTACCGGCAAAGAAGCCGGCGAGCGATATTTATGATTTCGCACTCAGGGAAATGAATCTGGAGCCCGGTGAATGCCTGGCCGTTGAAGACTCGCATAACGGCATCCTTTCTTCCATGGGGGCCGGTATACCAACGATCATAACCGTGAATGACTACACGCGCGATCATGACTTTAACGGCGCCCTGCTGGTACTGGACAACCTCGGTGAGCCGGACCAGCCCTTTACCGTGCTAAAGGGCAATGCAGATAATCATACCTATGTTGATTGCGCATTGCTCAAAGCACTGCATGATAATAAAGAATCCAGCGTGTAGCCTGGATGAAGTGCAACACAACCCGGGTTTACTCCCCGGATTCCACTTCGTTTCATCCGGGCTACCGCGCTTTAAATACGAAATGAATTTTCTCTCGCCAAGGCGCAAAGCACGCAAAGGTGCTTGGGGTAAGAACTAAATAAACATTGAAATTCTCTGCGGCCTCAGCGCCTCTGCGAGAGAAAAAACAATAAAATCTCGCAGAGGCGCAGGGTACGCAGAGGAATTTTGGGGTTATAAAATTATCGCCTTATGAATTACTTGGCGACCTTGGCGCCTTTGCGAGAATAAAAACAATAAGATCTCGCCAGGACGCAAAGTAAGCAAAGGTGTTTGGGGTAAGAATAAAAACATTGAAATTCTCTGCGGCCTCTGCGCCTCTGCGAGAGAAAAAAACAATAAAATCTCGCCAAGACGCGAAGTACGCAAAGGTGTTTGGGGTAAGAACAAAACTTTAAAGTTCTCTGCGAACTCTGCGCCTCTGCGAGAATAAAGCATTAATAAATCAACGAACACGCTCACAAAATGATTGCAACCCATGACTGAAGTAATACTGTACCTGCTCACGGGTGCAGCAGCCGGACTTTCAGCCGGGTTGCTGGGCATCGGCGGCGGCCTGATCATTGTTCCGATTCTGTTTTTTATCTTCAGCCATCAGCCTGTTCCATCCGAACATGTCATGCATATGGCGCTGGCAACATCGCTGGCGACAATCATCGTCACGTCACTTTCTTCTGCCAGGGCTCATCACAAACGCGGTGCTGTATTGTGGCCGATCGTGTTTGATTTATCCCCGGGAATTATTATCGGCGCCTGGCTGGGCGCCATGTTCGCCAGTGCACTGGCCAGCAATACACTCAGGCCTGTATTCGGGGTATTTGAATTACTGGTCGCGATTCACCTGCTGGCCAATTACAAACCCGCTACGCACACAACATCCATAAACCGAACGAAAAGCATCACTGGCGGAGTCGTAATAGGCAGTATTTCATCTATCGTCGGAATTGGAGGCGGCACACTGACGGTACCCTTTTTACTCTGGCACAACATTTCCATCCGCAATGCCGTAGCAAGTTCAGCTGCCTGCGGCTTTCCGATTGCGGTTGCAGGTACTGTTACCTATATCTTCAGTGGCTGGAGTATGGAAAGTCTGCCCGCGTATACGCTGGGTTATGTCTATCTGCCGGCCTTTGCAATGATCATCATCACCAGCATCATCACAGCACCTTTTGGCGCAAGCCTTGCACATAAGCTGCCCGAAAAAACATTGAGACTGCTCTTCGCCATGTTCCTGCTGGTACTCGGCTTCAAGATGCTGCTCTAAATCGTATCGACATCAAAGGCTTTCGGCATATATCCAGTTCACCCCGATGCCCAGAAACCAGTAGTTGTCATCCTCGAACAACGGACTGTCTTCGTACTGGACACCGCCGAGATACTGGTACCGCACCCAGGCAAAATAAATCAGGCTTCTTTTGCGCCAGCTGGCCACCAGGTCGGTGAACAAACCGCTGTAGCCGCCGGATGCACTGTATGCCGATCGAGTTGGTGTCGCATATTGCGGATCAACATTGTAATAGTAGCCATGATACTTGTCCGTTGCAAAACGTACCCCGGCCGTATATTCATAGGCCCATCCAGCTTTATGTTTACGCTTGGATTCATACACCAGGCGTGGCTCAAACAGCCAGCCAGTACTTCGCGTAGAACTGAAATCGGTCGCGACCGCAAGTCGTACCGGCAGTTCAAGGCGGAATTCACGTGCCCCGTGGCTGCGCTTGTCAAAAATCACATCCAGTGAAGGTCCCAGTTGCAGCACCAGGTCAAGATCGGGCATGCCTGCTCGCGCGGTGCTGTCGGCACTGTTAACCGGCACACCCAGGCCGCCGCTGAGACTGAAACGGACCTTATTCGAGCTGAACAATCTACCCTCAATACCCTGATCGAAATCAAGGTACTTGGACTCAAGACGCAAATAGGGAAACGGAATCAGATAAGCGGCATCCTGCGATGAGCCCGGGTAAAGCGGCAGGTTCATCCCGACAAGTCCGACACCCGCTTCCCATCGCATATCCTGTGATGATGAACTGGCAGAATACATTACTGTCAGTAACAATATGAGACGTGCAACGGCCTTATTCATAATTAGACATATAGAGGGATAATGGTGAATTTACCAGAACTCAAGCTGACCGTGTTCAGTGATTACATCTGCCCCTTTTGCTATGTAGGCCATCATCGCCTGATGCGCTTGCGTGACGAATACGATCTGAAAATTAACTGGTGCTTTATTGAAATCCATCCGGAAACATCGCCCGAAGGCGAACCGGTCGCTTCGCTGGAATATCCATCGGAGCAGTGGAATCTGCTGATGCACAACCTTGAAGCCGTTGCCGAAGAGGAAGGTATTGCAATGGCAGAACATAGCTTCACCACCAGGTCCAAAGATGCACTGCTGTTATCCGAAGCCGCCAAGGAACAGGGACGTGAAAAATTCTATGATCTACACGAGAAACTGTTTGCTGCTTTTTTTGTTGATAGCAGGAATATCGGTGACAGAAACATACTGCGTGAGCTGGCCGCCGACTGCGGTATAGATAACGAGGCCGTCGAATCAGCCTGGCAGGACGAGAAATACCAGCAGCGTATACAGTCCAGTTATCATGTAGCCAGACAGCATGAAATTCAGGCAGTGCCCACCTTTATATTCGGCGAGCGCAAACTGACAGGCGTGGTAACCGAAGATGTAATGCGTTCGGCCGCACGTGACATGATCAATTCAAGCACAGACTAAATTATTTTTAGTCCGCAAATAAACGCAAATGACGCAAATGTTTAACAAACCTTGCCCGTTGTGCGTAGCCCGAATGAAGTGCAACGTAATCCGGAAATTTATTGCTGTATAGAAAAAACCCGGATTACACTACGTTTCATCCAGGCTACATCTGCATGAGTCTTAAGAACAAGCGTTTCCTTACCACTCGCAACTCGTCCCTTGCCCCTGTTGTCATGCCCCCAGCATGGCTTTCTTGAGTGCATTACTCGCCGGCTCCTCACCCAGCCAGATATCCAGCATAGCGTTGTTAAAGTCTTTACCTGCAATCACACCCATGTTTTCGCCATTAATGCTAACCCGGGTGCCTGTACCCGGAATGTAATCGAGATATATCACATCACCTTGCCTGACTGTTGGGAACATCGCATTAAACTTGTCGATTCGAGGGCGTAATTTTTCCAGATTTTCATCCGACAGATTTTCTTCAAAACCTTCATTCCATGCTGCGACCAGTTTTTCCTGGCTGACTTCTTCATGCAAAAAATGCATCACTATCCGGTTAGGACCATTCATCGCGACAACCTCGTCTCTGCTCCTGGCCAGCTTTTCTGTATACAGGGCGCCTATATAAACCTTGATGAAAAACTTCTTTCTATAACCTACGCCGTTCAATTGAACGGTTTTCGCTGTATCGGGCAAGGCCACCTTGTCTGGAAACTGTACTCCGCCGAATTCACGCGCCTGCAGGGAATTGCTGCTCAGTACCAGTACTGATGCCACTATCGCAAAAAAGATCTTAAACATAAGTTTTCCCCTAAAGTAATGAAATGTCGATGATTTTCATAATATAATCAAAATCTTGTTGAAGAACGGGATGGTTCTTTGAATGCCATGATCATGCATGAGACCAATATACCTGCTGGCGAAAAGATGCTGGTGTACTTTCTGTACATTGCACTATCCTGTCTGTTCACATCAGGCCTGAATATTATCCATGCAGAATACATGCTCAATATACCACTTACGCCTGCAGCCTTCATCATGCCGGTATTCACAGGATTATTGTTCGGATACCTGCTGGCAAGGATAAAATTACTGCATCAGCAGATGAGCCTGATGGCTTACACAGACCCGCTGACAAATATCTATAACAGGCTGCATTTCGGCCATTTCCTTGATGCTGAAATCGACCGGGTGAAACGCTATGGTGGAACTTTTTCCATCATTTTTTTCGACCTCGACCGTTTCAAGGAGGTCAACGACGAATATGGCCACCTGGTTGGTGACGAGGTTTTGAAGCGGATTGCCGAGATTGTGGAAAAAGCCAATCGCAACGCCGATATATTTGCCCGATACGGTGGTGAAGAATTTATTATCCTGACGCCTGCAACGGATATCGCGGGCGCCCGTACACATGCAGAACGTCTACGTAATGATATTGATCATCATCGGTTCAGCGAAATCAATCATCTCACCTGCAGTTTTGGCGTAGCAGAATACAAACCCGATGCTGACGACGTAACGTCTTTATTCAAGCGCGCCGACACCGCGCTTTATAACGCCAAGAAGCTCGGACGAAACCGCGTAGAAACCGGTTAATCTAACCACATGGAAGTGCTACAGGTATGTACTCTCGCAAAGGTGTTTGGGGTAAGAAAAAAATAAACATTGGTTTTCTCTGCGCTCCCTGCGCCTCTGCGAGAGAAAATACAATTAGCTCTCGCCAAGGCGCAAAGCACGCAAAGGTGTTTCAGTTAAGAACAAAATAAACAATGAAGTTCTCTGCGGCCCCTGCGCCTCTGCGAGAGAAAAAACAATAAAATCTCGCAGAGGCGCAGGGTACGCAGAGAAATTTTGGGGTTATATAATTACCGCCTTATGAATTACTTGGCGACCTTGGCGCCTTTGCGAGAATAAAAACAATAGAATCTCGCCAAGGCGCAAAGTACGCAAAGGCGTTTCAGTTAAGAACAAAATAAACAATGAAGTTCTCTGCGGCCTCTGCGCCTCTGCGAGAGAAAAAAAACAATAAAATCTCGCAGAGGCGCAGGGTGCGCAGAGAAATTCTGGGGTTATAAAATTATCGCCTTATGAATTACTTGGCGACCTTGGCGCCTTTGCGAGAATAAAAACAATAGAATCTCGCCAAGGCGCCAAGCACGCAAAGGTGTTTCAGTTAAGAACAAAATAAACAATGAAGTTCTCTGCGGCCTCTGCGCCTCTGCGAGAGAAAAAACAATTTACTCTCGCCAAGGCGCAAAGCACGCAAAGGTTTTGGGGGTAAGAACAAACAAGAACACGAAGTTCTTGGCGTTCTTGGCGCCTTTGCGAGAAATAAGTACTACAGACTACTCAGCCTTCCACCTCAAATCGAGATTGCGCGCGGCGCTGACTTCATCAAGACGCTTAACCGGCAGTGTATGCGGCGCGGTGGTGACAAGTTCGGGATTGGTTTTCGCTTCCTCTCGAATCTGTTCCAGCGCATCCATGAAGCCGTCCAGGACTTCTTTAGCTTCCGACTCGGTTGGCTCGATGAGTAAACATTCCGGCACCAGCAACGGGAAATAGGTGGTCGGTGCATGGTAGCCGAGATCGAGCAAACGCTTGGCAAAATCCATTGCCGTCACATGCAGTTCACTGGCTTCTTTTTTCAAGGTAATAATGAATTCATGGCTGGCGCGACGATCCGGTATCGCCAGTTGAAAGCCGCGGCGTTTTGCTTCCGCCATCATGTAATTGGCGTTCAGTGTCGCAAACTCGGAAACTCGCTCCATACCTGATTTACCCAGCAGCCGCATGTAGATGTATGCACGCAGTAACACGCCGGCATTGCCCAGAAACGCAGACAGGCGTCCGATCGACTGGGGCGCATCCCGTTCTGTTAAACAATGGTATTTGCCACTGTCTTCAGCCACGAGGGGTACTGGCAGAAACGGCTTCAGCCTTTCAGCAACGCCGACAGCACCCGAGCCCGGGCCGCCGCCACCATGGGGTGTTGAAAAGGTCTTGTGCAAGTTGGTATGGATCACGTCGAAACCCATGTCACCTGGACGGATCTTGCCGAGAATGGCGTTCAGGTTGGCGCCATCGTAATACAGCAAACCACCGGCCTCATGCACGATGGTGGCTATTTTATCGATCTGGCGTTCGAACACCCCAAGTGTTGAAGGGTTGGTCAGCATCAGGCCCGCTGTCTGCGGTCCTACGGCCTGCTGCAGGGCTTCAAAATCAACGTCGCCATTGCCAAGCGTCGGGATTTCCCTGACGCTGTAACCGCACATGGTCGCCGTCGCCGGATTGGTGCCATGCGCCGCATCCGGCACCAGTATTTCCTTGCGGGCATCATCATTGTTCGCCTGGTGATAGGCGCGGATCATCTTGATGCCGGCGAACTCACCCTGTGCACCAGCCATCGGCGCGAGCGAGAACGCCACCATACCCATGGCCTCGCATAACATCGATTGCAGCTCATGCATACAGGCGAGGAAACCCTGGCTGTGCTGGTCGGGTGTCAACGGATGCCGCGCCAGGAAACCGGGCAGCATCGCCAGTGTGTTGCACGCACGCGGATTGTATTTCATGGTGCAGGAGCCGAGCGGGTAGAAATGGGTATCGATAGCGAAATTCTTTTTCGACAGACGCGTGTAATGTCTCACCGCCTGCAGCTCGGAAACCTCAGGTAAAGCTGCCCTGTCGTTGCGCAGCAGGTTTTGCGGAATGTCGGAAAGGTC
>Ga0316190_10004440_pt1 | contig 10222 bp, 8 predicted proteins | sample Eddworburrow2_MG_FD_204929 | JGI IMG/M metagenome (GOLD analysis project Ga0316190, IMG submission 204929) | Coastal sediment microbial communities from Maine, United States - Eddy worm burrow 2 | ecosystem: Environmental > Aquatic > Marine > Coastal > Sediment | place: USA: Maine | collected... | reverse complement strand
GACTCCTGCAGCAATCCCCCCTTCGGAAATTATCCTGAAGGGACCGATCTCCCCGGACATAGCAACATGGGTTCCGCCACAAAGTTCCATGGAAAATCCCGGCACCGTCACAACTCTCACCATATGACCGTACTTTTCACCGAAAAGCGCCGTGGCTCCCTTCGCTTTGGCCTCGTCAATAGAAAGCAGTTCCGTAGCAACAGCAGAGTTGAGCCATATTTGTTCATTAACAATTTCTTCAATCTTCGCAAGCTCGCGCTGGCTAAGGGATGTAAAGTGACTAAAATCAAAGCGGAGCCTGTCACTGGCAACAAGAGACCCCGCCTGATTAACATGATCACCCAGCACCTGCTTAAGGGCAGAATGCAGCAGGTGAGTTGCACTATGGTTCCTCTCAGTAGCGCTTCTTTTTTCAGCATCAACTTTTAGCCGGGCCATTTCACCCAGATCCAGGCGACCTCTTTTAAGTAGCCCTTTATGAACGATGAGAGAAGCAATCGGTTTCTGGGCGTCATCAACAGCCATAAGTACACCCGACGAGGTAAAGATCTCCCCCGCATCGCCCTTCTGACCACCTGACTCACCATAAAAAGCCGTCCTGTCCGTAACAATCTCGACGACATCCCCCTCATGGGCTGAATCGATAAGCTTACCCTCTTTTATAATGGCCAGTACCTTGCCTTCGCATTCTGAAGAATCGTAGCCAACAAAGTCCGTCTCTTTAATCCCCTTTTTTCCAAGTTCGGCATAAATGGCCGACACTTTATCTTCACCGGAACCTGTCCATGCCTGCCTGGCAGCATCTTTCTGTTTAGTCATGGAACGTTCAAAACCTTCCTTATCGACAGTCATACCGGCGTCCTTCAGTATATCTTCCGTAAGGTCGAGAGGAAAACCGTAGGTATCATAAAGCTTAAAAGCAAGTGCTCCAGGCAATACCTTGCTCCCTTCGCTTCTTAACTTTTCAACTTCTTCGTCAAGAAGGTGCATACCATGTTCGAGGGTATTTAAAAAGCGCTCTTCTTCATGAACGATCACTTTGGCACAATAGTCCCTTGTTTCCCTGAGCGCCGGGTAGGTGTCGCCCATTTCATCGGCAACAGCACCTGCCGTCAAATGCAGGAAAGGGTCGGTAAGGCCAAGTTTTCTTCCATGGCGGGCGGCCCGCCTCATTATCCTCCTAAGAACATAGCCTCTCCCTTCATTAGAGGGGAGCACGCCATCGGCAATAAGAAAAGTGATGGCCCGGATGTGATCAGCAATAACTCTCATGGAAAGATCATCGGCTTCATTTTCACCGTATTTCTTCTCTGATAGCTCTTCGATATGTCTGAAAATGCCGGAAAAAAGGTCTGAATCAAAATTGCTGTTTTTGCCCTGCACGACAGCCGCAAGCCGTTCAAGACCCATCCCCGTATCGATACTCGGCCGGGGGAGAGGGGTAAGCGTCCCCTTTTCATCCCGGTTATACTGCATGAAAACCAGGTTCCACACTTCAAGATATCTGTCACAGTCACATTCAACATCGCATTCAGACCTGCCACACCCCACATCCTCTCCCTGATCGAAATGGATCTCCGAACAAGGACCGCAGGGACCCGTATCACCCATAGACCAGAAGTTATCCTTTTCCCCGCACCTGACGATCTTTTCAGGAGGAAGACCTACCTTTTCTTCCCAGATTTTCCCCGCTTCGTCATCATCGTTGAATATGGTGATAATGAGCTTCTCTTCAGGAAGACCGAGCACCTTAGTCAGATACTCCCAAGCCATTTCAATAGCCTCTTCCTTAAAATAATCACCAAAAGAAAAGTTACCCAGCATCTCAAAAAAGGTATGGTGCCTGGCCGTTCTTCCTACATTTTCAAGATCATTATGCTTGCCTCCGGCACGGAGGCACTTCTGGGCTGTTGCCGCCCTCTCGCTGGGCCTCTCTTCATCACCAAGAAAGATGCCCTTAAACTGCACCATTCCCGCATTTGTAAAAAGGAGCGTCGGATCCCCATGAGGTACGAGAGGCGAACTCTCAAGGACCTTGTGTGCCTTTCCTTCAAAAAACTTTAAAAAACTATTCCTGATTTCTTTCCCTGTCATCGAATCCCTTCAACACTTCCTTTATGATCTCCCACGAATACCCCCTGCCGTAGAGGTATCTCCCCATTCTTGCCTTATCCTTAAGTGAATCAAGAGGTCCTTTGGCTTTTTTTATAGCCAGCCCTGTGGCAGCCTCCAGTTCATCTATTTCTGAAAAAACGGTCTCAATCGTATCGACTAAAATATCACCTTCGATACCTTTGCTTTTTAGCCTTTTTTCCACCTGGTTTTTTCCATAGCCTTTTACCCGTGCCAAATCCCTTGCAAGGCTCCTGGCAAAGGATTCATCATCAAGGAAATTAAGTTCCCTTAACCTTTCAATTGTCTTCCTGACGATAGCTTCATCAAAACCCTTTTCCCTTAACTTTCTTTCAACTTCAACGGTACTTCTGGAGCGATAGGAAAGAAACCTGTAGGCCGCGTCCCTCGCTTTTTCACTCTCAGAAACGTTCAATATCGATATTGCTCTCATCTTCCTTTGGGGGCGTTTCGCTTTTCTTCTCCTCAAAATCACTCCACTGGTTATCACTGGAAGAGGAGACTCCCTGCATCTTGAGGGCAAAGTCATCAGGATTGGTCGCATTTTTCATGGCATCATCATAGGTAATAAGATCACCCTTAAGCAGCGCCATAAGAGACTGATCAAAGGTTTGCATTCCATACATCGTATGGCCCGCCGCAATGGCATCGGGGATTTCCTTTAATTTGTCCGCCTCGGCAATACACTCCCTGATTCTGGATGTACTGACCATGACTTCCACGGCAGGCACACGACCCTTGCCATCGGCCCTGACGACCAGACGTTGAGAAACAACGCCTTTCAATACACCGGAAAGAGCAAGTCTTATCTGGTGCTGATTGTGAGGGGGAAAAACGGAAACAATCCTGTTAATCGTCTCCTTTGCATCGAGCGTATGAAGGGTGGAGAGTACGAGGTGACCTGTCTCTGCTGCCGTAATGGCAATTTCAATGGTTTCCATGTCACGCATCTCTCCAACGAGGATAACATCCGGATCCTGTCTTAGTGAACTTCTAAGGGCGCCTGAAAAGTTAAGCGTATCAAAGCCGACCTCACGTTGGGTAATGACACTCTTTTTATCACGGTGAAGAAATTCGACAGGGTCCTCTATGGTAATAATATGGGCCGTACGGGTGGAGTTAATATAATCGATCATGGAAGCAAGTGTTGTCGACTTTCCACTGCCCGTCGTTCCTGTCACAAGAATAAGGCCCCGACGTTGCTCTCCCAGCTTCTCAATAACTTTGGGGAGATGCAGTTCCTCGGGCGACTTGACATTCATGGGGATAATTCTTAAGACAGCGCCAAGGGTGCCTCTTTGCTGAAAAACATTGACCCTGAACCTGCCCAGTCCCTTAACACCGTAGGAAAGATCGATTTCATGGTCCTCCCTGAATTTCTTCTTCTGAGCTTCCGTCATAAGCCCAAAAATCATGCCTGAGAGGACTTCAGGGGTAAAACGGGGAAGATTTTTAACAGGATAAAGAGCAGAATCAATCCTGAAGATAGGGGGAAGTCCCACCTTCAGGTGCACATCTGACGAGCCTTTTTGAGCACCCATTTTTAAAATGTCATCTAGTTCCATCGCTTCACCTTAGCAATTAATAAATGATCGGTTTATGCTTCAATAACTAACCAGCCTATGCCTCTGCTACTTTTTCCCTGCTAAGACCGTAATGATTGAGAATCTTTTCTTCCAGTTTCACTGCCCCTTCAGGATTTTCCCTGAAATAAGCCTTGGCATTTTCTCTTCCCTGACCAATCCGTTCGCCGTCAAAGGAGTACCAGGCACCGCTCTTCTCTACAGCTCCAATCTCGGCGCCGATATCGACAAGCTCACCCTCTTTCGATATACCTTCACCATACATTATATCAAAGATGACTTCCTTAAAGGGAGGGGCCACCTTATTTTTTACGACCTTCACCTTGGTCTGGCTCCCAATGTTATCCTGCCCCTGTTTGATAGCTCCCGCCTTCCTGATATCAAGGCGGATAGAAGCATAGAATTTGAGTGCATTCCCTCCGGTTGTCGTTTCGGGATTACCAAACATGACACCGATCTTCATCCTGATCTGGTTAATAAAAATAAGTGCTGTCCCTGACTTGCTGATAGTAGCCGTCAGCTTTCTAAGCGCCTGGGACATGAGTCTCGCCTGAAGGCCCATGTGCGAATCGCCCATTTCCCCTTCAATCTCCGCCCTTGGCACAAGGGCCGCCACGGAATCGACAACAAGCACATCGACAGCGCCGCTTCTTACGAGCATTTCAGCAATTTCCAGGGCCTGCTCACCCGTATCTGGCTGGGAAATAAGGAGGTCCTCCGCCTTAACACCCAACCTTTTTGCATAAGAAATATCAAGGGCATGTTCGGCATCGACAAAAGCAACAATACCACCCTTTTTCTGGGCCTCTGCCGCAATATGCAGAGCCAGTGTTGTCTTACCTGAAGATTCGGGACCATATATCTCAATAACCCTTCCTCTCGGCACGCCACCGACACCAAGGGCGACATCAAGCCCTATAGAGCCGGTGGATATGGTCTGTATATCGTCATAAATAGATTCTCCCCCCATCCTCATAATGGAGCCCTTACCGAACTGTTTCTCTATCTGGCCAAGCGCCAGATCTATCGCTTTTTCCCTGTTTGCATCAGCACTCATTCCTTGTCCTCCTGTTGCTCTCTCCCTTCAAGGGGAAAACTCATTATTTTTGTATATACTGCACCTTCAGGCCTTAATTCACTCCTGTAAAGATGCACCGTCACCACCTGAAAAGGTTCGAAGGGAAAGTCCCCTGCCACCTCTATAGCCTGTCCCAGTCTGCCAGCCGCCTTTTTAAAATCTTTTACCCTTCCCAGTGTAAGGTGAGGTGAAAAAGATCTTTTATCTCTTTCAAAACCGGCTGAAAAACAATCTTTTTCAATATCCTGCCACAGACTCCTTAGGGCATCAAGACTCCCTTCGACACCGAGCCATATTACCCGGGGCCGGTTAAGGGCGGGAAAGGCACCTATCATTCCCGGACAGAGTTCTATGGGACTATGAGCAGCACATAAAGGCTTAAGGCTGCTGCAAAGAGCTTCAAACCTTTCCTCTTTCACATTACCCAAAAACTTAAGGGTAAGGTGAATACCCTCGCTCTTTACCCACCTTATGCCCTCTACTTTTCGTTTCAGTTCACCCTGAAGGGCTTTAATGGTCCCGAGATTAGAGGGTGAAATATCAAGGGCTATAAAACTTCTTACCCCCTCGTGGTCTTTCCTTTTCATAATACCTTATCCTGCATATTATCAGGGTTCGGCCACTTACAGAATTCAGGAAACAGGCCACTTCATCGCCTTATAAGTTCTCTTCTTAAGAGATCAAGCGCTGCCTGAGAGGTAAGTTTCTTAACCTCTTCCCTGTTTCCTTCAAAAAGGTGCTTTTCATATTTTTTCTCTTCGTCCCAAAAGAGTGCGATATAAACGGTCCCCACCGGTTTCTCCCTGCTTCCCCCACCGGGTCCGGCAATACCTGTCACTGCAAGCCCGAAAGTCGTTCTACCAAGACGTTGTATCCCTTGCGCCATATCAAGAGCTACCTCCGAACTGACAGCGCCATTTTTTTCTATAACCGAAGGTTGAACACCGAGAAGTTTCGTCTTTGCCTCATTGGAATAGGCAATAACACCCATCTCAAAATAATCGGAACTGCCCGGCACATTGGTAATCAGATCACCTATTCCACCACCGGTACATGACTCTGCCGTGGCAAGACTCGCTCTTTTTAAGCGAAGCAGATTGCCCACCGTTTCTTCCATGCTTCCATCATCTTCAGCAAAGATCCTGTCACCGAGCGATTCCCTCAGTAAATCCGTCAGCTTCTCCAGCCTTTCAGCACCCCTTGCGCCCCTGATAGAAAGCCTGAGTTCTGTGTCGGCAAGTGCTTCGTTATAAGCTATTTCAACGTCGCCCATGGGCGGCAGCACTTCGGCCAGCATGGCCCTCATACCTTCTTTCCCAAGACCAATAACATGAAAACGTCGGCTAAAAACAAGGCTTTCACTGGGAAGTTCCTCGCTAAGGAGAGGAAAGAGTACCCCCCTTGAAAGGGCTCTCATATCCTCTGACCTGCCGGGAAGAAAAAAGAGCTTTTTCTTCCCTTCTTTCAGCATAAATCCACAGAAAGGAACCCCTGGATTTTTTAAGACCTGTGCCATCCGGGGAATAAGCGCAAGCCTTTCATCGGAATGAGACATTTCTCTTCCCCTCGATTCGAGGATCGATTTCATATGGGCCAAGATATCATCGGAGACAACCAGCCTTCTACCGGTCACCCTGGCAGCAACCCTTGAGGCAATATCACCGGATTCGCTATCAATGCCACCGACAACGACAACAATATTCACATCAGGATTTTGAAGCCCTTTCAGCAAGAGTTCCTCAAGCGTCTTTTCATCATCCCTGATAACAGAAAATCTCTCTACTCTGAATCCGTTTTTTACCAGACCGGCAGCAAGACAGGACCGGGCCTCATCACTGAGATGGCTCGACAGAAGATTGCTACCGATAACGATAATTTCAGCGGAAGGCGCCATTGTCTCCTTGCCACCGGGCTCTACCACTTAAAGACCCCCAGGTAGATAAGAAGCCACAGGGAAAGATTTGCATAAATACCGGCGACAACATCATCCATAACGACACCCGCACCACCGCCTATCTTTTCCATAGACCTGGCTGGAAAAATCTTGGTTATATCAAAGAACCTGAATAGAAAAAAGCCGGCAACCACGTACTTCCAGCCCATGGGAATCATGAACATGGTCACAAGATAACCGGCTATTTCATCGATAACGATCATTCCACTGTCTTTTGCCCCGAATATTTTCTCGGCACGTCCCGAACTCCAGAAAGACAGAGGAAGAAGAAGAGCAAAGAGGAGCAGATAAAGCAGATGACCGGTCATTGCAAAGAGGAGGTAGACAGGAATAGCGGCAACCGTTCCAGCCGTTCCGGGGGCAAAGGGAGAATAACCGCTATAGCCGCCTGTTGCAATAAAAACAACAACATGATCGGATAAAGTTTTCTCTATATTTTTCCTGTCCTCCACCCCGAAATAGTAGTAGTAAATCCCCTTACTGTCAAGAAGATTCTAGCCTTTAAAGACGCTCCAAATGAGGCTAAAATATAGTTCAAACACTATTGACAAGAAACCCGCGAAGAGATAATTTACTCTCATTACAAAAGGCTTAAAAGAATGGGAGGAGACAATGAAGATAGCCATTGCAGGAGCCGGTGCCGTAGGTGCTTACTACGGAGGGCTCCTTGCCAGAGGAGGTATAGATGTTACTTTTCTGGGAAGGGGAAAACACCTGGAAGCGTTAAGAAAGAATGGCCTCAGAGTAAAAAGCTACCGGGGCGATTTCAATATGGAAGTCAAGACCACTGACGATCCTTCCGCTACAGGCATATACGACCTTATCCTGTTCTGTGTCAAATCATTTGATACGGAAAACATGGCAAACCTCATAACACCGATGGTGGGGCCCGATACGACCATTATTTCGCTCCAGAATGGCATCGACAACGAGGAGCTTATCGGCAAAGTCCTGGGAAGAGAAAAAGTAATGGCAGGCATCGCCTTTATCGGAGCCCGCGTCGAAGAACCGGGGCTCATTGTTCACAGTGCCGCCGGCAATATGACATTCGGCGAAATTGACGGAGGACCATCGGAAAGAGGGAAAAAGATTCTGCAGGTTTTCGAGTCATGCAACATTGAGGCAAAGTTGACAGAGGATATTAAAAAAGCGATGTGGAGAAAGATGGTATGGAATTGCGGGTTTAATGCCATAACAGCTTTGACAGGATGTACTGCCGGTGAAATACTCGGGGAGAAAACAACACGGGAGGTCGTACAAAAAACAATGGAAGAAATTATCGCGGTAGCAAAGGGACTGGGCGTTTTCCTTGACCCTGATCTGCCTCAAAAGACAATTGCCCATACAGAGAAACAGGGGGAGATAAAAACTTCCATGCTCATGGATATGGAGAATGGACGAAGAATGGAGATAGAAGCCTTAAATGGTGTTGTGTCGAAAAAGGGGAAAGAAATTAACAGTCCAACACCGACAAATGACACCCTTTACAGCATGGTACGGGCTATAAATAAAAAGAGAGGCTTTTAAAGCCTCTCTTTAAAAGTTTAACCTTTCAAGTCCACCAGGTCTTCATGGTAAACGATGGACGCCTTTTTCCTCGCCTCACCGAGCCAGCGCTTGAATACCTCATCCTTCCGCTGCTCAAGAAGCCTCGTACTAAACGCTTCTTTCTCTTTTTCAAACTCCAGGGGATCGGCCTCTTTCTTTTCTTTAAGCCTCACAATAAAAATATTATTTCCAACTTTATAAGTTCTCGCAGAAAGAGGGTTTTCCTTGTTTAGCTGGAAGGCATCGGCAACCATTTCTTGCGAAACACCGATGTCGGGGATGACATTGGTCACCCTGCTAAAAGGCTCCGTCTTTTCAAGCTGAAAACCACGTTTCGATGCAAGTGCTTTAAGGTCAACACCCTTTTTTGCCTCTTCAACAAGTTTATCTCCCTGCGCAGCGGCAGCCTCCCTTGCTTTCTTTTCCCTGACAGCAGACTTGACTTTACTCGCCACTTCTTCAAATTTAGGCTCTCTCGGTGCTTCCTTATTTATAAGGGTAAGAATATAAAATTCACCTTCAGCCTCTTTGGGCCTGCTCACCCATCCCGGCTCTTCCGAATTAGCCGATAGAACAACATCTCTTAGAGGATCGAAGACAGGGGGGATATTATCCATATTAAAAAAACCGGTCTTTTTGTAGGGAAGTTTTTCTTCCTTTGTTAATTCTTCCAGACTCTTGCCCTTAAGTGCCTCATAGTAAAGATCCTCGGCCCTGCTCTCGGCCAGCTCCCTTGATATTTCAGATTCCAGCACTTTCCTGATCTTACCCTTAACCTCGGCAAGCGGGGTTACCTTCTCCTCCCTGATATCAGTTACCTTGATTATATGGTAGCCGTAAACGCTCTCTACAACTTCACTGACCGTTCCCTTCTCCATAGCATAAGCCGCGTCTTCAAAGTCCTTTACCATGTCTCCCGGCCCAAAGAATCCCAGGTCACCGCCATTATCGGCAGAGGAAGGGTCTTCCGAATTCTCTTTGGCAAGCTTTGCAAAATCTTCACCCTCTTTAATTCGCCCAAGAAGTTCTTCCGCTCTGGCTCTTGCCACATCTTTATCATCATTAAATTTGAGTAGAATATGACTGGCTTTCACTTTTCCCGGAAGGGTAAAATCATCGATATAACTATTATAATAGTCTTCGTAATCTTCCCGGGTAAGATTTATCTCCTTAATAAAATCTTCCGGCTTAAAAACGGCATAACCTGTCTTTACTCTTTCAGGGATTGTAAACTCACCCATATTGGCAGCAAAGTATTCCTTCATTTCAGCCTGGGAAGGGCTAACCTTGTCCTTAAATCCTTCTGGAGAAACCTTGATATATTCGAGGCTGACCGTTGCTTTTTGCTCTTTAAATGAAGCCAGCACTTCATCATCGGTCACTGTAGCGCTATTTTTTATAGCAGACTCGACCTTCCACATAAGAATAAGCCCTCTCTGCTCCTCTTCAAAGCTAGCAGGTTTAAGCCTGTTATTAACTAGAACCTGACGGTAGGTTTGCTCGTCAAAACGGCCGTCTTTCTGGAATGCCGGGTAGGATTGTACCCTGCTTTGAATTTCCTTCTCGCTGACGCTGATAGAGAGTCTGTCTGCTTCTTTTTTAAGAAGGATATTACTGATGAGCGAATCCATGGCCTGTTTTTTAAGGTTGAGAGCAACAATCATTTCATCCTTAAAATTCTCCTTCAGGTTCTCTTTATAATACCTGACCATATTATCGAAGGCCCGCTGGTATTCAGACATACTTATTTCTTCACCGTCTACACGGGCGGCAATAAAGTTGTCCCTGCTTTGATAAGTACCGATACCCCAAATGACAAAGCTCAATATGAGTCCCACATATATAAGCTTGATAAAAATCGAACGTGAATGTCTTCGCATTAACCCTAACATTTATCACTACTCCTTCTTACTTATCTTTATTAAG
>Ga0316190_10004439_pt1 | contig 10223 bp, 7 predicted proteins | sample Eddworburrow2_MG_FD_204929 | JGI IMG/M metagenome (GOLD analysis project Ga0316190, IMG submission 204929) | Coastal sediment microbial communities from Maine, United States - Eddy worm burrow 2 | ecosystem: Environmental > Aquatic > Marine > Coastal > Sediment | place: USA: Maine | collected... | reverse complement strand
ACAAGAGACTGTATTACCCAAGAATTAGCAGTTTGGCAGCGAGAATTCAGAGATGCTCTAAACACTAGCTTAGATGTGAGCCCCATTTTTGACCAGTTTGTTGAGTTGCTGCAGCATATTCTTGTTGATTCCCTAACTCAATCACCTCTGGATAATGAGGCATTTCTCGGTAATGACGGATATTGTTACGGAATGAAAACTCTTTGTGTATTTGAAAACTCACTGCGGGATGCCTACTGGTTTCGTTCTCCCTTAAATTTGCAAGATCCGGATCAAGAAGAATTTTTTGTTGTTCCCCATGAGGTGGCACGACATATGACAAAATGGCTAGAAAATAGGGGCAAAAAACTCGATAGTTTACCAGAAATTGAAGAAGCTTATCAGAGTCTTGTTTCTGAATTGGGGTTTTATAAAGTTAAGCGACTCATTCCTAACGAGAGAAATAACCGTATTAGGCGAATTCATCAAGAGCAGGAGCTTAGAAATCAGCATCAAGCTGTCACTCAAAAGATGAAAAAGGGTCTAGTATCCTTGGAAAGGGACGTTAAAGCCGAAATAAAGAAAGAGTTTGGAGAGTTTGCTCAAAAAGTTGATCAGTCTGCAAAAGAGGTTTTTGAAAGGTTAGATCACATCGAGAGCGTACAAAATGCTGCATACCTCGAGGTCGATAAAAACATTACTCAACTTGAAAATGAACAACAAGATATTCAAAGTGATATAGAGCAACTCGAGAGCAAAATTACCCACGTAAGTTGTGAAATTGATGATGCAAAAAGAGAGCAACTTCAAGTTAAACTATCTATTAAAAAGGTTGAATCTGCGATTGAAAAGAGAAAAAAGAATCGCATAAAACACTTAATGGGAACTATTGCTGTGATAGGCTCCTGTGTATTAGGTACTGTTCTTATACAGCAAGTGGTTCCATCGATGTCTATTCTTCCTGAAAGTGAAGGAATTGGACTTTCAGTGACTTTATAGTTAAATTATTTAGGAGATAATATTATGAATCTACACACAATTCACGAGTTTTCAGAGCAAACCAGCGACCGTACAGACGCTGCCGTAGGTGAACCGAGTCAAGTGAATGCCTTACTTCACATTATCGAGACGCTCCAGGCACAAAGTGAAGGGTTGAGTACTGAACAGCAAAAAACTATCACAGAGTTAAAAGGGCGCGTAGAAGAACTCACTGATAAGCAGACTTTTTTAGAAAGCGAGCTTCTTGCTGAGAGGGAAAAAAGTGCAGAGCTTAAAAAACAACATGAAGCTCAAGAAAGAGCTCGCGTGCAGAAAGAGCGAGCACGTTTAGAGGCTGTGCGAAAGGCAAATGAGGTAAAGAGAAAACAGCTAGAGGCGAAAAAGGCCATGAAAAGAGATCAGCTTAAACTTGAAATATGGAAAGCCAATCAGAATATTGAAAAGCTTAAATGGCTTTTAAATTATGATCATGTTCCTATTCAGGCAAAAAATGAAGAGAAGTTTTCTTGGTTAGAAAGTTTTCCTCTTGTACCTGGATGGTCAGCCTGGCATTGTGTCACCCTCAACGATCCTAGTACAAGGGTTTATCTATCACAAGAATTGAATAGATGGGAGTCGCTAGCAGAGTCTTTAAATTCTCAATTGAGAGCGATCATATAGAAGAAAAATAGTAACTATTTAGATACAAATAAACACCAATCACTAACTATTTGGATCCCCTCGTTTGCGAAGTAAGCAAAGGAGGTCTGAATAGTTATATTTTATTTATGAGATTATTTGCTTACAGCCTCTTTTTTATAAATATTTTCTTTTTAAGTAATTTCAATGTTTTGCATGCCGAGTGGATTTCTGAAATTACCTCGAAGATGGTTTACTCCAAAAAAAAATGTGTAATAGACCCTTTCATATCATCAGACATGGACATTGAGGTTATTCATAATTTCTTCGACAAGAATTTTTATAAGGTTGATGCCTGCTTCTTCGAATATAATGAATCCAATCCATTAAATCTGTCCACAGAGTTTATGGAAGCGTACTTGCGCTATTCCTATAAACTCAGGAGAGACTCTTTCATCAAGCCAATAAGTAACCTAGAAGTTGACGCTATCATTTGCAGTCTCGGCACCAGTGCAATGACGGTCAGACTCATGGCTTTAAAAAAAATGATTGAGCTTGGATGGGAATTTAGAAAAGTACACGTTATTACTCGCTCTCAATCAGATAAAATCGCTTATGAAAAACTAATAGAAGACGTTTTTCCTGACAAATCGATACTTCCAGAATTCAACTACGTTTTCACTCACCAAGCCACACAAAGGTGTGAGCGCGGATGCAAAATTCTCAAACGCCGCAACCAAATTTCCTCATACTACATGGTCATAGAATCTTCTGACTTCTTTGCTTCAAAAGTAGAGGGAAGATGCAGGAAAATTTTTGGATTGGCCAGCACCTGCCTTGGATCCAATAGTTTTCCGCTTAAAGATTGGCGCGAAGAAGCTAAAATTCATGGATATGATGAGCTATTCAGTGATGAACAAATGGTGTGTCAGTGGTTTTACTCGCATATGCAGTTTTTAGCTAGAAAAATTCACTTCGAATTTATTCATGGTCTAGACCTCGATGAAGAAGAGTTGTTTGCGGCGTCTCAGCTAAGAAGTGTGCAAAAAATGACTGCTCCTACAAAACAGTATACCATTTTCGAGAAACTGTCTCTCATTTACTATGAACGTGCCGTGTGTGAGTCACAAAAGGAATTTCATTATGTTACAAATCTGCTACGTTCTTTTGGGCTGATACATTACATACAAAACCTTCCCTTCGACAATGATGTTGACACCTTATTAACACGAATTCCTCTTTCAATGAATCAAATGAGCCCTGTTCCGGGGTGTTGGCACAAGCTGTTAATACAGTCCGATATAAATCGCCAAAGACTAGACTTAATACGGAATACCACTTCAAAGAAAATGCTAGAACCAGACTGCGATATTACTGAACTGATTCTTGAGATAAATCGTGAACGTGATGACATATTGCAAGACATAGTCCATCACTCGGAAAACATACTAGGCCGTCCTCCATGTAAATTTTCCATAATAGTATATGGGTCTAGTGGTAGAAATGAAGCTACTCCCTATTCTGACTTAGAGTTTGGAGTATTGTACGAGACTAATACAAATGTCGTTAAAGAGTATTTTCAAGCTCTTTCGGCATGCGTCATGTTTCAAATCGTAAACTTATCTGAAACCATTCTCTTTCAGTTTAATTTTCCTTGTTTCAACTTGAAAGACCCTCCTTTAGCAAAACACCAATGGTTTTTAGATGATGTTATTCCCAGAGGCTTTAGTATTGATATACTCGATGATCCTCACTCCTCTAAATTACCAATTGCAACGGGTAAAGGTGTTTCATTTATTGGCACACCCAAGGCCATGGCAGATAAAAGTTTGTTCCTGATGAAAGAAGAAAACTTTGGATACAGTAATCTGTCGGAAAGGCTGGCTTACGGCAGTAAGAGACTTTTTCAAGAGTATCGAGATAACAAACGTCAGGTATTTGATGCTGTTGATAGAGAGTGTTTGATCCAAACGTTCGAAGAAATCATGAGAAATTACTCCAGAACAGTCACTCGGTCATGGGATAATAAAATCGACATTAAAAACACATTTTACCGTCCAATATCATTGGCACTTGAGAGCCTGTCTGACCTGTTTCACATTGATCATGTAAGCTCATTGGATCGAATCAATGAACTGTACATGCGCCAGATTATCACAAAACACGAGGCCGGTATATTGACCGAATACATGTATGCTATTCAAAAAACCAGACTATCTCTAACGCTCAAACGTGGGGGACAGTATGAAGGTGTTGAAAAAAGTGATTTACCTGAAATAGAAGCACTTTTTTTAGACAAAGCAGAAAGCGAAAAAATTTTTAACCGCTTAGAGTTACAGCTTTATGAGTAGGGTGCATCCTTCATGACTGTCGTTCTAGCTATGACCTCAACCATAATATCGATTAAAACCTCTTAAGAGATTCTTGACGAAAAAGGATTTGAACATCAATACGTCTCTGTGGTTTTCTTTTTAGGCATCTGAATAGTTACGAAAAATAAAGTTTAGCAGGTTTTAAGGCCGCGTGGAGTATAGCTGCCATAACCCTTTGGAAGGGTCATTTCCGGTTTCTTGTCCAGAAACTCGGTAATGCCCTGGTTGCGTAGCAAACAGCTTGGACATTTTCCACAACCCCAGTACCGTACACCCTCGTAGCAGGTGATGGTCTCTTCTAATAAATAGTCCAAAACTCCAAGCCGATGGGCTAAATCCAAAGTCTCAGGTTTTGTCATATAAACCAAAGGTGTGCGAATTTCAAACCTGGGATCATCTAAATCAATTCGCATAATATCTTGCAAACGATCCATATAGTCGCGTGAACAATCGCGATAGCCACAATTTGCCGACTCCACTTCAATCACACCCATATAAATATACCGCGCTCCTAACGAATGAGCCTGGATTGCGGCCACTCTTCCCATTAACCCGTTGCGTCCCATAACTAGAGTATTGGGTGGCTTTCCAGTTTCCTGTTCAATAGGGATCATTGAATTGACAAGCGCATCATTGGTGATTTCTGCTAAGCAAGAAATTTCTAAAATCACTTGATCAACACCCCACTCGGCACAAATCTTTTTCGCTTGAAGGATTTCGGGTTGGTGGCGTTGCCGATAATCAAATGTGAGACTTAAAACGTTGCTGGCTCCAAACTCTTCAATCGCTAAGGCCAAGCATAGGGAAGAATCCATTCCACCGGAATGGACGACGACAGCCGATTTACTGTGCATGGCTTGTGTCCTGAGAACGATTCATCATATCCCACATCAGCTTGAATGGAGGGCAGGTTTTGATCAACTCTTCTCGAGTTCCCTCTGCTACCTTTTCACCATGACTGAGGTAAATGATTTTATCGGCATCTTCAACAGTTGACAGGCGGTGAGCAATGATGATTTGCGTGACCTGGCCACGAAGTTCTTCAATCGCAGTTTTAATTTTATTCTCACTGATGGCATCTAATGAAGAGGTGGCCTCGTCCATCACCAGGATTGGAGCATTTTTCATCAAGGCTCTCGCAATGGCTAAACGTTGCTGTTGGCCTCCTGAAAAGTTTTTTCCAGTTTCTGAAAGGGGAGTGTCATACTTTTCCGGTAAAGATTCAATAAATTCATCTGCATGGGCCCGTTTTGCCGCCTGTTGAATGTCCTTGAGCGGTGCAGAAATACCAAAAGTGATGTTATTGGCAATGGTATCCAGAAACAGAAATGGTTTTTGTGGGACAAAGGCCATTTGGTTTCGAAGGGATTGCTGGGTGTACTCTTTTATAGACCGCCCGTCAATCAGGATGTCTCCATGCTCAACATCATAAAGGCGTGGAATCAATTGCACAATGGTCGACTTACCGGCCCCTGTTGGCCCAACAATGGCAACAGTTTGACCTTTCTCAACAGTGAAACTCAAATCCTTTAGGACCCACTCTTCGCCATATCGAAAGGAAACATTGCGAAATTCAATGGCATGATTGAATTCTGTGAGCTCCGTTGCATCAGGTGAATCTTTGATCAACGGTTTGATCTGCATCACTTCATGCATGCGTTCTGCCGCTGCCGCTCCTCGCTGAATCATGGCATTGGTCTCTGCAAACTTCTTAATGGGCTCATAAAAGATATACAACAAACCGCAGTACACAATCACTTCAGGAACGCTCATGTTGAATACGTAGAGACCCGTGATCAGGGCCCCTGCCAAAAAGGACATCCCAATAGTGTGGACAATCGGCCTGGAAGAGACATCATATTTTGCACTCTTCATCTCGAGATGAGCCATATTATCATTTTGTTCGCGATATTTTTTAAGCGAAAAATCCTCTCGTCCAAATACTTTTATCGTTTGGATTCCGGCTAAGTAGTCGATCAATACGGATGAAAAACCTTCTTGGTTTTTTTGAAGCTTTTTTGATATGCGCTTTATGTGCCTAGCAATGTAAACAATGGGATAGGCAATCAAGGGAATTCCTAAAAAGATCATTAAGGTGAGCTTCCAGGAGGCAAAAAAGCACAAGAGGAGCGTTGAAAAAATGGCAAATGGAGTCTGCAAGTAATTAATCAGCGCCGCGTTGACACCGTCCGCAATCGCCAGGGCATCTGTCACTACTCGGGCGGAGAGACTTCCAATGTTATGCTCTTGGTAAAAACTCATGGGCAACGACTGAATATGTTCAAAGAAATCTTGCCGTAAATTACGACTGACCCGAATGGCTACAATTTTTGTCGTTAAGCGGTGGATAAACATAGCAGCTGCATTAAATAGGGCAACGACTACAACTAAGATGGCCAATAGTTTGGGGTTTCCGTTAATGGGAAGGAATTTATTGATGGCTTTGGCGGCGCGATCAACAATCCCTCTGGGTTGAACGGAGTTCATGAAGCGGTTGGCATCAGTTAAGTCGACATAACCTTTATTCTCCGGATCAAGCCGTTCCCATCGCTCTTCAAGCTGAGTGTGCGTCACCCTATCGCTATCTTGTAAAATTTGTCCTTTTTCAGGACTAAAAAGTTCGAAAAATCCTGGTCCCTTTTTCGTGAGGACGCCGATCGTAATAATTTCCATCTGCGTTCCGATCGTGAAGCAGATCATCGCCATCACGGTAAACATGATCAAATGGAAATTTCGGTTTTTATAAAACGCGAGTTGAAATAAAAGTTTCATCTTATACCCAAACAGGTTCAGGAATTAGCTAAAGGAGAGTGAGTGGTTAACTGCCCAATCTTGCGATATTTATTGTAACGCTGCTCTAATAGCAAGTGAGGGGGAAGGTTTTTCAAGACATCCCATTGCCCTTCAATAAAGCGTCTCACATTATGGTACATGGTTTCAGGATGATGATGCGCACCGCCTAAAGGTTCTTCGATCACTTTATCAATGATCTTAAACCCAAGAAGGTCTTCTGAGTTGAGCTTGAGAGATTCCGCCGCTTCTACTTTGCGGCTGGGGTCTTTCCATAAGATCGAGGCGCATCCCTCAGGAGAGATGACAGAATAATAGGCATGTTCCAGCATGCCGATAGTATCCCCGACACCAATCCCTAAAGCCCCGCCTGAGCATCCTTCGCCAATGGCTACGCAAATAATGGGGGTTTTAATCCGCGACATCTCACGCAAGTTGTTTGCAATGGCCCAGCCCTGTCCTCTTTGCTCAGCTTCTAGGCAGGGGTAGGCTCCCTTGGTGTCGATCAGGCTGATAATGGGAAGGTGAAACTTTTCTGCAAGTTTCATCAATCTAAGAGCTTTTCGATATCCCTCGGGATTCATCATACCAAAATTATGCTTGATGCGTTCGTCAGTGTTGCGACCGGGTTCTTGCCCTAGAACCATACACTTCATTTCCCCTAAACAGGCGAAGCCACCCATCAAAGCCTGGTCATTCGCATACAGGCGATCACCACAAAGCTCTTCAAAATCGGAAAACATATGTTGAATGTAGTCTTGTGTGTGAGGACGCTTTGCATGCCGGCAAATTTGGACACGTTCCCAAGGAGTGAGATTTGAATAAACCTCTTTCCGAAGTTCAGCCAACTTCTGTTCTAATCGTTGGATTTCCCCAGCGAAAATTGGATTGTCTTCACTCTTCTCCCGAAGGTGATCAATCGTCTTGACAACTTCCATGATTGTTTTTTCGTGGGGGAGAGTTTCCATTATCGAGCTTCTTCTCCAGGTAAATTGGCTTCGTTAAAGTCGGTCACGAGCTCAATATACGACGGCTTTGTGGCAATAATGGCGTAGATCTCTTCGACATCTTCTGAAGCCATGCGGACGCACCCGTCACTTTTATATTGTCCAAGGCTCACGCGTTCTTCAACCAACGATCCTGTGCTAGGATCATCCATCCATGGCAATCCATGAAGGCCAAATCCCTTGGCGGGAGAAGAGGTGTTGGCGATTTCTTTTTCGAACGGTATCCACCTCGTTCCAAAAACGCGTATCATCTCTATTTTTTCACCGTTGTGATTTCCCATTGTGTGTGGGCGATAGGCGACAATACGATCACCTAGGGAATACTTACCGCGGGGAGTCAACAGTCCTGATGACTTTAATGGACTTGGCTTGCCAAGACCCACGATATAATCCTTCAACAAAATGCGTTTATGGGTGTCTCTGTCATAAAGGTAAAACCACAGTTTGCAACGGGATAAATCGACGAGTAGATAAAATTCTATGTTTTTATCTGGATCTAAAACAGTAAAGCGATTTCCGTTCGCCACATCTTCCTTGTAGTAGTTTCCTTTGCCGTGCAAGCTACGGGCAATAAAATGGCTTGGTGTTTTGTAATGAGTTGCGTAATCAGAAATCCACGCCTGCCTTCCTTTTAACCAATCCACACGACTGCGATATCGAATCGTTTTTACATAAGGAAATGTGTCGTCAGATGCTGAAAACAAGGACTCAATTCGGTCAGCAGTGGGCAATCCATGAGCGTCCAGCGGCCAAGCTCCCGTGATCGGCTCTTCAACATTCTTAGGGGGTTTTATCACGGTCTCAACGACCTCTTCAATGACCACAGGCTCCTCGATAAATTCGATCTGTACCGGCGCTAATTGCGAGGACTCGGCTATGACGACCACTTGGGTCTCATCGCTTTTACGAGTCTTCACTAGAGCCGCAACCCCAATTACGGTAAATAAGATGACCGAAGTCCATAATAATAGCCTGCCCAAGGGAACTCTCCTAAAAATAGTTTTTACAACATTTTAGCCTTTTTTTCTTTTGAGTACAAGGCATTTGGGGGTGTAAATTATGCCAGTTGGCCCCCTATTTGCTTAGTAATTGACGTGTGTGAGGGTGTATTATATGAACCATAGCGATAATCCTATTCCGATTGTGTCACGGCCTCAGGGTAATGTGGATGAGGGGAGCCTTATAAGCTGGCTCGGAAAGCATCATCCAGCAACATTGACACAACCAGATAAGGTTCAGAATGTTAAATCTTTTATTGAGGATGAGGCAGGGTATTTTGTCATCACGTCCTATCAGACCCCAACAAAGCATAAGTTCTTGAGGGTAAGGGTAAAGTGGGAGTTGGAAGTGGATGAGCAGCCGTACGAGCTCTGGTCGACTCTCTATACCACCATTCAGCACCCAGGCGATCTTGAGAACCTCCGGAATGTAGTGCTGGCAAAGGCGCAGGTGCTAATGTTGGCGCAAACCTATTGTGACTATATTATGGCGATTGTGGATCCCGGGCATGTTCGTCATGCTCTCGCGGCCAAGAGCCTGATGATTTTCCAAATGATGAAGCATTTTTCTGTCGAGACCACACCCACGGGTCGCGTCCGTAAGTTTATGATCACAACAACAGAGGGGCAGCGGCATGAGGCAACGCAAGTGGTGACTCCTTACTTTAGGGTGTCTCAGATCAATCATTACGAATCGATGACGATGATTAAAGGTAACGTCCAAGACTTGTTACACAAGTCTTTGAGAGAAGAAGAGGCGGGGCATTTGAATCGCAATCTAGTTGAGTATTACACTTGGTGTGGTAAGCGGTACTGTCAAACATTTGAAGAGGCTTATACAAGATTGGTTGACGTTATTGCTGACGATCATGTGCAGCGGTGTCTTTGTGATTTAAAGGAGATGGAGAAGGGGGTTCATCAAACTCCGATATCTGTTTCAGATATTCGTCAGAAATACGATGACATTATCACATTTCTTTCAAAAGATAGCGTTGTGGCCAAGTATGAGTTCTTGATTATGGAGGATTGCTATCAACATATTCAGGAGCTTATTGAGAAATTTGTTGACTGGCTGGAGCATCCAGAGCTCTCGCTAGCCCAGACGAGTTTGCTTGAAAAGAAGATTGATATTTTGACTCGGGGTCTGGAACAGAAACGGATATTGATAGCAGAGCTTCGTGGTCGTTTTGACGATATTGAGTATTGGGCAGGGTGGTTCAAGAAGCAGTTTCCTACACTGTTTCGCTTCCTTGATCGCGATGACGAAGTGTAAAAGTCCATTGTCAATTAACAATTATAATGACAAGATGTGGGTTATGCATATAGTCCACGTTGCCTCTGAACTTGCCCCCATCGCAAAGGTGGGAGGTCTCGCTGACGTCCTCTTAGGTCTTTCTCATGAATTAGCCTGGGAAGGGCACGATGTCGACATCATTATTCCAAAATATGACTGCATCGAC
>Ga0316190_10004438_pt1 | contig 10223 bp, 8 predicted proteins | sample Eddworburrow2_MG_FD_204929 | JGI IMG/M metagenome (GOLD analysis project Ga0316190, IMG submission 204929) | Coastal sediment microbial communities from Maine, United States - Eddy worm burrow 2 | ecosystem: Environmental > Aquatic > Marine > Coastal > Sediment | place: USA: Maine | collected... | reverse complement strand
TCGTCACCAGGTGTCGACCATGGGTCGCTTCTTGGTCTGGCGCGGCGCCGGCGGTGCCGATGACCGCAGCGCCATCATGATCCACTCGCGGCTCTCGGCCGGGTCGATGACGTCATCGACCTCGAAGTAGGAGGCGGTGTTGACCGCCTTGCCCATGTCGTAGAGCCGGGCGACCCTCTTCTCGTAGTAGTCCAGCCGTTCCTGGGGGTCGCTGATCGCTTCGAGCTCCTTGCGGTACCCGAGCTTCACGAAGCCCTCCAGTCCCATGCCGCCGAATTCGCCGGTGGGCCACGCCACGGTGAAGATCGGTGCTTTGAAGCTGCCGCCGGCCATGGCCTGGGCGCCGAGACCATAGCCCTTGCGCAACACGATGGTCATGAAGGGAACATCGATGCTCGCCGCGGTGACGAACATCCGGGCCGCGTGGCGCACGGTGGCGTCGTGCTCGGCCTGAGGTCCGACCATGATCCCCGGTGTGTCGCAGAGGAACAACAGCGGGACGTCATGCGCGTCACAGAGCTGCATGAAGCGAGACCCCTTATCGGCGCCATCCGCGTCGATCGCGCCCGCCAGATGATGGGGGTTGTTGGCGATGATCCCGATGGGGCGCCCCTCGACGCGAGCCAGAGCGGTGATGACACCGTGACCCCACTCCGGACGAAGCTCCAGCACGGTGTCGATGTCACACAAGGAATGGATGATCTCGCGGACGTCGTAGATGCGCTTGCGGTTCTCGGGCACGAGGTGACGGAGCTTGCGCTGGTCGTCGGCCTCCCAGTAGTCGATGGGCCCCTGGAAATAGGAGAGGTACTTTTTGGCGACTTCCATCGCCTCTTCCTCATCGGCGACGAGGATGTCGATCACCCCGTTGGGGGCTTGTACCTCGGTGGGGCCAACCTCCTCGGGTTTGAAGATGCCGAGCCCGCCCCCTTCGATCATCGCCGGTCCGCCGATGCCGATGTTGGAACCCTCGGTGGCGATGATCACGTCACAGCATCCGAGGAGCACGGCGTTGCCGGCGAAGCATCGACCGTTGGCCACCCCCACGACTGGCACGAGACCCGACAGCCGGGCGAAGTAGGTGAATGCCCAGCAGTCCAGACCTGAACCACCGATGCCGTCCGTGTCCCCGGGCCGTCCGCCGCCGCCTTCGGCGAGGAGCACGACCGGGAGTCGGTTGTGCTCCGCGATCTCGAACATCCGGTCCTTCTTGCGATGGTTCTGGCCCCCCTGCGTGCCGGCGAGAACCATGTAGTCGTACGACATCACCATCGCCTGGGAACGGTGCTCGTCGAACAGGTCGCCGTTCACGCTGGCGACACCGGCCACCATCCCATCGCCCGAGGTGTTCTCGAGGAGATCTTCGAAGCTGCGCCGCTTTCTTTGAGCCGCGACCATGAGCCGGCCGTACTCGACGAATGTCCCCTCATCGACCAGCAGGTCCAGGTTCTCTCGAGCCGTTCGGTGGCCGCGTCCGTGTCGCTTCGCCACGGCGGCCGGCCGGTTCTCGTCGAGGCCGTAGGCCCGGCGCTCGTACAGCTGCTGGAGATCGTCTCGAACCAGGTCGATGTCGACACCGGTCGTGGAGTCTTCCGCGGAGACCGCTACGTCGGCGGGTTCCACAAAGACGAGCGGGTGCCCTTCGAACACCGCGTCACCGGTACTGACGCCGACGGCGCGCACGATGCCCGCTATGTCCGAGCGGATCTCGTGTTCCATTTTCATGGCTTCCATGACCAACAGGAGCTGACCGACGGCAACCTCTTGGCCGTCGGAAACGGCGACCGACACGATCGTTCCCTGCAGTGGGGCGCCGATTCCGATGCTTGCGTCAGGACCGGTCAGCGCCGCTTCCACGGGGGCGGGCGGGGGAGGTGGTCCCGCTGCGGCGGGCGCTGGGGACCCGGGCCCGTCGATCGCTCCATGGCTCAGCACGGCAAGCGGGTCGGTCGAATCGATCCTGGCCCCTGCCAGGCCGACGTCTGTGGTGGGGGCAGGCGCGGAGGAGAAGTAGCGTGCATCGCCGGACGCGGCAGCGTCGATGAGCTCACCGGCGTGGGTGGTGGTGAACATGGTCGTCACCTGGTTGTTCAACACCTCGTCGCGGCCGAGCAGCGCTTGAAGGAAGGCGATGTTGGTGGGAACACCTTCGACGCGGAATTCGCCGAGTGCCCGACGGGTGCGCCGCACGGCTTGCGCATAGTCAGAGCTGGGGGAATGCCCGATCACCTTGGCGAGCAGGGAGTCGAAGCTCGGGCTGGTCCGGTACCCGACATAGCCGTAGGTGTCTGTGCGTACGCCCGGCCCGCTCGGCGCCTCGAACGCGCTCAATGTTCCCCCGCCGGGTCGGGCCGAACCGTCCGGGCTCATCGTTTCCATGTTCACTCGGGCCTGGACGGCGTAGCCCTGCGGTGCAGGGATGTCCCGTTGGGTCAGGCCAAGGTCGGCCAGGGTTTCTCCCCCGGCGATACGTAGCTGGCTCTGGACCAGATCGATCCCGGTCACCTCTTCGGTGACGGTGTGTTCCACCTGGAGTCGGGCATTGGTTTCCATGAACGCCACGATCGAGGGGTCGTCGGCATCGACGAGGAACTCCCAGGTGCCCAGCGACCGATAGTCGGCAGCCGATGCCATGGAGATCGCCGCATCGGTGATGACCGAGCGCACACGGTCATCGAGGGTCGGGCTCGGAGCGACTTCGACGATCTTCTGGTTTTGGCGTTGGAGGGTGCATTCCCGCTCGCCGAGATGGCTGACGGTCGTCCCGTCCCCGATCACCTGGACTTCGATATGGCGGGCGTGCTCTATCAGGCGTTCCACATAGACCGCCCCACTTCCAAACGCCGTTTCCGCTTCGCTGCGGGCTCGCTCAAGGGCGGCGCTGACGTCGTCGCCGGCGTGGACCGAGCGCATCCCGCGGCCGCCCCCGCCCGCCACGGCCTTGATCATCATCGCACCGTGTTCGCCAAGAAAGGCTTCGGCGTCCGCAACCGAGGTGTCATCCTGGGTACCGGGCGCCAGCGGCACCCCGAGGCCTTCGGCGAAGGACCGGGCCCGGATCTTGTCCCCGAACAGCTCCAACTGTGCGCTGGTCGGCCCGACGAAGATGATCCCCGCCTCCTCGCAGGCCCGGGCGAGCTCTGCATTCTCGGCGAGGAACCCGTATCCGGGGTGCAGGGCGTCGCAGTCGCGGGCGGCGGCGGTGGCCACGACGGCCTCGATGTCGAGATAGGCGGCGGCCCCTCGGCCGGGAACCACGACCGCTAGGTCCGCCACCCGGTTGTGGAGCGAACCGGTGTCGTCCTCGCCGGCCATGGCGACGGTCTCGATATCGAGCTCGCGGGCCGCTCGCGTGATGCGGATTGCGATCTCCGCCCGGTTCGCAACCAACAACCTCGTGATGCTCATGTACTACCCCTTCGCGCCCGGACTACCTGCGCCGGTTCTAGTCTCCCTGCCGCGCTCGAACCCAAGCGGACAGGTTTGCTGGGCGCTTGGCGCGCGACACTTGGGTGATGAGCACAGACCCGATCTCTCTCGAGCGAGAAGGCGATGTTTTCGTCCTGACCATGACCGCGGGGGAGAACCGTTGGAACACCACCTTCACGAGGGCGTTCGCCGCCGCCATCGATGAGGTCGAAGCATCCGAGGGAGCGGCTGCGCTGGTCACCGCTTCCGCAGACGAGAAGTTCTTCTCCAACGGACTTGACCTGGACTGGCGGAGGTCATCAGAGCCCGATCACCCGGGTGGGGATCGGAAGGTGTTCGCTGACGAGTTCATGCACCTCGCCGGCCGAGTCATCACCTTGCCGGTACCGACGGTCTGCGCGGTCAACGGGCACGGCTTCGGAGCCGGGCTCATGATCGCGCTCTGTCACGACGTCCGGGTGATGCGCCGTGACCGTGGGTTCTTGTGTGCGAACGAGTTGGAGTTGGGGATTGCGATTCCCGAGCCCGAGCTGGCGCTGTTCCGCCACAAGATGCCATTACCGGCCTTCTTCGAGACCGTCCAGCTGGCGAAGCGTTGGTCTGGGCCCGCCGCACAAGAGGCGGGTTTCGTTCAGCAGGTGGCCGAGCGCGATGAGGTGCTCAGCCTCGCCGTCAGCACCGCTCAGGACTTGGCCCATCTGGGTGCCAACCGCTCCGTGTTCGGTTGGATGAAAGAGCACATCTACGGTGAGAACGCTGCCATCAATGGGGTCCACGGCCCGGCGTACATGCTCCAGCACCCGAACGATTTTGCCCACGGCCCCCACCGGCCCACGAAAGCATAGGACCGTCAAAGCGTAGGGGATCGAGCCGAAAGGTTCCTCCTCGCCAGCCACCTAGTCTTCGGCCCGGACGACTCGTTGGGCGAACCGCCATCGGCCGTCGATCCGTCGCAACGTGTCGTCCGCAACGTGTCGTCGTAGTGGCCGACCATGATGATCGACCCGTTGTCGGTACCGGGCCGAACCATCATGAGGTGAACGTGGCGGCCCAGGCGTCGGGATCCCCGGTATCGATCGCCTTGTTGTATCGAGATATCAGGTCACGGATCTCTACCCGGTCATCATTGGTGATCGGCATGGTTTCCCCCTTGGTTTCGCAGCACCAATGTAAACATCTGAGCACTTGACCTGCCCGACTTCTGGTATGTCGGGCCGCTCTGTGGTCTTGTTGAGATGGACCCCGCTATGCCCCGCGGACTGAGAACCGAGAGTAGGCCTGCCGATGACCGACCAGCCCCGGACCGTTGCCCAAGGGTTTCTCACTGCGATGAAATCGGCCGGCGTTGATTGGATCTTCGCCAATGCCGGCACCGACTTCGCGCCGGTCATCGAGGCCATGGCGGCATTGGGGTCCGAAGCTGATGTCTCGGCCCCCCATCCTGTCGAGGTGCTCCACGAGACGGTAGCCGTGGCGATGGCCCACGGGTACTACCTGATGACCGGGCGGCCCCAATGTGTGATGGTTCATGTCAATGTGGGTGCGGCAAACTCTCTGCTCGGGGTCATCAACGCCGCCCGAGGCAACGTGCCGGTGTTGTTCGTGTCGGGTCGTACACCGATCACCGAACGGGGTCGGCTCGGGAGCCGTGACGTACCTATTCACTGGGGCCAGGAGATGTTTGACCAGGGCGGCATGTTGCGCGAGTTCGTGAAATGGGACAACGAACTGCGCGCCGGGGAACAGATCGTGGACCAGGTTGGTCGGGCGCTGGCCATCAGCGAGGCTCAACCGAAGGGGCCCGTCTATCTGAGCCTCCCGCGCGAGGTGCTCGCTGAGCCGTTGCCCGAGGAGTTCGAACCTGTCGGCGGGCCTCCGGTGGTGCCGACCGATCCCTATCCCGATCCCAACGCGATAGCCGCTGCAGCGCAGCTGTTGGCTGAAGCCGAACAGCCCTTGATCATCACGTCCGGCGGCGGCGAGGAACTGTTTTCGGTGCTGGGGGACTTCGCCGAGCAGTTCGCCATACCGGTCGTGCAGTTCTGGAGAACCAGCCCGGCGATCTCCACCGACCACCCGATGTATGGCGGCGAGCATCCGCGGCCCTTGCTGGGGGAGGCGGACGTGGTGCTGGTGCTCGACACGATGGTCCCCTGGATGCCCCAACACATGGCGTTGCGCGAGGGGGCCCGGGTTATCGAGATTGGTCCTGACCCGCTGTTCGCGGGGGTGCCCGTTCGCTCCTTTCCCGCCGACCTCGTCATCACCTCAACCCCGGAGATCGCCATCTCGGAGCTCGGCGCCGCCCTGCACGCGTCGGGCCATGCGGATAATCCCGTCACCGCGGCGAGGCGCGCGGCCCTCGTCCCTCGGCTGAACGCGGCCCGTGCCGCGGAGATCGCCAGGGCCGACCGCCCGGGCGGGTCGCCGATGACTCCGGAGTTCATGAGCCGTACTCTTAGCGACGTCGCCGGCCCGGAGGCCACGATCGTCAACGAGCTGGGGCTGGCGACAGGGGTGATGGACTTCACCCGCCATGACAGCATCTTTTCGCCGCCGATTTCCGGCGGGCTCGGCTGGGGTGGTGGCGCGGCATTGGGGGCCAAGCTCGCCCGTCCCGACCGGCTCGTCATTTGGGCCACCGGTGACGGGTCCTATGTGTTCTCCAATCCCCCGGCGTGCCATCACGCGGCGGCTTCGCTCGGCCTCGGCATGCTCACCGTCGTGGCCGACAACCGGGTCTGGAACGCGGTCCGTCGGTCGACGATGGCCGTCTACCCCAAGGGAGCGGCGGCGGGAGCCGAACATGTGCCACTGAGCTCGCTGGAACCTGCCCCCGATTACCCGAAGCTGGTTGAGGCGTACGGCGGCCACGGCACCCATGTCGAAGATCCCGACGAGCTTCGGCCGGCGTTCGAGCGTGGCGTGGAGATGGCCCGCGCCGGACGTCAGGCGCTTGTATCGGTCCATGTCTCGTATACGGACGTCCCTTTCCACTGACAGCTGAGGTCCTGCGCCGCTACCGCAGTTGCGGACGACTGTCCCGATGGGCCATTACCGTCGGTCCCATGATGAGAGATCAGTTTTTGCGAGGGGTCGAGGTGGTTCAGACCGCGGTGGGCGACCCGCGGGTGGCGCAGGCGTGGAACGAGCCCTCGATTCTCGAGTTTCAGACCGTCGGGTCGCTGGCATCGCATCTGGCCCGGGGCGGGGTGTGGGCTGTGGCCGAGTATCTCGACGCCGAACCACCGAGCCCGGACACCGCCAACGCCATAGAGACCGCGGCGGAGTACTTCGCGTCGATCGACCTGAGCCCCGAAGATCACGCCGCCGTCCGACAACGGGGGGCGACCATTGCCCAAGACGGGCCCGAAGTGGTCAATGACCGCCTCGCTGAAGGCGTGGAGGGGTTGCGTCGCCGCCTCGCCGATGAGCCCGAAGATCGTCGAGTGACGGTCTACGGCGGCATGGTGATGCCGCTCGATGACTATCTCTGGACGCGGATCGTCGAACAGGTGGTCCATCTCGACGACCTGGCGCGGTCCCTGCAGATCGACCCCTGGCCCAACGCAGCCGATGCGGCTGCACTCGTCGTCAGCTGCGGCGCCGAGATCGGACGCCGACGCTTTGGGGATGCTCGCATGATTCGAGCTCTTTTCCGTCCCGACCCCGATTCGACCCTCCGGCTGATCTAACAGGGCGCTGGTAACACTGGCCGTCGCGTCCCTTGGATGTCCTGGCATCAGCCGGCTCCGCGAACCCCGACCCTTGTGGCCAAAGTCGCTCGGCGGATAGCCTTGAGCGCATGAAACGTAAGAGTTTCGAGCATATGGATTGCCCCATTGCCCAGTCGCTCGAACTCGTCGGCGAGTGGTGGACCCCCCTGATCTTGCGCGACATCGTGATGGTCGGGCTCACCCGTTTCGACGACATCCAGACGAACCTCGGCATCGCCCCCACAGTCCTGACCAGCAGGCTCAACCATCTCATCGACACCGGGCTTCTCGAGCGCCGCCAATACTGCGAGCACCCGCCCCGGTTCGATTATGTGCCTACCGAAGCGGCTCAGGATTTCGAGCCCGTCCTCAGAGCCCTCGCCAAGTGGGGCCAGAAGTGGACCACCGTCCCCGCCACCTGAGAATCCGTGCTCCTCCAACCACTGGCGCTTTGACCGCCCGGCGGTGTATGACGGAGTGATCTCGGGCGGCCTGCGGTCGGGAATTGGGGAGGAACGACCATGTCGATCAGTGTCGACCCGGAAACGGGTTTGAAGGTCTTTGCCACTCGCGCGGCCAGTCGGATGGACGGTATCGAGGGTCGCGGGTATGCGGTGGTGGAGGACGGGCTGACGGAGTTGGCTCCTGCGCCGGCCGGCGCGGCGTTCAACGCGGAGGAGCAGGCCAAGTATCGAGAGTTCAAAGAGGCCCGTCGGGGTACGGCCGACTACATGGCGATGGAGGGTGACTTTGGTCGCTATCTCGAGGACGTCTATTCCGCCGAGCCCGTCGAGCGTGAAGCGCTGACCGACGAGTGCGAGGTTCTCGTAGTGGGGGCCGGCTTCGCGGGGCTCATGCTCTGGCACAAGCTGCGCGAGGCCGGATTCCAGGACGTCCGGTTCTGCGAGAAGGGCGGAGACGTCGGCGGTACCTGGTATTGGAACCGCTATCCGGGCATCGCGTGCGACGTTGAGTCCTACAGCTATCTCCCGTTGCTGGAGGAGATGGAGTACTTCCCGACGATGAAGTTTGCGTCGGGCTTCGAGATCTTCGAGTACTGCCAGGCGATGGCCATGAAGTTCGGCTTCTACGACAAGTGCCTGTTCCACACCTCGGTCGAGGAAACAAAGTGGGACGACACGACCCGGCGTTGGACCGTGCGTACCGACCGCGGCGACGCGATGAAGGCCCGCTTCGTCATCCTGGCCAACGGCATCCTCACCACCCCGAAACTGGCCCGCATCGACGGTATGGAGTCCTTCCAGGGGGAGTCGTTCCACACCTCCCGCTGGAACTACGACGTCGACCTCGCCGGCAAACGGGTGGGCATTATCGGCACCGGCGCCACCGCGGTGCAGGCCATCCCCGAGCTGGCCAAGGTGGCCGACGAGCTCTACGTGTTCCAGCGCACCCCGTCGACAATCGACGTTCGTGCCCAGCGCGAGACGACCCCCGAGGAAATCGAAACCTGGAAGAACGAGCCCGGTTGGGCCCGGGCCCGCCGTGAGCGTTTCGCGGCGATGTCGTCGGTACGCGATGCGGTGAAGGCACCGGATGACTACATGGCGGGCCGGGTGCCGGAATACCGCGCACGGGAAAAGCTCACCGAGCGCCTGTCGCCCGAAGCGTGGACCCAGAAGCTCCTCGACGAGAACTTCGCCGCGATGGAAGAAGTCCGGGCAAGGGTCGACGCCATCGTCGAGGACCCGGTAACCGCCGAAGCACTGAAGCCGTACTACCCCTACGCCTGCAAGCGCCCCACGTTCCACGACGAGTACCTCCCGACCTTCAATAAGGCTCATGTGCATCTCGTGGATACCGCCCCGGTTGGCGTCAGTCGGATCAACGAGAACGGGATCGTGCACGAGGGCACCGAATATCCGCTCGACGTGTTGATCTATGCCACGGGCTTCCAATGGATGGCTCCCGCGACGTTCGACATGGTGAAAGGCCGCGAAGGTCAGACGCTCAACCAGAAGTGGCAGGCCGAGGGGACCAAGACGTTCCTCGGCCTTCACAGCAGGGGGTTCCCAAACTTTTTCATCGTGTCCGGGCCTCAGGGTGGAGGGGGCAGTTTCAACTTCACCGACGTCATCACCACCCACTCCGATTACATTTCCTGGCTCCTCACCTCGATGCGCGACGAGGGCCACGAGGTCGTCGACGTCGTTCAGGAATCCGAGGATGCGTACTCACAGCACTGCGCTCAGGCAGACACGGCTTCAGCACCCTTGAGGGACTGCATCTCGTATTACAACGGTCACGGCGAGGCGGCGCCCGGCAGCCTCGCGTACTACGGCGGCCGTCAATGGAACACCATCTGCGAACAGGCCCAGGAAACCCGAGAGCCCTACGTGTTCGACCCGGCGTGAACACTCGGTGTCTGCGCGGTGGATCAGGGTCGAAAGACCCTTAACCACACCTGGGGCCGGTGCTTAGGCTTGGCGCATGCCCGTAGCGACGAACATCGAAGACCTTCGCCGTGGTATTGGCGAACTCGGCCTTGAGCAGACCCTGGGTGACCCGGACGCCATCGACGAGATCAACGAAGCACTGGAGTCCGATAACGTCGAAAAGGCAAAGGCTGGCATTGCCGAGACGCTCCGCGGCCTCCAGGCCACGTCGCTCGGAGGCTTCCCGCTCGGAGTCGAGCTCGACCTTGTCGAGCTGGTGGGTTTCGACGACTGAGGCGACGTTGGGTAGCTACATTGCCCCGACGACGGCTTCGCCCACCTAACTCGATGAGGCCGAGTACCGAGTACCGAGTACCTGGTCACCGCGGAGCAAGCCGGACTCGGTTGCCACCTCGGATGACCAGTCGCGTGACAGCGACGCCGTCCACGCTGCCGCTTGGACTTGATGGTTCGTGCTGGCGGGAGTCGTGGATTGTGCTCGAATCGTCGCAGGCTCCGGGGCCAAAAAGGGGAGATAAGCATGTCCGTCAAGCTGGGCTATCTGCTGCCAACGCGCGAGAACATCATGGGCGGCCGTCCGGCTGTGCGCCCGCTACTCGACGCGGCCAAGCGAGCTGGCGACCTCGGGCTCGACTCCATCTGGGTGGGAGACTCCCTCCTAGCC